>ERZ761602.2200-NODE-2200-length-31706-cov-5.870051_pt1 | contig 31706 bp, 34 predicted proteins | sample MGYA00512165_ERZ761602 | MGnify/ENA primary metagenome ERZ761602 (study PRJEB28899, sample SAMN02445085) | bioreactor sludge metagenome | biome: EBPR sludge; isolation source: Thorneside wastewater treatment plant | place: Australia: Brisbane, Thorneside...
CCTCCGACTTCTTCCTCCGGAGGGAAGCGCTCTATCCACTGAGCTACGGCCGCTTACGATGCGACTATACCCATAGGGAACGTGTATGGGACGCTAGGTCTCAGGCCGCCCGACGATCGGTGCCAGAGAAGCCGCTTTCCACGATCTGGCACCATCGGGCGACTTCGAGGCGTTGACCCTCGATGATCTGGAGCCCAACGCGGAAACCCGACTCGGCGTTCGGCCGACAGTAGCGGACTTCGACCGTCAAATCGATCGTGCCATGACCCGAGTCGATACTGAGGGTTCCGGTCGCCCCGCGGTCGACCGCCGCTTCGGAGCTGAGCCCGATCCCTCCGGTGGAACCGTCCAGCAAGCGCCCGGCCACTTTCTTTTCGCCGATCTTCAGGCTCACGACGTGGGGCGGTACGCGCACGCGGCCCGTGTTCGTGCTGTCGATGAACTTCAATGGGTTCGCGAGGTGAAGGGAGATGCGACCGTCGCTGCCGGCCGCACCGCCCTCGACGAAGCTGATCCGGGCGGTCCCCATCGCGAGCACCTTCGGACCTGCGATTTCGATCGCGACGTTTTCGCCGACGGCGAGGTCGCCGAGTTCCGGTAATGAGAGAACGATCTCCGTCTCGAAGATCGTCGCGACCCAACCGTGAAACAGCTTGTAGTCTCGGAGACGCTGAACACGAACTCGACCGGCATTGAATTGGGCAAGGGCTGTCTGATAGCGCGTCATGGTAGGTCTAGCTCCCATCCCCATATCGGCGGAATCGGCGAAGACCTTGATGCCAGAATTCACCTGTGAACGAGATCGTGCGTCGCCACACTTCGATCGGGGCATCGCTCGGGCTGGCGGTCCTGACGCTCGGCGTGTTCGGCTTCAGCCAGAACATCGGACCCGAGAGTTGTGTGCGCCGCTACCACGACGCGGTACGGCGTCGTGCCTGGGGCGAAGTCCAGGCGACGCTGCTCCAAGACCTCCAATCGTACGGACCGATCGCCCTCACCGAGGGCGTGGCCGATATGATGTCGCGTGGCCTCCAGCCCCGCGTCCGGCGGACGGTCCGCGATCCCGACGCGGTCTATGTCGTCGTCTCATACGTGGACGGAGAGGGTGTTTCGCGTCAGGACCTCAACTACATCCTCGTCGCCACGCGCTCCGGATGGCGGATCGACGCCGACATGACCCTCATTCGATTCCGACGTTCGCTCGGGGTCTACTGAGCCCTAATCCTAAGGCCCTGGGACGCCGATAACAGTACGGGGCTGCTCGAACGGGCGGCCAGGAGATGATCTGAGCGAATGGCGAGTCAGGTTCGACCCAAGAAAGCACATCAAGCCGTGAGCATCGGCGTCGCAAGCCGCATCACCGGCGTCGAGGTGCATACGCTTCGCTACTGGGAGCGGGAGTTCATGGACTTCCTCACCCCGGTTCGAACCGACGGTGGCCAGCGCCGGTATCGCAGTGAGGACATCCAGACCGTCTTCACCCTCAAGCGGCTGCTTCGCGACGAGATGTTCAGCATCGCGGGTGCGCGGCGCTACCTCAGCCGCCAAGTCGAAGAACAGGCGGCGTAGCATGGCTCAACCGGCCGATGTGATTCGGAACCTGCTTTACGAGGAGTGCTATGAGGCTTGCGAGGCCGCACTTCGCGAGGCCCTCGCACAGGATCGCGGCAATCCTGAACTCCAACTGCTCCAGGCGCGCCTCTGGATGCTCTTTCAAGCTGAAGACCGCGCGTTTGAGGTGTGGCGGGAAACGACGGGTTCCAACTCGCCCGATCGGACGCGCCTCGAATGCGACCTGCGCGAGCACTTCCACGCACGCGCGCAACTGGCTCGGAAGACAGGCTCACAAGACCCGATCGCGATCCAGCGCTTGGCTGAACTCCCCGACGCACCGACCGTATCCGGCTCGCGTGTTTCCGCTTGCCTGATCGTCAAAAACGAAGCCAAGATGCTTCGTCGGTGCCTTGAGAGTCTTCAAGGGTGGATCGATGAGATCGTCGTCGTCGACACGGGCTCGTCGGACGATACGGTGGCGATCGCGGAGGCGTGTGGGGCGGTGGTCGGGCACTTCGAGTGGTGTGACGACTTTTCCGCGGCTCGGAACGCGTCGATCGAACTCGCAAGCGGCGACTGGATCCTGTGGATCGACGCCGACGAAGTCGTCGATTCCCGTAGCGTCGACCGCATTAGGGATGCCATTGTGCGGCCCCAGTTCGGGGGCTACTTCGTCCCGATCGAGAATCGTCTCGGCGAAGACGGCTCGGGCGACACCTACGTCCACGCCCCCGTCCGGCTGTTTCGGCGCCATCCCGACATTCGCTTCGTCCTGCGCATCCATGAGCAGATTGCGCCATCGATTCGCCGGCTCGGCTTGCCTCTGGCGGCCCTCGAAGGGGCGAAGATCGTCCACTTCGGCTATGCGCCCTCGGTGATGCGCGAGAAGAACAAGGTCGAGCGCACGATTCGGCTCCTCGAGCGCGAAATGCGGGAGCAGCCCAATGAGCCGTTCCACCACTTCAATCTCGCCAACGCTCTGACCGTGGCCGGCCGGTGGGAACAGGCTTCGGTCGCCGCGCGTCGCGCCTGCGACCGGATCGGCAACGACGCTCCGTACGCCAGCCTCGCCTATCACCTTTTGGCGAACGCGCTCAACGAACAAGGCCGCTGTGGGGAAGCCTTCTTGGCATGTGAGGAAGCCGCTACCCGAGGGCTCGACGACATTCTCGTCTCGCATGAGCGGGTTCGCGCCTCGATGCTGTTGGGGGATCTCGAAGGGGCTCTCACCGAGTCCGATCGCTGTCTCGCAATGGGCTGGGCGCAGGAACTCACCGGGGATTACGGCATCTTCACTCATAAGCGGCTCATCCTTCGGGGTCAGGTTCTGGCGAAACTGAACCGTCTCGAAGACGCGATTCGCGAGTTCGACCTTGCCCTCGCCGTCGATCCCGAGTCTGCGGTCACGCTCTACAGCAAAGCCGTGTGCCTGTTCCATCTCGGCCAATTCGATGATGCCGCATCGCTGTTCGACCGCACGGCCAATCATCCAACCTGCGGAGCATCTTCCGATCGGGGGCTTGCCGAGTGCGATCTGCGTAGCGGCCGTGCCCGCGAGGCAGCCGATCGACTCGAGCGGCAGTGGGATGCCGGGCGCCGCGACGAGGGTCTCTTCGCGCTCTGGGCCGAGGCTTGCGAACGCACCGGTGATTCAGCCCGCCTACTCCACGCCTTTGGCGAACTGGCACTGGAACAGGATTTGCAGGCTGTCCATTTGGTGAATTGGGGTCGTGCGCTCCAGGCAAATGGCGACTTTCAGAAGGCTTTGAGTTGCTTCGCCGAGGCGACCAAGCGTGATCCGAACTGCGTCCCGGCCTATCTGAATCTCGGCGACCTCCTCTATCGTGCCGGGCAGTTCGCCGATGCCGCGCATCTCTACGAATCCGGGCTTCGACTCGAACCCGAGAATGCCGACGCGTGGTTCACACTCGGGAACTGCATGGCCCAACTGGGGATCGCGAGCGGCGCGAAGACGGCGTACGAGCAGGTTCTGCGGCTCTTGCCGGGCCACGCCGGCGCACGACACAATCTCGGTGCGATCGAGGAATCACTCCAGGCCGCCGCTTAGAGCTTCAAGAGTCGAACGGCAGACTCCATATCCTTGTCGCCTCTTCCGCTCAGGTTGACCAGCACCCGCGTGCCAGAGGCAAATCGGCCCTGCTGGAAAAGGGGCGCGAACGCGTGCGCGGACTCGAACGCCGGGATAAGGCCCTCCAACTCAGCGACCCGACGAAACGCGGTCAGCGCTTCCTCATCCGTGACGGCGTCGTACTCGACCCGCCCGGTGTCCTTGAGGTAAGAGTGCTCCGCCCCGACGCCCGGATAGTCGAGCCCGGCGCTGACTGAGTGCGTCGGCAGGATCTGACCGTACGCATCCTGCATCAGGTAGCTGTAGGAGCCGTGCAGCACTCCGGGACTGCCGGCGCTCAACGGCGCGGCGTGCGATCCGGACTCCAACCCGTGCCCCCCCGCTTCGATCCCGAGGAGCCGCACACCGGGGTCGTTCAGGAACCCGTGGAAGAAACCGATCGCGTTCGAGCCTCCGCCGACGCACGCGATCCCGACATCGGGGAGCACGCCGTGCCGCTCGAGATATTGGGCCCGAGCCTCTTCTCCGATCACCGATTGAAATGCCCGGACCATCGTCGGGTAGGGGTGGGGGCCCGCGGCGGTGCCGATGACGTAGTGGGTGGTTCGAACGTGGGTCACCCAATCGCGCATCGCCTCGTTCAGTGCGTCCTTGAGGGTCTTCGTACCGCTGGAAACCGGAATCACCTTGGCCCCGAGCAACTTCATCCGGAAGACGTTGAGCTGCTGGCGTGCGCAGTCCTCTTCGCCCATGTAAACCTCGCATGCGAGGCCGAAGAGCGCGCAGACGGTGGCGGTGGCGACGCCGTGCTGGCCCGCGCCGGTTTCGGCGATGATTCTGGACTTGCCCATCCTGCGCGCCAGCAGACACTGGCCCAGCGCGTTGTTGATCTTGTGGGCACCGGTGTGGTTGAGGTCTTCGCGCTTGATCGCGACCCGGTATCCGGTGGTCTCCGACAGGCGGGCGGCTTCGGTCAGGAGGGCGGCATCCTCGGCCGCCGTCAGCGCAAGCTGGGCATCGGCGAGGGTGGCCTCGGCGGGCGCCTTCGGTCAGCGGCGTCGGCCGTCCGACATAGTCGTGGAGGATGGTGGCGAATTCGGCTCGAAAGCGAGAATCTTGCCAAGCACGGTCGAACTCGGCACCGAGTTCATCGAGCGCGGGGATCAGTGTTTCGGGGACGTAGCGCCCCCCGTAAGGGCCGAACCGTCCGGCATCGACGTCTACCATCACGGTTCATTCTACAGCCGGACGTTCGACGTCGTTCTAGCGAGGCGGCGTTCCGAAGTCGAACGAGTTCGGGTTCACGTCGGTCATGCCAAGCTTCTTGGTGGGGCCCAGGGTTCCGGATTCACCGTGCTTTTCGAGGACGTCGAGGGCCATTTCGGCATGATGCATGATCGTCTGGAACCGACCCCGCAGCTGCTGCACGGTCGATTCTTTCAGCGTGTCGAGGACCGCCAAATAGGCTTGGTCGCTGATGTCGACGGCACACTTCTTAAGGGCTTGAAGGTCAGATGAGGAGTTCATGGGTGCTCTCGCATTCGTGAGGTGAGTTCGAGATGCCAGTTCCCCAAAAAAGCGAAGCAAATGCCTGCGACCGAGCGCAGTGAAGCGCAGCGGCTTTCGCCAGATTGAGCATAAACGAAAACTCGACTGCGCTTCATCGTTCCTACTGGATAGTACGGGCTTTTGGGGGCGATCGCCCATCTGAGCGCGTGATTTGCGTGAATTCGGCAAAAGACAGGATCAGACGCGATCCGTGTACAAAGTACGTCTTGCGAGCAGTGTTCCCCCTGCCACAAATACGGGGAGAAGTAAGACGTTGACCACCGGGAGCAACGAGGCGATTCCGCACAGGATGACGAAACTCCCCCATCCTTGAGCCCGCCAGACCAGGATCCACTGTCCCCAAAACGCATGGCCCCGGCGAAGGAAGCTGCATGCCGTGAAGTCGAAGAGACCGAGAAGCCCAGCCGCAACAATCCCCACAACCCCGAAACACGTCCAGCCGAGAAAGAGGACGAGGCAAGCGATGAAGACCGAAAACGGCAGTCGCGCGAGCGTGTCACCGATCTGAAGACCGCACCCGGCCGTCGTTTTCGGGGTCGGTCCGATCCGGGACTCGATCTCGTAGCTGAGGGTGTCCCATAGGAGCGAACTCATGAGCCCCACGATCGCCAAGTAGATGGCGCTCGACGCGAACACCCAGATGACCAAGTACAGCAAACCCCCAACCCAGTTGCCGACCCACGAGGCCGTACCGATTCGTTCCGCAACGTTCCCGGCAAGAGGGAGAACGAGCCAGAAGCCGGCCAGGAAGACGGCAGCAAACACGCCGGCGGAGGTCAGCCAAGGCTTCCATACGTAGGGCCACAGCGATCGATCCCCGGCGATCATCCTCGCACCCTCGAAGAGGTCCCTCACAAGGAGAAACAACGACGGGGGCGCGCAACGCGTTGCGCGACCCCGTCGATTCAATCGACCTAGCGCCGTCGCCGTCGGACGACAACCGCAGCCAGAGCCGGGAGCAGAATCAGCAGGGTGCCCGGTTCGGGGACCACCTGCATGCACTGGTTGTGGATCCAACTTCGAACCGCCCACGGCGTGAGATTCACACCGTAGCCTTCGGTCTTGTTCATGAACCGGAACTCGCGCACTCCCAACGGCGCGTTGACGGTTCGCGCGCCGCTGTGGATGCCCCAGAGCTCGCGCGTCTTGGTTCGGAGTCGATTTCCGTTGGTCCAGTCGAACAGCTCGAACGGCATGTAAGGACGGGCCGGATCAGTGAAGAGGTAGGGTGCGCCGGAATCACCGCCGAACGGCATTCCTTCGCCATCGACGCGGTTCGCTCCGCCGGGCCCATCCAGCATGAAGCTGATCTGCGGGCCGCAGTACTGGATGCCAGGCGCATACTCCTCGGGCTCCCATTCGTTGGCGGGACGGATTCCTTCGGCCAACACGCGCTGGTTCTGGAACCGCTTCAATCCAAAGGTGCCGTCCTGACGTCGGTATCCTTGTTCGAAGCCTGCCGGCCCGTTGTTGAAGTACGTACCGGTGACGCCGTAGCCAATGGACGCGAACGTGGGTCGCGCCCCGGTGGGGTCGTCGTTCGGCAGCACTTCGTCGACCGGGTTGTTCGAGATCGGAATCGGCGCGAGATTGTCGAAGAACGCATTCGCGTTCACCATCACGCCAAGGACGCTCAAGTCCAGGGGCCAACGATCGGTCTGATTGAACTGGATCACCGGATTGTCCCACTTGAACAGCGCGGTGCCACCCGGGGTCATGTCCGCGCCGACGAGCGGTTGGTTCCCGAATCGGATATCGATATTCGCCGGAGCCTGGTTGAGGGTCACGTGTCCGGCCGTGATGACACAGAGCCAGTACTGGGTGGGGCGTCCGGTGGCATCCCGGGTGGCAACCCGTTTTTTGAAGACCGTGCCCGTCCCCATTCCTTGTCCGCCGATGCGGACGCGACAAACCGCGTCGAGGAGCGGGTTGTTCGCGACCTGATAGTCGGGTGACCCGGCCCATCCTGACGACACGGCCCCTCCCAATACGACTAGCGCGAGGGATCGCATCCCTCGATGACCACTCTTGATAGATTTCATCGTCCCCTCCTGAAATGGGACACGCCGATTTCACGGCAAATACAATGGGTCAGTGTTCCTGACCAAGCTCATCTTATCACAAGATCAGGCCCTGGAAAGAAAAAACTTTGGCCGCGACCATTTCCTTGCGTGCGAAATCATCAAGAAGTCATCAAGCACGATATCAGGCCCTCGCGAAGATCGCTATACAATGAAGGTGGGTTCGAACGAGATTCGGACCGCCTGATTCAGAGAGGAGGAATCGTTCCATGTCTATTCGTGTACGTACTCGTGGCCTTCTTGCCACAACCCTTCTTTGCGGGGTGTGCTTTGCGCAAGCCGGCCTATGGTCGGTTTCGGGGACGCCCACCGGACTTCAGGAAGTGCCGCCAAACGCTTCGCCCGCAGTCGGAGCCATCACCGGCGTGTTCGACGACGTGACCAACGTGCTGAACATGCAAGTCAACGCCTCCGGCTTCGTCGCGAACCTCACGGCCGGCCACATCCATCAAGCCCCTGTGGGTACCAACGGCGGTGTCATTGTCGTACTCGCGAACACGGCGGGAGGTACGGTCTGGGCAAGCTCCGGCAACTACGCCCTCACCGCTGCACAGGAGACCCAGGGCCTCGGGGGCAACCTGTACGTCAACCTTCACACCAATGCCTTCCCAGGTGGTGAGATTCGCGGCCAACTCAGATTCCGCCCGATCATCAGTGGAACGGTGGACCTTCAGGATTGGCTTCCGGGTCCGGCCGGCGTACCGGTGCAAGTCGCCTTCGTCCAGGCCGGCAGCGTCGTCGACACCGTCCCCACGACGTTGCTTGCGGGTGGCGACTTCCGCGTGACGACGTCGGCCACCGGCGTGTGCGACGTCTACGTCAAGGGCTCTCATTGGCTTCGCCGCGTTTCGGGCCCCGTCAACGTGTCGGTCCCGGTCTCGGGCCTTGCGTATTCGCTCGAGAACGGCGACATCACGAACGACAACAACATCGACTCCGACGACTTCGACCTTCTGGTGGCCAACTTCGGGGGCGGTGGTCCGATCGGAGACCTCGATGGCAGCGGAGGAGTCGACTCGGACGACTTCGACATCCTGATCAAGAACTTCGGCCTCAGCGGCAACTGACGTCCGGAATGCCGGTGTTTTCAGGGACCCAGTCTAGACTGGGTCCCTGATTTCGGCTGAACGCCTCGTGTGGGGTCGAACAACGAAAGGATTTGCCCCCGAGGAATCTTCCGGGAGGCGTTTTGCGTACCTACCCATGTCTTGAGCGGTCCATCGCGGGCCGAATGTGGAACTGAACGAAAGGAACGCTGTGAACGTCGTAACCTGAAACGCGGCACAAGGATGTGTCCGCCGGGTCCGTCGTGAAGGGAAGACAGACAAAAGTGCCATGAATGCGAACAATGACGGTCCCGACGTCGTCTTAGAAGGGAGTCAGACCTCGGAGGAGGAATCTATGCCTGCTTTGCTTGCAGGACTCCAACTCACCGAGGAAGAGGCGTTCGCGCTTCTCGGGCTGTGTATGACGAGCCCGCAGAAGCTGGATGTCACTTCTGAGAAGGCGCTGAAGAAACTCGCATCATTCTGTAAGGCACGATCATTCGAGCACTGCAATCATAACGAATCAGCGTCCTGTGAGTTCGAGGAGGCGGGCTAAGGCCCGCCTTTCTCGTTTCCGAACCCGATAAACTCGGCTATGCCCACCGTCCAAGACGTCCTCGACGCCGTCGAGCGCATCGCGCCTGCGCGCATGGCTTTCCCGTTCGATCGCATCGGACTTCAAGTCGGTTCCCCCGAGCATGCTGTCGAGAAGGGCGTTGTGTCTCTTGACAGCTCGCTCGGAGCAATTCGTCACGCTCGAGCCCTGGGGGCGCAGATGCTGGTCAGCCACCATCCGTTGATCTGGGAGCCGATCAAGACGCTTCGCAGTGATCTGCCCCGCAACGAAACGGTCGTCGAGCTCATTCGAGGCGGGATCGCGTTCCACGGGGTCCACACGAATTGGGATTGCGCCCCGGGAGGCATCAACGACGTCCTCGCCGAGCGTCTCGGCTTGACCGACGTGCGCACGTTCGGAGACGCCAACCCCGCGCGCGTGTTCAAGCTCGTCGTCTTCGTGCCTCACACGTCCAGCGAGGGGCTCGTGGATGCCCTGTCCGCGGCAGGCGCAGGGGTGATCGGTCTCTACACCCGCTGCGCGTTCTCGCATCCGGGAATTGGGACGTTCCGGGGAGAGCGAGGCTCACAGCCGATCATCGGAGAGGTAGGCCGAATCGAGCAGGTCGAAGAGTTGCGGATCGAGATGCGGGTCCCGGCCGAGCGGGTCGATCTCGTCGAGGCCGCGATTCGGCGGGTTCACCCGTACGAGGAACCCGCGTTCGACTGGCTGGTGATGCGTGACGAACGGGGCCAGCCCGCCGGGAGGATCGGCACCCTCCCTCACCCTATGACCCTTCGCGAGTTCAGCAGTTATGCCGAGGCCGCGCTTGAGACCAAGGTGTGGGCGTGGGGCGATCCCGGCCGCGTTATCCGGTCGGTCGGCCTCACGGGCGGCGCAGCCGACGGGGAATGGCGCGACGCCCAGCGTGCGGGTGCCGAGGTCTTCCTCACCGGAGAAGTACGCCAAAACGTCGCCATCGAGGTGGCCGAGGCTGACTTCGCGATTTTCGCTGCCGGTCACTATGCAACCGAACAGCCGGGCTGCAGGCGCCTGGCCGAACGGCTCACCGATGCGCTGCCGACCATCGGGTGGTCACTCTACGAGCCCGAGCCCGGTCATTGGGGACGGCCGAGCTAGCGCTCCCCGCAAACGTACTGATCGGCAAAGCGAGCAGGTGTGGAACATTCCCGTCGGTCGGATGATGCCGGCCAGGAGTTCCTATGTCGAACGCATTCAGCTGGAGCAAAGTTCTCGGATCGGAGCAGGAGCAGGCCCAAGAGGCGGCTCCGCCGGCCCCACCCCTCGCCGTCGAGCAGTCGGAGCTCGCCCCCGAGGTCGCCGCCGACCCGAATCGCATCGCGCCGGTACCGCTCGCAGTCCTCGTCCCGGAAGCGAACAAGTCGAAGTACACCGACCTCTTGACGAACCGACGGGATGAGGAAGAGTCCATGGACGAAGACGTCCAGGACAGCAGCCAGGTCCATATCGACGAGATCCTTCGGGTCGCGATCGATCGGAAGGCGAGCGACATCCACATCACGGTGGGGCTCCCCCCGATGGCGCGCATCGACGGCGACGTGATTCCGCTGCCGTTCACGATGATCGAGCCGCAGGATGCCCGCCGGCTCGTGTACGAGACGCTGACCGACGAGCACCTCCAAAAGTTCGAAGAGACCCACGAACTCGACTTCGCCTACTCGGTCAAAGGGCTCGCCCGGTTCCGATTCAACGTCTACATGCAGCGAGGGACGGTTTCCGGAGCGCTTCGCGTCATCCCGACGAAGATTCCCAGCTTCGAGACTCTCGGGCTCCCGCTCGTCATCCGCGAAATGTCGAAGCGTACGTCGGGGCTCGTGCTGGTCACGGGTCCGACGGGCTCGGGTAAGTCGACGACGATCGCGACCATGATCGACGACATCAACGAAAACCGGCGGAACCACATCCTGACGATCGAGGACCCGATCGAATATCTGCACACGCACAAGAAATGCATGGTGAACCAGCGTGAGCTGCACAGCGACACCTTCAGCTTCCACAACTCGCTCCGCGCCGTGCTCCGCGAAGACCCGGACATCATCCTCGTCGGCGAGCTCCGCGACCTGGAGACAATCGAGGCCGCATTGACGCTGGCGGAAACCGGCCACCTCGTCTTCGGCACGCTCCACACGCGGAACGCGCCCTCGACCGTCGACCGCATCATCGACGTCTTTCCCAGCGACCAGCAGGACCAGATCCGCGTACTGCTCGGAAATACACTCGAAGGCGTCATCTCCCAGCAGCTGCTGCCGCGCCTTGGCGGCGGGCGATGTGCGGGCATCGAGATCATGGTCGGAACGCCCGCGATCAAGAACCTGATCCGCGAAGGGAAGACGCACCAGATGTACTCGGTGATCGAAACCTCGGCGCAGCTCGGCATGCAGACGATGGACAAGTCGCTTGCCGATCTCTTCAAGAACGGGTACTGCTCCTACGAGGAATGTCTAATGCGAGCGGTCGACAAGGAGACCTACTCGCGGCTGGCCAAAGGCGCAGCCGGCTGAGCAACACCCGCGGGGCGGGACGGGTAGGCTTCCCGGCGGCGACGGGTCCAAATCCGACGCCGGGAAGCCGACGATCTATGTTGCCGATGATCCGAGCACGCGCGCCACTGCGAATCAGTTTTGGGGGCGGCGGCACCGACGTGCCGCCGTATTGCGACGAACGAGGGGGAGTCGTTCTGTCCGCGACGATCAACCGTTACGCCTATGCGACGCTGGTCCCGGGCGGGGAAACGATCAACGTCCAGAGCCTTGACTATGATGCCAGCATCAGCTACGGCATCGACGAGTCGTTCGTCTTCGATGGCCAGCTCGACTTGGCGAAGGGCGTCATCGATCACTTCCGCAACCGATACACGTTCAAGGAGGGGATGAGCATTCTCCTCCATAACGATGCGCCTCCCGGTTCTGGCCTCGGCTCCTCATCGGCGATCACCGTCGCACTGATCGCAGCCCTCCTCGAATACCTGCGGCTCCCGAAAGATCCCTACGACATCGCGGAGACCGCCTATCGGATCGAACGCATCGATGTCGGGCAGGTCGGCGGCAAGCAGGACCAGTATGCGGCCGCGTTCGGCGGCTTCAATTTCATCGAATTCAATCCTGACGGCACGCTCGTCAATCCGCTCCGCCTCAAAGACGAGACCATCTTCGAACTGGAGTACCGGCTCGTCTTCGCCTTCGTTGGAGGCAAGCGCGTCTTCAGCGACATCTTGGACAAGCAGGTCCAGAACTTCAAGGAGAAGAAGCTCTCGGCGGTCGACGCGATGGATGCGATCAAGGCCCTCGCGTTCGATATGAAGAAGGCACTCCTCACCAGCAACTTCGACGAGCTGGCGCGGCTTCTCGACGAAGGATGGGTCCAGAAGAAGCGAATGGCAGAAGGGATCACGAACCCGTCGATCGACGCGGTTTATGAGCTTGCCAAAGCAAGTGGAGCTCAAGGAGGGAAGATCACCGGGGCGGGCGGTGGCGGCTTCATGTTCTTCCTCTGTGAGCCACAGCGCGCTCACGTGGTCCAAGAGGCGCTTCGGGAGCACGGGGCTCAAATCGTGAACTTCACGTTCGTCGAAGACGGCGTCCGCGCCTGGATGGTGCCGGCTTGAGCGCAGGAAAATTCCTAGTGGGCTACGTCAAAGGTTGGGCGGCATCGGCGTACCTCTTCACGGCCGGGGTCGCCCGCCCCAAGGATCGGGCATTCATCCACCGGATCGGCGAGCACGTCTTCGGCGCACCCGAGCCTCCGGAGTTGTTAGTGCCCGCGCTTCCGATTGCGCCGATCAAGGACATCGTTCAGGGCGTTCGGGTCGAGATCGCCGATCCGATCAGCGTCGACGGCAACACGACGACCCTCGAGCAGTACGTGTTCGCGGCCCTGGTCGAGCGTCACCGGCCAAAGACTCTGTTCGAGATCGGCACGTTCGACGGCCGCACGACCCTCAACCTTGCCGTCAGTGCGGGACCGGAAGCGCGGCTCTCCACGCTCGACTTGCCGCCGCAACAGCTTGCCGAAACGAAGCTCGACGTCCACCCCGAGGACGTCAAATACATCGACAAGAAAGAGTCCGGGGCGAGGTTCAAAGGAACACCACAGGAGAAGCAGATCGAGCAACTGTGGGGCGACTCCGCCACCTTCGACTTCACCCCTTACGCCGGGACGATCGACTTGATGTTCATTGATGGATCACATGCCTACGACTACGTGTTGAACGACTCGGAGCGGGCATGGGGCATGACTCACCCCGGTTCGGTCATCCTATGGCACGACTATGCGAACTGGGACGACGTCACGCGTGCGCTGGATCATCTCCGACGAACCGACGCCCGATTCTCAAGTTTGCGACGCATCGAAGGCACGAGTCTGGGATACATGGTGAGACAATGACGGATCAGGTTCAAGCACAACAGACGATTCAGCAGGCGTTCGATGAGCACGCCGCAGTCCTCGCGGCGACGCGGGCGTTGTTCCCGCAGATCGAAGAGGCGGCCGACAGGGTCACGCAGTGCCTCGCCCAGGGCGGGACGATTTTGCTTTGCGGCAACGGGGGATCCGCTGCCGACGCCCAGCACATCGCGGGTGAGTTCGTCGGGCGATTCTACAAAGAGCGTCGGCCCCTCCCTGCGCTCGCGCTCCATACCAATACGACCGTGATGACCGCGATCGGAAACGACTACAGCTTCGATACGGTCTATCGACGCCAAGTTCGAGCTCATGGTCGCCCGGGCGACCTGCTCATCGGGATCACGACGAGCGGCAATAGTCCGAACATCCTCCATGCCGCCGAGGCCGCTCGGGAATCCGAGATGACCGTCCTTGGACTCACCGGCGACAGTGGGGGCAAGCTCCGCGCGCTCTGCGACCTTTGCCTTTGCGTGCCGTCGAACGACACGCCGAGGATTCAGGAGATGCACATCCTGATCGGGCACTTGATCTGCCAGATCTCCGAAGCTCGCCTGGCCTGATGCAAGCGCTGATTCTGGCCGGCGGTCTTGGGACGCGTCTCGGCGCACGCACGCGTGAGACGCCGAAGCCGATGCTGGAAGTCGGGGGGAAGCCGTTTCTCGATTACGTCGTTTGGAACTTGGCTCGCCAAGGAGTTCGCGAGGTGGTCTTCTCGATCGGGTTCCGCGCCGAGCAGATCGAAGAACACTTCAGGGACGGCGACGAGTTCGGGGTCCGCTGCACCTATATCATCGAAGCCGAACCGGCCGGAACCGGGGGTGCCCTGCTTATCGCCCGCGACGCTCTGGAACCCGAGTTTCTGGTGTTGAACGGTGACTCGCTGTTTGACGCGAACGTCCTCGCGCCGTGGTCTCTACTGGACCGTTTCGAGGCGGTGCTCACTCTCCGGAGCGTTCCCGACGCCGGACGCTACGGCGCAGTCGATCTCGACGGACCGCGCGTGATCGGCTTCCGCGAGAAGGGCGACCTCGGAGCCGGCCTGATCAGCGGGGGGGTCTACGCGATGCGGCGGCAGGCTCTCGATCGGCTGCCCGGCGTGCCCAGCAGCGTCGAGCGGGATCTGTTCCCGGTTCTCGCGGAGCAGGGACGGCTCGGCGGGGTCGAGTCGAGCGGCTTCTTTCTCGATATCGGGATCGAAGCGGACTTCCAGGCGGGTCAGACCGCCCTTCCAGGGTGGCAGTACAAGGCTGCCGTGTTTCTCGACCGCGACGGAGTGATGAACGTCGACCACAACTACGTGTCGACTCCGGAGCGGTTCGAATGGGTCGAAGGTGCGCCCGAGGCGATCCGCTGGCTAAACGAGCAGGGCTACCTCGTGTTCGTGGTCACGAATCAGGCCGGGATCGGTCGAGGCTACTACGACGAGGCGCACTTTCTCGAGTTCACGGCGTGGATCTCGGCTCGACTCGCGGAGCGGGGTGCGCATGTCGACAAGACGTACTTTTGTCCCCACCATCCGACGGAGGGCGTCGGCGCGTATCGCCGCGAGTGCCCCTGTCGCAAACCCCAGCCGGGCATGTTGCTTCAGGCATTCGAGGAATGGCCGATCGATCGATCTCGGAGCCTCATGATCGGCGACAAGCCTAAGGACGTACAGGCCGCCGAGGCGGCCGGCATTCGTGGGCTCTTGTTCGAGGGCGGCAACCTCCACGACTACGTGCGCGCGGAAGTTCCAGTCCTCGATCGGGTGAGCGAGCAAGTCTCGTGAGCGAGCCCACTCCGTCCCCGATGAGTCGTCGCGACGTTGCGATCGGCTTCGGCTGGACGGCTCTTTTCAATTTCATCGTCAAGGCCGTGTTCCCGTTGGCCGCGCTCTACAACGCGCGGACGCTCGGGCCGAGTCTGCTTGGCATCGCCGCGACGCTGCAGATGATCCTCATGTTCTCGGAGATCTTCCGGGAGGCTGGGCTCCCCCAGACGTACATGGCCGACCACGAGATGGATGAGAAGAAGGAAGCCGGCTACGTTGGAATGGCATACCTGAGCGGCTTCGTGCCTGCCCTCGTCGTGCTCGCTCTGACTCCTCTGCTGACGAAGTTCTTCAAGACTCCGGAGCTGATGTGGTCGATGCCGGTGATCTCCGTGGTTCTATGCCTGAATGGTATGGCGACGATCTCCGTCGCCAAGATGCTGAAGCAAGGGCGCATCAAGGAACACGGCATGATCGGCGTCTCGGTCGGAGCGGTGGTCCTCGCAATCACGATCGCGATGGTCGCGTTGGGGGTCGGATTCCCCGCGCTCGTGTTTCAGATGGCGGCCGGCTCCATCGCCACGAACCTTCTGATTGCGCGTCGCTGCCCGGTTCCACGGCCGAGTTTCGATCGCCACGCCGTCGTCTCGACCTTCCGCCGGACCTGGGCGGTTCTGCTCGCGAACGGACTGAACAATGTCTTCCTTCTGTTCGACATCTTCGTGATCACGCGCCTCTTGGGCAATGTCGCTGCCGGCTACTACAACGTCGCCCAGAACCTTGCCTACAAACCGTTCGAGTTTGTCAGTTCGCCGCTCGCCCGCACTCTCCTGGTGGCCTTCAGCCAGTCGGCGGCCGACATGGAACGTCTGCGCCGCGCGTTCTGCAAGGCTGTGACCGCGGTCGTGATCATGGTGATCCCGGTCTACTTCGTGACCGGCTTCTGCGCCGACGCGATCATCGGCATACTGTACGGGCACCAGTTCTTCGGTGCGATCGCGACACTCCAGATTCTCTCCATCTACATCGCTTTTCGAACGATCGGGAATCTGGGCGGAACCGCGCTCGTGCCCGCCGGCAAGCACCGGTGGACGCTCTATCCGTGGATTCTGGCGCTCGCCGTCACCGGGACCGGGTTGGCCCTGATCTGGAATCAGCCGACGCTCGAGCGGATCGTGTGGTGCTTCACGGCCGGGGCGATCACGATCTACGGCACCGTCATGATCGTCGCGTTCCGGTTCCTGCCTCCGATGAAGGAGGACCTCGCAAAGCTGCTGAAGGCTGTCTTCGTGACCGGGGTTTCGGGTACGCTCATCGCTCTTTCGCCGGCCTTGGCGATCGCACCTTGGTTGCGTCTTCTGCTCGTAATCTTACTGGTCCCGCCGTTGCATTTCGTCCTTCTTGGCACGATTCTTGCGAAAAGGCCGTTATCCTACTTGACGCCGTCTGGATTCAAAGAGCTCTGGAAAGGGCTCTGATTCCAGCCAGACCGATGTAACATGGTGTATTGCCGGTGAACGGAGAAACCCCTGAATGAGCAAAGTGACGGGAAAGAAGAGCGGTGAGCTTGCGGCGAAGCTCCCGAAAGTCCCGACCCACGCCCCTGCCGAACCTGCCCCTCCGAAAGAGCGCTTCAAGTTTGACGCCATCGCGATCGTGAAATCGCAGGCGTTCCTTCCTGGCGTCCTGCTCTTCGTCGGACTCTGCCTCATGTTCTGGGAGGTCGTGAAATTCCTCCCGTCGCTGTGGCTGAGCGACGACGGGTACTACTCGCACGGTTTTCTCGTGCCTCTGATCAGCGGCTTCATCGTCTTCAAGGCGTGGCCTCGCATCAAGGACCGCCCGGTTCAGACCCAGTGGTGGGCGGCCGTGTTCCTGGTGCCGCTGCTCTACCTCGCGCTGGTGTCCAACATGGTCGGGATCTACTCGATCGCGTCGTACACCATGGTCGCCTGCATGCTGGTGTCGGTGCTCATGCTCGCCGGTTGGCAGTGGCTGCGGGCCCTGTTCTTCCCGATCTGCTACCTCCTGTTCGCGTTGCCGATCTGGAGCATGGTCATCGACGTGTACACGAACCCCCTTCAGATCGTGTCGACGAAGGTGGCGTACAAGCTGCTCGAGTGGTTCGGTCTCCAGCCGTTCGAGGCGAACTCGACGACGATCTTCCTGAACAGCGGCTTCGCGCTCGACGTCGGCGTCCCCTGCTCCGGCCTCAAGCTGATCCTCGCCCTCAGCGCCTTCACGGTGTTCTTCATCCTCGTGGCCCGGCTCAAGGCATGGGCGAACGCGTTCCTCGCGATTCTCGTCCTCCCGCTCGCCATCGCCATCAACGGGCTCCGGATCGCTCTGATCGGTGTCGTGGGCGACCACTACGGGGCTGAAGCCGGTATCAAGTTCCACGACTACAGCGGGTACATCACCCTCCTCATCTGTTTCTTCATTCTCTTCAAAGTTGCCAGAGGTTTGGGATGGAAAGATTAACCAAGCGTGCCGCGATCCTCGGGGTCGTTTTCATTGCCCTCGGTGGCGTTTTCATGACGCTGGCCCGAGCCGACAAAATCTCGCGGACCGAAACTTGGATGGAAGGGAAGGCTCCGGGGTCGTTCGGTGACTTCAAGGTCCGTCGCGATCCGGATAACCCCGAATCCACGGTCAGCTATCGCATGGACGACATGACGTACCAGACACTCGTCCCCTACGGTATCGTCGCTCGGATCTTCGAGTCGGCGACTCAGGCGTACGACGCGGTCGTCATCGCGAGTAGCGACAAGGACAGCTTCCACGATCCCCGCGTCTGCTTCACCGCCCAAGGTTGGGTGATCGACTCGGAAGAGACCGCGACGCTCAAGACGAAAACCCGAGGTGAAGTCCCCGTCACCCTGGCCCAGCTGAGTCACAAAGACAAGGGCCGGCGCTGGACGATCTTCGCCTACAAGGGACCGGACGGATTCACGGCGACGACGTCGGCGTTGAAGATCCAGATGCTCGCGCACCAGCTCAAGACACTCAAGAACGCCGAAGGCGTCTTCTACCGGTTCATCCCGATTTACGGGACGACGACCAAAGAACAGCTGATGGACTTCGTCTCGAGCTGGCTCGACGAAGCCAACAAGACCAGCGACGGCTACTTCTAAAGGTCGTCGATTGACAAGGCACGAAGCGGTCTCTCGCCGTTCGGCGAGAGACCGCTTCGCGTGAGGCCACCACCCTCAAGAGCGTGTTGCTTGGCCGTGCTCGAATCCCACTCGAACCAGCTCGGCCGCAAGCGCCGCGCGGTCAGCCTCGCAGAGGCCCGGCTGCCCCAGCCGGTTCACCAGCTCCTTCATCCGGTCGTTCAAGTCCTCCACACGATCCAGGTCTCCCATGACCGGAACCGGGTGATGCTCAACGCGGACCGGCTCTTCCGGAGCAGGGTGGGCGCAGTGAGTTTCCCGGGCGGTGCGTCCCCCCGCACCTTTGGCGATGAGTTGCTCGACGAGGTCATGGAGCGCATGCCCCTCAAGGAACGGAGCCAGCGCCGTGATCAGGTGTTCGTCGATCTTTGCACCGGAATCCAATTGCACGCGCACCAGCCTGGTCAGATCCTCTTGATCGAGGAACGGGGCCAATCGAATGAGTAAGCTCCCCTCTCCGCGCGAGCAGCGAGACCCGGATTCGCGTCCGTCTCCGTTGATGGTCCCACGGAGCAAGCGGGCTTCGACCCCGAGACGATCGAACGATACCTCGTCACCAAGGGGCTCGAAGAACCCAGGACGAAGTTCGCCCTGAGCGGCAAGGGAAGCCAGTACGAGGTTGTAGCGTCGAATCGCGGACTCTCGTCCGCCCTCAAGGCTCCCGGTCAGTGAGCAATGTTCGGCGAGCGACGCGATCTCATCGAGGAGGCGTCGGGCCTGTTGAGGATCGAGGTGATTTTCCATATTCATAACTGCAGGGTCTCCAGTTGTTGTCGGATTCGGCGGCGGCCATCGAGCAATCGCCACTTGACGGTGCTCAAGGGGAGCGCGAAGATGTCGGCAAGCTGTGTGGACGTCCAGCCTTCCGCGTAGTGCAAGAGGACCAGTTCTGCGGTCTCATCCGGCAAGCCCTCGAGAGCGATCGCGAGGTCCACGGCCGCCGGATTCGGTTCGGGCATCCGTACCGAGTTGAGGCGATGGAGCAGCAAGCGGTCGATCTCGGGGAGAGGGCGCGGAACGACCCCGGCATCTCGCCCGGCGAGGCGACGCGCTCGGTGCCGTACGATGGCTCCGAGCCATGCGGCGAACCGCTCAGGGTGGCCCAATTGCGGAAGCGCCTTGAACGCCGCAAGAAGTCCATCTTGGACCGCGTCTTCGGCAAGATCGCGGCAACCCGCGATCTTGCCCGCAAGAACCGTGAGCCCAGGTCGATACCGGCGCGCAAGTTCATCGAAAGCTCGGAGGTCTCCTTCGATGGCCCAAGCCACAAGCGCCCTCTCATCGATATCGACGAGCATGTTCGTGGCGGTATGGGTCGAACTTCGGGATGCCATCGGATTTGTCGAGCCGCGAACGGTCACTCCTCTTGAGTCGTCAGCGCCGTGCAGAGAGAGTCCTCGCCCGAAAAACCCTGAAAAATCGGCTCAGTCCCTCCGAATATCCCACTATGAGCGTTTCCGACGTGCAGAAGACCCAGGCCTTGTTGCGGGCCCTCCAGGCTCCGGAGGCCACACGGCAGCAGGTCGAGGTCTCGATGCTCAAGAAAGCGCTCGACACCCAGAAGGAAGAGGCCGACGCGCTCCTCCGACTCCTCGAAGGGAAGGGCCAGGTCATCGACATTCGAGTCTGACGCGCTATCCTAGGGCATGCGACGTGCCCTCACCTCGGTCCTGTTTGTTTTTGTCTCCAGCGCATTCGGGCAGTGGGCCGATGTGAAGCGACTTGGTTCGGGCGGTGAGCCGTTTGTGGCCTCCGACGGGACCGGGAACGTCTACGTCACCTGCCACCAGCCGTGCCAGCTGTTCGTCAGCCGCGACGGCGGGGCGGCGTTCCAGATGGTGAAGCAGTTCGACGATGGACTCGGCGACCTCCATGTGATCGCACCCGGCCCGAATCGGATGCACGTCGTGTACATGTTCACTTCGGTGAATGGTCTCCAGGTCTGGAATTCTTCCGACGCAGCCAAAACCCTTGAGCGTGGGGGGAGCGTCAAAGGTCCACTCGACCGCGAGTGGCTCGCGGCAAGCCCGACGAACCCACTCGAACTCTATCTGAACTATTCGGACGGCTACATCGGCGGCCCCAAGTCGAAAGGTGTCTTTCTTTCGCGGTCCGATGATGGCGGCAAGTCGTTCGGTCAAGTCAGCCGGATCGACAACGAGCCCGAGGGCTCGTATGCCGTCGACCCGTACTTGACGACGACCGGAGACGGCACCCTTGTCGGGATGTGGGCGGCTTCGACCGACTACAACCGGATCGACGCCTACAAGACGGCGACGAGCTCCGATGGGGGCAAGACGTGGTCGAATCATCAGACTCTCGGCAACGTACGGAAGGATCTTGGCGATGCCCAGGAGCGTTGGATGCTCGGCGGCATCACCTCCAGCGGCAAGAGCACCGTCGTCGCCTGGTTCATGGATTACCAGACGGTTTCTCTCGGCGTGACCATGAGTCCCTTGGTCGTGATGTATCGCGTGAGCACGGATGCCGGAAAGACCTGGTCCCCGGCGAAGAGAATCACCGCGATGGGTGAGCTGACCGAGGCGATCGACGGGGTCAAAGCGCTGAAGGAAGCGGATGGAAAGCCGGTCCTTTACCGGCAAACCTTGCCCTGGATGACGGCCGACCCTTACGGCCGCATCCACGTCGTCTACACCGATAACCGCGCCGGCCAAGGAGAGATCGACGGCAAGCCCGCCGCCAAGTGGCATGTCCGGTACGCGGTCCTGGACGATCTCACCAAAGGGTTCGTTCCCTCCGAGAGGCTTTCGAAAGACTATGTCGCAGGCCGACCCCCGCTCGACTTCATCGGTTGCGCGGCGGACAAAGAAAGGGTGTACGCGACCTGGGTCGAAACCCCGGGCGCGGCCGACGGCTGGCGCTTCAGCGGCGAATTGTGGTTCGGCCGAAAGCCGATCTCACCGCCGGCGAAGGAGTAGCGCGAATGAGGGGGAGGGGTGCTCGGTGGTTGCTCTGGTTGGCCGCGGTGTCGATCGCCACGATCGGTGCGCTCGGTCTCAGGACCTTGCCCGCGGTCGCTCGATGGGATCAATCCTTCGTCGAGGGTCAGCGAAGGCCCCTGGGCTCGACCGATCGGATCGACGTGATCGGGATCACCAACGAGACGTTTCGCAAACTCGGAGCCGCCAACGACACGCCCGGGATGAACCGGGTCTCGACCGAGCTCCTCCCGCAGCTGATCGCAGCCCTTGAGCGGGCAGGTGCGAGCGTCTTGGCGATCGACCTCATCTACGAGACACCACGCGAGGACGCCCACGACGCGATCTCCCTCGAGTACCGAAGGAAGAACGCGCTGTTGCGCCGAGTCCTCGCCGAGCATCGGCGGCTCCCGGTCGTTCTTGTGCTCGGCCATTCAGAGGTGACGTCGAGCGGATTCAGCCCGACTCCCACGTACACCTGGATTCCGTCGCCGATCGATCCGGAATTACCCCACGTGCGTGCGGGGCAGGCGATCGCTGCGGCGAACGTCCAGTACGTGTACCCCGTGCTGGAGAATCCGCTGACCGGAGGGCAGATCTTCCACATCGGCGTCCTCACAGCCGCTCGGAGCTTGGACCGATCCTGGGACATCGCCACCCAGAACGACCCGTCCGCGACTCGGTTCGCCGTCGCAGGCAAATGGCGCCCCATCGATGCATCCGGGTTGATTCCGATCCGGTATCCGGTTCAGTCCCAGGGTTTTCGCACGACCGAATTGACCGAGGCGATTGCCGGCCCGGAGCGGTTTCGCGGACGTGTCGTGTTCCTTGGCACCGTCGGCGACACCGAGGATCGGCATGGTTCCGATCAGATCGACGGAGTCTACGCGTGCGCGGCGGTAACCGCGACTCTGCTCGAGCGTCTCGACCCGGAGCCTCCGAGCCAGAGCCTGGGCTGGTCGGCAGTGGCCGGGTTCGTGATGGCGGCACTTGGAGGGCTCGCGGCTCGGAGGGGGAGCGGCACGGACCTTTTGGTCGGCGGACTGATCTTCCTCGCCGTGGCCGGTCTGATCGGGAGCGTCGTACGAACGGGATATCCACTCGGTCCGTTCGTGCCGCTGGCTGCGTTCGTGCTCTCCGCGCTCATGACCCTCGCGACCGTAGCCGTCGCCTTTACCCCCCGAGCCGTGAAGGAGGGGGCTCCGGTCGAGGAGGAGATCGAGGCCGACTATCTCTTTGTCGATCTTGTCGGTTCGACGCGCCTTTCGGGATCGATGGACCCCCGGGAGTACGGCCGTCTGGTCGCGGAGATCGTGACGCGAAGTAGTGATGTGGTTCGGCGTCACGGAGGCGAAGTCGCCAACACCACCGGCGACGGGATTCTCGCCTATTTCCGACGCCACAAGGCCGATCCGATCGCCGCGATCCGTGAATGCCAACGTGTACTCGGAGACCTTGGAAACGTGACCTTCACCTATGGTCTTGAGCGAGGCCGTGCCGTGCTCCGAGAGACCCGGGTGGGGGATCGCTTGGATCGCGCGCTCTCGGGGGAGGCCGTCAATCGGGCCGCCAAGCTCCAGGACATCTGCCCTGATCTCGGCATCGATGTCGCAATCGGGCCCGACTTTGCGCGCAAAATGAAGTCTCCAGGCGTTCTGCGAGAGGCGGGTACCGCCCGCCTTTCGAGTGGAGCTGGAGAGACCCCCGTTTGGACCTTGGCACCATGATCACCTCACTTGCCCTTCTCGTGGTTTCAACAGGCGGCTTCGCGATCCATCCCGCGATCCCGCCGCTGTGGACGGCTCCCGCTCCGATCCAGGCCCGGCCGAAGACCGTGCCCCAGCCGAAGGGTAAAGCCCAAAAGCCGAAGCCCGTGCCCATGTCGGGGCGACCGATTCCCCGGCCGATTCGACTCCCGCTGCCTGACTTTCGCCAGCTCAAGGCTCACGCCTTTGCCGGAGACGGTGTCGTGTATCAGCGCGAGGCCGACGTGAATTCGGACTTGTGGCTCAGGCCGCGACTGGATCAGCGGTTCGTCCAAGGCGAATACCTGCGTACGGACCATCGGGGCTGGCTCGACTTGCGGCTCGTTCAAGTCGGATTCGGACGCATGATCGCGCGGAGCAAGATCGCCGTGCAGAAGGCCGAGCGCGATAAGAGCCCGGCGCTCCAACTCAAGCTCGTGTCGGACACCGGCGGCTTCCTGTTCCGGCGCGCCGCCACGCTGCAGAAAGGCTGGGACTACCAAATCCTGGTCGAGGGCAATGGTGTCGTCACGGCCAATCAGGGGACGGCGTGGTCGGTACGCCACTTCGTCGTGACCGAGGTCCGCAAGACCCAGCGCACGGTCCGGAAACTCACTCGAGTCCTCGTTGCGAAGGGGGAAGTCCGGGTCATGTTTGATTCGAATCGCAAGGTAGAGGTGGTCAAGGCGGGACAATACATGGAGTTCGAAGACCGCCGCCTTCGAACGGGGCCAAAGGGGTTTCTCGAGTCGGACTTGCTTGAGCTGACCGAACTCGTCAACCTTGGGCTCCTCAAGCTACCGACCTACTTCGTACCGACGGTCGATGCCCGCGAAGACCGGTCCATTTCCCTTCCCGCGGACACCCTCCAGGCGAGGGTTCAGAACGCCGTCTTCACCCCGGGAGCCGACGGGCGTCCGGTCGGCCGTTTCCTACCCGGGAACCTCAACTTCCTTAAGAGAGAGTCTCCACTCGACTCCTGGGTCGACATCCGACAGTCTCTGGGCGAGCAAGGCAAGCAGCCCGCGGACTTCCTCGGCAATCTTCAGGTGATCGCACGCCTCAAGATTCTCGAAACCGACTTTCGAGAGGCGCCCCTCAACGCCGAGCAGCAGGCTCGGCTCGGGATGGCGGTCTCTCAACGCGCCACGGTCAGGGTCGAAGTCGAACTGACGGACGTGCTCATGGAAAGAACCGTGACGCGAGAAGGGTTCATCGAGCTCAGTCAGCTCGCCAAGTCCGAGGCACGCGGCCAGACGATGGCCGAGAAAGCCCTCAACGTTCCGCTCTTCGCGGACGCATGCCAGGCGGCCGCGCTCCGAGCGTTCTACGAATCCGCGATCGACTCCGACCTGCGCTGGCGGATGCCCTTTGCTCCGCAAAGTTCCGAATCGGGCAACTTCACGATTCCGTACTCGATCGGCGTGTATCCCGGCCAGCGGTTCACGGTCCTTCGCGCCAATGGTCGTGAAAGGCCGGCTGAGGTCGAAGTGACTTCGATCGAGCGTGGGCGGGAGACGTCCTTGGTGAACGTTCGGGTACTCAACGATCCGAACCGGGCGAGGTACGTGCCGTTGTCTGGCGATCTCATTGAGGAACAGCTCGACTTCTAGCCCTGGAGCCGAAGACCGCCGTCAATTCACGCGACGGGTGATCCGCCCGTTCATCTTCTCAGCCACCGCGTCCCACGACTCGAAGGCCGTGTACGGGGGCAGATCGACCTGCCCCCGGATTCCGATCGCTTCGAGCTTCTGCCGATCTTGCGCGAGGCCGCGGAGGATCGCGTCGGCCTTCGTCTCCCGATTGAACGCCCGCCCTTCAAGGACGATGAACTCGATGATCCAAGCCGACAGAATCGACTGCGAGAGCAAGGTGCGTCCACCTTCCGGCGTCGCGAACGGCGAGGCAATCAGGTCAAAACGCCGGCCCTGCGGATCCACGTAGGATTGGCTTGCGATCCCCTGGCTTCCCCGCCCGATGATCTCGGTCTCTCGCGGACCGACCTTCTTCAGCAGAGCGAGCCGCGGGCGCACGATCTCGTCGAGGACTCGCTTGACCTTGATAGGGTCGAGATCGAGCGCCGTGATCTCGTACGCGTGGAGGTAACCGAAGAGCGCGCCTCCATTACCGGACTCGGTGGCCTCCAGGATATCGAGCGCGTCTGCCTCAAGTGAGGGTCGGTGGGTTAGGCGGACCGTCACGACAATCGCGGCGAGGCCGATGACTCCGGCGACGATCCACTTGCGTGCACGCTTCATCGCAATCTCCTCTTACGGCTTGCAGCGGCCGTCAGCACAGGTCCAATTGGCGTAATAATTGGCGGTCACCGACCAGCCGGTTCCGGTTCCGAAGGTGCAGTTACAAATCCAGTCTTCCCGATGATACGTGCAGCATCCGGTCGCGATCTGTGTGCACCAACCCGTGTTGACGTGTCCGTAAGGTGGTCCGCAGCCAATGCCGCAGTCTTCGTAACCAGTGTTCAGACACAACGGCGGCGCCATCGCGGACGATGCCATGATACAAGCGAATGCAATCGTGACGAGGACCTTCATGTTCTATGCTCCTAGCGTTCGTCGTTCCACCATCTCGGGTGGAGCCAGTCGCCTGTTCGCACTCGATTCACCACTTGGCCCGACTCGAGGAGTCCGATCATGCGGTTCGGGTAGAAAGGCGAATAGATGTGGCGTTGATCCGTGTGCTTCGGATCGTAAAGTAACGGAGTGCGACTTTCGTATTCCAAGCTGAATCGTCGAAAGTCATCCCATCGGCGAGTATCCGGATGATACGTGTAGAACAGGTAGTAGCTCATGGCCGCTTCCGGATAACGCGGGCAGATCCACACCTCTTTGGCCGGGAGCATCGCATGACGATTGGCCGCATCATAGGACAGCGGCAAGCCCATTTCGATCGGATCGCCGTACCGGCCGTCGCCCCCATAGTCCGAGCGGTAAACTTGAAGCGCGACGCCAATTTGTCGCAAGTTGCTTTCGCAACCGGTTTGTCTCGCCCGCTCCTTCACCTGGGCCAGGATCGGGTAGGCGATCGCCGCTAATGCGGCAAGCACCGCACATACGGTCAAGACTTCAAGCAGGGTCACTCCTCGGTGTCGTTTCATGGCTCGTTTAGAAACTCCTCAAGCGTCCCCGGCTTGCGCTGCAGCTTCTTGAGAGAACCAATCTTGGAAAGCAACGCAAAGCGGGGTATCCAGCTCGCGTTCATTGACTTGCGTCCCCGACCTTCTAAGTCCCCAATGAGGCGAACGTGCGGGTAGCAACTCTTGATCGAGTTCTCGATCTGAGTGCGACTGGCTTCATAGACGAACACGACCTCACGAAATTCGAAGAGGCGTTGATCTGTCGGCGAGATTGCGTGAAGGCTGCACCCGGAGCAAGCTCCCGCCAAGATCAAGAGTGTTTCTTGCCGGGGGGGGGGCATCGGGCCGTACAGAACGGGTACCGCCGCTCGATCGCTATCGGAGAGCACGTGGGAACAGTCTCTACCCAAAGGCGGATCAAGTTCGCTGTAGTGGGAAGCGCGAGTGGCTCTCGCAACGGATTCGGAGCGTGGCAAAGTCAAGCAGACCACACTGATTGAAGCAACGCTCACCGAAACGGCGATGATTGCATAAAGAGTCGATTCTGCGAGTTTCAAGTTTGCACCTCCTATCGTATCCTACAGCAGGTTCGTGATAGTATTTCTATGCATTGTAAAAAGTGATATGAAATGCACAAGTGTACATCGAGCATACGGCCGCAGCGTCGGGGTACTGGCCTTTAATGACTCAATCGCGCGACCTCTTCCTCAGCCTGGCGAAGGTCCTCGAGGTAGCGCATCGTCCGTTCGTAGGCGTCGGCCTGCTCCAAAGCGGCGGGATCGTCGGCGATCTGGGCCGCGAGCCGCTCGATCCTGGCGCGGATTACTTGGAGGAGCCCGAGCTCCCGCCGCGCATACTCCGGGTCCGCGCACCGTTTCTCAAACGTCGCGTGGCGACCGCCCTTCGGGCGGAAGAGGCAGCGGGACACCAGCAGCGCATCCGCCATCAGGTCCTCCGCGATGAGCCGAGACTCGACCGCGACGGTTCGCCAACCCTCACTCCCTTTCGACTTCTGCTTCCACGTTGGTGCCTCCAGCGCCGTGATGATGCGATGGTGGGCGTCCGCGCAGGCCTCAAGTTCGATCGCCATGCGCGGGTCCGCACGGGATTCGAGGGACCCGTCGTCGGCAAAGCCTCGGACGGTGCTGAACCACTCCTGAGATTCCGGGGTACGAAACGTGGCGTGCGAGAGGCTCATCAGCGCCGCTCGATGGGCTCGCTGGGCCAACCAGATCACCAGCGCTGAGCCCGCCACGATCATGAAGGCTCCCCACCAAAAGCGAAGTACCATCGCGAAACCCGTCGCCCCGAGAGCGAACACCACGATCAGCGGCGTCACATCCGTCGGAGACAAGCGGTAGCTCGGGCTCTGCAGGTAGGCGATGAGCTGGCGAAGGCGCATGAGAGAGGGCTCCCCCCATCGCGTCGGGGGAGCCGAGCAGGATCAGTTCAGGTGCCGATCGAGCATGTTCGCGATCGCCGCCTTGGGCACCGCCCCCACATGCTGGTCGACGACCTTTCCGCCCTTGAAGATCAGAAGCGCGGGAATGCTCATGACGCCGTAGCGGCCCGCGAGCTCATCCTCCGAGTCGACATCGACCTTGAAGACCTTGGCCCGACCCTCGTATTCGCCGGCGATCGCCTCGACCGAGGGCGCGATCGCCAGGCACGGGCCGCACCACTGCGCCCAGAAATCCACGAGTACGGGAACGTCCGATTTCAAGACCTGCTCATCGAACTCTGCCGTCGTCACGGCCATGTTTGCTGCCATCGATTCACTTGCTCCTTCAGGGTTGCCCCGAGCTCCCGGGGTACAGTACGTTCTACGTAATACCTCAGGCACCCTCTCGGGTTCCGACTTTTAGAACGCCGATGTAACCTTCGGGGCCCTTGGGCACGTCCTAGGTATCGTAACTTGACACGCGAGATGTCAGGAGGCAGGCTACAACGTGAAGACACTGAAACTACTCACCATCGCTTTGAGCGCCGTGACCTTCGTCGCGGTCGTCGATGCCCAGCGCAAGCCAACGGCTCGCCCGTCCGGCGTCCAGGTCAACCGAGCTGAGAACAGCCTCGTCGGCGTCAAGCTCTTGGATCCGGGCGTGAAGCTGATCAACATGTTCGGCTCCCCCGACGAAATCCAACCGATCAGCTTTGGCGGCGGTCCCAGCACCACGTCCAACGTCAGCGGACAGCGCGGCGGCGGTCAAGCCGGCGGCCGAGTTCCGGGTGGTGGCGGTGGCGCACCGGGGGGCGGCGGTGGTGGTGGATCGGCAATGCAGGCCGAGTGGAGCCTCCCCGGCGTAATCGGCAACCCGTTCGATGAGCCCCTTGAGAGCCGACAGCTGGGTATCGCTCCCGGCGACGAACCGCAGGGCGGTGGGCCTGGTTCCCGGCCGAGTGCGGCGGGCGCGGCCGGTGCCGGCGGTGGCGCCGGTGGCCGAAGTGTCCCCAGCGCCGGTGGTGGTGCCCCGGGCGGCGGAGGTGCGGCAGCTTCCGGCGAGCGCGTCATCTACACTCGCTGGGTGTACCGACGGGGCGGCGGACGCTACGCCTTCGTGCTCGACAAGTTCAACAAGGTCGTCCAGATCGAAGCTATCGGCCTCAACGACGCCAAGGTCAAGACTCGGCGTGGAATCGGCCTCGGCTCGACCTTCGGCGAGCTCATCAAGAAGTACAGCGCCCCGGATGCCTACGAGATCGCCGGCGATCAGTTGATGATTCGGTACCTCGTGAAGGACAAGGTCGCGTTCCGTCTGTCGCGAACCGAGCCGAACAAGCCCCATCGCGTGACCGGCATCGTGGTCGCCGCGGGCAAGAGCTAAGGAGCCGCGTCGATGGCGGGCGAGATCGACCTCGTCCGTGCGCGCATCGACCTCGTCGACCTGATCTCGCAACGGGTTCTCCTCCGGAGGACCGGAAAGAACTGGAAGGGTCTCTGTCCGTTTCACGACGACAGGAACCCTTCCTTTACTGTTTCTCGGGAGACCGGGCGATACAAGTGCTGGTCGTGCGGTGCCGGGGGCGATGCCTTCACTTGGGTCATGGAGACCCAAAAGGTCGACTTCCCCGAAGCCCTGCGGATCCTCGCCCAGCAGGCTGGGGTCACCCTGTCGGAGCGGCAAGCCGGCGATCCCGGCAAGCGCACGCTCTACGAGCAGATGATGACGTCGGCGGTCCAGTTTTTCCGCAACGCGCTCCACCGCTCCAGTGACGCCCTCGAATACTGCAAGAGCCGAGACCTGCCGGAAGCCGTTCTCGACGAGTGGGAAGTCGGATACGCACCCGACGTGGGAGAGGCTCTCGCGATTCATCTCCAGAAGGCGGGGTTTCCGCTGGCGACGGGCAAAGAACTTTTCCTCGTCGACCAGGACGCCTCGGGTGGCTACTTCGACAAGTTTCGCGGTCGCCTGATGTTTCCGATCCGCGACGAGCGCGGAGCCCTCGTGGCCCTCGGGGGCCGCCTCCTCGGTGATGGCGTTCCCAAGTACGTCAACAGCGGCGACACGCCGATCTTCGCCAAACGTCGCGTCCTGTACGGGATGCACAAGGCCAAGGACGCCATTGCCAAGTCACGCCGGGCGGTACTCGTGGAGGGTTATCTCGACGTCATCGCGTGCCATCGCGCAGGGGTTCACGAGGCCGTCGCCTCGCTCGGCACCGCTCTCGGCTCCGATCACGCCAAACTCTTGCGGCGCTGGTGCGAAGAGGTTGTGATTCTCTATGACAGCGATCCCGCCGGCCAAAGCGCAGCCCAAAGGGCCGCCGAGGTCCTGACCGACGAAGGTCTGAGAACCCGTATCGCTCTCATTCCGGAAGGCAAAGATCCCGATGCCCTCCTACGCCAAGGCGGGCCGGCCGCCGTCCAGCGCGCGGCGAGCGGCGGAGTGACGCCGCTCGAGCATCGCCTTGGGCAGATCACGGCGGCGCCGACCGAGAACGACTTCTGGAAAGCCGCGATCATCGCCCTCGGCGAAGAGACGAACCCCCTGGAGCGGGGTCGCCAGATCGTCTTGATCGCCGACCGTCATCCAACCTTGCGGGACTCTGAAGAGGCCCAACGCTGGCTCAGACGCCAGGTTGCGGCTCATCGTCGATCGCGTCGGCAACAGCTCCGATCGGGACAGGCCGTCATCGGGCCGGTTGCCCAAGCCGGTCTCGCCAAGATCGAGGAGGCGGTACTGCTCGCCTGCCTCGACCCGGGTCTACGCGGTGAGGCGTGGTCCGTGCTCGCAGAGCCAGACCTCTTTGCGACGACCCTGGCCGAAGCGATCGCTCGCGAACTGCTTCAGGCCTTCCCCGAGCCCCCTTCCGGGGTCCCGGCGACATGGCTCGGCGCGCTGACCGAACCGACCCAAGCGCTGCTCGGCGAACTCGGGTTCGGCACCGTCGAGCGGGTCGATGCGGCCGTCTTGCACGACGCGATCGAGTCGCTGCGCCGCCGCCGGGAGCGCCGTTCGGTCCGGGCGCTGCGCCAAGACGCCGAATCCGCCGAGGACGAACGACTTCACGAGATCGGAGCGCGGCTCAAACGCTTGAGCGGGGTCGTCGAGCCCGAGGTGCCGCCGGTCGACGAATTCGAGTAACGTAGTTTCAGTGCCATGGCCCGCAATCCGAACGTTGCCCGCCGTACCCTTGCGCTTGCCTTGGCTCTGATGCCAGGGATCGGGGGGAAGACCGTCAGTCGCGTGCTGACGCGCAACGACATGCTCACCCGAGAGGTATCCGACTTCCTGGCGCTGTCGGTCGAATCGCTTCGCGAGGAGTACCGATTGAGCGTGACGATCGCGACGCGCTGGGTCGCAGAACGAACAGCCCGGATCGAAGCCGCCGTTCGGTACGAGGAAGAGCTCGATCGCCTGGGAATCTCGATGATCACCTCCGTCGATGTCCACTACCCGGCCATCGTCGAACAAATGGATCCGGATCCTCCCGGAGTCCTCTTCCTGTACGGCAACCACAAGCTGCTCGAGGCACCGACCTTTGCCGTATTGAGTTCCCGCCATTCACCGCCGGCCGCCCTCGATACAATCGAGCGTTTGGCCGAGGAGGGCTCCCTGAACGGGGAGATTTTGGTCGCGGGTCACGACACCCCCGCGTATCAGCGTGCGGCGATCGTGCCGCTGAGATGGGGTACGCCTCGCATCCTGGCCTTGGACTGCGGTCTGGTGAAAGCGCTTGGCGACGATCTTTCGACCGAGCCATTCCGAACGGCCCGGCTCTGGCGCTACCAGTTCGATGCCCAGACCGATCTGGTCATCAGTCACGTGAGCCCGGAAGCCGATTCCCACGCGGGCGCCGCGCCGAAACGGGATCGGCTCGTCGGGTGTCTCGCGCGAAGGCTCGACTTCGTGATCGTCGCGGAGGGCGGGAACATGGAACGCCTCGCCAGGCTCGCGCTGAAAGCCGGTCGCCCGGTCCGAGTCAGCGACCTTTCGATCGGGTACCGGGCGTTCCGTGAGCTCGGGGCCACGATCTTCTAGCCGAGGTGCTTCCGAACGAACTCCAGCCCTTTGGCGACGGCGTCGAGGAACTGTTTTCGTCGCCCCTCGTCCTTACCGCCGGCTTCGTGCCCCATCCCCTCGATGATCACCATCTCGGTGTCGATCTTCTTGGCCTTGAGGGCACCCTTCTCCGCGTCGCTCCCGCGCAGGAGCACGATCGAGC
>ERZ761602.2202-NODE-2202-length-31688-cov-9.419151_pt1 | contig 31688 bp, 1 predicted proteins | sample MGYA00512165_ERZ761602 | MGnify/ENA primary metagenome ERZ761602 (study PRJEB28899, sample SAMN02445085) | bioreactor sludge metagenome | biome: EBPR sludge; isolation source: Thorneside wastewater treatment plant | place: Australia: Brisbane, Thorneside...
CCAACAGCAGCAGCATCGACCTGACCGGCAGCCTCACCGTCGAAGCCTGGATCAAGCTCGATCAGTTCACCAACACCTGGCAGCCGATCTTCTACAAGGGCGACGCCAGCAGCGACTGGACGCGGCGAAGCTACTCGATGTGGCTGAACAGCGACGGTTCGCTGCTCTTCGGCTCCGATACGCGCTACACCAGCACCGCCGCCGGCCTGGTCCAGGCCGGTGTATGGACGCATGTCGCCGGGACCATCGACCGCGCCAGCGGCAGTCTGCGGATCTACGTCAACGGCGACCAGGCGGCCGGCCGCGACGGCATCGGGACGACGCCATCGACCGCCTACGACCAGCCGCTGCTGCTCGGCGGCGGGCGCTACGAATCTTCCGACAGCAACCTCTTTGCCGGCGCGCTGGACGAGGTGCGAGTCTGGAACGTGGCGCGCACCCAGGCGCAGATCCAGGCCACCAGGGACACGCCGCTGAACGGCAACGAGGCCGGCCTGGTGCTCTACCTGAACGCCGACGAGGGCAGCGGCGAGACCCTCGGCGACCTTTCCGGCGGCGCCAATCCGGCGCAGCTGAAGGCGCTCGCCGACGGCATCGTCCTCGGCCGCATCGATCACCCCGGGCAGGTCGTGAACCACAGCTTCAGCCTTGCCGCACCGGCGCTGCTGTACTTCGATTCACTGAGCAGCAGCTCCGACATGCGCTGGTCGCTGTCCGGCCCGAGTGGCCTGGTGGTCTCCGACCGCGCGTTCAGCCAGAGCGATTCACAAGACGGATCGTCGTTCTACAATCTGGCCGCGGGCGACTACACGCTGACCGTAGACCCGCGGGGCGATAGCACCGGAGCATTCGCCTTCCGCCTGCTCGACCTGAGCGACGCCGATGTCCTGACCCCGGGTACGGCGGTTGCGGGTGGACTCAACCCGGGTCGGCGAACCGACGCCTATCGCTTCGACGTCAGCACGCCCGGTCAGCGCTGGTTCTTCGACGCGATCAGCCGCAGCGGTGCCGACGCCTACTGGCGCCTGCTCGACCCGTGGGGGGCGACGGTATTCGGCCCGAGCGCGGTCAACAACCCGAACAGCAACGACGTCGAGACGACGCTTCCTTACCCCGGCACCTACACGCTGCTGATCGAGGGACGCAATTACTGGGGAGGCAGCCATTCGTCGTACACGCTCAAGGTCCAGCCGGCCAACGACGGTGCCAGCGCCATCGCGCTCGACTCCGACGTTGTCGGCAGCATCGCCAACGTCGGCCAGCGGCGGTCCCACACCTTCAGCCTGAGCAGCGACAAGGTCGTCTATTTCGATTCGCGGACCAACGACGCCAACCTCAACTGGTCGCTGAGCGGGCCACGCGGCAACGTCGTTGGCAGCCGAGCCTTCAACCAATCCGACTCGGCCGACCTGGCTGGCAGCCCGGTCCTCGATCTGGTCGCCGGCGATTACACGCTGGTCGTCGACGGCGTCGGCGACGCTACCGGCGCTTTCGAGTTCCGGCTGATGGACCTGTCCGCGGCCAGTGCCATCGCCGTTGGCGCCGAGGTCAGCGGCAGCCTGCAGCCCGGCAGCAGGACGCAGCTCTACCGCTTTTCCGCCAGCGCCCGCGACCGCCTGGCTTTCGAGATGATCAGCGAGAGCCGCGACAGCGCCTTCTGGCGCCTGATCGACCCCTATTCGGGGCTCGTTTTCGGGCCGAGCAACTTCGCCGACACCGGCGCGGTCACCATACCCTTCACCGGCACCTACTATCTGCTGCTCGAAGGGCGGGTCAGCGAGACCAACGCCCTCGACTACAGCTTCCGGATAGCCGACACCGCGCTGCCCGACAGCGGCGGTCACAGCAGCCAGGATTTCGACGCCGCCGGCCTGCCGTGGGCGCCGGCCAGTTTCAGCAACTCGGCGCCGGCGGTGGTCGCCGGTGGTCCGTCGGGCAACTTCCTGCGCCTGTTGCCCGGCAGCGTGACGGGTTACAACACGATCGCTTTCAACAATGCCGGCGCCGGTGTGATTCCGGCGACGGTAACCGTCGACTTCGACTTCCGGATCGGCAAGGTCAGCAATCAGGGCGATGGCATCGGCTTCGCCTGGTTGAACTCAGACGTCTGGGGCAACAGTGGCCCGGCACCGCAGTTCGGCGAAGAGGTCAACCTGGCCGGCAGCTTCGGCGTCGGCTTCGACCCGGTCAACAACGGCGAGGTCAGCGACAACCACGTCTCGCTGCATTTCGACGGTCGCAAGTACGCCGAATTCAACGTCGCCGGTTTCCGCCTCGACAGCGGCGATTTCCAGCACGCGCGTGTCGTCATGACGGCGGTCGCCGGCGGCAGCAAGGTCTCGGTATTCCTGACCCCTGCCGGTGGTAGTGAAGTGGCGGTCGTCGAGGACTACTTCATCGGCGCCATGCAGGCCTACGACGGCCGGATGGCCTTCGGCGCGCGCAACGGCGGCTGGCGCGCCGATAACGACCTCGACAACATCGGCGTCGCGGTGGTCGCCGGCAGCGCCGAGGATCTGCCGGTCCTGACCCTCGGTACCGCGCCGGTGAGCGGTACGCTTTCCGCCAGCGGCGAAGTCGACCGCTACCGCTTCACGCTTGCCGGCGATACGCGCGCCTATTTCGATTCACTGACCAACAACAGCAGCCTGCAGTGGACCCTGACCGGGCCGCGCGGAACGGTCGTTGCCGGGCGCAGCTTTACCGCTTCGGACGGCTACCAGGGACTGTCGCTGATGGACCTGGTGGCCGGCGACTACGTACTCTCCGTTTTCGGCAGCACCGGCGCGTACGGCTTCAAGCTGATGGACATGGATCAGGGCGAGGTGCTGACGCCGGATACCGACACCAGCGGCACTCTCAGCCCCGGCAACGAGACCGACATCTACCGCTTCGACGCGCTCGCCGGCGAGCGCTTCTACCTCGACCGGGTCAGTTTCAGTGGCGGTTACTACACCGACTGGCGGCTGATCGACCCCTTCGGACGCCCGGTGTGGGGCCCGACGCACATGTACTACGACGACGTGGACCTGACGACGCTGCCGTACACCGGAACCTACTACCTGCTGCTCGAAGGTCGCTATCACGAGGCTACGGCGTCGAACTACACGATCAACGCGCGCAGGATCGACGCTGGCGCCAGCACGCCGATCGCCGTCGGCGAGCGCGTCGACGCAGACCTGAGCAAGCCGGGCGAGGTCGACAGCTTCGACTTCGAGGTCGCCGGCAGCGAGTCGAAGCGTGTCTACTTCGACGTTCTGAGCAACACCACCAGCCTCAACTGGACGCTGAGCGGGCCGCGCGGCACGGTCGTTTCCGGACGTGCGTTCGCCGCCAGCGACGCCGCCAACGGGCGCTCGATCATCGATCTGGCGCCGGGCAGCTACACCTTGATCGTCGATGGCAGCGGTGACACCACCGGCGCTTACGCCTTCCGCCTGCTCGACCTGGCGGCGGGCACGCAGATCGTTCCCGGTACGCCGCTGGTCGACCGGACGCTGGCGCCCGGCAAGGCCACCGACGTCTACTGGTTCGACGCCGTCGCCGGTGAGCGCTTCTACTTCGACCGGGTCGACTTCAGCGGTGGCTACTACACCGACTGGCAGTTGCTCGATCCCACCGGGCGGACGCTGTGGGGCCCCACCCACATGTATTACAACGACGTCGACGTCGCGACGATGCCGCTCAGCGGTCGCTACACGTTGCTGGTCGAAGGCCGCTACCACGAGGAGGCGGCCAGTTCGACCTACACCATCAACGTCCAGCCGGTCGTCGATCCGGTCACGCCGATGAGCCTGAATGCGCAGGTCGCCGGCGTCATCGCCAGCGTCGGGCAGCGCGGCCTGCATACCTTCACGCTGACCGAGGCCAGGCAGGTCTATGTCGACGTGCTGACCAACAACACCGCCTTCTCCTGGAGCCTCAGCGGGCCGCGCGGTATCGAGGTGTCCAACCGTTCCTTCGGCGCGACCGACGGCGCCAACGGGCTGTCCTTGCTCGACCTGGTGCCGGGCGACTACACGCTGACCGTCGACGCCAGCGGCGACACCACCGGCGCCTACGCCCTGCGCCTGCTCGACCTCGCCGCGGGGCAGCTGATCACGCCGGGCACGCCGGTCAGCAGCCAGCTCAACCCGGCCAACTCGACCGACATCTACCGCTTCAACGCCGCCGCCGGCGACCGCTTCTACTTCGATCGGGTCAGCTTCAGCGGCGCCTACTACACCGAATGGCGATTGCTTGACCCGTGGGGCAACACCGTGTGGGGGCCGACGCACTTCTACTACAACGACGTCGACGTCACCACGCTGGACTTCGACGGGATGTACACGCTGCTCGTCGAGGGCCGCTACCACGAGAGCGGCACGTCCAACTACACGCTCAATGTCTCGCCGTCGCCGATCTCGGAAAGGGTCATCCTGGCCGGCCTCGGCACCGCGCCCGGTCCCGATCTGCAAGTCGAGAACCTGGCGCTGACGCCGGTCGGTGGCGGCCTCGTCGCCGGCGGCAAGGTGCTGCTCGGCTGGGAGGTGAGCAATACCGGCACGCTGCCGGCCAACGCGCCGTGGAAAGACCGGATCCTGGTGCGCAACATGGACCGTGGCGGCGAGTTGATCGTCAACCTGCTGGTGGACTACGCCGACCTCGGCGCCGCGGCCGACGATCCGCTGGCGGCTGGCGCGCGTCGCGCCCGGCAGGTGCTGGTCGGCCTGCCGCCGGGCAACAGTGGTACCGGCAATCTGCGTTTCGAAGTCGCCGCCGATGTCACCAACGTCGTCGCCGAGCCCGGCGTCGCCGAGCTGAACAACAGCGCCAGCCTGAGTGCGCTGGCCGCGGCGACGCCGTATCCAGACCTGCAGGTCGACGCGCTGGCGGTGACCCCGAGCAGCGGCTGGGCGGCTGGCAGCAGCGTTACCGTGAACTGGCGGGTCAGGAACGGCGGCAGCGTCGCGGTCGACGCCGCGTGGAACGACCGCATCGTGGTGCGCAACGTAAGCACCGGTGCGACCCTGCTCAACGCCGGCAGCCGCTATCTGCCGGCAGTCGCCGGGACGCTATCTGCCGGCGGCTCCATCGACCGCAGCTTCACTTTCAGCTGGCCGGCCGGCGCCGCCGGCAGCGGCCAGTTCGAATTCCTGGTGAGCACCGACGACGATCGCGAGATTTTCGAAAGCAACGCCAGCGATACCGCCGAGACCAACAACGGCGCCAGTCTGGTGGTCGCCTCGGCACCCGACCTGCGGGTACTCAATCTGCGCCTCGCAGCCGCCACAGCCACCGCCGGCGATAGCGTCACGGTGTTCTGGGACGACCGCAACGACGGCCTGACCGCCACCCCGGCGAGCTGGAAGGACCGCCTGATCGTCCGTAACCTGAGCACTGGCGAAAAGCTGCTCGACGTCGACCTGCCCTACAACATCGCGCTGATCGGCAACGGTGCGCTGGCGGCCAACGCCAGCGTCGCGCGTTCGCACACCTTCCAGTTGCCCGAGGGTTTGCGCGGCACCGGCCAGATCGAGGTCGAGGTCCGTGCCGACCAGAACGTCGCCGGCCAGGGTGGCCTGGTCGAATACACCGCCGCCGGCGACAGCGGCGAGAACAACAACAGCGCCAGCCTGACCGTCACCGCGGCGGCCAGGCCGTACGCCGACCTGATCGTCGGCAGCCTGAGCGCTCCGGGCAGCGGGCGCGGTGGCGAGACGATCACCGTCGAGTGGACGGTACTCAACCAGGGGGCCATCGCCACCGGCGCGCAGTGGAGCGACCGCGTGCTGCTCAGCAGCGACGACGTGATCGGCAATGCCGACGACGTGACGCTGGCCAGCGTCGGCCATTACGGCGTGCTCGCGCCGGGCGCGTCGTATCGGTCGAGCCGGCAGTTGCCCGTGCCCGAGCGGCTCGACGGGTCATTCCGCCTGGCGATCGTCGCCGACGCGCTCGGCGAGATCAGCGAACCCGATACCCGTGCCAACAACACCTCGACGGCAAATATCCAGTTGTCGACGCCGCACGCCGACCTGCAGGTCGAGGTCGTCGCCGCGCCGGCCAGCACGCGTAGCGGCGAAGCGACGCCGGTCAGCTGGCGGGTGCGCAATGCCGGCGATCGGCCGACCGACGTGACCCAGTGGAAGGACAGCATCTACCTGTCGACCGACAGCACGCTCGATGCCGGCGATACGCTGCTGGCACAGATCCTCCATGTCGGCGGGCTGGGCGTCGGCGAGAGCTATAGCGGTCAAAGCAATGTCTTTCTGCCGTTCGGCCTTGCCGGCGACTTCCGCATGCTGGTCGACACCGATTCCGAGAGCCAGGTCTTCGAGAGCGTTTTCGAGAGCAACAACGTCACCGCCAGCATCGCCGCGGTGCAGGTGTTGGAGCCGACCCTGGCCGATCTGACCGTCGGCCAGATCGTCGTGCCGGCGCAGGGCGCGCCGGGACAGACGGCGACCGTAGCGTGGACGGTGAGCAACGCCGGCAGCGGCGCCGCGCACGGCAGCTGGAGCGACCGCGTGTACCTGAGCGCCACCGGCAGTCTGGTCGGCGCACAGCTGCTGGCGACGGTGCAGCACATCGGCGAGGTCGCCGCGCTGGCCAGCTACACGGCGAGCACCGAGATCACCCTGCCGGACGTCGCCGATGGCGATTACCGCATCGTCGTCAGCAGCGACGTCACCGACACCGTTTTCGAAGGCAGCGGCGAGGGCAACAACACCACCGCCTCGGCGGCGACCCTGCGCGTGGTGCACCCGGATCTGCTGCCGGTATCGGTCGCGGCACCGGCCGGCGCGTTGTCCAGCGAGGCCATCGTCGTTTCGTGGCAGACGGGCAACGCCGGCAGCGGCGACGCCCTGGGCGCCTGGACCGATCGCGTCTATCTGTCGCGCGACGCGACCCTCGGCGCCGACGACGCGCTGCTCGGCGAGCTGGCGCATGCCGGGCCGCTCGCCGTCGGCGCCAGCTACGACGGCCAACTACAAGTGCACCTGCCGCTGGCGGCCAGCGGCGATTATTTTCTGCTGGTGTACAGCGACGCGCTCGGACAACTTCGCGAGGTCGGCGCCGAGAACAACAACGTCGGCTCGACGCCGTTCGCGGCGGCGCTGGCGCCCTATGCCAACCTGGTCGTCAGCGCGGTGACCGCCGACGCCAGCGTGCCCTATGCGCCGGCGCCCGAGGTGGTCGTCGGTGATCCGGCGCAGATCACCGTCAGCTGGACGGTCAGCAACGACGGCACCGGCGTCGGCCAGAGCACGCAGTGGACCGATACCCTGCTGGTGTCCACCGATAGCATCGTCGGCAACGCCGACGACCAGGTCGTCGCCAGTTATCAGCACGCCGGCGCGCTGGCCGTCGGCGACAGTTACACGCGTTCCGAGACCTTCCTGCTGCCGGCGTACTTCCAGGGGCGATACCACTTTTTCGTGCGCAGCGACGCCGCCAACCAGGTCTTCGAGAACGGCCTGGAGGTCGATAATGCCGCCGAGGCGGCGCGCATCTTCGACGTCATGCGCATCCCCAATGCCGACCTGGTGGTCAGCCAGGCCAGTGTGCCGGCTACCGCCAGCTCGGGTCGCGGCATCGACGTCTCGTGGCAGGTCAGCAACGCCGGCATCGGTCCGACGGACATCCCCGGCTGGAACGACGAAGTGGTGCTCACCTCGGATGCGGCGGGCACGCAGGTGGTCGCCGTGCTCGGTGCCTTCACCCACCTCGGCGTACTCGCTGCCGGCGGCAGTTACAGCCGCACGCAGGAAGTTGCGATTCCCAACGGACTGTCGGGCAACTACTACGTGCGCGTGCGCACCGCCGGTCCCTTCGAGTTCGTCTACACCGACAACAACAGCCGCGTCGCCGGACCGGTGGAGGTCGTTCTGTCGGACTCGCCGGACCTGCAGGTGACCGACATCGTGACGCCGGCGACGGCATCCGAAGGCGATAGCATCGACGTCCGCTGGACGGTCACCAACAACGGTCTGGCCAGGGCCGACGGCGCGTGGACCGACGTCGTCTCGATGCGCAAGGTCGGCCAGCCCAACGACCCGGGGATCTTCCTCGGCACTTTCAACTACGACGCCGGTGGCCTTGCAGCCGGCATCTCGTACACCCGCACCGAGCGCTTCCGCCTGCCGCCGCGTACCGAAGGCGTCTATCAGGTGGTCGTGCTGACCAACGCCAGCCGGCAGGTGTACGAGTACGGCAGCGCCGCCGCCAACAACAGCGCTGCCGACGATCAGGTGCTGCAGGTCGCGCTGCTGCCGCGCTCCGACCTGCAGGTGGCCAACGTCGTCGCACCGGCGCGGGCTTCGGCCGGCGCGACGGTGTCGCTGCGCTTTTCGATCATCAACCAGGGCAGCGTTCCGACGACGCCGCCGCGCTGGAGTGATCGCGTCTACCTGTCGCTCGACAACAAACTGTCGGGCGACGACCTGCTGATCGGCAGTTACGACAACGGTGCCGCGCTCAATCCCGGCGAGCAGTACGCCACCGAAAGCGGCAGCCTGCAGATTCCGATCCGCTTCCGCGGTGACGTCTTCCTGATCGTCCAGGCCGACGGCAGTGGTTCGGTCGACGAGTACCCCAACGACGCCAACAACCTGGCCGCGGTGCCGCTCTTCGTCGAGCCGTATCCGCTCGCCGACCTGGTCGCCGGCAGCGTCGTGGCCCCGGCGCAGGCGGTCGAGGGCGCCAGCATCGAGGTCCGCTACACGGTCGCCAACCGCGGCAGCGGCACCACCGCCGGCGGAAACTGGACCGACACCATCTGGCTGTCGCGCGACAAGACGCGGCCCAACGCCAGTGGGAACAGCGCGATCCTGCTCGGCAGCGTGCAGCACCAGGGCGCCCTGGCGGTGGGCAGCAGCTACGACGTCACCACCCAGGTCGCCCTGCCGGGGCAGGTCGCCTCGGGAAGGTATTACGTCACCGTCTGGAGCGACTCCTACGACGTCATCCTCGAAGATACGCTGGCCAGCAACCTGAACCCGGACGACCTCAACGAGCTCGACAACAACAACTACAAGGCGCGCGCGATCGACGTCATCGGTGGCTTCGCGCCGCCGCCGCCCGACCTTCGGATCACCGCTCTCGCCGCTTCGCCGCTGGCCTCGACCGGCGCGCCGCTGAGCCTTACCTGGACCGTCGCCAACGCCGGCGCCGGTGAAGCCGCCGGCAACTGGAACGATGTCTTCTGGCTGTCCGACAAGCCGACGCTCGACGCTCCCGGGGCCAGGCAGTGGTACCTCGGCTCGGTGGCGCACGAGGGTGGTGCGGCGCCCGGCGCCAGCTACACCCAGAGCAGCAGCTTCGCGCTGAACCCGGCGGCCGCCGGCCAGTACCTGATCGCCTACACCGACTACAACCCGCTCAAGGGCAAACCCTACGACATCGTCGAAGGCGACGAAGAGAACAACACCCGCGTCCAGGCCACCAGCGTCGTGCCGCTTCCAGCCGACCTGCAGGTGGTGACCATCGCCGCGCCGGGGGAGAATTTCTCGGGCGAGAAGACGACCATCAGCTGGACGGTCAAGAACTTCGGCGAAGCGGTCTGGGACGGTACTCGCTACTGGCTGGACAGCGTCTACCTGTCGCCCGATCCGGTCTTCCTGCCCGAGCGGGCGACCAGCCTGGGCACCTTCGTGCACAGCAACGCCGCCGGTCTGGCGGCTGGCGCGAGCTACACCGAGAGCGCCGAAGTGACTCTGCCGCGCGGCATCGGCGGCAATTTCTACCTCTATGTCATCACCGACGCCAACCGCTACGACCCGCGCTACCCGGCTGGCGAGGGCGACGCCGGCGACAATGCCTATTATCGCGACGTCTACTACCCGGCGTCGGCGTACGAGGGGGTCGGCGGCCAGGACAACAACCGCGGCGTCGGCAGCATTCCGGTCACCTATCGCGAACCCGACCTGCAGGTCACTTCGCTGCTGGTACCGCCGGCGGGCGGCCAGTCGGGCAGCACGGTGACCGTCAATTACGCGGTGAGCAACATTGGCAACCGCGACACCCGCGAGAGCGGCTGGTGGGACCGCCTGTTCCTGTCCAGGGACGATTCACTCGACACCTTCGACCTGCAGGTCGCCGAGGCTCACCACTACGGCGCGCTTGCCGTCGGCGAAAGCTATACCGGGACGGCGACCGTCAAGTTGCCCGACGGCATCGCCGGCGCTTTCAGCCTGCTGGCGTTCACCGATTCGGAAGCCGACAGCCGTCTGGCGTGGTGGAACAGCAACATCGTTCCCGAGTATCGCGGCGTCGGCATCGACGCCAACAGCGACGCGGTGCCGGAATTCCGCGGCGAGGGCAACAACATCACCGTCGCCGCACTGCCGGTGGCGGCGGCGCCGCTGGCCGATCTGCAGGTCACCGCGGTGAGTGCGCCGGAGCATATTACCGTCGGCAACGAGTTCACCGTCACCTACACCGTCGGCAACCTCGGCGGCGCCGGCACGCTGCCCGAACAGGCGAGCTGGGACGACCTGATCTACCTGTCGCGCGATCCGCTGCTCGACCTCGACAGCGACCGCTACCTGGTCGCCGTCGAGCACCTCGGCGGGCTGGCGCAGGGCGCCAGCTACACGGTCGAGCAGAAGCTCCGCGCGCCGCTCGACATCAGCGGCGCCTACTACGTCTTCGTGGTCACCGATCCGGCTCGTGGCAGTGGGCGTGGCAAGGTTTTCGAGGGCGGCTTCGAGCGCAACAACGCGACACCGAACTCACCGCCGTCGATCTTCGAACTGCCGCCACCGGCCGATCTGCAGGTCGACGCGATCACCTTTTCGGGCGTCGGCGCTGCCGGCGACACGCTGCACGTCGAGTGGAGCGTTGCCAACCACAGCAGCAACGCTACTTCGAGCGGCTGGACCGACGCGGTCTATCTCTCCGACGACAATCTCTGGGACATCAACGACCGCCTGCTCGGCAAGGTTGCGCACGACGGCGTGCTCGACGGGAACGGCAGCTACACCGCCAGCCTTGACGCGCTGGTGCCGCCGGTCAAGGTCGGCCAGTATCGGCTGGTCGTGCGGCCGGACATCTACAACGAGGTTTTCGAGGGTCCGTACCGCTCGGCGGGCGAGGCCAACAACTTCAGCACCTCGGCCAATGCGCTGAGCATCGCCGTCGACGAACTGCATCTGGGCGTCGCTCTGGGCACCACCCTGAACACCGGCCAGAGCCGCGTCTATAAGCTCACCGTCGGCCAGGGCGAGACGCTCAAGCTGAGCCTGACCGCGGCCGACCACGACGCCGCCAACGAGATCTTCGTCCGCTACGGTGACGTTCCCGACGGTTTCAACTACGATGCGACCTACGAGAACCCGCTGCAGGCCAGCCAGACGGCGGTCATCGCGTTCACCAAGCCGGGCGACTACTACGTCCTGATTCGCGGTCACAGCGAACCGAAGGCAAACGCGCAGGTCAAGCTGCTCGCCGAAGTGTTGCCCTTCGCGATCACCGGCGTGCAGGTCGACCAGGGTGGCGACAGCCGCTGGGTGACGATCGACGTGCGCGGCGCCAAGTTTGCCGACAACGCGATTCTCAAGCTCGTGCGGCCGGACGTCGCCGAGTACGAGCCGGTCAAGTGGGATGTCATCGACTCGACCTGGATCCGCGCGACCTTCGATTTCCGCGACGCGCCGCTCGGTCTCTACGACCTCAAGGTGATCAACCCGAATGGCCAACAGGCGGTCGTCGCCTACCGTTTCCTGATCGAGCGGGCGCTCGAAACCGACGTGACCATCGGCCTCGGCGGCCCGCGCGTGCTCGCCGCCGGCGAGACCGGCATCTATGGCGTCGCGCTGCAGAGCCTGACCAACGTCGACACACCGTACGTGCGCTTCTCCTTCGGCGTTCCCGAAATGGGCGCCAACCAGTACGTCTACGACCTGCCGTTCCTCAAGTACTACAACAACCTTCGCGGCCAGCCCGATAGCGGCGGCGAGGACGTTCCGTGGGCCAGCCTCGATTCGGCGACCAACACCAGCGGCCAGATCCTGTCGTCGGGCTACGCCTACGACGTGATCGCCGGCGGCTACGTCGGCGCCACCTTCAACGTCCAGACCTACCCCTTGCTCAAGGCGCTGTCGACACGCAACTGGGATGCGCTGCGCGTCGGCCTGTACGAGATGTACCCCGAGCTGGAGCCGATTCAGGCGCTCGCCGGTGGCCCGCAGTCGATGAGCGCGGTGTTGCCGGAGTTCTGGGATCTGTGGCTGCAGGCCGGTTCGGAAGAGGGGCTGCCCGACAAGTGCGTGCTCCCCTTCGTTCCCTACCGCTTCAACATCGTCGGCGCGGCGACGGCGATGACCCGTGACGAGTTCATCGCCGATCAGACTGCCGAGGCGCTCAAGCTGCGGGCCGCGATTCTGGCCGACCCCGACCTCGACGCGAAGATCGCCGAGACGCGCACCGACGACACTTCGCTGGCCGAAAAGCGCGCGGCGATCGCCCTGCGCGTGCTCGCCGCCGACGCGGCGACCTGGAGCCAGGCCTACCTGGCGGCGCTGGAACAGGTCGGCATCCTGCGTCCGGTCGACGAAGCGCCGCCGATCCGCCAGGACATCAAGGTGATGAGCCTGATGAGCACGCTGGCCACCGGCATTCTGATCGGGCCGGTCGGTGACCAGATCCGCAGCACCGCCGACCTCGCCGATTTCTTCGCCAAGATCAAGGAATGGTACGGCGACGAACCGGGCACCAAGGCTGCCATCGACCACTACGAGTCGCGCGAGAGCGAGTGCCTGTCGGGGGAAATCCCGGTTCCGGCCCTGCCGGTATTCGACGACTACAACCTCGGCCTGTCGCATCCGACGTATTTCCAGACCTTCAACATCTTCGTTCCCTACGTCGGCTTCAACCAGGACGGTGCGTCGGCGGCAACGATTGCCTTGCCCGACTACGCCTCGGTGGCGGCGTCCAATCAACTGACCGCGCTCGATTTTTCGCGGCTCTACGAGCAGGCGATCAGCGATAGCCAGCTGGCGTCGATCGCCGGTCCGCAGGGCTACGGCGTCGATCAGTTCCTGCCGGTCGGGCAGGCGCTGCCGTACACCGTCAAGTTCGAGAACCCGTCGGCGGCGGCGACATCGGTGACCGAAATCCGCGTCGTCAGCAAGCTCGACCCGGCACTCGATCCGAGCACGTTCCGGCTCGGCGACATCAAACTCGGCGACCTAAGCGTGCACATCCCGACCGGCCGGGCGTTGTTCCAGGGCGACTTCGACCTGCGCAATGCCAAGGGCTTCATCCTGCGCGTCTCGGCTGGAATCGACCCCGGCACGCACACCGCTTCGTGGGTCTTCCAGGCGATCGACCCGGACACCGGCGAACTGCTTCAGGACGCCACGCGCGGCCTGTTGCTGCCCAACGCCGCCGACGGTCGCGGCGTCGGCCAACTCGGCTATACCGTACAGGCGAAAGACGGGTTGGCCTCGGGAACGCTGGTCAAGGCGCAGGCGGTGGTGCGCTTCAACGCCATCGCCCCGCAGGAAACGCAGCAACTGGTGCAGACCCTCGATACCGGCGCGCCGGTGACGACGCTCACCGCCCGGCCGGTGCACACCGGCGGCGGCGACTACGAAGTGCGCTGGGCTGCCGTCGATGAGGACGGCGGTTCGGGCGTCGCCCAGGTCACGGTCTATGTCGCCAGGGATGGCGGCGACTTCCGGATCTGGAAGCGGCAGACGACCGACGCCTTCGACATCTACTCCGGCGAGGCCGGCCATCGCTACGAATTCCTCGCTCTGGCGACCGACCGTGCCGGCAATCGCGAAGCCGCGCCTGGCGGCGTGCAGGCACCCGACGACGGCTCCGGCGCCAACCTCGGCGGTCTGCCGAGTTTCGGCCAGACCTCACAGGACCTGCCACCGCCACCGGCGCCAGTGCTGCCGGCGACCAACCCGCTGTTCGTCGCTGCGCAGCAGCAGATTCCCGCGGCGACACCGCTCGCCAGGCTGCCGGAGTTCAGCGAGGTCATGCGGCCGTTTACCGCGCAGTCCTGGGCCACCGACTTCGTCGAAAGCCACGCGGCGATCGGCCCGCTGGCGATTGTCGAGATGCCCGATGGGTCGACGATCGTCAGCGGTGGCCCGAACCGCGGCTGGCTGTACCGCATCGCGCACGATGGCGGCCGCGCGCTGCAGCCTTTCGTCGAACTCGCCGAACCGATTTTCGATCTGGCGCTCGACGACCAGGGACAGCTCTGGGCGACCACCGGCGGCGGTGCCTTGCTGCGCCTCGACGCCGACAGCGGCGCGATCCAGGCACGCTTCGGCACCGGCATCACGCAGGCGCTGGCGATCAAGCCGTCGACCGGCGAGATCTACGTGTCGTCGGGGGACGGCGTCGAGATTTTCGACCCGGCCAGCGGCAGCTTCCGGCACTTCAGCGACCTGCGTGTCGACGACCTCGCTTTCGCTGCCGACGAGACGCTGTGGGGCACCTCATGGCCGGCGCGTGGCGACGTTTTCAGCTTCGACCAGCGCGGACGCGCGACGGTCAAGGTGCGTCTCGACGGCGAAGTCGACTCGCTGGCTTTCGGGCGCACCGGCACCCGCCTGGCGGGTCTGTTGTTCGTTTCGAGCAATTCGACGCGCGGCGAGGTCGGGTCAGCGCTGACCATGGTCGATCTGACCACCCTGCGCAGCGTCGAGATTGCTCGCGGCGGTTCGCGCGGCGAAGGCGTGGTGGCGACCAGCGACGGCCGCGTGCTGCTCGGCCAGTCACACCAGGTCGACGTAATCAGTCCGATCGTCGCGCCGCAGGTGATCGCCACCAATCCACCCGACATGGCGGTGGTGCTGCTGCCGCTGTCGGAGCTGACGGTTACCTTCGACCAGGACATGTTCGCCGGGCCGGCGTCGGATTCGGGTTCGGTGCTCAACCCGTTGAACTACCAGGTCGTTCGCCAGAACGGTGGCCTGGCGACGATCACCGGCGTCAGCTACGACGCGCCGGCGCGTACCGTCACGCTGGCGGTCAGCGACCTCGAAGCCGACCTCTACGATCTGCGCGTGCTCGGCAGCGTTCGCGGCAGCGCCGGCATGGCGCTCGGATCGGCGTTCATCTCGAGCTTCGTCGCCGCCCAGGACTTCTCGTCGGTGGTTCGCCTCGACTTCGATCGCGTCCGCAGCGACCGCGGTAGCGGCATCGTTTCCTACGACGTGACGATCACCAACGAAGCCGATTACGATCTGCTGCTGCCGGCGTCGCTGATCATCGACCCGGCGCGCTACTTCCAGGGCCGGCCGCTCGGCGGCGTCGCGCCGCAAGGCGCCGGCAGCCTGTGGTATATCGATCTTTCCGGCAAGCTGCCCGACGGCAAGCTCCACGCCGGCGCGTCGCTGGCCACCTTCAGCGTCTCGATCACCAACGGCGCCGCGCAGCAGATCGGCATCGGACACGGGATCTACGCGGTGCCGTATCCGAATCAGAGGCCGGCCTTCACGTCGACGCCGGCGAGCGTCGCCGCCGCCGGCCAGCCCTACAGCTACCAGGCCGTCGCCGTTGACCCCGACGGCAGCGCGCTGGCCTACCTGTTGCTCGACGGCCCCGGCGGCCTGCAGCTCGACAGCAGCAGCGGCGTCCTCAGCTGGCTGCCGACCGAACTCAGCCCGGCCAGCGCATCGGTGCTGCTGCGTGTCTACGATACGCGTGGCGGCTTCGACACCCAGGCTTTTGTCGTCGAGGTCGCCGGCGCCAACCGCCCGCCGGTGGTTTCCGAGCTGCCGGCCGAGATCGAGGGCCGGGAAGGTCAATCGCTGCTGGTTGGCGTCTCGGCGCAAGACTCCGACGAGGACTTCCTGCAATACTTCGCCAACAACCTGCCGCCGGGGGCGGTCTTCGATCCGCTGCTCAAGGCGCTGGTGTGGACGCCCGATTACCAGTCGGCCGGTACCTACAACAACGTCGAACTGGTGGTCAGCGACGGCAAGACTTCGGTCAGCCGCTCGTTTGCGCTGCTGATCAAGCCGGACAACGCGCCGCCGGAAGTCAAACCGGTCGCCGAACGGACGATCCGCGAAGGCGATTCGCTGCGCCTGCAACTGCAGGCTTCCGACGTCGACGGGCAGCCACTCCGCTTCTTCGCCAACGTCCTGCCGGTCGGCGCCTACCTCGATCCGAATACCGGTGTCTTTGAATGGACCGCCGGGTTCACCCAGGCCGGCGATTATCTGCTCAAGCTTGGCGCCAGCGACGGCGCCAAGTCGAGCGAAACCGAGCTGCGGGTGCACGTCCTGAACGTCAATGCCGCGCCGCGTTTCGACGAACTCGGTTCGTGGATCAGCTTCGAGGGGCAGTCGCTGAGTTTCCGCGCTTTTGCTTTTGACCCCGACAATCCCGGCTTCATCCCGCAGGATCGCCAGAGCAGCGGCACGCTGACCGTGCAGGAAGGTGCCGACGCGAGTGTCAGCTACGTGGTCGGCGGTCTGCCCGCTGGCGCCAGCTTTGACCCGGTAACGGCGATGTTCACCTGGACGCCCGGATTCAGCCAGGCCGGCGACTACAGCGTCCGCTTTGCCGCCACCGACGACGGTGACGGCGGCTTGCCGCTGACGTCCGAAATCGTCGTGCCGATCAGTATCCGCAACGCCAACCGCGCGCCGGAAATCGCCGAGATCCTGCCGCAGGGCGTGCAACGCGGCAGCGTCTTCGAAATGCCGGTAAGCGCCAGCGACGCGGACGGCAATCCGCTGACCCTCGGCGTTACCGGTCTGCCGCCTTTCGCCAGTTTCGTCGATAACGGCGACGGTACCGGCAAGTTCGTCTTCGCGCCGCAATCGGGCGATCGTGGCGACTACGAGATCGCCCTGACCGCGACCGACGACGGTGACGGCGGCGGCGCGCTGCTGGCGCAGTCGTTCACCCGGCGCTTCATCCTCAGCGCGCTGTCGGCGTCCGAATCGCCGCTGCTGGCGCCAATCGGCGACAAGCTGGCGCTGGTCGGCCAACGCTTGCGGTTCACCATCGATGCTCGCGATCTCGACCAGGATTCGCTCGCTTTCGCGATGCTCGATGCACCGGCCGGGATGACCATCACGCCGCAGCCGACCTACGGCCGGGCGCTGGTCGAATGGACGCCGACTGCGGCCAGTCTCGGTCAGAGCTTCGACGTCCGCTTCGAAGTCAGCGACAACGGCAACAACGGTGCGACAGCGCCGAACAAGGTGTCGCAGGTGGTGCGCGTCAAGGTCCGCAACAGCAACGCCGCGCCGGTCCTGGCACCGGTCGGCAACCTGGCGCTGGTCGAGGGGCAGGCTTTCAGTCTGCAACTGGCGGCCTTCGACGCCGATGGCGACGCACTCACCTACGCGGTCGGCAATCTGCCGGCGGGCGCCAGTTTCGATACCGTCAATGGCGTTCTGAACTGGACGCCGAACCTGTTCAGCGCCGGCGAGTACCCGGATGTCCGCTTCTCGGTCAGTGATGGCAGCGCCGAGAGCGCCGAGAGCGTGCGTCTCTCGGTACAGAACAGCAATCAGGCGCCGATCGTCGTTTCGCTGCTGCCGCAGACCGGGCGCGAGGGTTCGCAGGTGCAATTCCAGTTGACCGTCGGCGACGTCGACGGTGACCCGGTGGTGTTCAGCGCGCTGACGCCGCTGCCGGCGGGTTCGCGCTTCGACGCGCGCAGCGGCGAGTTCCGCTGGACGCCGAACTACGAGCAGGCCGGTGATTACAGCTTCACCTTCTCGGCGCGCGACCCGCAGGGGGCGAGCAGCGAGACGACGGTCAGCCTGGTGATCGCCAACGTCAACCGGGCGCCGCAGCTGATCGTCTCCAACCACGTCGCGCTGCTGGGCCGGCCGCTCGCTTTCCGGATCGTCGGTCGCGACGCCGATCAGAACGCCCAGCTCAGCTACAGCGCCAGCGGTCTCCCCGAAGGCGCAACGCTCGATCCGGCGACCGGGCTGCTGCAATGGACGCCGGGCGCCGGCCAGGCGGGCGACTATCTGGTCATGGCGCAGGTCTCGGACGGCCTCGCCAGTACAACGCTGCCGCTGGTGATTCGCGCCGCACTGACACCGCCGGCACCGAGCGTGATCATCGAGAACACGCCGAGTTTCCCGGTAATCCCCGGGCAGCAAGTGCTGGTGCACGTGATCGCCGAGAGCTTCGGCGCGATCGCCGGCCTGCGGCTCTACGCCGACGGCGTCGAAGTACCGCTGGACCCCGACGGTCGCGCACTGCTGACGACCACCGTGGTCGGCAAGATCGCGCTGCGCGCCGAGGCTACCGACGTCGACGGCTTCGTCGGCAGCCGTACTTCGACGATTCGCGTTCGCGATCCGCAGGACCGGAGCGCGCCGACGCCGTCGTTCGCCAGCCAGCTGGCGTTCGCCCGGATCAGGGAAACGACGGCGCTGGTCGGCAGCACCGGCGACGACAACGTCGATTCCTGGACGCTGGAGATCGCCCGCTACGGCGAGGAGCATTATTCGCTGCTGGCCAGCGGCGACGCCGAGGTCAACGCCGCCGCTTTGCTGCAGCTCGATCCGACCAGCCTGGCCAACGGCTTGTATACGCTGCGCCTGCGGGTGGTCGATCTGGCCGGGCGGCGCGGCCAGGCGAGCATCGCCATCGAGGTCGATTCGGCGACCAAGAAGCCGCAGTTGCTGCGCTCGGAGACCGACTTCGTGCTCACCGTGGCCGCCCACGATCTGCCCTTCGCGCGCAGTTACGATTCGCTCGCCCGTTCGATTCCGGGCAGCTTCGGCGAGGGCTGGCGACTCGCTTTCCGTGACGTCGACCTGCAGACCGACGTGGCGCTCACCGGCCGCGAAACGGCCGGCGTGCTGGGCACCTTTGCCGATGGCCAGCGGGTCTTCGTGACTCTGCCCGATGGCCAGCGCACGGCCTTCACCTTTGCCCCGACCAAGCACTCGATTCCGGGGCAGACCTGGTATCTGCCGGCGTTCGTCGCCGCCGACGGTAGCGCTTGGTCGCTGGAGGCGCCAGCGACGCCGCTGCAGCGCGCCGGGACAGGCTATTTCGACCTGCGCACCGGCCGCGGCTACAACCCGGCCAACGCCGTCGGCACCGACTACCTGCTGGTCGCTCCCGACGGCACGCGCTACAGCATTGGCGATGGCGAAGTGCGCGAGATCGCTTTCGCCGACGGCGTTCGCCTGCTGGTCAGCGACAGCGGCATCGTCGCCAGCAGCGGCGAGCGCGTGCAGTTTTCGCTCAACGCCGACGGTTTCATCGAACGCGTCGTCGCCAGCGACGGCCGCCAGTTCCTCTACGATTACGACACGCAGGGTCGGCTGCTTGCCGTTCGTGACCTGGAGGCGGCACGTTCGGTGCGCTACGGCTACGCAGAGGGTGCTCTCGGGCGTCTGGCGATGGTCTCGGGCGGCGGTGGCGGCCAGCTTTTCGCCTATCGCGCGACCGGCGTCGCCCAGCAGGCGATTACTGCCGACCTGGGTTCGTCGCTGGGCTATCTGGCGACGCCGGTCGCCGGTAGTCTCGCAGCCGGCGAGACGGCCAGCTTCGCGTTCACGCTTCGCCAGTCCGAACTGGCGTCGACGGCCAGTGGGTCGGTATACCTTGGGCTGATCGTCGAAGGCAGCGCCGGGCTGCTGCCGCTGATTCCGGTCCTGCCGGGGCTTGCGCCGGTGGCGTCGTCGGTCCAGGGCAACCGCGCTTTTGCGCTCTACAAACTCGATCACGCCGGACTGGCGCTGATCGAGCTGGCGGCTGCCAGCGCTGGCAGCTACCAGCTGTCGCTGTTCGTCGCTGGCGACGCCAACCGCGACGGCAAGGCCGACGGCAGCGACGCGGTGCTGATTGCCGCCGCCGCCGGACTGCGCCGTGGCGATGCCGGCTACACCCTGGCGCTCGACGCCGACGCCAACGGCTTGATCGACAGCCTCGACCTGCAGTTGCTGATGCAGAACGCCGGCTTCACGCCGAACCGGGCGCCGCTGGTGGTCGCCGCTACGGTCACCACGCACGAGGATCTCGACGTCAGCGCGCCGGTTTCGACCTTCGTCACCGATCCGGAAGGCGACCGGGCGTTCTTCTCGATCGTTGGCGCGAGCCACGGCACGGCGCGCCTTTCGGGCGACGGCCGGTCGGTGATCTTTGCGCCCGAAATGGGCTTTGTCGGCAGCGCCGATTTCACCATCCGTGCCGACGACGGTTTTGGCCAGACGATCCAGACGATCGCCGTGGCGATCAGTAAAGCCGCGCTGACGCGCATCGACTTCGTCGAGCGTGTCCTGCGGCTGAAACTCGGCGAAGGGCGGCAGATCCAACTGATTGGCGATTTCGCCGACCAGAGCGGCGTCGCACTGCCGGCGTCGTACGTCAGCCTGACCAGCAGCAACGCCGCCAGCGGCACGATTGTCACCGGCGGGCGGATCGGCGGCGTCGGCAAGGGCTCGGGGGTGATCGTCGCCGAGCGTGGCGACCTGCGCGCAGCGACGTCGTTTACCGTCGGAACACCGACCGAGACCGTCGCCGCGTACGTCTTCGGGATGGGGATCGACGTCTATCCGGGCGCCGTCGCTCTGGTCGAGAACGGCGGCCAGCGCCAGATCGTCGCCAGTCTGGCCGGCCAGACCGACCTGACGCCGGCGAGCACCGGCACGCGGTATTTCGTCGGCGACGATCGGGTACTCGGCGTTTCGGCCGACGGCCTGATCACCGGCAAGGCAGCGGGTAGCTCGACGGTCACGGTGATCAACGGCGGTGGCGAATTCGTCGTGTCGGCGAAGGTCGAGGCGCCGATCAGCGGGCCCGCGCTGCTCGGCAGTCTCGGTGGCATCGTCGAGGGGGCCGACGGCTCGGTGGTGGCGGTCGCCGCAGGTTCCCTGTCGGGCAACACGCAGGTCTCGATCGCCGCGGTCACGCCGGCGGCGCTGCCGCTGGCAATGCCCGAGAGCATGGCCATGGCCGGCGCCTTCCGGCTCGAGGTCGGCGACGGCAAGCTGGCGACGCCGGTGCAGCTGGCGATTCCGACCAGCGGTCTGGCGGCCGGCACCAAGGTCGTTTTCATGCGCTACGCCGAGCTGCCGACCCCCGAGGGAACGCTGCTGCCGGTCTGGCTGCAGGAGGAAACCGGCGTCGTCGGTGCCGACGGTATGGCACGCACCTCTTCGCCACCTTATGCGGGCGTCTCGGTGTCGGGCGTGTACACCATGGGCATTGCGCCGGAGGCCAGCTTCGGGCAGCTGCGCGGGCGTACCTACGCGACCTTCCCGTCGGGGATCAACGATGGTGGCTCGTCGTTCGCGGTGCTCTCGTCGCTCGGCGGCGGCGCCGCCATCGGTGCAGCGTTCTCGCTGACCGCCGGCTTCATCATGACCGCGCTGTTCGGCTCGCGTGAGCTGCAGATCATCTCGGTACCGGCGCAGGGCCTGCCGCAGAAAACCACGGTCGGTGTCGAGGTCGCTCCGGGCAAGGTCAGCGACTACTCGATCCAGGTGGTCAATCCGTACAGCCCGAGCACCTCGCCGGCCAGCGAGCCGTTCATCTCGGAAGCACGGCTGGTCTTCCGTGCCACCGCCGGTGGCGGTCTGGCGCCCTTCGTCGAGATCAAGGGCGATCGCTTTACCTACGACAACCCGCCGGCGCCAGCGTCGGCAAAAGACGGCAGCGCCATCACCGACCTGTTCGTCGTCTTCGTCGCTCCCGACGGCCACAGCCACGAGGTTCATCCCGACGCATCGAGTTCGCCGACCGAGGTGCTGGTGCAGGTGCCGCAGTCGGTCGCCATCGGGACCGCCAAGATCTATGTCAAGCGACCGCAGGTGCTCAGCAACAACGGCGCCTGGAATCAGCTGGTCGGAAAAGAAAGCAACCGCGTGCAGCTGTCGTACGACGCGCGTTACATCTTCGGTGGTCTCAGCGGTGATCAGCTGCTGGTGATCGACAGCCAGACCAGGGAGCTGGCGGCGCGCATCCCGATCGCCGGTGGCTTCCCCGCGCCACGCTCGGTGGCGATCAGCGCCGACAACACGCGCGCATACGTGACCCTGCGTTACGCCAGCTCGGTCGCCGTCGTCGATACCGTCGCGCTGCAGCAGGTGGACGCCGACGGCGACCTGGCCAACGGCGTCAGCCGCATCGCCCTGCTGCCGGGCGCGCAACCGTTCTGGATCGCTGTCGGCAAGGGCGGCAAGAAGGCTTACGTTTCGGACGAGGTGGCGGGGCGGATCTACGTGCTCGACATCGATCCGTCGTCGAGCAGCTACAACAAGCTGGTGCAGACCATCGACGTGGCGCCGGCTCCTTCCGGTCTGCGCGGCATGGCGATCAACGCCAACGGCACGCGCCTGTTCGTCGCCGCGCCGGAAAAAGCGCTGTTCGGCGGCGCCGGCGGTGGTAATGGCAGGGTCTTCGTGATTGACGTGGACGAGGGCAGCGCCACTTACGGCGAGGTCCTGGAAGTGCTGGCCGCCGGCGCCGAACCGTACGGCGTGTCGGCGACCAACGACGCCAACGTGATGCTGTACACCAACCGCCTGTCGGACTCCAGGGGCGTGGTGATCGTCAAGGGCGACGTCGGCAGCTACACGCAGACCCCGGTGGCGATCAACCTGGGATCAGTCAGCGACTACTTCGACGTCAACAACGCGATCTCGGTGGTGCTCTCGAAGGACGGAGATTACGCTTTCGTCTCCGGCTTCAACGTTTACATTCAGGACAATCCGTCGCACGACCCGAACTACGACCCATTCCATCCGGCCGGGGGCAACGTCGGGATCATCCGCGATCCGCTCGGCGCGGCGCCGACACTGGTCGCCGCGACGCGTCCGGTGCCGATGTCCTGGCCAGACAACCTGGTGTTGTCGCCGGACGGCAATACCCTGTACAGCGGCTACCGCGGTCAGCGGGTGGTGATGGGCTTCGACGTGCAGGCGATGATCGCCGCGGTCAACAACCCGGCGTTCGCCGGGCAACTCGACCGCAAGCCGATTGACGATCTCGATCCGTCGATCAACGTCCGCTCCAACTTCAAGATCATCGAGCCCGGCAGCCGCTTCAAGGATCCGGTGTTCGGCGTTCCGGCAGGCGCCACGAACGGCCCGATCGGCGTCGGCGGGATGGCCAACGGCCTGATCGCCCAGGGCGGCGCGTCGCTCGAACTGCTGGCGCCCGGCGCGTTGACCAGCAACCTGACGCCGACTTTCTCGTGGCTGGTGAAGGGCTTCGAGAACGCCAAGAGCCGGCTCTACGTGAGCACCTACCGGGGCAGCGACGGCCTTTTCCCGACCGACCTCGGGACGCCCGATCTGAACGCCGACCGGATCTTCTCGTCGGCGCTGCTCGACGCGAGCAGCATCGACCCGCAAGGCAACCCAATCTTCATCAAGGCGCTGGCGGCGCAACTCAAGCTTACCGCCGGTCAGCAATACTTCTGGGGTGTCGAGGTGGTGTCGCCGGCGGGGACAGTGGTCGCCCGCGACTGGCGGCTGTTCAAGACCGAAGCGTTCCGCGACGTGTCGAAGCCGTTCAGCAGCGTAACGTTGCTGACGCATGGTTTCCAGCTTTCGCCGACGGCGCCGGCCAACGTCGCCGACAGCATTGCCGCGTTCATCGAAATGGCCGAGAACATCGCCCGGGCGGGCGGCGAGGGGGTGGCCGCGCTGTACCAGAAGACGACCGGCCGCTGGCTGGTCTTCTACAACGGTGCGACCTTCGTCACCGGCGTCGATCTGGAATCGGTGCTGGCCTCGCCGGCGATGGTTGGCAAGCCGGTGGTGCTGGTCAGCGACTGGTACAACGAGTCGGATTTCCCGACCAATGGCTTCAGCGAGGCGGCCGCAGATGCGCTCTATTCGGCGCTGGCCAGGCTGAACTTCAACATCGGCGGAAACAAGCTGTTCGACTCGCCGATCCACCTGATCGGCCATAGCCGTGGCACGGTGGTGAACAGCGAAATCGCGCAGCGCTTCGGCAGCTACGCGCCGGCGGTGCGGCTGTCGATGACCTCGCTCGACGCCCACGACTTCAACCAGCCGTCGCTCGACATTCCCGTTGGCGAGTACATCCAGCTATTTGGCAGTGGGGTGAGCGCGCTGGGGGCGACCGCGCTGGGCACCGCGATCCAGTTGTGGGGAATGATGCCGACCAACGCGATCATTCCGACCGGCGATTTCCTCGACCCGGATGTACAGCGCTGGAGCAACATCGATTTTGCCGAGCACTACTACCAGATTCTGGCCAGCCCCACGGCGCTGCCGGTCGGCGCCGGCATTGTCTCGACACCGAACGGCCGTTTCATCCCGAACTTCGACGTCAGCATCAACCTCAACGGTCGCGCCGGTTTCACTGCCGACGACGGGCTGGCGACGCTGACGGCCATCAACAATGGCTCGCTGCGGCCGGGCGGTCCGCACAGCCGCGTCTGGCGCTGGTACGGAGCGACCACCGATCTCTCGGTGACCAAGTTCAACAAGGGCGGCGAACCGGTCTTCCGTCGTCTCGCCGACAAGGACGCGACCGAGTTCCAGGGCGTCAGTATTCCCTGGTACAACGCCCAGTCGTTCGCCGTCGGCTTCGGTCCCTGGGAAGGAATCGGCACCGGCTGGGCGTTCTCGCCGCAGGGCGGCGTGCCCTTCGCGGGCATTCCGAGCACTACCAGGATCCCGGTCAGCTTCGACAACACCGAGACGATGAATCCGTCCGGCCTGCCGGTGCCATCGGTCTTCAACGGCGATTTCGAGGAAGGCGCGCTCAACCGCAGCTGGTTGCTGCAGTACTCTGCCGGTGGCCTGGCGACCAACCTTACCGGCGACCTGCCGGGCTGGTCGTTCCATGGCGGGGGCTTCGAGAAGACCTACGCCCCGGGCGACCGGCTGGTCACCATGGCCAACGGCACGCATGCGGCGATGCTCGACAACGACAATTCGTGGATCCGGCACAACCGGATGGTCGTGCCGGATTGGGCCGAGTACCTGAGCTTCGACGTCCAGGTGCTTGCCGCGGCTGCCGGCGAGACGCTGCAGGTTCAGGGCTACCTGCCCGACACCGCAAGCTGGGTCGACCTCGGGGCAGTCGCGCTCGACAGTCAGGGAAGCAGTTTCGCCAACCGCCTGCTGGAGATTCCGGTCGATTTCCGGGGCGCCGAGCGGATGCTCAGGTTCTCGCTCAGCGGCGGTGGCTCGGCGGACGCCGAGATCCTGCTCGACCATGTCCAGTTCATGCGCGGGCTGATCACCGACAGCACCACCGACAAGAATGACAAAGGCGTATTCTTCACCGATACCGCGACCGGTCCGACGACCGGCCTGAGCAGTCAGTGGGTCGAACTGACCAATCGTTTCGCCGACCCGTTCACGGTCACCGTGACCACCGACCCGAACGACTTCCTGGTCTTCGTCGATGGCGGCCTTGAAAAACTGCTCAACGACAACCAGGCGCACGCGCCGCTCTATGACAGCTTCGTCGTCAATCCGGGTGGCACGCTGCACCTCGACCTGAAAGCCAGGTTCAGCGACAATTTCATCAAGACCTACGCCGACGCCGACCTGCCGATCGAGAAGACCGCTCTGTATTTCACCATCACGCTTGGCAACGGCAGCGTTCGTGACGAAGTGGTAGACCTCTTCTACCTGCCGGACTTCGCCGACGGCGACGCCAGCGACGGCGTGTGGACGATGATGGACACGCTCGACGGCAAGACCCGCACGCTGGGCTTCGACAACGCTGCCCAGGTCGAAATCAAGCCAGTGTCGAATCCGACCGGACAATTCTCGGTCGGCGAGAGCGGCGGCATCGCGCAGGGGATCAAGTACCAGGCGGTGTATACCAGCCCGATCGACGACTTCGCCGAGTACCAGATCGAGGAGGGTGGCCGCAACCTGGGCAAGATCACGGTCAAGGCGCGTGCAGTCGAGAAGCAGACCGTCGGCGTTTCGCTGGCGACGCTGCGCACGATGGTGCAGGCGATTCGTACCGAGTACGACCAGTGGGTGGCCGATCCGACGACGCCGGTGCATGACGCGAACGGTTTTGCTACCGGCAACTACGGAATCTTCGCCGGCCTGTTCTCGCCAGTGATCACCGACGCCGAATGGGCCGACGTGCTGACCGGCTTCCACACCGTCTTCGGCAAGGACCCTAACGCGATGGGGCCGGTGTTCACCGCGTCGATCTATCTGCCGAGCATCCAGCAGAACGAGTTCGCGTACGGCGAAAACGGCCTCAATCCAATCGTGATGATCAACCGGCCGTGGCTGAACGCGACCGACAACGAATCGCGCAGTTTTGCCGGGCTCGACTTCGCCTACACCAGCTTCGAGAACAAGCTCACCACCGCGGGCGCCGGCGCCGGCAGCTTTGGCGGCAAGGTCCTGCGCGACGACCTCTCGATTCCCGCCAAGCGCTTTCTGCTCTCACAGGTGGTCAATCCGCTGCGCACCGGCGCGATGGCCGGTGGCAGCGCGATGACGCTGGTCGTCGATGGCATCCTGCGTGCCTATCTGAACGTCGGCGATACGCGGCAGGACGTCGGCGAGTCATTCGGCTGGGTGGTCGGTCACGAACTGGCGCACAACCTCGGCCTGTTCGACGAATACATCTACAATCCCTTCCAGTCGGTGCCACGCAACGGCGGGGCCAACTTCATGTCGACCGCCAACACCGTCACTGTCGCCAATCGACAGCGCGAAGCGCTGCACCTGGCGATGGACAATCCCGAGACGACGGTTTCACTGGCCGGCACCAATGCCCTGGCGACCTGGTACCTGGACCTTGACGCGCTCGACGCGTCGAACCGCGCCGGCCGGGGTGTGCAGGCGCTGTCGCCCGGAGCCGGCGACGGCAACCCCGAGGCCGATCCCCTGACCGCGCTGCTGGCGTTCATCGGCATGAAGGGCGCCGCGACCGCCGGCGTCACTTCGCAAGCGCTGCTGCTCAATGGCGACATTCACGCCGGCATCGTCAACGGCGGCTTCGACGTTGACGACGTAACGGCGACCGATTACGGCTGGACCGGCGTCGGCCAGGCCGGCGTCGTCAACGGACAGGGCGTTCTCAACGAAGATCCGCGGCTGGCGTCGCGTCTGGTACAGACTTTCACGGTCCCCGATCAGGCGGAGATCCTGCGCTTCGAACTGCTCGGCGCCGATTTCGTCGGCAATCAGGAAGGCCCTTCGGATGCCTTCGAGGTGGCGCTGCTCGATCTCTTCGGCAACGCCGTCGCCGGCACCATCCCGGTGGGCAACAGCGACGCGCTGTTCAACCTGCAGGCGGGTGGCAAGGTCTTCGCCGCATCGTCGGTGAGCGCGACCGGGCTCACCAACCGCAATGGCGGTACGCTGCCAGCCGGTCAGCCGGTGACGGTCAGCATCGACCTGAGCGGTATCGCCGCCGGCACGGTACTGACGCTCTACTTCGACCTGCTGGGCTTTTCCGGCGCGGCGAGTCAGTTGCGGATCGACAACGTCAGCATCGTCAAGGCCGGCGCTGGCGACAATCTGCTGCCGGTCGCCAGCAGCAGTGCGATTGCCGCCAGCGAGGAGGGCGCGGCGGTATCGCTCGCTCTCGGCGCACCGGCCGACGCCGACAGTCCGCTCCTGTCGATCGTCGTTACCGGTCTGCCGACGCTAGGCGAGGTTCAGTACTTTGACGGTAGCGCGGTCAGCGTCAACGACACGCTGAACAGCGAGCAGCTGCTCGGCCTGAAGTACTTGCCACCGACCGAATACAACGGCGGCGATGCGGTCGGGCGCTTCACCTATAGCGTCAGCGACGGCGTCAGCACGGTCACCGGCGAGACGGCGATCACGCTGACGCCGGTCAACGACGCGCCGGTCGCCAGCAGCAGCGCGATAACCGCCGCCGAAGGCGGCGGCCCGGTGTCGCTCGCTCTGAGCGCCCCGAGCGACGTCGATAGCATCGTCCTGAGCATCGTCGTGACCGGTCTGCCGACCATTGGCGAGGTGCAGTACGCCGACGGCAGTGCGGTCGGCGGCAACGACACCCTGAGCAGCGCGCAACTGGTCGGATTGAAGTACCTGCCGCCCGCCGAGTACAACGGCAGCGATGTCGTCGGTGGCTTCAGCTACCGCGTCAGCGATGGCCAGTTCTCGGCGACCGGCGGGACGACGATTGCCGTCACGCCGGTCAACGACGCGCCGGTCGCCAGCAGCAGCGCGATCACCGCCGCCGAAGGCGGCGGCCCGGTGGCGCTCGGTCTGAGCGAACCAAGCGACGTCGATAGCACGCTGCTGACGATCGTCGTCAGCGGTTTGCCGGCGCTCGGCGTCGTGCAGTACGCCAATGGCAGCGCGGTCAGTGGCCACGACAGCTTGACCAGCGCGCAGTTGGTCGGCCTGAAGTACCTGCCACCGGCGCTCTACAACAGCAACGATGCGGTCGGCAGCTTCAGCTACAGCGTCAGCGACGGCAGCCGTTCAGCGACCGGCGAGACGGCGATCACCGTCATCCCGGGCAACTACGCGCCGATCGCCAGCAGCAGCGCGATCACCGCCAACGAAGAGGGCGCCGCCGTGGCACTCGGCCTGAGAGCGCCGATAGACGTCGATGGCCCGGCGTTGACCATCGTCGTGACCGGGCTGCCGATCGTCGGCGAGGTACAGTACGCCAATGGCAGCGCGGTTGGCGACAACGACACCCTGAGCAGTACGCAACTGGTCGGCTTGAAGTACCTGCCACCGGCCGAATACAACGGCAGTGATGTCGTTGGTGACTTCCGCTACAGCGTCAGCGATGGCCAGTTCACCGCGACCGGCCAGACGACGATCACCGTTACGCCGGTCAACGATGTGCCGGTCGCTGTTTCGGACAGCGCCACGGTTGCTGCTGGCGGCTCGGTGCTGATCGACGTCCTGGCGAACGACAGCGACGCCGAGAATCAGGTCCTGACGCTGGCCGCGGTCGGCCAGGCGCTGCACGGTAGCGCCGTTATCGAGCAGGGCCAGGTGCGCTACACGCCGGGTCCCGGCAACTTCGCTGTCGACGACTTCCACTACCTGGTCGCCGACAGCGCCGGCGCCACCGCCATCGGAGCCGTCCACGTGACCATCGGCCCTGGGCCAAACCACGCACCGACGCTGGCCGCGCTGGCCGACCGCAGCGTTTCCGAAGGCGACACCCTCACCCTGACCGCAGTAGGCAACGACGTCGATCCTGGCGACGTCCTCAGCTACACACTGCTCACCGCGCCGGCAGGCGCGCACATAGACGCCAGCAGCGGCGCCATCGACTGGCGGGCCCTCGACGGCGACAGCCGCCACGACTTCAGCGTTCAGGTCACCGACCGTGCCGGCGCCTCGGCGGCGCGCCGCTTCACCGTAATGGTCCTCAACGTCGCACCAGCGCTGAGCGTTTCCGGCCTGCCATCGACCCAGGCCGGCGAACTTTACCGCCTCGCACTGAGCAGCGCCGACCCTGGCGACGACACCATCCGCAACTGGCGGATCGACTGGGGCGACGGGCAGATCATCGACCATGCCGGCAACCCGAGTCAGCTGGAGCACCGCTATAGCGGCATCGACGGGCCGATCCAGATCCAGGCAGTAGCCACCGACGAAGATGGCAGCTATAGCCTCGCGCCGCTGTCAATCGTCGTCCTGCCGCCAGCACCGCAAGTACCACCGCAAAACCCACCACAAGTACCACCACCGATCTTCAGCCGGCTGCCACCCCTGCAACTCACCTCGTTCGGTCGCGACAGCAACGGCTTCGCCGCCACGGCCGGCAGTGCCGGCACCGGGCAGCAGCCCGGCAGCGTCGAACCAGCAGCCAATCTGCCCGCCCAGCGCACCGTCGCGCCCGCCGACACCCCGGCCCGCGCGCAGCTCGGCTTCACCGCCGACGCCTCGACGCCGACGGTGGCAGAAACCCCAGGAAACCTGCCGCAGATCGACTTTCGCCCGCGTCCGGCCGGCTTCAGATTCCCGGTGGACGCAGGGCGTGGCGAGCGTGACGAATGGCGGAAATTGTTCGTGACCAACATGGCGCAAAAGCGCGACAATCCCAACGCCGCGCTGCGGGTAGTGCCCGGACCATCGCCAGCCAGCCCGTCGGCGCCTGACCAACTCCGCCAAGACCTAGCGGACGGCATGTCGCAAGGGACACCGGAAGACAGGCAAAATCGTCCTTCGCCAGATACCCCGTTCGGCACCCCGGCCAGCGCGCCGAACGGCACGCCCGACAGCCCGCCGGAGCCCACACAGGAAAACAACCGGGAAAACAATTGGCAAAACAACCGCACCGAGGCCGGCCTACTGGAGAGCCTGATGGTCATCCTGCCGCTGGCACCACAAGAGCCGGAAATATTCAAGAACCTACCAGGGAGAAGGAAGTGGCAGACGAAAAAATCGAAAGCGCAGCCGCCGGCGACGAGGGGCAGCGCATCCGGATGAACACCGCGTCGGTAAAAAGCAGTTACTGCAACATGGTCAACGTCACCACCACGCGCGAAGAAGTCGTCATGAACTTCGGCGTCAACGAAAGCTGGGACCGGGGCGCCTCCGAATACGACGTCCGGCTCGAACATCGCATCGTGATGAGTCCATTCGCCGCCAAGCGGCTGGCGACCATGCTCGGCAAACTCGTCGACGAATACGAAGGACGTTACGGCGAACTGAAGTAAGCCTCGGCGGGCGCCCCCCGAACCCGCATGCGCTGGCCGACCGTCCGCCTGCTCGGGAAGCGGCCGGCGTCCTTGTCGCCCCCCTGACCACCCCGGTAAGGCCCGCACTTGTCTGCAAGCCCCACCCCCCCCAGTGCGCACCAGGCCGACCTGCCGCCCGGCATCGGCGCGCAAGCCGGCCGGGCGCACGACGACGCCCAGTGGGGCGCCTTTGCCGCCGCGGATAGCGCCGCCGAATTCTGCAGCAGCTGGCTATCGCTGCAGTGCGCGCAGGTCGCCGACGCCCGCACCGGCATGCTGCTCCTCGAACAGAGCAGCGGCACCTTCGTCCCGGCCGCCGTCTGGCCAAGCGAACAGACCGACGTCACCTATCTCGCAGCGGCCGCGCAGCAATGCCTGCGCGAGCGGCGCGGCCTGCTCCTGCGCGAACACCCCGGAGCCCTGGCCATCGTCGCCTACCCGATAGAACTCGAAGGGCAGATCCAGGGAGCGGTCGTGCTCGACGTCGCCGAGCGACCGGGAGACGCCCTGCAACAGGTCCTCAGGCAACTGCACTGGGGCGTTGGCTGGATCGAAACCCTGTTCCTGCGCCGCCAGAACAGCGACCACCTGCAGACCCTCCAGCGCGCGCGCGCCGCGCTCGACGTCCTCGCCGTGGCCGCCGAGCAAGCGCGCCTCGAACCGCTGGCGATGGCCATCGTCAACGACCTCGCCAGCCGCTTTGCCTGCGACCGGGTATCGCTCGGCGTCGACCGGCAAGGGCGCGCGCGCCTGCTGGCGATCTCCCACTCGGCCTTCTTCGAAAAAAAGAGCCAGTTCGTGACCGCCCTCGAAAACGCCATGGACGAAGCGCTCGACCAGCGGCGCAGCGTCGCCTTCCCGCCGGCCGACGACAACGCCAGCGGAATCGCCATCGCCCATCGCGACTTTGCCGCCGCGCGCACCGCCTGCTCGGTCGTCCTTAACAGCCGCGGCATCGGCGTCGGCGTACTCACCTTCGAGCGCGACGACGGCCAACCCTTCAGCAGCGAAGAAATCAGCACCTTCGAAGCCGTCAGCGCACTACTCGGCCCGGTGCTTGACGACCGCCTCGAACTGCACCGCTGGCTGGCCGGCCGGC
>ERZ761602.2204-NODE-2204-length-31681-cov-6.816765_pt1 | contig 31681 bp, 36 predicted proteins | sample MGYA00512165_ERZ761602 | MGnify/ENA primary metagenome ERZ761602 (study PRJEB28899, sample SAMN02445085) | bioreactor sludge metagenome | biome: EBPR sludge; isolation source: Thorneside wastewater treatment plant | place: Australia: Brisbane, Thorneside...
TGCCAAGAGTGTGTCGAGGTCCCGGATGCGATCGCCTTTTGTAAAGCAGTTCGTCGACTCCGGGTTAGGCAACGCTTCGTACTTGATTGCATCTGAGGAAACCGGACTGGCGGCCATCATCGATGCACAACGCGACGTCGACCAATACTTGCGAGCGGCGGAAGGCCTGGGCTTACGGGTGGCGTACGCGCTGGATACGCACCTGCACGCCGATTTCGTATCGGGGGCGCTCGAGCTGGCACATCAGTTAGGCGGGGCTGGGCCGTTTCAGATCGGGGCCAGCTCCCAGGCCGGGCTGGCCTACCCGCATCTGCCCCTATCCAACGGTGCGCGGCTATCCTTGGGCGATCTCTCCATCGAGGTATTGGCCACGCCCGGCCATACTCCTGAGCACGTTGGCTTTGCCGTCTATGGCCCCGGCGCCCTGACGCCGGCGGCCCTGTTCAGCGGCGGCTCGCTCTTGGTCGGGGGGGCCGGCCGTTCCGATCTGCTCGGCCACGAGCACGCGCTGCCGCTAGCCGTCGCCCAGTATCACACCCTGCACGATCGGCTCCTGCAGCTCCCTGATGAGGTAGTGGTCTATCCCACGCACGGTGCCGGATCTTTCTGCGTCGCCGGTGCTGACGAAGAGCGGGTGACGACCATCGGCCGCGAGCGGCGGCTGAACCCGTTGGCCCAGCTCGCATCCGCTGAGGCCTTCGCCCGCCAGGCTTTGGCTGGCCTGCCCAGTTACCCCGCCTATTATCGCTATATGCGAGCCGTCAATCAGCAGGGTGGCCGGGTGCTGGGCGGTCTGCCATCCCTGGCGCTGCTGACCCCGGAAGCCGTGTGCCGGGAAATCGCGGCCGGGGCTGTGGTGATCGACGTTCGCCCATCGGCGGAGATCATCCGCGGCCATATCCCGGGCGCGTTTGGTATCCCCTTGGCCACGCCGCTGATCACCTGGGCCGGCTGGGTGGTGCCGTTTGGCTCGCCTTTGGTCTTGGTGGCCGACACCGCGGAGGAGCGCGAGGCAGCCGTGCGCCAGCTCATCCGCATTGGGTACGACGACCTGCGCGGCTACCTGGAGGGCGGGCTGGCGGCCTGGCAGCAAGCTGGCCAACCCATGACCCGGTGGCAGCCGCTCGACGCCGAAGCCTTACGCGACTGGCTCACACACAAGGACACTCCAGTCGTCCTCGATGTGCGGAGCGACCGGGAATGGCGGGAAGGCCACCTTCCTGGGGCGGAGCATATGGAAGCGGGCGCCCTGCCCAGGCTGAGCGGCGGCTTTTGGCCACACGACCGTCCGCTAGTGGTCCACTGTGCTCACGGCAACCGCTCCACCGTCGCGTTGTCCATTCTGGAGCAGAAGCAAATGCGCAACCTACACGTGCTGGAAGGCGGCCTGGCCAGTTGGCTGGAGGCCGGCTACGCTATCTTCGGCGGCGACGGCGCCTAGCAGCCCATGGACCCCACCACCCTCGGAAAACACTCGGCTTTCGTGGTTCGTCAGGTTGCGCCGTTCAATGCGGGGCCGCCCCTCGCGCACCTCGTGCAGAGCCCCGTGACGCCGACGGAGTTATTCTTCGTCAGAAACCACGCGGACACACCTGCCATTGCGGCAGCTGACTATCGGCTGACAGTGGCCGGCGCGCCGGCCTCTCCGGTGCAGTTCGACTTGGCCGAACTGCAAACCAGCTTCCCGGCTGTGACCATTGCGGCGACGCTGCAATGCGCCGGCAACCGTCGCGAGGAACTAATGGCGGCGCGGCCAATCCTCGGTGAACTGGGCTGGGGTCTGGAGGCCATCAGCCACGCCCACTGGACCGGCGTCCGGCTGCGCGATGTGCTGGTACGGGCTGGGATTGACCCGGGCTGGGCATCGGATGGGCATGTGGAGTTCGCAGGCCTGGATACCGTAGAACGGCTTGGCCGCACCTTCAACTTTGCGGGGTCGATCCCGCTCACCAAGGCATTGAGCTCAGAGGTCCTGTTGGCCTATGCGATGAACGGTCAGCCACTGACACCCGTACATGGTTTCCCGCTCCGGGTGGTGGTGCCGGGTTACATTGGGGCGCGGAGCGTGAAATGGCTCAGCCGCCTGACGGTCCAGCCCGAGCCGTCAGACAACTACTTTCAGGCCCGGGCATACCGGTTGTTTCCATCCCATGTGACCGCCGCGACGGTGGACTGGGAAACCGGCTTGAGGCTGGGTGAAATGCCGGTGACCTCGGCGATCTGCATGCCGCTGGATGGGGAGCGGCTCCCGGCGGAAGGCTTCACGGTACGCGGCTACGCGTTGGCCGGCGGCGACCGGCAGATCGCGCGCGTCGACCTGTCGGCCGATCACGGCGTCACGTGGCTCACCGCGACGCAGCTGGGCGAGCCTGGCCCTTGGGGCTGGCGTCTTTGGGAAGCCTGGCTTAAGTTGGCCCCCGGACCGCATGAACTCATGGCCGGCGCCGTCGACACAGCGGGCCATACCCAGCCCGGCGACTTGGCCCAGATCTGGAACTTCAAAGGCTACTTGAACAACGCCCGACATCGGATCAGCATTGTTGTCACTGAGTGAACTCGGGAGGTGCGTGTGATGACCACACAAGCTCTGGGAAAAGTCGACCATGCCGCGCTCAAGGCCAACCAGTTGACTATCATTGTTATCAGCCTGGCGGCCTTCATCCTGAATCTGCCCGGGCTGGCGGCCCTGGTAGCCGTCATCATGGGGCTCGGGACGCTCTTCAAGGCACCCGGCTTTCTGCCCCTATATCGCTTCGTGTACAAACCACTTGGGCTGCTCCAGTCCGAGGTGTTGGACGACCAGGCTGAACCGCACCGATTTGCCCAATTTCTGGGCTGCCTGTTCATGGCCGGCGGGAGTTGGGCCTTGTGGATGGGGAGTGGCGTGTTAGGTTGGGGTCTGGTGTGGCTGGTCGTGGCCTTGGCCGCGCTAAACGCATTCGGCGGCTTCTGCGTCGGCTGCGCGGTCTACTACTGGTTGAGCCGCGTGGGCGCACCGGGCTTCACCAAGGCGCCTCCAGCCGGCACTTATCCGGGGATGAAACCCTCGCGCCGGGCCTAGCCGAGGCGGCACCATTCGCGATAGCATGAGGTTGCTATGAAACCAATCCGGCTGTCCGAAGATTGGCTCGCGGTGGGGTTGGCTTTTCTGCTGATTCTGTTGGCGGCCCTAGGGGTGCTCGGCCAGGCCGGCCTCCCCATCGTCTTTTGAAGAAATCTTGAAGAAAGAGGCCGCGCTATGGCCAGCCTACCTCCCACCTCAACGCCGCCCGCCCCCTTCGGCTCGGTGATCGTGCGCAATGTCGTCGGTTTGGGGATCGTCGCTGGCCTGGCGGTGATCGCCTGGGGTATCACGCGGCAAGTGCATACGCTCAAGCTGCCGTACGGCCTCCCCAGCCAGGCCCTGGAGTTTCCGTTGTGGGCGATCCTGACAGGCCTGCTGGGCAATGTAACGTTGAAGCGAGTGCGGGTGTTTGAGTTCGTTCGGCCGGGCTTCCGCACGGAGCTCTTTCTGAAGACGGGATTGGTCCTGCTGGGCGCCGGTCTGAGCTTTACGCTCCTGGCCGGCGCGGCGGGGGGCGCGCTGCTGCAGAGCCTGGTGTTGATCACCAGCGTGTTCCTGTTTAGCTGGTGGTTAGGCGGGCGCTTCAAGCTGGACGACAAACTCCGCGCAGTGCTGTCGGCGGCCGTTTCCATTTGCGGTGTCTCGGCGGCGATCGCGGCGGCGGGCGCCGTCGTCGCCAAGAAAGAGCAAGTCTCGTATGTCACCGCGCTGGTGATCGTGGTGGCGCTGCCCTTGATGATCATCATGCCGATCGCCGCCAACTGGTTGGGGCTGCCGCAGGCGGTGGCGGGCGCCTGGTTCGGCGGCAACATCGATACAACCGCCGCCGTGACGGCCGCGGGGACGCTGTACGGCGAACGGGCGCAGCAAATTGCCACGATCGTCAAGACGACGCAGAACGCCTTGCTGGGCATCGTGACGTTTTTGCTCACGGCCTATTTCGCAGCCGTGATCGAGCGGCAGCCGGGTCAAGGGGCCAACCCCCGGCTCATCTGGGAGCGGTTTCCGAAGTTCGTGCTGGGGTTTGTAGCGGCCTCGGTGCTGTATTCGTTGGGGCTCATTGACGGCGGCCGCGGCACGACCATCGAAGCCCTTAAGAACTGGGCTCTGACTATGGCGTTCGTATCGATCGGGTTGGAGTTCTCCACCGCCGAACTCAGACGGTTGGGCTGGTCGCCGGTCATCGTCTTTCTGGGCGTGACCGTTTTCAATACGCTGCTGGCGTTGGCCGTGGCCTGGCTGACCTTCGGCGTCTGGTGGCGGCTGCCCGGCGGCTGAGCGCTCGCTCCTGTTCGGGGCCGACGCGCCGGGCGGCCGCGCGCTGAGCAGCAGCGCTGCGGGTGGCTCAGGCGGACTCGGCCGGCGGGTGGAGGCTGTAGCCGATGCCGGCCACGGTGACCAGATAGGCTGGTTGAGCGGGATTAGGTTCGAGTTTCTGCCGCAGCCGGTGCACCAGCTGTTTGAGGGCCTGTCGGTCACCGATGCCTTGATAGCCCCACACGTGCGTGGCCAGGCGCTCGGCCGTCACAGTTCGGTTGGCGTTGACGAGCAGATACTGCAGCAGACGGTACTCCAACTGGGTCAAGCGCACCGGCGCGCCGCCTCTGACCGTGACCGCCTGGTTGTCGGCGTCCAGCGCCAGATCACCGGCCTTGAGGGCTCGCTCGCGCTGGTCGCCGCCGGAACCGGCGGCCTCCTGCCGGCGCAGTAACGCCCGCACCCGCGCCAGCAGGGTGCGCGGGCTGAAGGGCTTGGTCAGGTAATCGTCGGCGCCCAGATCTAGCCCCCGGACTTCATCTTCCTCGCTGCTGTGCACGGTCAACATCATAATGGGCGTGGCGGCTCGCTGGCGGATCTGGCGGCAGACCTCGAACCCGTTAAGGCCAGGCAGATTGATGTCGAGGATCACCAGATCCGGCTGCTCGGCCTCAAACAGGTCGAGCGCCCGGTGGCCATCGCCGGCCTCGATGACAAAGTAGCCGGCTTGGCGCAACGCGAAGCCGATGAGGCTGGACAGCTCCAGATCATCGTCAATGACGAGGACTTTCATGGGCCGATCTTCTTGTGCAGTGACTGGATGGTATAACCGCCGTCCGGTTACCCTACGGAACTGGCCAGGCTGGGCCTCCCGGACAATTGTACTGGCGTTGCCGTTCACCGGCGGCGGCCGCCCCCCCATTCCGGCGCCCTCCGCAAAGTTGGGGTGGTTCACCGGCCAGCCTTCGCCTTCCCCCGGTGGCGGAGATACTCAGTGCCGGCGACCAGGAGCAGCGAGAACAGACCCAGGACAAGCGCCGCGCTATAGGCGCCCGTGTAGTGTCGCTCGTCCAGCGCCCGGTAAATGTAGAGAGTCGCCGTCTCGGTGCGGCCCTGCACTCCGCCGCCGATCACAAGCACCGCGCCGAACTCGCCCAGAGCCCGGGCAAAGGTCAGGGCGACCCCGTAGGTGAACCCGCCGCGCAGGGCGGGGAAGGTCACCCGCCAGAAGGTCTGCCAGCCGTTGGCCCCGAGTGTGGCCGCGGCCTGTTCTGGTTCGGTGCCAAACGCCTCCAGGACCGGCAGGAGTTCGCGCACCATGAAAGGCATGGTCACAAACAGCGTCGCCAGGATCATGCCCGGCAAGGCAAATGCGACTTTGAGGTTCAGTAGCGTCAGCAGCGGGGACAACAGGCCGTTGCGTCCAAATAACAGCAGCAGCATGTAGCCGACCACGACCGCCGACACTGCAAAGGGCAGATCGACCAGGCCGTTGAGCAGGGCCCGGCCCGGAAAACGGTGCCGCACCAGAACCCAGGCGAGCAGAGTGCCAAAGACGGCATGGAAGCCGACGGTCAGCACAGCGATAAAGAGCGTGCGGCCGAAAGCCGCGAGCACGTCCGGCTGGCTCAGCGCTGCGGCGACCGGGGCGAGGCCCTCGGCGAAGGCGCCGACGAGCAGTGCGCCGACCGGCGCCAAGATGAGCACGGCGATGTAGCCTAGCATTGCGCCAATGAGCAGGCGGCGCGGCCAGGGCGACGTTGCGGCGGTCGGGCGGAGGCGCTTGGCCACGGCGTTCATAGTGTTTTGGCCGCCGGAGCTGGGCGATAGCGCTGGAGCCAGTCCACGATCAGGATCAGGCTGAAGGCCAGGGCTAGCATCGCCATCGACATCGCGCTGGCGCCCAGGCGGTTTTCCGATTCGACTTGGCCCAGCACATAGACCGCTGCCGTTTGGGAGCGCAGCGGGATGTTGCCGGCCACGATGACGATCGAACCGAACTCACCGATCGCGCGGGCGAAACTGAGCAGCATGCCACTGACGATGGGCAGACGCAGGGCCGGGAAGGTGACGCGCCGGAAGACCAGCCAGGCGTCAGCACCCAGGGTGGCGGCGGCCTCCTCGGGGGCGCGGTCCAGGCTCTGCAGCACGGGTTGTACCGCCCGGACCACGAACGGAAAATTGACAAACAGCAGCGCCAGGACAATGCCGGGCGGCGCAAAGATAATGCGCCACCTCAACGCCGCCTGGAGCCAGCCCCCCACGGCATTCTGCGGACCATAGAGCACCACCAGCATCACGCCGGTCACCAGGGTCGGCAGCGCCAGCGGCAGATCGACCAGGGTATTGACCAGCGCCCGGCCCGGGAATTGGTAGCGGACCAGGACGTAGGCGGTCAGCGTCCCCATGACGGCATTGACGAGGGCCATCACCGCCGCCGTCCACAACGTCAACTGGAGCGCGCTCCAGGCCTGGGGGGCCGTGATCGAACGCCACAGGCCGTCTAGCCCGGCGCGCAGCCCGTCCTGGACAATGACCACTAAAGGGATGATCAGCAACAGCACTAGATAGCTGATGGCAGCGGTGCGTACGCTCCAGCGGCCCCACCGTGACGGTTGGAGCGGGGCCGCTGGAGACGCCAACCGCGCGGCGGCGGGCCTCATTGCTGAATGGCGATGATGGCCTGCGTGTAGATGCCCTGTTCGCCGAAATACTTCGGCGTGGCCGCCTCCCACCCGCCGAACTGGTCCGTGATCGTGAACAGGTCGGCCAGGGGCGGGTATTGCGCCGCCGTCGCGGCCGCCACGGCCGAATCAGGTGAGCGCAGGCCGTACTGCGCGAAGATGGTTTGGGCTTCCTGAGTGAACAAGAATTGCACGAAGGCTTCCGCAACCGCGCGCGTGCCGTGCTTGTCCACATGGGCGTCCACAATGGCGACCGGGTTTTCGATCAGGATGGTCGAGCTCGGGTAGACGGCCTCGTAATCCTGCCCGTTCTGGCGCCCCACCATGATTTCGTTCTCGTAGGTGATGATGACGTCGCCAACTCCTTTTTCGTAGTTGGTGATGCTCTCACGCGCGCCCTTGTCCATAACGGTGACGTTCTTCAGCACGGCTTGCAGAAACGCGGTGGCGGCGGCCTCGTCGTTGGCCGGCACGTCGGCGACTTGGCCGCGCAGCGCCGCGCCGTACAGCGCCAGGATGTTCCACATGGCGCCGCCGCTCGACGCCGGGTTGGGGGTCAGGACCTCCAGCCCGGGCTGGGCCAGGTCGGCCCAATCGCGGATGTTCTTGGGGTTGCCGGCCCGCACGCCAAACACAACGACCGAAGTGCTGACCATGCCGTTGTGCGGCAGCGCATGCCAGTCACCGGTGATCAACCCGGCTTTGACGATGCGCTGGATATCGGCTTCCAGCGACAGGGCGGCGATATCGGCTTCGAAGCCTTCGACGATGGCCCGCGACTGCGCGCCCGAGCCCAGGTACGACTCCTCAAACGTGACAACCTGGCCCGTCTGGGCTTTCCATTGTTCGGCGAACAGCGGCAGCAGTTGGCCGTACGCCTCCCGCGGCGTCGTGTAAGCGCCCAGGATCAGCTTGGCCGGCGGCTGGCTGGTCGCGCCTGTGGTTGCGGCCGGAGTCGTCGCTGGCGCCGCGCACGCCGCCAGCAGGCTCATGGCACCCAGGACACTCACCCATCGAAACAGTCGCTTAATCATGCAGTCATCTCCTCAATCACTTGGATGCGACCCTCATTGGCCGACAAGCGAACCGGACTGGTCGCGTATTTGGAGCGCACAATCAACACCGGCTGAGCCGTGGCCTTCCCCAGGACGTAGCTGACCACGCCGCTCGACGGGCGCCGGCCGTCGCGATCCGCCAACGGCGCGCCCAAGACCAGCAGATCGTGCCCGCCGGCCTGCAGTTGCTCCAGGATTTCCTGGCCCGGCGAGCCGGCGCGCACGGCCATCTCGGCCCGCACGCCCAGCACTTCCAAGGTCCGCACGCCATCCAGGAGAAAGCGTACGGCCCGGTCCCGGTACGGCCCGGCCGCCGCGGCCGAGGGCAAGACGGACAACAAGGTGGCCTCGGCCCCCAAATGGCGTAGGAAGCGGCCGGCGAAGAGCACGTCCTCTTTGCTGGGTTCGCCGCCAGAGACGCCCACCAGTGCCTTGGTCGGGACGGCCGTCGTTCCCGGCACCAGCAGCAGGTGATAATCGCCCACCCGCAGGAGACGTTCGGCCAGCAGGCTGCTTTCGGCGGGCTGTTGCGGGCTCAGCCCCAGAATAACCAGATCACACGGCTGGCGCTCCACTTCGTAGGCGACGGCGACCTCGGGCGGCTCGGCCGCGGCGCGGACCTCGAGGGACGCCAGGCCGCCGCCCAACCGCTCCTTGACGGCCTGCCACTGCTCCGGAAGCGCGTCGCCTGGCAGGCCGCAGATCAGCAGCTTGACGCGGGCATGCGCCAGCCGCGCGATCTCGCCGCCGAGCGCCAGCACCGGGCTGGCGACGGGGGAGCCATCCGTGACGATCAGAAAGCTCAGCCCGGGATGGACCAGGGCGTGGATGCGCCGGACGCCGACCTTGACCTTGTCGCCCGGCTCCAACGGGTAATGGCGGGCGACATCCTGAGTGCGGGTTGCTTCGATCAAGATGCCTTCGTCGCCGAAGGTCACCGGCGGCGAGATGGGGCGCACACCTGGCAGCGGCGGCAGACGCAGGAGCAGCCGCTCAAACGAGCCGGCATAGGTCTTCTGTTCCACCTGGCCCAGCCCCAACTGCGAGCAGCCGAGGTGGTCGCCGGGCCGAGCAACCCCGACGTCCTCCGGTCGACATAGGACCTGGACCCGCTGGTTGTCCACGCCCTGGCCCAGGCCGCTGGCCTCAGTGTTGAGCGGGAAATCGAGCGAGCCAACCCGCACCGCGCCGCCCGTCAACTGCCCCACCAGCAAGTTTGCGGTGCCGAGGAAGGTGGCCACAAACTCGGTCTGGGGGCGCATGTACAGCTCGCGCGGCGTGCCGACTTCCAGCAAGCGGCCGAAATTCATCACGCCCAGGCGGTCGGCTAACTCGAAGGCTTCTTCCTGGTCATGTGTGACAAAGATCGTCGTGATCCCCAGCTCAGACTGGATTTGTCGCAGGGCGCGCCGCAACTCGACGCGGATCCGGGCATCCAGGGCGCCGAAAGGCTCGTCGAGCAGCAACACCTCTGGCCGGTGGGCCAGAGCCCGGGCCAGCGCCACCCGTTGTTGCTGGCCGCCGGAGAGCTGCGCCGGCATCCGGCGACCCAGCCCTGTCAGCCCGACGAGTTCCAACAGTTCGTCGCGCCGGTGGCGGCATTCGTGGGTTGAGACTCGGCGAACCCGCAGGGCGAACTCCACGTTGTCGGCCACCGACATGTGCTGGAACAAAGCGTAATGCTGGAAGACGAACCCGACGCCACGCTGCTGGGGGGCCGTGGCGGTGACATCACGCCCGTGCAGCAGCACGCGCCCGTCATCAGCTTGGTTCAGGCCGGCGATCAGGCGCAAGACCGTGCTCTTGCCGCTGCCGCTCGGCCCGATGAGGACAAAGAACTCCCCTTCGGCCACTTCCAAAGAAACACGATTGACGACGGCGTGGCCTTCGTAACGTTTGGTGAGTTGGTCGAGGAGGATAGACACGGTCTGGGATCGCCTCGATTGTTTAGTGCACGTTGGACGGCCGGCGGAACTCAAGCGCAGCCAGATCCAGGTGCGCGCCAAAGTGAGCGGGTGATGCAGCGGGTGCGGCCTGGTGACAACTCGGTGACAAAACCTCTGGGTGGCAGCGTTCACGCTGGCGCTGGCCAGCCTGGTTCACGCGCTGCGCCGCCGGCGGCCTACGGTTGGCAGCCGCCTCGCCCTGTCAGTTGAGACCGTATTGGCCGTCCTGGATGCTGCGCGTCGCCGCGATCGCCTGGCGCAACGTTGTCAGACGTCGGTAGGTTTCCTCGCCCAGTGCCAGGGCGACGGCGGCTGGCCCGGCAAACTCAATGATCACCGAGGCCAATTCTGCGTCGGAGAGGGCCTCCAGTTGCGCTTGCAGCCACTGCGGCTCAATGCGGTCCATCGGACTCATTCAATCTCAGCCAAGCGGATCGTGTGGGGGCTTGATGGCGGCGTTACCCGGTGCACTCGGCTGACCTGAGCATGCGCCGAGGCGGTGATATTTCCGGTATCGTCTAGGGTATGGTCTGGTAGCGCGCGGCCGCAGCTGTGGTGCCGCCCATTGGCTCACGAGCGACTCGGGGAGTGGCTTCCCATTGGCAAGCTTAGGCGTTCTGCACAGAAATCCGGCCGACAGTTCTCAACAAACGCCTAATTGGCCGGCCTGGGTTTTCCGCTACACTCTTGCCAATATGGCGATCCATTCCGTTTGTTCTCCGCAGATGCTGGGCTGTATGTGTTGCATGGCCATGCCGCTGGCTCGTCCACGTCTGGGAGGATTGACGCTGACTGTCGCCGGGTAGTATTCGCACTACCCATCCGTTTCACAGAGTCAAGCCGGCCCAGCAGGGCCGGCTTTTTTTGTTGAGGAGGTCAATCGATGTCCGCTTACGCTCGCCCTGAAGCTTTAGTCGACACGCAGTGGGTGGCCGACCATCTGGCCGACCCGGGGGTCCGGCTGGTCGAGTCAAATGAGGACGTGCTGCTCTACGAGCAGGGCCACATCCCGGGCGCCGTGAATATCGACTGGGTCAACGACCTGAACGACCGCGTCCGGCGCGATTATCTGGGCCGCGCGGAGTTCGCGGCCCTGCTCGCTTCCCGAGGGATTGCCAACGATACGACCGCGGTGTTTTACGGCGACAAGAACAACTGGTGGGCGACCTACGCCTTCTGGGTTTTTCAGCTCTTCGGCCACACCAACGCCAAGATCCTGAACGGCGGCCGCAAGAAATGGATCGACGAGCAGCGCCCCTTGAGCAAGGACACGCTCCGCTATCCGGCGACGAACTACCAGGCCCAAGAGCGCGCGGACTACAAGATCCGGGCGTTCCGCGACCAGGTCCTGGCGCATGTCCAGGCGCAGGGCCCGCTGGTGGATGTCCGCTCTCCGAAGGAGTACACGGGCGAGCTGCTGCACATGGAGGCCTATCCTCAGGAGGGCGCGCTGCGCGGCGGCCACATCCCCGGCGCCAAGAGCATTCCCTGGGCCAAGGCCGTCAACGACGACGGCACGTTCAAGCCCCTGGGCGAGCTCAAGCAGTTGTACGAGGCCGAGAACGGGCTGGCGCCGGATCAGAACGTCGTAGCCTACTGCCGGATCGGGGAGCGCTCGTCGCACACCTGGTTCGTGCTGACCTATCTCCTCGGTTACCCCAACGTCCGCAACTACGACGGCTCGTGGACCGAGTGGGGCAACCTGGTCGGCGTGCCGATCGAGAAATAGCGGCCACCCGGCCCAGAACCACAAACATTCATTCGCACAATCAAGGATCCCCCATGAGCACCACCAACGGTCACACTCGCCAGTTTAGTTTCAACACGCAGGCCCTGCACGCCGGCTACAAACCCGACCCAACTACCGGGGCGCGGGCAGTGCCGATCTACCAGACCACGTCGTATCAGTTCCGCGATACCGACCACGCGGCGGCGCTGTTTTCCCTGGCTGAGCCCGGCAACATCTACACCCGCATTATGAACCCAACCACCGACGTCTTCGAACAGCGTCTGGCGGCGCTGGATGGCGGGGTGGGCGGGCTGGCCACGGCCTCCGGCCAGTTTGCGCAACTGCTGGCGGTCACCACCCTGGCCAACGCCGGCGACGAGATCGTGGCCTCGGCCGCCCTGTACGGCGGCACCTACACCCAGTTCTCGCAAAGCTTCCGCCGGCTGGGCATCCAGGTCCATTTTGTGCAGGGCACGGATCCTAAGGACTTTGAGCCCTTCATCAACGACAAGACCAAGCTGATCTACCTCGAGACCATCGGCAATCCCAAGCTCGAGATCCCGGACTTCGAAGGCATCAGCGCCTTGGCGCACGCCCACGGTTTGCCACTGGTGGTAGACAACACCTTCGGCACGCCATACCTGTTCCGGGCTTTTGAGCATGGCGTAGACATCAACGTCTACTCCACCACCAAGTGGATCGGCGGGCACGGGCTGAGCATCGGCGGCGCGCTGGTGGACAGCGGCAAGTTCGACTGGAAAGCCAGCGGCCGGCACGACGGTTTGATCAAGCCGGAGCCGGCCTATCACGGGGCCGTCATCGCCGACCTGGTGGGACCGCTGGCGTTTATCATCCGCGCGCGTGTCATCGGCCTGCGTGACCTGGGCGGGCCGCAGGCGCCGTTCAATTCCTTCCTCAACTTGATCGGCCTGGAAACCCTGCCGTTGCGCCTGCAGCGCCACGTGGAGAACACGCTGGCGGTAGCCCAGTTCCTAAAGGCACATCCGGCCGTGGCCTGGGTGAACTATCCCGGCCTGCCCGATCACCCGAGCTATGCCCGGGCGCAGAAGTATCTTCCGAAAGGCGCGGGCGCGGTGCTGGGCTTCGGCATCCAGGGTGGCAAGGCGGCCGGCCGGGCTTTCATCGATAACCTGAAGCTCTTTTCGCACCTGGCCAACGTCGGCGACGCGCGCTCGCTGGCCATCCACCCGGCCACCACCACCCACCAGCAGTTAAGCGTCGAGGAGCAGCGCGCCACCGGTGTGACCGAAGACTACATCCGCCTGGCCGTCGGCCTGGAGGCGATCGACGATATCCTGTGGGACCTGGACCAGGCGCTGACGGTGGCTTCCGGCAAAGTGGTGGCACCCGTGGTAAAGGCCGCGGCCTGAGCCGAAAGGCGCGTCGCCGGCCGTCCCGGGACGGCCGGCGTTCGGGGATCTGCTATGAATGATGATCAGCCCGTGGCCAACCGTGCCAGCTCGGTCGGGGTCGTGCGGACGCAGTTCGCGCGCTTTGCCCAACCATTGCCGCTGGACGACGGCGGGACACTGCCGGCCTTCACCCTGGCCTATGAGACTTACGGCGCGCTCAATGCCGAGCGCTCCAACGCCATCTTGATCTGTCATGCGCTCTCGGGGGACGCGCACGTGGCCGGCTATCATACCGACGATCCGGACGAACGGCCGGGCTGGTGGGAGGCCGCCGTGGGGCCCGGACGGATGTTCGACACGGACCGGTTCTTCATCATCTGCTCGAACGTGCTGGGTGGCTGCCGGGGCAGCACCGGGCCGGCCTCCCTGGCGCCGGATGGGCGGCCTTTTGGGCCGCGCTTCCCGCGCCTGACCATCGCGGACATGGTGCGCGCCCAACAATGGCTGCTCGACCACCTGGGGATCGTGCGCCTGTTCGCAGTGGCGGGCGGCAGCATGGGCGCCATGCAAGCCTTGCAGTGGGCGGTAGCCGCCTCAGAGCGGGTAGGTGTTGTGCTCTTCTTGGCCGGCACCGCGCGTTCGTCGGCCCAGAACATCGCTCTGAACGAGATCGGCCGGCAGGCGATCACAGCCGATCCATGCTGGCACGGCGGCGACTACTATGCTGGTGAGCCGCCGCGGGCGGGGTTGGCCGTGGCGCGCATGGTCGGGCACATCAGCTACATGAGCGAGGTCTCGCTGGAGCGCAAGTTCGGGCGGGGTCGCCAGCCGGGCACGTCGGACTTTGCCGTGGCGAGCTATCTGAAGTATCAGGGCGAGAAATTCGTCCAGCGCTTCGACGCCAACAGTTACATGGTCATTACCCGGGCGCTGGATGCCTTCGACCTCACCGCCGGCCACGCCTCGCTAGCCGAGGCGTTGCGACCGATACAGGGTCCGACGCTGGTGGTGAGTTACTCCAGCGACTGGCTTTACCCGCCGGCACACGCCCAGACGCTGGTCCGGGCTCTGCGCCAGGCTGGCAAAGACGTGGCCCATCAACATCTGCTGGCCGATTACGGCCACGACTCTTTCCTGGTCGAAACCGAGACGCTGACGGCGGTGGTCGGTGGATACCTGAGCCGGTTCTGGCGGCGCCACGCGGCGGGCGGTCCTTGGAAGCCCTTGACCCAGGGCCGCGCGCCGGCCTGGGGCGCGGCCCTCCTGTAGGGGCCTGGCGGAACAATGGCGGCGCTATCCAAAGGCGAGCGCGTGGACGCTGTCCTGCGCGGTGAGGCCCCAGACCGGGCGCCGGTCTCGGCCTGGCGACACTTCCTTCGGGATGAACGTGATCCCGAGGTGCTAGCCCGCGCCAGCCTGAGGCACTTTCAGGAGTTCGACTGGGACTGGCTCAAGATCAATCCGCGTGCCACTTACTACGCGGAGGCGTGGGGCAACCGCTACGACTATGACCACTACGCCGGCCCCTGGCCGAAGCAGGTCGGCGGCCCGATCAGCACGCCCGCCGACCTGAACCGCTTGCGCTGTGTCCATCCCACCGCGGGTGTGCTGGGCGAACAACTGGCGCTCGTGCAGCACATCCGGGCCGGCCTGGGCGAGGCGCATTGTCTCCAGACCGTCTTCTCACCGCTGTCCGTGTTGGCCACGCTGGTCGGGAGGCCGGAGCAGCACACCGCCGCTGCGGTGGTCGAGGCCCAGCAAGCCGGCGTGCGCCACTATCTGCAAGCGAATCCCCTCGGCGCGCACTTCGCGCTGGGCAGCATCGCGACCACCCTGGCACAGTTTGCGGCCGCCGCTGTGGACACAGGAGCCAGCGGCATTTTCTTCGCGATCGTGCAACTCGCGCGGCCCGCCGCCTTGCCGGAGGCTGAGTACGCAGAGTTTGGCCGGCCGTATGACCTCCAGGTGCTGGCAGCGGTCCAGGGGGCGGCTTTCAACCTGGCGCATATTTGCGGTACGCAGGTGTATTGGGAGGCTGTGGCCAAGTATCCGGTGCACGCTATCAACTGGGCCAGCCTGGGTCAACACAACCTGACGCTGGCCGAGGCCCGGCTCCGCACTCGGCAAGCGCTCGTGGGCGGTGTGGACGAGTTGGGTACGCTGCTGTCCGGCTCACCCGAGCAGGTCTTGCAAGAGGCGCGCACCGCCCTGGAGATGGCCGGCGACCGATTGCTCCTGACGCCCGGTTGCGCCATCAACCCCAAGACACCGGCCGCGAATCTGCGGGCGCTGCGGCATGCCGCCGACCGGTTTCACGGCTGAGCCTCTGAAGTAAGCTGCGCGACCAGGGTCTTCGGAGTCAAGGCCGGCCCGGTCAGCCCAAGCTGACCGGCCAGCCGCACCATCTGCGGCGCGAAGGGGTCTTCGGCCGCGGCGATCCAGGCGGCGGGCAGCGGCGCATCCTGAACTAGGCGCCCGGCAGACAGTTGCACCAGCCGGTCCAGGTTCTCGGCCGCGAAGTCGAGGTCGTGGGTGATGACCAGCACGGTCACGCCGCGCCGGCGCTGTTCGGCCAGCAGGCGCTCCAGGCGGCGCAACTGAAAGCCATCCAGGCCGGCCGTGGGCTCATCCAGCACCAGGCTGGGTGCCTCCATCGCCAGGGCCGAAGCGACCGCCACCAGCTTGCGGTCGGACAGGCTCAAATCGTAAGGGTGCGCCCGCGCCTGAGCGGACAGTCCCGTCCAGTGCAAAGCCTCAACCACCGCCGCCTGACAAGCTGCCGCCGGCCGACCCAACTGCCGTGGCCCAAAGGCGACCTCGTCGGCGACCGTGCGCTGGCAGAGCTGTTCATCCGGGTTCTGGAAGACGTAGGCGACGCGCTGGGCCATGGCAAACACTGGCTGGGTCCGCGTGTTCCAATCACCCACCCACACCTGTCCCTGCTGCGGTTGTACCAGGCCGTTCAGGCAGCGCGCCAGCGTGCTCTTGCCCGAGCCGTTCGGGCCGGCCAGGGCCACCTGCTCGCCCGGCTCGATCACGAGGGTGAGGCCGCGCAATGCCGGCTGATCGGGCCGATAGGCGTAGTGCACGTCTTCCAGCCGAATCCGCATCAGGCTGCTCCCCGCAACACGCGTCGGAAACCCGCGGCGGCGGACTCTAACGTCACCGGCATCGGCGCCTGGGCCGGCCAGAGACCGCGCGCCTGGGCGAGGCGGGCGGCCTGGGTATAGCGCAGAGGGATCAGACCGTAGTCTTCCAGCGCCGGATCGGCCAACACCTCCTGGGGTGCGCCGTCGCGCACGATTCGGCCATCGGCCAGGACGATCACGCGCGAGGCCAGCGCCGCCGCCAGCTCCAGCCGGTGCTCGGCCAGCACCACGGTCAGCCCGGTCTGGCGCAGGGCCGCGACGGCCAGCAGGATGTCCCTGGCCCCCTGCGGATCGAGCATGGACGTCGGCTCATCCAGGACCAGCAAACGGGGCTGCATGACCAGGACCGATGCCAGCGCCAGGCGCTGCTGTTCGCCGCCGGATAAGGCGTACGGCGAGCGGTCGGCCAGCGCGCTCAGCCCGGTGAGGGCCAGGGCGGCCTTGATCCGGGCCGGCATAGCGGCGGCGGGCACCGCCAGGTTCTCCAGGCCGAAGGCCACTTCCTCAGAGACGGTGAGCCGGACGCCGCTGATCTGGTTGGCCGGGTTCTGAAACACCTGGCCGGCCACCTCCACGATCTCGGCCAGGCTGAGCGACTGCGTGTTACGGCCGTCGAGCCGGGCCTGGCCCGTCAATTGACCGCGATAGAAGTGCGGGATGTAGCCGGTCAGCGCGTGACACAGGCTGGTCTTGCCGGCGCCGTTCGCGCCCAGCACGACCACGAACTCGCCGGCCGCCACGCTCAGCGACACGGCCTGCAGGGCCGGCCGGTTTCCACCGATGTAGGTGAAGGATAACGCCTCGAGTTCGATCACGGCCACCACCTCCAGACGAGGGTCACCAGCGCTCCGGCCGCCAGCGCCCAGCGCAAGCTGCGATCCAGGGCTGTGTCGGGGACCGCCTGCAGACTGGTGCGCGGCCCCGGACGGCTGAACCCGCGGCTCTCCAAAGCCAGGGCGCGCTCTTCCACATCCAGCAGGGCGCCTACCACCAACGGGATTACGGCCGGCAGCAGGGCGCGTGCCCGGATGAGCAGATTGCCCTCCAGGCGCAGGCCGCGTGCCTGCTGGGCGGCCAGGATGGCCTGGGCGCGCCGGCGCATGAGGGGCAGCAGTTGCAGAGTGCTGATGAGCACATAGGCCAGGCCGGCCGGCAGGCCGCGCTGCTGCAGGGCCGTCATCAAGTCGCCGGGCGGCGTGGTGTAGAGGCAGAGCAAGGACGCGCCCAGCGCGCCAGCCAGCCGGCCGAGGGTGGCGAGGGCGTAGATCAGGCCTTCCTGGCCCAGCGTGAGCTCACCCCAACTGGCGAGGATGGTGTGATTGGCCGGGTTGAACAGGCCATGGATGATCAGCAGCGCGGCCGCCAGCGGCGCCAGGCTCCAGAGCAGAGCCCGCCCCAGCGGCCGGGCCAGGCGCGCCCAGGCCGCCAGCGGCAGCGTGAGCGCGCCCAGCAGGAACCAAGCCGCAGCCGGCCACGGCGCCGCGAAGCCGGCCACGGCCAAGCTGGCCGCGTAGGCCAGCTTGGTCAAGGGATGCCGGCGGTGCAACCAGCTATCGCCGGGCCGGTAGAGCGTCGGCAGGCCGCTATCCAATGACGCGCTCCGCGCCCGGGAAGCGCGCCGTGAAGCGCTGCGGCAGGTACTTGACCAGGCCCCAGGCCAGCAGCGCCGTGACCACCTTGTCAGCCAGGTTCGAGGTGATGACGGTGACGACGACGGCCCCGAACAGATCCTGGCCCACCTGCAGCAGGTAGGCGGTGAGGAAATCAGCGCCGCTGCCGGTGACACCGCCGAAGAGGTAAGTGCGGATCAGGATGGCGACCGGGGCCAGCGCCAGGGTGACGATGACGCCGCTCACGCCAGCCTGCCACCACTGGCGGAAGAAACCCACGCGCGCCAATAGGCCCGTCACCAGGCCGATGACCAAGGCCACCAGCGCGAAGGGCGCGGCCACCGGGTCGGTGATCAGGCCCCAGATCAGGTTGCCGAGGAAGCCCGTCAGGGCGCCGGCCCACGGGCCGACCAGCAGCGCGACCAGCATGGTGCCGATCGAGTCCAGAAAGATCGGGAGCTTGAGCGTGGACGCGAGCTGACCGACGACGATGTTGAGCACCATCCCGACCGGGATCAGGACCAGGGAAAGGGTGGTGAATTCCTTGCGGATGGAGTTGGCGAGAGACATGCTGAAAGCCTTTCAGAGATCAAGGTAGGGGTTGAATATCCAGTTCGGAGTAGCCGGTGGCAGGATCAGGCGCGCGGCCAAAGCGCAAGCCGGGCAGTTCTCCGATGACGACTTCGGCCGTGGTGTAGACGCGGCTGCCCTCCAACAGGTGCGCGCCATAGGTGCGGCCCTGGCCGTCGGCGATGGCGATGTGGACGTGTGAGCCGTGATGGGAGAGCGTGCCGGTGAGGGACACGATCTCGAAGTGGCCGTCCAGGGTGGCGGCCTGGCTCTGATTGGCGAAGCGCAGGACGGCCCGCGTCAGGCTGCCGACGCAGGCCAGCACGCAGGCGGCTTCCAATTGGTGCTGGACGGCGAAGGCGTCCAGTTCGGCCTTGAGATCCTGGCCGGGAGGCAGGCGGAAGGCGTAGGTCTGCATCGGGCGCCCGCCTAGAGGGTGATCACTTTGTCGGCCCGCCACTGGGCCTCGATGATATCGGGCATGCCGCCGACGATGCCCACCTGCACCTGGTCCGCCAGCGAGTAGTAATTCAGGCAGGTGCTGCAGACGATCAGCCGGACACCGGCGGCCTCCAGGGCGCGCAGCGGCTCCAGCACCGGCGAGCCGGCCGTCACCAGCTTGACGCCTTCGGCATAGAAGGCGATGACGGCTGGCCGCATCTGGCTTTCGTGGAGAAGCTTCAGGTAGGTCTGCAGCAGCTTGTGCTGCAGGGCCGGTTCGGCTTCCCCCATGCCGTTCCGGTTGACGAGGACAACCATCGCAGTCTGAGATTCGGACATCAAGCACCTCCTGAGTGTGTAGAGCGGCCGGCGCGGGTCAAGCGCCGGGCGCGGTTTCACAACAAAAAAACCGCCGCTTGCGCGCAAGCGGCGGTCCAGGAGGCCAAGCGGCCTGGACTCAGACCGGCGGGATACAGCCGCCGGGCGCTGACGCGGGCAAGCAGGCTTTCGGGCGCAGACCTGCGCCCGCAGCGCGCTGTCAGGTGTGGCGGCTAAACAGGATCATCTCTCGTTCTCAAGTGGCGCGGCGTGATTGCCGCAGTCGGCCATGAGTATAGCATGGCCTCGGCGCACACTGAAGGAACGTGCGTGAGGAGGCGCGGGCTGGGGCTCGTCACGTGAGCCCAGTCGTCTCAGACGGGAATTGGGACGATGGCCAGGCGTGCCGGCCGGTCGGTAGCAATCGCACCTAATGCCGGCTATCAAGAATAATTGCAATAACGAAAATATGCGTTTATGATTGGGATGCGGAGTGAGACGCAGGGCGGTTTTTCGGGGGTTGATCGGACTGGGTCTTGACCATGCCTACGGCAGGCGTGGCGGACACGGATGGCGCTTGGTCGCTCGGGCTTCCCGGCCTCTGGGTGGTGGGGCCGGCCATCCGTCGCAGCAGCAGGATGGGGCGCCTCCAAATGGGCCTCATCCTGTTGCTCCGTCACAGGCAACATGTGACTGACGACAGGGTGGGCTGCCGACATTTGGACCGGCTGCGCCAAGATGAAGTGGCGATATAGTCAACAAATGCCCGCACCGAATGATTGCCGCCGGCGGTCCAACCTGGGCTATTCGCTCGGTTCCATCAGTCGAGGCAGCCCTGTGAGAATTGGGCCGCCGGCCAGCAAAGTCCAATCTCGTGCATGAGCTTGCCCTGACCCAATCGGTGCTCGCGATCAGCCTGCAACATGCTCAGGCGCATGGGGCCGCCCAGATCACCGCCGTCCGCTTGGTGATCGGCCGATACGCCTCCCTCCTGGATGACTCGATCCAGTTCTACTGGGACTTGATCAGCGCTGAGACAATCGCGGCGGGAGCACGGCTCCATTTTCGCCGGGTCCCGGTTGAGTTGGAGTGCCGGAAATGCGGCTGGCGTTATGCGCCCGGACCGGCTACATTCGATTGCCCGAACTGCGCCAGTGCGAGTGTCCGCATCGTGCAGGGCGAGGAGTTCTACGTCGAGTCGATTGAGATTGAGACCACACCCGGGCAGGAGGCCAGTGCCGATGAAACAATCGATCACGATCGTCGAGAAGATCCTGAGCGCCAATGACCGGATCGCCGAACAGAACCGGGAGCGCCTGGACACGGCTGGTGTCCTCGGCCTCAATTGCCTGGCTTCGCCCGGGGCTGGCAAGACCAGCCTGATCCTGCGCACAATCGAGGCACTGTCGGCCGACGTGCGCTTGGCCGTTATCGAAGGCGACACAGCCCCGGTGACGCTCGACGCGGACCGTGTTATTGCCGCGGGCGTGCCGGCCGTACAGATCAACACGGGCGGCGAGTGTCATCTGGACGCCGTGATGCTGTCCAATGGTCTGAACGGCCTGTCGCTGCAGAGCGTGGACCTCCTGATTGTCGAAAACGTGGGGAACCTGGTCTGCACGGCGGCCTTTGCCCTGGGCCTGCATCGGACGGTGCTGGTGGCCAGCGTCCCGGAAGGCGCCGACAAGCCTTACAAGTACCCGGCCATCTTCCGAAACCTGGATGCCCTGGTCCTGAACAAGATCGATCTCTTGCCCTACAGCGAATTTGATATGGCTTACTTCCTGCGCGGCGCCGAGGCACTCAGTCCAGGTGTGGCCGTCTTCCCGCTCTCCTGCCGAACCGGGGAAGGGTTGGCCGCCTGGAGCGCCTGGCTAGGCGCGCAAGTCCGGTCAACGCGTGTCCCCTAGCGAGAGCCTGAGGCATGAACGGCGCCGGCCTGTGGCGTGACCGTCCGTTCGTGCTTTACTGGCTGGCCCGCACGGTCTCAGTGGCCGGGTCGGCCCTCACCTACGTCGTCTTGCCGATCCTGGTCTACCAGCTGACCGGCTCGGCGCTGCAAACCTCGCTCCTGATCGCCCTGGAAGTCTCGCCTTATCTGGCCTTCGGCCTGGTCGCCGGGGCGCTGGCCGACCGAGTAATTAAGAGCCAATGGGTTTTCGTGGAAGCGGCGCGAGCCCCGGAGGCGGCCCAACTCGCGGACGCCCTCGGTTGCCCCGCCCCATTCTATGGAGGGTTTTCGTTCATGACATTCCAAGCTTATCTTGATACGATCAAGTCCAAGACCGGCCAGACGCCCGCGACTCTCTATAAGCTGGCGGTCAAGCAGAAGGTCTATCACCCGGAGATGAAAGCGGCCGAACTGGTCGCTTGGCTCAAGAAGGACTTCGCCCTCGGACAAGGCCATGCGATGGCGGTCTGGGCGGTCTGGAAAGATAAGGGCTGGGTTCACGCCCCGTCGAAGAAGAAACCGTCATGAGAAAAGTGATTGTGCTGGAACACATCTCCCTGGATGGTGTCATCCAGGCCCCGGGCGGGCCAGACGAGGATCCCAGCGGCGGCTTTGCGTATGGCGGGTGGATCGCGCCCTATTCCGATGCGCTCCTGGGCGCGGCCCTGCGCCGGCAGATGACCCTGCCGTTCGACCTTTTGTTGGGGCGCAAAACCTTCGATATCTGGGCGCCGTACTGGCCGCACCATGCCGACGTGTGGCCGGGCGCCAACACGGCCACCAAATACGTCGCCTCGAACACCCTGACTTCCAGCCCGTGGCAGCCGGCCGTGTTCTTGAACGGAGAGGTCGCCGGAAAAGTCGCCGAGCTCAAGCAGCAGCCCGGGCCGGACCTGCACGTTTGGGGAAGCAGCGATCTTTTGCAGACGCTGATCAGGCATGATCTGGTCGATGCGTTCTGGCTCATGATCTACCCGCTCACGCTGGGTGTTGGAAAACGGCTGTTTGCCGCCGGGACGCTCCCGGCGGCGTTCCGGGTGACCGAAAGCCAGGTCACTCCGAAGGGTGTCCTGGTCGTGAATTACGAGCGGGCCGGCGCAATCGCCGCCGCAAGCCGGTGATTCAACTCAGGTTCAAGGGCGAACCCGATTTAGCAGAGAGGCGGCTATGCCCACCCCCCGTATTTTCGCGATGAAGTTTGCCGAGGTCTATCCGCTGTACGTCAAAAAAGCGGAGCGCAAAAATCGCACCCAGGCCGAAGTTGATCAAATCATTCGCTGGCTCACCGGCTATACCCAGGCGGGGCTGCAGAAGCAAATCAAGCAAGGGAATGATTTTGCGGCCTTTTTCGCCCAGGCGCCGGCCCTCAACCCCAAGCGCGCGCTGATCACCGGCGTCGTGTGCGGCGTGCGCGTCGAAGAGATCGACGATCCTTTGATGCAGAAAATACGCTACCTGGATAAGCTGATTGACGAACTCGCCAAAGGGAAAACCATGGAGAAAATACTCCGGCAGTAGTTCCCCCGGACCGGCCAATCCAGCGTGAACGGCGCCGGCCGGGCCATAGACCAAGAGGTCGGCCGGGTTCTTCCAGCCGTTTAGGTTTGGCCCCATACTCGATGTTCCGGCCGAGGCCAGGTGGCCCGTCCACATGGAAGCGCTGGACCGGGACTCTCCGGCCTGAGCGGCTCCGCGCGGCGTCCAGCCGGCCCGGTTCGTCTGGCCGGTTCACTCTCTCCCGGCGGCGGGTAGGGGGGTCAGGCAATTGCTTCCGAATGTGATATGATTTCCCTATCAAGTAATCGGCTTTGCGTCCCCACCGGCCGCCGAACCTGTTATAGGTTGGCGGCCGCTTTGTTCGCAGAACCCCTCTCCAGGAGAAACACAAATGAATGAGAAGTTGTACGTGGGCAATCTGGCTTATTCCACCACGGAAGAAGACCTGCGCCAGTTGTTTGCCCAAGCCGGCACGGTTACGCTGTGCGAGTTGATTAAGGACCGTGACACCAATCGCTCCAAAGGGTTTGCCTTTGTCACCATGAGCACCCAGGCGGAAGCCGAGAACGCCATCCGGCTGTTCAACGCCTACTCTTTGGACAACCGTTCCCTGACGGTGAACGTCGCCAAGCCGCGCGAGGCGCGCCCGGCTTTCGGCGGCAGCGGCGGGCGGAACCGCCGCTAGGACCGGTCGGCCGCCGGCAGCCGTTTGAGACGCCATGTTCTTCCAAGTCGGTGAGCGCGTCGCCTATCCCGCGTTTGGCCTGGGCCGGATCGTCGTGGTGGTGGCCAAGTCTTTCTTCGAGGCGGAGACGCAGGAGTTCTACGAGGTCGCCGGCGAATACAGCACGGTCTGGGTGCAGGTCAACGAAGCGGCGACGCGCGGTCTGCGCCGCCTGACCCGCCTCGAGGAACTGCCGCAGTACCAGGCCGTGCTGGCCGCCGCGCCGGCGGCCGTGAGCGCGGATGCCCGGCAGCGCCAGCGCGACCTGGCGGCGCGCCTCAAACGCCATACGTTCCAGGACTTGTGTGAGATCGTGCGGGACCTGGGCGCGCACGGCCAGACGGCTCCCCTGAATGCCGAGGATGCGGCCGGGCTGAACAAAAGCCGGCGCTGGCTGTGCCAGGAGTGGGCGGCGGCCGCCGGCCTGTCGTTGGAAGGAGCGACGGCCGAGGTCGACCGTCTGTTGGCCGCCGGCCGCCGGCCCTCATCCCTCGCGGCCGCGCGCCCAAAGTGAGGCGGGCGCGGCTTAGTCCGGCCAAGGCCGGAGACAGGCACAGCCTTTATGGAAGTTAAGTTGCACGTGGGGAATCTAGCCACCACCACCACCGCCGACGATCTGCGCGTGTTGTTCGCCCAGGCCGGCGCGGTCACCACCACCGATGTCGTCAAAGACCGCGACACCGGCGCGTCGCGCGGCTTCGGGTTTGTGACCATGGCTTCGCAGGCCGACGCTCAGAAGGCCATCGCGATGTTCAATGCCTTCCTGTTCAACGAACGGGCGTTGACGGTGGCCACGGCCAAACCGCGCGCGGATCGGCCCCCGCAGTCCTTTGGCAACCGCGGCGGCGCTTTTGGCAAGGGCGGCGGCCCAGCGCGCCGGCCTGGCCGGCGCGGCGGCGGGCGCCGTTTCTAAGCCCAGGACCTCCCATGGCCACCAAACTGTATGTGGGCAATCTGGCGTATGCGACGACCGAAGCTGAACTGCGCCAGGTCTTTGCGCAGGCCGGCGCGGTCGTCGCCGTGCATCTTGTCACCGATCCGGCCGGCGGCCAGGCCAAGGGGTTTGCGTTTGTGACGATGAGGTCGCCGGCCGAGGCCCAGGCCGCTATCCATAAGTTGCACCGCACCCGGCTGGCCGGCCGGACGCTCACCGTCAATTGGGCGCAGGACCAAGGCTCCCCAAAGCCGCCCCGCAGCGGGGGGCAACCGGCCGCTGAGCCCGCCTATCAAAGCCGCTTCGGAGCCTTTGGCGGGAGCGGGATCACCCCGGTCAAAGGTCCGCCGCGCTCCAGAAAGCCCAAGGCCTCCGGCGGTTACCAGAGCCGCTACACGGCCCACGGTGAACAGACGGCCCGCCCGGCTCAACCGCGCCGGCGCGGCGGGCGCTCGCGTTGAGGCGGCCGGCCCGGCCCGCCAACAGCGTTGGGGAGAAGACCATGCCGCCTCTCAAAGTCAATGACCAGGTGGTGCATTCGGCTCATGGGATTGGGCGCGTGGTGGGGCTGGTGACGCGCCAGTTCGGGGCCGAAGCGCGCCGCTATTACGAGATCTCCATCGAGCGCAGCACGGTCTGGGTCCCCGTGGACTCCGATCTGCCGCCCGAGTTGCGCCTGTTGACCACCCAAGGCGAGCTGGCGCACTACCGCGCGATCCTGCAAGGCCAGCCGGTCTCCCTGACAGCCGATCACCGCCAGCGCCGGTTGGATGTCTCCGCCTTGCTGAGAACCAGTTCATTCCAGACGCTGTGTGAGCTGGTCCGGGATTTGACCGCACGCGGCTGGGTCAAGGCACTCGGCGAGACGGATGCGGCCGCGCTGCGCCGGGCGCGGGAACGGCTGGGCCGCGAGTGGGCGGTTGCGGACGGAGTTGGGCAGCTAGCGGCCATCGCGGAAATTGATGAGCTGCTTGGGCTGGGACAGCAACGCCACGCCCGGGCCGCCTGACGCCGGGCTCCTCTAGCCCCAGCCGGGTGTCTCCCTCGCCCAGGTCGCCATGTCCCCCGTGGCCGGGCCGAGGCCTGACCCGCCCGATAGTCACTGCCTCGCCTATAGGCCGAAGCTGAAAAGACAGCCGGTGACCAGCGCGCCTTCCGGGCGGCAGCCGTGGATGCTGGCGCCGAAGGCGATGCCAGCCATTCCGTACAGCCAGACCCGGCCGCCGATCTCCTTGACCGACCCTCAGACGCGTTTGATCCGATCCGGCCGGGTCAGCGTCTCCACCAACCCGCCGGTTCCGTCCTGCCCCTGCCAGACAAAGCCCTCCTGTACCCGGTGAGGCTGGCCCCGACCAAGCCGGAGGCCACCTACCGGCCGGCCACCGGCCAGCCGAACAACAGGTTGCCCAGCAGCATGTTGGCGCCAGCCGGGGTCTCGATCCAATCCGGGCGGATGAGGGCGCGCAGGACGCCGACGCCGGCGACGTTCGCGGGCGAGTACTATCGCGTCAGCGAGGCCGACTGTGAGCCTAAGCCCGTGCCGCTCCCGCCCATCCTCAGCGGCGCTTTCAAGCCCGGGAGGCTGCGGGTGGCGGCCCGGCCAGTCCATCGCCTTGACCGACCTGCTCGACCGTTGAACCAGTCATGTCTCAGCTCGCAAAAACGCGAGCGCATGCCTTTTGAGCACCTCGGGCTGATCGGCCGGCAACAGGTGACCGGCGTTCGGGATGATCTCGGCGGCGACTAGGCTGGGAATGAGCCGGCGGGCGCGGCCGGCCATGACGCGCGGCAGGAAAAGCCATTCTTGTTCACCGATCAGCAGTAGGGCCGGTGCCGTGATCCGCCGCAGTTCCGCATCGGTCAAAAGCCCCGGATTGGCCTGGGTCTTGAAATGCCGCATCAACGACACCATATATCGGGCAAATTCCCGGCCCAACTCGCTCCGGGCGGTGTGCGGCGCGGCCGCGAACTCGACAAACCAGCGGGCGGTGAAGGCGCTGGGAAACACGGCCAGGGGCAGCATGCCGCACAGGGCGCCGCGCACGTTGAGCGGGGAAAGGCCGGCGGCGCTCACCGCGAGGACGCGCGGCACGCGCTGCGGATAATGGCTGGCTAGTTTAAGCGCCAGCCAGCCGCCGCCCGAGATACCCACCAGCGCCACTTGCGCTAAGCCCAAGCCGTCAAGCACCTCGACCGCCCAATCCGCATAAGCCGCGCCAGCCGTGTCTGGCCGCGTCGGCGCGCTGCGGCCGGCCTGGCCGATGATGTCAGGGAGATAGACGCGGTAAGTGTCAAATAGAAACGGGAAATCGGCGCCGGCGCCGGCGGCGTGGCCGTTCCAGCCGTGAAAGACAACCACCGGCGGGCCGGCCTCGGGGCCGCCGACCACGACATGTGTCGGGCCAGCGCGGGTCTCAACCCAGCGCGTGGTATACGGCACCGGGCCGCGCGCCAGCGCCGCCGCGTAGTGATCTGCGAGCGCGGCGTAGCCGGCCGGAGAGCGATAGAGCGTTGCGGGATCCGTTGGGAAAGTGGACATGGATATTGGCCGTTCGTCATTAATCCGTCCGCGCCAAACTTGACACACTCACTCCAAATACTATAAGCTACGGCTCAACTTCAGGCAAAGCGGGGCTTCACAACTCCAACACTCAAGCGCCGGCGCATTCGCGCGTTCTCAATGACGACCTCTTCCCTCCCGGCCGGCACGGTCACCTTCTTGTTCACGGACATCGAAGGTAGCGCCTCGTTGTGGGAGCGCGAGCCGGATGCGATGCGCGCCGCGCTCGCGCGCCATGACGCGATATTTGAAGCCATCATCGCCGAACACGCCGGCGTCCTCTACAAACACATCGGCGATGCGGTGCAAGCCGCGTTCCGGCTGCCGGCGCCGGCCGTGCTGGCGGCCCTCGCCGCGCAACGCGCGCTGGCCGCCGAGGCCTGGCCCACGGGTCAACCGATCCGGGTGCGGATGGGCCTGCATACCGGGCCGGCCGTCCCGGCTGAAACGGATTACACCACAACGCACACCCTCAACCGGGTCGCCCGGATCATGGGCGCGGCGCACGGCGGGCAGGTCTTGCTCTCGGCCGAGACGGCGCAGCTCACGCGCGGGGATCTGCCGGCCGAGGTGAGTCTGCGTAACCTGGCCGAGCATCGCATGAAGGGTCTGGCGCAGCTCGAGCATCTCTTTCAACTGGTCGTGCCAGACCTGCCGGCCGACTTCCCGCCGCTGGCCACGCAGGTCGCCATCCCGAACAACCTGCCGGTCGCGGTCACCAGCTTCGTCGGACGCGAGAAAGAGATCGCTGAGGCCAAGCGGCTGCTCGCTGGAACTCATCTCCTGACGCTGACCGGCTCGGGCGGCACCGGCAAGACGCGGCTCTCGCTGCAAACGGCGGCCCAGGTACGGCCCGACTTCCGGGACGGCGTGTGGCTGATCGAACTCGCCCCGCTGACCGATCCGGACCAGGTGCTCTCGACGATCGCGGCAGTCCTCAACGTGCGTGAACAGCCGGGCCGCCCATCCCCGAGGCCAGAGGCGAACGGAGGGCCGCTGCTCGCCGCCCTCACGGATTATCTGCGCGTCAAACGCCTGCTCCTGATCCTGGATAACTGCGAGCACCTGGTAGCCGCCTGCGCGGCCGCGGCCGACCAGCTCCTGCGCGCCTGTCCTCATCTGAAAATCCTCGCCAGCAGCCGCGAGGGGCTGGGCATCGCCGGTGAAACCACCTACCACGTGCCGTCCTTGTCCTTGCTCGGCCCTCAGGCCGTGCCGACGGTCGAGGCGGTCAGCCAATGCGAAGCCGCGCGGTTACTCATCGAACGGGCACGGGCGGCGTGGCCCGGCTTCACGCTGACTGAGACGAATGCGCCGGCCGTGGCCCAGATCTGCCGGCGGCTAGACGGCATCCCGCTGGCGCTGGAGCTGGCGGCGGCGCGGCTGAAGGTGCTGAGCGTCGAGCAATTGGCCGCCCGCCTCGACGACCGCTTCCGCCTGTTGACTGGCGGCAGCCGCACGGCTTTGCCGCGCCAGCAAACCTTGCGCGCGCTGATTGATTGGAGTTACGACTTGCTCTCCGAGCCAGAGCGCGCGGCCCTGCAGCAATTCTCGATCTTCGCCGGCGGGTGGACGCTGGCCGCGGCCGAAGCGGTGGTGGTGCTGGCCCAGGATGACGTGCTGGAAATACTGGGACAGTTGGTGAACAAGTCGCTGGTGGCGGCCGAGACCGAGGCCGGCGGTGAAACCCGCTATCACCTGCTCGAGACCGTCCGGCAATATGCACGGGAGAAGCTCCTGGAAGCCGGTGGCGGTGCCGCGGTTCGCGACCGGCATCTGGAGTATTTTGTCCGCTGGGCCGAGGCGCTGGAGGCGCCCTTGCGCGGCCCGGACATGCTCACGTGTCTCGACCAGCTCGACGCCGATCACGATAACGTGCGCGCGGCCCTGGAATGGGGACTGGCCAACGACCCGCTGGCGGCCTTGCGGCTGGCCGCCATGTTGTCCATTTTTTGGGGCCGGCGTACGTCGGCCACGGAGGGCCGCGCCTGGCTGCGCGCCGCGCTCACCCAGGCCGCCGGCCAGCCGCAGCTGGAGGTGGACGGCCGTTATCAACTCGCCTGGGCCAAGGCGTTGCAGGGGGAAGCCGCCCTGGCTTTTTCCCTGGGCCACAACCAGGCCGCCCGGGCCGCGATTGAAGCCTGTATTGCGGCGGCGCGCCAGATCAACGCGGAGCGGGTCCTGGCTATGGCCCTCGGGACTGGCGCCACGATCTGCGGTTTCCTGGGAGACCTGGCCACCGCGCGCGCTTGGATTGACGAGAGCCTGGCGCTCTGCCGGCGGAACGGTTATCTCTTCGAGCTGGGGATGAACACCGGCATGCCGATGTTCGTCGCCATTATGACGCAGGCGCCGGTGCCACCGGGTCTGCCGGAGGAGGCGATCCGCGCCGCGCGCGCCTCGGGCAACCCATGGGCGATTGGCATGACGCTGCAGAACGTGGCCCGCACCCGGGCCGTGCAGGGCGCGTGGGCCGAAGCCTGGCACGGCCTGGACGAGGCCGCGCACTGGTTTCATCAATTGCGCGACCGGCTGTTTGAGACGGGCTGCCGCAGCGAGCAGGGACACGTCCTGCGCTGGCAGGGCCGCCTGGCGGAGGCGGAAGCCGTTTATCGGGTGACCCTCGGCCTCTGGCGCGACCTGGGCCAGCACGGGGCCGTGGCGCATGAGTTGGAGTGCCTCGCCTTCCTGGCCGGCGCGCAGGGTGCTGGAGCGCGCGCGGCGCGCTTGCTGGGCGCGGCGGAAGCGTTGCGCGAGGCCGGCGGCTACGCCATGACGCCCATCGAGCGCCGGGAATACGAACCAGCCGTGGCCCAATTGCGAACCCAGCTAGATGCAGCCGATTTCGCCGCGGCCTGGGCGGCCGGCCGGGCTTTAGCGCTGGACGAGGCGGTCGCGTACGCTTTGAACTCTCCCAGCCCGGAGGCCGTTCTATGACGCTCACCATTCGCCGCATCGAACCCACTGATTACGCCGCCCTGCACCGGATTTTCTCCGGCGAGCGCGTGATCTGGGGGACGCTGCAACTCCCCTATCCGTCGTTGGAGCACTGGCGGAAACGGCTGGCCGAGCCGCCCGAAGGCATGCTGGGCTGGGTGGCGTGCAGTGCCGAGGAGGTGGTAGGGCAGTTGGATCTGTACACGACGGCGCGCCCCCGTCGGCGGCACGCCGGCCAGATCGGCATGGCGGTCCGCGATGACTGCCAGGGCCAGGGCATCGGCACGGCACTCATGCAAGCGGCTCTGGACCTGACCGACCACTGGCTGGATCTGCGCCGGCTGGAGCTGGAGGTCTACACCGATAACGCGCCGGCCGTCCGGCTGTATCAGAAATTCGGTTTCGCGGTGGAAGGCACGCTGGTCCAGTACGCGTATCGCGCCGGGCAGTATGTCGACGTCCACGTGATGGCGCGCTTCCGGCCCGGGTGAGGCGCCGCCGGCGGACGTTACCTAACGGTAGCCAGCGGCGATATCACCATCGGCTCCGACGGATTGGCCGGCTGTTGTACCTGTCCGGCCAGATCGGCCTGGACGACACCGGCCGCGTGGTCCCGGGGGCATCGAGGCCGAAACCCGCCAGGTGATGGAAAGCCTGCGCGCCACGCTGGAGCGTTGCGGCTCGTCGCTGGAGCGCGTGGTCAAGGCCACCGTTATGCTGGTGGACATGGCCGAATGGAGGGAGATGAACCAGGTCTACGTGACGTACTTTGCCCAACACCTGCCGGCCCGCAGCGCCCTGGGGGTGACCGCGCTCGCCTTGGGGGCGCGGGTGGAGATTGGGTGTAGCGCCGTTGTAGACGGGCCGGCGCCGCGGTCAGGTTGAGGTCGCTTAGGCCGCAGCGATTGGAGAGAAACAGGTATGCCCCGCGTCCAATTCGGCTTCTGTCTGCCGGCGGATAAGCTCGACAAGCAGCGCCGCGCGACGTTCACGCAAGACCTGAACCGTGCCCTGGACCTGGTGGCGGAACATTTCGACTCGGCCTGGATCATCGATCATCTGCAGTTCGGCGACGACGTGCTCGAAGGCTTCACCAGCCTGGCCGACCTGGCCGCCCTCCACCCGCGCCTGAAGTTCGGCCACACGGTGCTGTGCCAGTCCTTCCGCAACCCCGCCTTATTGGCCAAGATGGGCGCTACCCTGCACTTCCTCAGCGGCGGGCGGTTCATCCTGGGCCTCGGCGCAGGGTGGCAGGCCGAAGAGCATCGAGCCTACGGCTACGACTTTCCAGCTCCCGGGGTGCGGGTCAAGCAACTGGCCGAGGCTCTCCCGATCATCCGGGCGTTGTGGACGCAGACGCCGGCGACGTTCGCGGGCGAGTACTAGCGCGTCAGCGAGGCCGACTGCGAGCCCAAGCCCGTGCCGCTCCCGCCCATCCTCAGCGGCGCTTTCAAGCCCGGGAGGCTGCGGGTGGCGGCCCGGTAGGCCGATGGGTGGAACGTCTCCTCGACCGGCCTCCGCAGTTGTGCGCGCGTGCGCGGAAGTCAGCCGGGATCCGGCCACAATCCGGCGGACCTGGGTGGGGAGATGCGCCTGCGCGCCGACGCGGCCGGAGGCAGAGACACTGGCCGCCGGCCGGTTTGAGCCTCTGGATGAAAACGACTTCGGCTTTGTGGGCACGCCGCAGCAGCTGGTGGACCAGATGCGCGCCTTCCGGGCTCTGGGCGTTGACGACTTCATGCTGGATTGCTCCGGCTTCCCCAACCTGACCACGCTCGAAATGCTCGTCAGCGCAGTGCTGCCGGCCTTGAACGCGGCGGAGTGACCGCGCCTTGACAGACAGCCTTGGGCGCCTAAACTCCCTCCGGAGTCTCAGGCCACA
>ERZ761602.2205-NODE-2205-length-31680-cov-6.882656_pt1 | contig 31680 bp, 25 predicted proteins | sample MGYA00512165_ERZ761602 | MGnify/ENA primary metagenome ERZ761602 (study PRJEB28899, sample SAMN02445085) | bioreactor sludge metagenome | biome: EBPR sludge; isolation source: Thorneside wastewater treatment plant | place: Australia: Brisbane, Thorneside...
GTCCAGCACCGGCGGGTCGAGGTTCGTCGGCAGGGGCTGCGCGTCCGGCGACTCCGGGGCTTCGTTCCGCGCTCGCTCGAGGCCCAGCGCGATCGCGGCGGCGACGCGCTCACGAGGCAAGGCGAGCTCCGCGTGGGCGCGCGACAGCCGCACGAGCGCTCGCCCAGCCGCGGCGCGCACGGGGAAGCTCTCCGCGGACAAGCCGCGAACGAGCGCCTCTCGAGCACGCTCCTGAGCCACTCCGCCGAGCAACACCGCCGCCCATTGGCGCAGACGGAGGTCTTCGTCGGCGTCGAGCATGGCGTCTTCGAGCGCGCCCGTCGCGCGCGCCGCGCAGCGCTCCAGCGCCCTCCGGGCCGGTGCTCGGGCGGCCTCGTCGAGCAACAGCGGCAGCGCCGCGCGCGCCAGACGTGGGTCGAGCGGCTCGGCCAGCTTCTGCTCGAGCGAAGCGCGGTCGGCGGTGCCCAGCGCGTCGAGCGCGCCGGCGCCGATGACGAGCGGAGCCCGCGCGGCGCGCGAGGCCAGGTCGAGCTCGCCGGCGCTCGGCTCGGGTGGGTCTGCGGCCTGCCGGAACAGCTCGATCTCGCGGAGCAGACGCTCGCGATCGATCGCGACGCGCGTCTCTCCCAAGGTGCGTCGCGTCGTCGCGTCGAGCTCGGCGTCGGCGTCGAGGCGGATCGCGCCCTCGCGCAGCGCCGCGACCAGCGAGGACACGTAGCCCGACTGCAGGCTCGGCACGACGGCGAGCGCGAGCAGACCCAGCACGCTCACGCCCACGAGCAGGCCACGGAGCGGCAGGTCCGGCAGGAAGGCCAGCATGACGAACAGGAGCAGGGCACCCAGACCGTCACCGAGGCGCGAGGCGGCGACGTCGACCAGGAGCTTCGCCGGGCGCCTCACCGCGTCGCGGAGCGGCGTGAAGAGGACCTCGTAGCCGGTGTGGTAGACGCCGTTGGCGATCATCGTCTCGCCTCCCCGCAGCACGACGAGCGACAGGAAGCTCGGCGCGGCGACGCAACCGAGCCCTCCGAGCGCGAGGAAACCCGGGAGCAGCGCGAGCGGCAGGGCGAAGCCGAAGCGCTCCGCCAACCTCGAGCCCACCGCCCACTGCGCGAGGAAGGTCAGCAGCCCGACCGCCGTGTGGTACCAGCCGAAGAAGGTGATCATGCCCCCTTCGCTCCGGAAGGCCTCGGCGACCTGCTCCTTGAAGGCGAAGTCGAGGATGGCCTGCGAGGTCGCGATCGCGAGCCCCAGCGCGGCCACGCCACCGAGGTAAGGCGCGTCGCGCAGCGCGCTCGAGCCGGAGGTCCCTCGGTGCAGAAGAGGCGTGGGTTTGCGTCGCACCAGGGACGCGAAGCGGTGGACGAGCGCGGCGCCGGCCAGGCTCGTGAGCATCAGCACGACGAGCAGCCCCTCCGCGCCGAGCACGCGGTGTACGCCGTCGGCGACGACGCCACCGAAGGCGCCGCCGAGCGTCGCCCCGGTGGCGATCCGACCCACGACGCTGCGCGCGCGGTGTGGATCGAAGCGACCACCGACCAGCGACCAGAGCCCGCTCACGAGCAGCGCACCGAGCGCGGCGACGTGGAGGTAGAGCGCGACCGCAGCCACGTCGGGCGCGAACCGGGCGAGCGCGAGCTCGCCGACGTAGAGGCCCGCATTGAGGAGCAGCGCGCTCGTGAGAAAGCGCCCGCTGCCGAGGCGCGCCGCGAGCCCGGCGCCGAGCGCGACGGCGACGAGCGACAGCACCGCGGCGGCGGTCATCACCTTGGGCAGCGCGTGCGCGCCGAAGGCGCCGAGGAACACCGCGTCGCGCGCCGTCTTGCTCGCCACCTGCATCGCGAGCACCACGACGGCCGCGATCGTGGCGATACGCGCGCTCTGGAGCGTCGCGCTGCGCCGGTCGCGGTGCCGGCTCTCGGTGTGGTCGGGCTCCACGCGCGAGCATCATCGGCCACGCCGAGGTCTTCGTCGAGATCACCACGACCCGGACCTCGAGCGGAGAGGGTCAGGGCCGCGTCGCCTCTCGTGTCTCCGGGCAACAGAAGAGGAAGTCGGGCACGAGCAGCACGCAGCCGTCGGCGTGGGGATCGTCGGGCGCGAAGGTCTTGCCGTCGGTCGAGGGGTAGAAGTGCGCCCTCGGACGAGTGGCGTCGCGGCACTGCGCGTCGTGGCCGGGCGAAGCACGGCGTCGCTTCGGGCCACCATCGACGCAGGAGGTGACGAGAAACGACCCGACGAAGACGCCGGCGAGCGCGACGTGCAAGCGGCGCACGCTCCGCGTCACGCGAGCCTCTCGCGCACGAGCTCGGCGAGCTCTCGCATCGCGATGCGCGCGGCGGCGATCGGCCCCGTCATGGTCGCGAAGCCGTGCACCAAACCGACGTGGTGCCTGCGCACGACGGGCACCCCCGCTCGTTCGAGCCGATCGGCGTAGGCCTGGCCCTCGTCGCGCAAGGGGTCGAAGCCGGCCGTCGACACGATCGCTGGTGGCAGCCCCTCGAGCGACGCGGCGTGGAGCGGAGAGCAGCGTGGGTCGCGGAGATCCTGACCGGGCGGCAGGTACTGCGCGAGGAACCAGTCCATGAGCGGCGCCGTGAGCAGATAGCCGTCGGCGAAGCTGCGATGCGACTCGGCCGAGCGCGTCATGTCGGTCGCGGGGTAGATGAGCACCTGCAAGGCCGGCGAGCGCAGGCCGCGATCGCGAGCGTCGAGGCAGAGCACGGCCGCGAGGTTGCCGCCGGCGCTGTCGCCTGCGACGGCGATACGCCCTGCGTCGATCCCGAGCGAAGCGGCGTGCTCGAGCAGCCACACGTAGGCCGCATAGGTGTCGTCGGCCGCGACCGGGAAGCGGTGCTCCGGCGCGAGGCGGTAGTCGACGGCGACGAGGCGCGCCCGCGCCGCACGCGCGAGCTCGGCGCAGGTCGTGTGGTGCGAGTCGAGATCGCCGATCACGAAGCCGCCGCCGTGGAGATACAGGATGCCCGGCGAAAGCTCGGACAGGCCCTCCGGCTCGTAGAGGCGCGCGGCGAGCGTAGCGCCCTGCACGGGGACCGCGAGCTCGCGCGTGCGCACCGAGCTCGGTGGCTCGGCCTCGATGAGCTTGCCCGACTGCAGGTAAGCGCGGCGCGCCTCGTCGACCGGCAGCTCGTGGAGCGGACGTCGCATCACGAGCTCTGCGAGGCGGACGACGACCGCGGTCTGCAGATCGAGCTCGAGCCCCTCCGGGTGCGGGCCGCGCTTGGCGAGCGCGCGCAGCAGAGGTGCCGGGCCCTCGAGCAGTCGCGCGAAGAGCTTGGCGAGCTCGGGCTCGAGGCGCGCGGCGAGCGCCTCGCGGTGGCTTCGGGTCGTGTCGCGGAGGCTCATGCTGAGACGAGCTGATAGCGCCGTTCGCAGTGCGCCGCACCCGAGCCCCGCATCGACGAGGCCGCGAGGACCATCCGAGCGCCACCTGCGCTACGGTGCCGCTGACCATGTCGACCCAGGCACCCACCCACGCGCGCGCCTCGTCGCCCGCCGATCTCGAGGCCCACCGCGTCGCGCTCACGGGGCACTGCTACCGAATGCTCGGCTCGCTGAGCGACGCCGACGACGCCGTGCAGGAGGCATTCGTGCGAGCGTGGCAGCACCTCGACGGCTTCGATGGGCGCTCGTCGCTGCGCACCTGGCTCTACCGCATCGCGACCAACGTGTGCCTCGACGCGCTCGCGGCGCGCAGAAAGGAGCGCGAGCGCGGCCGCGTGCGCCCGATCGACGGTGGCTCCATCGGTACCATCGACGACGAGCTCGAGAGCCGGCCGCGCGAGCATTGGCTCGAGCCCGTGCCCGACGTGCTCGCCATACCGAGCGACGTCGACCCGAGCGAGCGCGCCGTGCTGAGGCAGTCGATTCGACTGGCTTTCGTCGCGGCGCTGCAGCGGCTGCCGCCCAAGCAGCGCGCCGCGCTCCTGCTCACCGAGGTGCTCGGCTGGTCCGCGCAGGAGGTCGCTTCGAGCCTCGAGACCACGACGGCCTCGGTGAACAGCGCGCTGCAGCGCGCGCGCGCCACGCTCTCGACCGACTTCGACCGCGAGGCCCCCGCCACCCTGAGCGCGGCCCAAGCCGAGATGGTCGAGCGCTACGTCGCGGCCTTCGAGCGCTACGACGTGGACGCCATCGCCGCCCTGCTGCGCGACGACGCCGTGCTCTCCATGCCGCCGTACACCCTGTGGCTACAGGGCAAGGCGCCGATCGCAGGCTGGCTGCTCGGCCGGGGCATCGGCTGCAGGGGCTCGCGCCTCGTGGCGACGGCGGCCTGCGGCTCGGCTGCCTTCGGCCAATACCGGGTGGCCGACGACGGCGTGGGCCACCAGGCCTGGTCGCTCATCGTGCTCGACGTCGACACGAGCGCGCGCATCGCCTCGCTCACGCACTTCCTCGACACCGAGGCCTTCTTCCCTCGCTTCGGGCTGCCGCTGCGCCTGCCGGGCTGAGGCGGGTTCACCCAAGAATCGACTCTCCGACCGATGAGTCGGGGTGCGCGCCGCAGTCCAAAGCACAAGACCCGATGGAGAACCCCATGACCCAAACCGCCCCGCGCATGCTCTTCGTGAACCTCAGCGTGAAGGATCTCGAGGCTTCGAAGGCCTTCTTCACGAAGCTCGGCTTCACCTTCAACCCCAAATTCACCGACGAGAACGCCGCGTGCATGATCGTCGCCGAGAACGCCGCGTACTTCATGCTGCTCACCGAGCCCTTCTTCGCGCGCTTCTCGACGCGCGCGATCTGCGACCGCGCGACGCACACCGAGGCGCTCTACGCCCTGAGCTGTGCGAACCGCGACGAGGTCGACCAGATGGTGAAGACCGCGCTCGAGGCCGGAGGTTCATCGGCGATGCCTCCGCAAGACCTCGGCTTCATGTACAGCCACAGCTTCTACGATCTCGACGGTCACCACTGGGAGGTCCTGTGGATGGACCCCAAGGCCGCCGCCGAAGGCCCGCCCGGCTGAGGCGCCGCGCGGGGAGAAGCGCGGGACCGCCGAGCTCCGGATCAAACAGAATTGGATCTCGGCGGAGCCCGTGCCGAAGCGCACTCGGGCGCGCTAGAGTGGCATCCTATGAACCGCATCGATCGGGGGATCGTCGTGGGGCTCATCGGGAGCGCGGTGGCGCTCGGGGGCTGCTCGAACGAGGACGTGGGCACGGGCAGCGGCGCGGGTGGTGGCGGCGGCGGCGAGCCTGCGCCCGTGCCGCGTCTGATCGAGGTCGCGCTCGTCGCGGAGCCGGATGCGCAGCTCGACAGCCTCGCGGTGTTCCACAACGCCGCCGACGGGCGCTTGTTGGGGAGCCTGAACGGTGCCGGCCTGCCCGCGACCCTGACCGTGCAGGACGGCGACTGGATCAGCTACGCCCACCGCCTAGACTTCAGACTGGCCGAAGGCGAAACCCAGCGGATCGTGTCCTACCGCGTCGAGCAGGCAGTCGAGCGCATCGAGTGGGACCTGAGGTTCACGTTGAACCGCGACTTCGCGTGCGAGCCGAGATCGATGGAGCTGCGTGTGACGGTGCCGGCCATCGAAGGCGCCACCGAGGCCTTCGTTCAGGCCTCGACCGGACACTCGGCGACCGCGAGCTCGCTCCCGGCGGAGGTCGTCGTCCACGCCGGCACCTACGATTGCGACATCACCGAGCTCGCGCTCTTCGTCGGCGCCAAGGGCGTGGCTTTCGAGGCCGCCGCCGTCGTGGAAGGCATCCCCTTCGAATCGGGCGCCGTGCTCGAGCTCGCACCCGAGCTCGCTCCGCCGCCCAGAACGAGCTTCCAGGTCGATGTCTCCGGGCTCGACGAGGCGGTGGAGACCCACGTGGAGAGCATGTGGAGGGGAACGCTGTTCAGCTTCCTGGACGGCGCTTGGTTCTCTCCCGATGAGGCGGGATCGAGCTCACTCCACGAGGGGACCTCTCCCTTCAGCGAGGTGCGCACACCGATGAACCTACCTCTCGGGCATGCGCACTTCTCGGTGTATTCGACGCTCGCAAACGATGGCGGGTCCTGCAGGCGCTCGTCGTCGTTCGGACGCGTCGGAGAGATCGACACCCCAATGAGCTTCGACGCTAGTGCGCTCGCAGAGGCACGCCCGGAGGGTGAGCGGAGCTACGGACTCGACCCGGAGCGCGAGCGAGGCGACTACGTCTGGCAGCGGCGGACGAGTGGAGTGACATCGTGGCAGCTGTTTACGGATCCGCTGAGCCCGCCCTCGGACCTGCCCGAGCTCGAGCTTCCGGCAGAGCTCCCGCTCGCTTTCTCGCGCCCCTCCGGCCCCTTCGAACTGCGCACCATCTGTCACGGCGACGATGACAAGGTCGGTGGCTACGCAGCGTACCTGGCTTCGGCCGAGTGGGCCGTGCCCAGGAGCGTTCGCACTCGCGCCTTCGTGGTTCATTGCCCTGACGAGGACTGACGCGCCACCGCCTCCCCCTCCGCCCCGCCGCCCCGGCGAGCACCTTTCCCACCCTACGCACGCGCCCCTACGCTAGATTCGTCGCCATGGGGCGGACTCTCGGTGGACTCGCGGCGTCACCCGTCGCGCTCGCGATCGCTCTGGCGGCCTGCTCGAACGAGGTCATTCGGAACGATGGCGTGGGTGGCAGCGGCGCAGGAGGCGAGAGCGCCGGGGCGGGTGGCGAAGGCGGCGGCGCCCCTGCGCCGCGCTCGATCGAGCTCGCGGTGCGCACGCTGGCGGGCGCGAACCTCGACCGCCTGGGCGTCATCGTCAACGCGCCCGACGGGCGCCTGCTCGAGAGCTTCGGAGGCGGCGCGCTGCCGCCGAGTGTCTCGGCGCGCGACGGCGATCTCGTGAGCTTCCTCTACCCGACTGGCCACTTCAACGCCCAGGGCCAGATACACATGATCGGGTCCTACCGGGTCGCGCCGGGCGTCGAGCGCGTCGAACACCGAGCGCAACTGTATGTCGCCGACGACGAATACTGCGAGCTCGTATCGATGCAGGTGCGCCTCTCGATCCCGGCGGTCGTGGGCGCATCGAGCTACTTCATCCAGACTTCGTCGGGGGCAACGAAGTCATGGAGCGAGCTTCCGGCCGAGGTCGTCGTCGACGAAAGCCGCTGCGTGGGCGACGACTCCGACTTCGCGATCTTCGTGGGTGCACGCGGCGCGAAGTTCGAAGAGGTCGCGCTCATCGAGGGCCTCGCCTTCGAGCCCGGAACGACGCTCGACCTCGCCCCGACACTCGCGCCGCCCCCTCGCACCGAGCTGCGCCTCGGCTGGACCGGGCTCACCTCGGCGACCGAGGTGTTCGTTCACGCCGCATGGCAGGGGGACCCCTCTACGATCGGCCTCGGGCGCTTCCTGTTGCCTTTCGAGTCGGGCAACATCGAGCTCACGCAGAGCCCCGGCGCGGCCGAAGTGGTCGCCACACCGATGCTGCTACCGCTCGGCGCGCCGATGTTCATTGCCCACGCGAAGCTCCCGCCCCGGGCGGGCGCCTGCGGCCGCGAGACGCGCTTCTTGCGGAGGGGTGAGAGCGCTGCGCCCTTCGAGGTCGATGCCACGGCGCTGCTCGAGCCGCGCCTCGTGGGCGAGCTCGGCTACGAGCTCGCCGGCGAGGGTGCGCCGGGCGACGTGGTGCAGCGGGTCTTCCTTGCGGGCGCCCACAAGTGGGAGCTCATCGAAGATCCGGCCGAGGCGCCACGCGCGGTGGTGCCGCTCGAGCTGCCAGCACAGACGCCGCTCGGCTTCGCCCGACCGGACGAGCCGTTCGTGCCGTTCTACTTCACGCACCTCGAGGTCGAGGAGCTCGACGGCTACGCCGACTTCGTTCGCGACAGCAGCTCGACCCTCCCACGCACCGAGCGCGCGTGGACCGTCTGGTACCACTGCCCCGACGGACCCTGAGCGGCTCCCCCCGCCCTCACCCCCCGCGCGTCATCTCGAGCATCGTCGCGCGGAAGCCGCAGGCGGAGAACAGCGCCTGCGCGGCCGTGTTCTGCACCATCGTCGAGAGCACGATGCGCGGCGCGCCCATGGCCTCGAGCGCTTCGCTCAGCGCCACGACCAGGGCGCGCCCCGCGCCCGAGCGGCGCGCGCTCTCGTCGACCATGATGTCGTGGATCGCGCCGTGATCGTCGAGCAATGCGTTCCAGTCGCGGCCCTCGAGGCTGCCATAGCCATAGCCGACGATCGCGCCCCCGAGCTCGGCCACGAGGATCACCGCCTGCTCGCGCTCGAGCTCGCTCGCGAACCAGCGCGCGTAGCCCTGCTCGACGCCGTCGACGAGGAGGAAGCGCCTCGGGTCGGTGCGGTGGTGCATTCGCACGAGCTCGCCCGCGAGCACCCCGAGCCGAGGCAGGTCGGCCACTTCGGCGCGGCGTACCGCGAGCTGCGATTGGGTGCTCACTGGGGGCACGCCCCGGGAAGCCCGCACGAGAGCACGTACATGCCGCCGACGCACATCTGCTGCGGGAAACGCACGTCGCTCGAGCTCGTGTTCTCGAACGAGCACGACAGCCGCAGCGTATCGCCCGTGCGCAGGATCGCGGGCGTGCCTCCGTGCAGCGTGGGCTCGGGCTCCGCCCACTGGTCGGTCTCGTGCAGCACGAAACCCGAGGGCTCGACCACGAGCGAGGCACTCTTGCCACCCTCGTGCATGTGCGTCGACGCGGCCGCGACACGCACGTCGCCGTCGACGGGGATCTCGTAGGAGACGTCGAGGTCGCCGTTGGCGGGTACGACCATCGTGTACTGCTCCTCGGGCAGGAGCGTCCGGAACTGGAGCGCCGCCACGACCGGCTTGCCCGTCACCAGGTCGATCGACGCGCAGGCCGAGGTGGGCTCGGCGCCGGCGTGGATGAAGTGCGCGTCGTAGATGAGCTGCGCCCCCTTGGGCACACGCAGGCCGATCTGCACCGGGCTCGACGGAAACTCGATCGGCACCCCGTCGCTCTCGTAGGAGACGCCCGCGAGCATCTGGAACTCGCCGACTTCGACCGCGTCCATGAGCTCGGCCTCGGAGCAAGGCGACACGCCGTCGGGGCCGGAGGGCGTCGGGTGCACCAGGAGCAGCGCGTGGTGCCCGGCCGCTGGCCCGAGCGTGCCGACGAAGCTCGTGATGGAGAGGTCTTCCGGTGCGGTCCACCTGCGGCAGAGCGTGCGCTCCTGCCCCGGCTCGAGCTCCCCGCCCACCGCGAGGTGCAGCGTCTCGCCGTCGAAGCTCGGCTCGCAGGCCTGGGCGCTCGCGCCTCCCGCGCCCGTGCCGCCGGCGCCGGAGCCACCCGGAGCACCGGCGCCCGAGCCGTCGTCGCCGCAGCCCGCGACGAGCAGCGAGACCGCGAGAGCCGGGACGCGGAGCGATCGCATGCCCTGCAAGTAGCGCGGGCCCGCCAGGCCCACAAGCCCGGCTCCAGGCGCGAGCTGGCTCCACGTCGCGCCGAAGTCGTGCTCTGCTCTCGCCCATCATGGCGAAGCTGATCCTCGAGCACATCTACGACAAGGAAGCGAAGAACCCCGACCGGGTGTTCCTCACCCAGCCCATCGGCGGCGGCGAGGTGAAGGACTACACCTGGAAGCAGGTCGTCGGTGAAGCGCGCCGCATCGCGAAGCACCTCCAGACGCTGGGCCTCGAGCCCGGCGATCGCGTCGCGATGCTCTCGAAGAACTGCGCTCACTTCTTCATGGCCGAGCTCGCGATCTGGATGGCCGGCTACACGACGGTGGCGATCTTCCCCACCGAGAGCGCCGAGACGATCCAGTACGTGCTCGAGCACAGCGGAGCGAAGGCCATCTTCATCGGCAAGCTCGACACCTGGAAGGACCAGGAGCCGGGCGTCGCCGCCGAGCTGCCGCGCATCGCCTTCCCGCTCGCCCCGAAGAACGACTTCCCCAAGTGGGACGAGCTCGTCGCGAAGACCGAGCCACTCGAGGGCCGTGTCGCGCGCGACCCCGAGGATCTCGCGATGCTCATCTACACCTCGGGCTCCACCGGCCGCCCGAAGGGCGTCATGCACACCTTCCGCGGCGTGTCCGACGCCGCCGAGGGCATCGTGAAGGCGCTCTCGATCACCGATCAGGAGCGTGTGCTCTCGTACCTGCCGCTCGCGCACGTCTTCGAGCGCGCCTACATCGAGTCCACGTCCTTCGTCGCCGGTGGCCACGTGTACTTCGCCGAGTCGCTCGACACCTTCGTCGCCGATCTCAAGCGCGCGCGCCCCACGCTGTTCATCTCGGTGCCTCGCCTCTGGCTCAAGTTCCAGCAGGGCGTCTTCGCCAAGATGCCGCCGCACAAGCTCGACCTCTTCCTCAAGATCCCGATCTTGAAGGGCATCGTGAAGAAGAAGGTGCTCACGAACCTCGGCCTCGACTCGGTGCGCCTCGCGGGCTCGGGCTCCGCGCCGATCCCGGCCGAGCTCATCGCTTGGTACCGCAAGCTCGGGCTCAACCTGCTCGAGGGCTACGCGATGAGCGAGGACTTCGCGTACTCGCACATCAGCAGCGTCGACAAGGCGGAGCCCGGCTACGTCGGCGTTCCTCTGCCCGGCGTGGAGGTGAAGATCAGCGAGGAGGGCGAGGTCCTCATCAAGAGCTGCGGCCAGATGAAGGGCTACTTCAAGCAGCCCGAGCTCGACGCGGAGTGCTTCACCGACGACGGCTTCTTCAAGACGGGCGACAAGGGCGAGCGCCGCCCCGACGGCCTGCTCAAGCTCACCGGCCGCGTGAAGGAGCTCTTCAAGACGGCGAAGGGCAAGTACGTCGCGCCCGCGCCGATCGAGAACACGATCAACGAGCACCCGCTCATCGAGCTGTCCTGCGTGTCGGGCGTGGGCCAGCCCGCCGCCTACGCGCTCGTCGTGCTCGCCGAGGACATCCGCGACAAGGTGAAGGATCCCGAGGTGAAGGCCAAGGTGGAGCGCGAGCTCGGCCCCTGGCTCGCCGAGGTGAACTCCAAGCTCTCGGGCTACGAGCAGCTGCAGATGTTCGTCATCGCGAGCGAGCCGTGGACGATCGAAAACGGCATGCTCACGCCGACGATGAAGATCAAGCGCACCAAGATCGAGGAGTCGGTGAAGGACCGCCTCGACGAGTGGTACGGCAAGAAGGGCTCCGTGATCTGGGCATGAGGGCGTGAGGCCCGGAGCCGGCGCGGTCCACCCGCGTCGGCTCCAGGGTCACGGCGACGAGTGAGCCAGGAGCGCTTCGACCGAGGTTCCGATGGACCACAAGACCAGCGTCAGCGGAGACCGGGTGACGGTCGACGACGCGAGCTACGAGATCAAGCCGGCCGGGACGGACCGCTACGCCGTCTTCGACGAGTTCGGCGGCGCGCTCGGCTACTTCATGGTCCACGGCAGGGCCGTGAAGGTCGACGACTACGGTCTCGAGGGGGCGCCTCCGCTGATGCTCATCGGCAGGGCCTGGGTCGCCGCTGCGCATCCGGAGCCCGTCGCGGTGAAGGCCTCGCACATGGTCTGTCGCGTCGCGACGAGCGAGAGCCCCACGGAGGCCGAGCTCGAGCAGGCCAAGATGCACGTCGCCTGGTTGAAGCAGCAACCAGGAGCGAAGCTCGCCTTCGTGGCCCGCGACGCCGCGAGCGGCAAGATGCTCGCCGTGAGCGTGTGGAGCTCGCCGGAGAAGCTCGCGGCCGCGCTCGAACACGCACCACCGCAGGGCGCCGCGGAGCCTGCCTCGGCGAAGGTAGAGCTCTTGCCTCTGGCGGCCGACCTCTGAGCCGCGCTCCGCTCAGTCGCGGCTCTCGTAGACGAGCTTCGCCGGCAGCTCGATCGCGGTGAGGAAACCTCCCTCCTTGCCGCAGCCCGTGTCGATGGCAACCACGCTCGGGCCGGCCCAGAAGTCGGCCGGGTCTTCCGGGGTGTACGACGAGAGCTCCGGCGGCAGCGTGCTCGTCGCCGTGTGGCCGACGACGACCAGCTTGCCTCGGTAGTCGGCGAAGAAGGCGCGGCTGCGCGTCCACAGGAGCGGCAGCTTGGGCTCGGTCTCGCTCGGGTGCAGGAAGCGGCCGTCCTTCTGGACGAGCCCGGCGTGCACGAAGATCGCGTGCTCGTCCTCGTAGAAGTAGGGCAGCGTGCGCATCCAGGCGACGACCTCGGCGGGGAGGAACTCGCCCTTCATCATCGCGATGAGCTCCTCGGTCGAGGGGGCCTCGTCGTCGCTCGGGGGCGGCGCACCCCGGAAGGAGCGCAGCGCCTCGAGGCAGCCGTTGCCACGCGGCACGACGAACTCGGCCCAGCCCTCGTCGAGCACACGCAGCCAGCCGTCTTCGTGGTTGCCACGCAGGCATACGACGCGCGCGCGGGAGCTCCGCTCGAGCTCGCGCAGCTTCGCCACGACCTCGGCGCTCTTCGGGCCTCGGTCGAGGTAGTCGCCCATGAAGACGAGCGTGTCGCCCGTGGCGAACGCGGGCAGCTTGGCGAGCAGGCGCTCGAGCTGCTCGAGCTCTCCGTGGATGTCCCCGATCGCGAAGGTGCGCGCCATTTGGAGGGCAGCCTACACGCTCACTTCGACGCGGCCACCGTCGAGCGGACGAGGATCCCGACGAGCAGCGCGGCGGCGACGAAGGCCCAGAAGAGGTAGGGCGCCGCCGCCGTCTCGAGGCCGTGCGAGAGGTTCGCTCCGAAGACCCCGCCGAGGGCGGAGATGGGCAGGAAGAGCGCCGCGATGAGGTTGAGCCGATGGCTCGACCTCGCGATGCGGTCCTGGAGCTCGGCTTGCTCCTCGGCGCGACGCGCGACGGTGAAGTCGAGGCCGGCCTTCGCGTCTTGCTGCACGAGCTCGAAGGTGCGCTCGACCTCGTAGGCGAGGTCGCGCAGCGAGATGAGCTCGACGTCGTTCTTCGAGAGGTCGCGCGCCTCCTGCAGCGCCCGGTGCAGCCCGCGCGAGGACCTCGCCCGAGGTGCCGCCTCCTGGAGGATGCGGAAGTAGTCGGAGGCTTGCTTGGCGCGCTCGACCTCGCTCTCGAGCTCGGCGGCCTCCTTCATGTAGGCCTCGACCACGCCGCGCAGACCTGCGAAGCCGCCCTGCGCCTCACCAGCGGCCTTCCACACGCCGCTCGGATCACGCCAGAAGATCGCCGCCCGGCGCTCGAGCTCGCTCGCCTTCGGTGAGAGGTGCACCACGACGACCAGGTGGCCCTCGTGCATCATCGTGCGCTGTTTGCCCGCCTTGCGGCCGAAGCGCGCGGCGAGCACCGCAGGGAAGTCTTGCCAGGTGCTGGGGATGAGCTTGGCCATGGGCGCTCCGTGGGGACGCGACGAGGCTACAGCACACTCGACGCGGGCGTGGCGCGGGCGGGCTGCGACGCATCGAGCCAGCGCGCGCCGAGCGCCTTCGGGCAGAGCCACTCGACCGGCGCCTCCGCGCGGGGCACCATCCGGCGCATGACCCTCCCGCTCGCGTGTCTGCTCGCCGGCATGATCCTCCCCTACGTGTGGGGAGGCGTCTCTTCGTTCCATCGGCAGAAGCAGTTCGGCAAAGCCGACAACCGGAACCCGCGCGAACAGGCGGCGAAGCTCACCGGGGCGGGCGCGCGGGCCTACGCCGCGCAGGCCAACGCCTGGGAGGCGCTCGCGATCTTCACGCCCGCGGTGCTGCTCGCGCACTTCGCGAAGCCGGAGGCCTCGCTCGCGCCGACGCTCGCCATCGTGTGGCTCGTGGCTCGCGTGCTGCACGGCGTCGCCTACGTGGCCGACATCGACAAGGCGCGCAGCGCCATGTTCGCGGTCGCCTACTTCGCGGCGATCGGGCTCTACTTGGTCGGCGCCGGGGTGCTCTAGCGCCCCGATGGCGCTTCCGCGCGCGGGGCGTGGAGCGCGGGGCTGTGGAGCGCGGGGCTGTGGAGCGCGGGGCTGTGGAGCGCGGGGCTGTGGAGCGCAACGGTGGAGCGCGCTTCGCTCGACCTGGGCGTACCGACCAGGCCGCGCAGGCGCGCTTCGGCCCGGAACATCGCGTCGAGGTGTGAGGGCGCGTAGCCCCAGGCGAAGTAGCCGGCGTAGCTGAGGCCGACGAAGCAGAGCGACAGCCACGCCGCGGCCCAGATCGGCCTCCGATGCGGCCGTCGACGCAACACGCGCAACGCGATCAGCGCGAAGCCGACGAAGGCGAGCGCCGCGCCGCGCTGCTGCCAGCGCGTGAGCGAGACCTCCTCCGAGATCGCCTCTCCAGCGAGCGACGCGAGACCGTCGACCGGCGCGAGCGGAGGTGGACCGCCGCCCGCGGGCTCCACCAGCTCGAGCTCGAGCCAGAGGCCGGGGTGGTCGGACATCGGCACGAGCTCACCGTCGTCGAGCGCGACGGGCTCGGTGAGCACCTTCTCCGCGCGCACGACGCGCAGCGCAGCCGAGCTGCCATCGCGGTAGAGCATCGCGTCCCAGCGGACCTCGTCGAAGAGGTTGTCGAGCCCGAGCATGCCGCGCAATACGCGGTCGGCGACCTCGGGACCTTCGTAGTTGAAGTCGCCGGCGACGAGCGTGGGCAGCTCGACGCCGAGCTCACCCGCCCCGGGCCGCGACAGAGCCTCGACGAGCTGGAGCGTCTGCGCGAGGCGCACCGGCTCGTAATGGCCCGTGCGGTAGGAGGACTGCATGTGGGTCGTGGCGAAGCGCAGCGGCCCGCGTGCGGTGTCGACGTCGAAGAGCAGCGCCGCTTTCGTGGCGGCCCAATCGGCGTGGTAGGGCGTGTGCGGCAGGCGGCCGCTCTCGTAGTCGACCCAGCGCGGATCGCGCAGCGGCAGCCTGCTGGCGACGAGCATGCCGGTGCTCCCGAAGGCGATCGCTCCGCCGGCCGCGCGCCCCACCTGATGCGTGAGCCCGCCACGCGCGAGCGCGGACGACAGCGTCGCTGCGGTCTCCTCGTGCCAGGCCTCCTGGAGCAAGACCACGTCGGGCGACAGCGCGTTGATCGCCTCGGCGATCTTCGGCATGCGGGCGGAGATGTCGGGGCTGATGCCCGGGATGCCCCAAACGTTGAAGGTGAGCACGCGCAGCGTCGAAGGCGCGGCTGCTCGCGCTGGCTCGGGCTCCTCGGCCTGGGCGAGCGACACGGCGGCGAGGGTCGCCGCGAGCACTGCGACGCTCGACACGCCTCGGCTCGCGGAGCTCGCGGCGCGCCCGGAGGAGGAGGGGCCGACCATTCGACGAGCGTAGGTCGTCGATCGCGATGCGCAATCGCGAGCGCGGACCGAGAGCGCTCGGGCCGCCCGAGCCGAAGCGCCGAGCGGCGCACACACGCGCCAGACGAGCAGCAGTCGAGCGAGCGCGACCTCAGCCCGGCGGCTCGAGAAGATCGAAGGATCCCGCGAGCGGGTAGCTCGTGACGCCGTCGGAGAGCGTGCCGATCAGCGTGCCGCGCACCACACCACCGTCGACGACCTGATGCTCGAGCACGAGGTCGCAGTCGTGCCCCGCGTTGGCCGAGGTCGCGACGATCGAGCCCTCCGCGGCCGAAGCGCTGACGCCCGGGAGCATGTTGGGCGGCGAGCAGACGTAGGTTCCAGCCGGGATGGAGGTTTCGCCCTCACCTGCAGAGAGGCTCAGCGAGAAGTTGAGCGTGGCGCTCGCGACCGCATCGACCGCGGAGACGCTCAGGATGAGGAAAGACGCGGTCTTCTCGAGCGAGACGGTCGGGGGCTGGGCGCTCGTGGTCGTGTGTGCAGCGTCGTCGAAGCTCCACTCGACCACACCCGTCGGTGCAGCGCCGCCGCCGGCGCCTCCGCCACCCGCGCTCGCTCCGCCTGCGCTCGATGCGCCTCCGCTCGAGGAGCTCGACGTGCCGCCGCCGGCGCCTCCGCTCGTGTCGTCGCCGCAAGCGGCGAGCGCCACGCCACAGCAAGAGGCCAAGAGCAGCGCGTAGAGCTCACGACCCGGCATCGGCAGTCCTCCCGAACGACGAAGACACGGACGACGAAGACACAGACTACGAAGGCCAGGTCGGGGCGGCTGCGAGCGCGGCCGCCTCCTGGTCTCGGCAAGGCGACGCTTCGGCGGAGAGGGCGGGATTCGAACCCGCGGTACCGTTGCCGGTACACATGATTTCCAATCATGCACCTTCGACCACTCGGTCACCTCTCCGGGTGCGGGCGGGTTGAACCACGGAGGCCGGCGTCCGGCAAGAGCAGAGTTGGGGCGCGACGGCGCGGGAGAGGTTCCACGCCACGCCGAGTTGACCTACCTTCGGCGGCGCCCTTGCTGTGCCCGACGACCGCAACCCGTCTCGAGGCGAGGCTCACCCGAGGCCCTCGCCGGCTGCAGCGGTCGAGGTGCCACCGCTCGGGGCAGCAGCTCGTCGCCGTGCTCTGCGCCGCGCTCGGGCTGTCGAGCTCGGCCCGGGTGGCGCGGGCCGAGGGCTCGCGCCCCGCGACGAGCTCCGCGGCGCGCGCGCAGCCGGGCGCGAGCACCGCGCCGAGCGTGGTGCGGGTCGGGCTCTCCGAGGCCGCGGCCGAGAAGATGCTCGAGACACGCCTGCGACGTCTGCTCGAGCTCGAGCTGCCTCGATCGGTGAAGCTCGCCGCTGGCTCGATCGGGCCGCTCGACGAGAACGCGCTGCGCGTGTGGGTGGATCTCGCGGGGCCGACGCTGGTGCTCGTGCAGGTGCAGGCGCCAGGCAGGCGCGTCGAGCTCAGGCGCGTCGACGTGGCCGGGCTCTCCTGGGACGTCGCCGCGCGCTTCGTGGCCCTCGCCGCGAGCGAGTCGGTGCGCAGCCAGCTCGCGCCGCTCGTGCGCAAGCGCCCTCGCCCTCCGTCCGCCGCCGAGATCCTCGCCGCCGAGGCCTCACGCTCGACCGTGCAGACGAGCGCCTCCTTCGTGGGTGGCTGGCTCGAGCCCGCGAGCGCGGCCCTCTTCGGCTCGCGCCTCGAGCTCGCGTTCCACGGCGCACCGCTCGGGCAGCAGCTCTCGCTCTCGGCGCTCGGCGGCACGAGCGGCGGGCACTGGCTGGAGATCGGCACGGGCGCGACCCACCGGCGCTGGTTGTCGCGCTCCCTGCGTGTGGAGTTCGGGGGCGGGCTGGGGCTCGCCGCGACCGAGGGGCTCGCCGCGACCGAGGGGCTCGGCGGCCCCGACGCGCGCCCCGAGTCGGGCGTCTACGCGCGGGCGAGCGCGCGCGCCGGGCTCGAGGCGAGGCTCGACGGCCCGAGCTGGGCCGCGCTGCGCCTGGAGCCAGGCGTCGTGTTCGACGCCGAGCGCGAGGAGGCCGGCGCGTGGCTCGGAGGCTCGCTCGCGATCCTGCTGGACGCTCCGGTCTCACCCGCCACGCTCGCCCAGCCCAGCGCCGCTTCGGCGCGACGCTGAGGCGGCGCGCAGGAAGGGAGCAGCGCGCTCAGGGTTTGTAGGGTGGCACGTAGCCGCCCTCGGCGTAGGCGTGCACCTCGAAGAAGCGCCGCAGGGCCGCGAGCGCGGGGCCGACGCGCTCCGGCTCGCGAGAGGAGAGCTCCACGAGCTCCCCCGGGTCGCGCGAGAGATCGTAGGCCTCGATCGTCTTGCGGCGGAGATCGACCGACACCTTGAGATCGCCGACGTACATCGCGCGTCGCAGCCTGCCCTCCGCGACGATCGGGCGCCTGAACTCGACGTCGCGACCGGCGAGCAGCGGCACGAGGCTCTCGCCCACGAACCACGACGGCGTGGGCTGACCGTAGAGATCGAGGAAGGTGGGCCCAAGGTCGACGAGCGTGACCGGCGTGTCGATCGTGCGCGGCACCACACCTCGACCCCAGACGACGAGCGGCACACGCAAGAGCTCCTCGTAGAGCGTCTTGGTGTGCTCGGTCGTGCCGTGCTCGCCGAAGGCCTCTCCGTGATCCGACGACACGACGAGGATCGCGCGGTCGCGCAGCGCCTTCGACTCGAGCGCGCGCAACAGGCGCCCGAGGTGCTCGTCGGCGACGACGACCTCGGAGAGGTAGCGTTCGTAGTCGGAGCCGCTGCGCAGCGCGCCGCGGTCGTAGGGGGAGTGCGGCTCGGTGTAGTGGGCGTAGACGAAGAGCGGCCCCGCGCCGTGGTCGCGCAGGCGATCGACGAGCGCACGGGTGACGTTCGCCGCGCGCGCGTGCTGCCGACCGACGGAGACGAGCTGCTCCTCGGAGAAGCCCGCGGCGACGCCGTAGTCTTCGCGCAGGAAGAGCAAGCTCGCGACCTTGAACGAGGGGACTCCGGCGGCCTCGAGCAGAGCCGGGAAGCGAGGCGTCGGGTCGGCGGCGGGGTACTCGAAGCGCGCGCTGCCCACGCCGTGCATCGCCCAGCGCTGGAGCGAGAAGGTCTTGCCGGAGAACACGGCCGACAGCGAGACCGCGGTCTGGCTGCCGGGCGAGCGCGCGCGCGTGAAGAGGGCGCCCTCGCGCGCGAGGCGCTCGAAGTTCGGCAGGCGCGTGCGCCGGAGCTCGGCGTCGTTCACGACGTCGGCGCGCAAGGCGTCGATCGTGACGAAGACGACCACGGGCGCGCGACCCGCGGGCAGGAGCGGCGGCGAAGGCGCGCGAGCACCGAGCGCGCCCCGTGAAGCGAGCCACGCTGGGTCGACCGACGGCTCCGGCGCAGCCTCGAGCTCGGGCAGAGCCCACGCGAGCTGGGCGAAGATCCACGCGCCGGCGCTGCCGGGCGAAGCGAAGAGCGCGAGCCTGACGGAGTTCGGCGGCGCGACGAGCGCCGCCACGAGCGAAGGCAGCGCGGCCGCGAGCAGCAGCTTGCGGCCGAGCGGCGTGTTCGCGCGGCGCGCGAGCCTGGGCTCGAGCGCCGTCGCCAGCACGAGCGCCGCCCCTCCGACCACGGCGGCATGTGCCTCGGCGTAGTCGTCCGGGAAGACGAGCTCGTTGGCGACGAGCCCGCCGAGCGCTGCGAGCATGGGCAGCGCGGCCCAGCGCCCACGGCGCGCCAGCCAGCGCGTCGCGCTGCGCGCGAAGGCCACCGCGAGCCCCGTGCCCAGCGCGAAGACGAGGTGCAGACCCCACGCGTAGGCGCCCTCGAACAGCACGTGCGCCTGCCGCTCGAAGTTGCGGCTGATCGAGAGCTCGGCCGCCGCGATGCCCGCGAGCGCCCACGCGAGGTGCCGGGCCCCACGCGGCAACCTGGGCTCGGCGAGGCGGCCCAGAGATACGAGCGCGTCGATCGCCAGGCCGAGGAGCACGAGCAAACCGACGCCCCAGTACAGGTGCCCGAGCGCGAGCGACGGCCGGAGGCTCGAGCCGCGCGCGAGCCCCGCGACGAGATCGACGACCCCGGCGAGCGCGCCGGCCGCCGCGAATGCGCCGGTCGGGAGCGGCGCCCCGGCGAAGGAGCCGCCGCCCGCCGCGCGCGGAGCCTCGGTTGCGCGCGCCACGCCGAGCTCGTCTCAGGTCTGGGGCCGCGGGAGCGCCACGCGCGCGCGTGTGCCGCCGCCGGGTGCGTCCTCGAGCGTGAGCGTCGCCCGGAGCTGCAGCGCGATCGCGAAGGCCGCGATGAGCGGCAGGCTCGCCGAGCGCTCCTGCACGAGCGCGTCGAAGTCGCGCGCGAGCGCGCCGGCCTTCGCTTTGGGGGAGAGGGCCTCGCCCGCGTCGTCGAAGCAGACGACGACGCCCGTCGGCGAGTCGACCAAGGAGACCCGCACGGTGGACCTCGGCGGTGAGGTGCTGATCGCGGCGTCGAGCAGATCTTGCAGGAGCACCCCGACGGTCTGCGCGGGTAGTACGTCGTCGGCGCAGGTCTCGGGCAGCTCGAGCGCGATCTCGACCTCGTGCCTGCTCGCGCGCGCCGACTCGGCCTTCACGACGTCGCGCACGATGCTCGTCACCTGGCAGGCGCTCGGCAGCTCTCCGAGCGGGCAGCCGGCGAGGCGCGCGAGATCCGAGACGATCTCGCTCGCAGCGGCGACGTGGCGGTTCACGCTCGCGGCGATCTCGCCGATCTCGGCGTCGTGCTCGCCCCAGCGGCCTCGCTCGCGCAGCGGCGCCATGTCGCGGCCGATCGCCGCGAGGATGCCGCGCACGTCGGTGACGAGCGCGCGCGCCGTACCGACGAGCGAAGAGAGCTGCGTGCCCACGCCGCCCGAGGGCGACGAGGGCGCGGGCTCGCTGCGGGCCATGACCGCGGCCAGCTCGCGCGCGTAGGCCTCTCCTTGAGCCTGCGCCGCCGCGAGCTCGCGCTTCAGCGCCTCGAGCTCGCGCAGCTCGTCGGTCGCCGGCAAGACGAGCGTCTGCGTATTGCCCTCGAGCGCGAGGTGGCCGCCGAGGCGGATCGCCATGCGCGAGAGCCACTGCACTTCGGTCTCGAGGCCCTGGGAGGTGTCGGGGCCGAGCTCCACGGCGACGCGGATCTCGTCGCCGTCTCGCCGCATGCTCACGGCGACCTCGCCCTTGGCGATGGGATCGCCGCCGAGCGCCATGAGCACGTGCAGCATCCTGCGCAGATCCGACTCGTCGCCGAAGGTGACGAGCCCCTTGCCCATCTCGATCTGCACGCGCGCCTCGGGCGCGATCTCCCAGAGCAGCGCAGCGAGGTCGATCTTGCCGCGCCGGCCGCGGGCGTGGTGGCCGTGGAGCGAAGCGAGCATCGACATCGTCTCGTCGAGACGGTTGAGCATCGTCTCGACGCCGGCCTCCTCGGCCTGACCCGACTCGGGCGCCGCGGGGATGAGCACCGTCGCGGGAGGAGGTGCCGACGTCGAGGCCGAGCCCAGGCCCACGCCCTTGCGCAACTTCTGGGCGGCGCTCTTGGCCTCCTGGGTGAGGAGCCAAGACAGCTCGGTGCGCGTCAGCCGTTCACCAGACATGCGTTTCTCTCGGCGCTCGGAGTGCGGCGTTCGTGGCCGGCGGAGGGCGCGGGCCATGCCCACGCCAGACGACCTAGCGGGATCATAGAGAGCCCGGAGACCCGCTGCTACAGTTTCCCCCGTGCACTCGAGCCCCCCCACGCTCTGGCTCGCGAGCGCGGCCGTCGCGCTGCTGCTCGCGACGGCCCTCGGGGCCTGCGAAGGCGCCAGGCCGTCGAACCCCTACGCCTCGGGTGGAGCCGGAGGTGAAGGCGGAGGCGCTGGGGGCGGCGGCGACGAGCCGGGCCTCGGTGGGCCCTGCGTCGAGGACGCCCAGTGCGACGACGGCGTCGCGTGCAGCTTCGACCGCTGCGATCTCGAGATCGGTCGCTGCCGCTTCACCCCGGATCAGAGCCTCTGCGAGGACGGGGTCTACTGCAACGGCGCGGAGCTCTGCGACCTCAAGAAGGGCTGCCAGCCCGGGCCGCCGACGAGCTGCAGCGACGACAACCCCTGCACGATCGACGCCTGCGTGGAGTCGACGCGCAGCTGCACGCGCACGCCGCGAGACGTCGACGGCGACGGCGACCCCGACGTCCACTGCGGTGGCGGCGACTGCAACGACCTCGACCCGGCGGTGAGCAGCCTGCTCGACGAGATCTGCGACAACGGTCTCGACGACGACTGCAGCGGCGCCGTCGACGAGACCCCGTGCATCGCACCCGAGCACGACACCTGCAGCGACCCTAGGATCGTCTCCGCCTCGGGCTCCTTCACGATCTCCACGGCGGGCGCCACGAACGACTACGCGACGAGCTGCGGCCCCGCGTCGCCGACGAGGCGCGACGTGGTGCTCGCGATCGTGCCGCCCGCCGGCGCCCCGGTCGACGTCGTGGTCCGCGCGCGCGCCTCGAACGCCGAGGTCGCGCTCACCGCGGCGAGCCAGTGCAGCGACCCGGCGAGCGAGTTCGCTTGCAGCCCGAGCTACCTGCGCGCCTCGGGAGGCTTCGTATCGCGCCTGCGCGCGCGCAGCGTGGGGGGCGGCGCGAGCCCGGCCGCGATCCCCGTCTACGTCACCACCGGCGGCCCCACCCAGGTGCTCGTCGACGTCAGCTTCGAGCCCGCGAGCAGCGCGCCGACCAACGAGACCTGCGGCGGCCCGGCGCCGATCGTCGAGGGCTCGCCGCTCGCCGTCGAGATCGTCGACGCCTCCGTCGATCTGGCGACGAGCTGTCAGGTCGCGACCGGAGAGCTCGTCTACGCCTTCAGCCTGAGCGAGCCGCGCGACGTGAACCTCTACGCCTCGAGCCTCGACGGCGACGGCCAGCCCGCCCTGTCGCTGCGCACCGAGGCCTGCGCGCTCGCCGAAGACGAGCTCGCCTGCAACCGCGCGAGCACCGCGCAGATCTTCCGGCGCGCCCTGCCGGCCGGTGAGCACCGCGTCGCGGTCGCGGCGAGCGCACCCACCCAGCTCAGCGTGCTGCTGCTCACCAGTCCCCCGAGCGCTCCACCCGACGACGAGTCCTGCAGCTCGAGCGCGCTCCTCGACCACGGCGTCACACGCGACGTCGTCTTCGACGCCCACCAAGACGATCACGACCTCGGCTGCATCGGCCCCAGCCGCGACGCTGCCTACCGCCTCGAGCTCACGCAGAAGAGCGACGTGCTGCTCGTGCAGCGGCTCTCCGCCTCCGACGCCGGATCGATCGCGCTCGCCACCGAACCCTGCACCGAGGACGAGCTCGTGGCCTGCACCCTCGGCTCCCAGTCGCCCGTGCGCCTGCGCCGCCGCGGCCTGCTCGCCGGCGAGCGCCGCGTCGTCGCCGAGAGCTTGTTCGGCCTGCCCCAGCAGCTCACCGCCTTCGTGCGCCCGAGCACCCCGACGAGCTTCGTGCTCTTCGCCGACGGCTGCGCCGACGCGCAGCCGATCCCCGTCACCGGCGGCTTCTTCCAAGGCAATACGAGCTCGGCGACGGCAGACTTCAGCGCCGGCTGCGACCAGAGCGGCGGGCCGGCTTTCGGTGCGCCAGAGCAGCTGCTCCGGCTCGAGCTCGCCGAGGCGCGCCGCGTGGTGCTCGACGCGACGGGCTCGAGCTACCCCGTGCTGCTCGACGTGCGCAAGGGCCCGAGCTGCCCTGGCACCGAGGTGCCGCTCGGCTGCACGATCAGCACCTCGACGAGGCCCGCGTACCTCGATCTGACGCTCGCCGCAGGCGTCTACTTCGTGCAGGTCGACGGCGTGGCCGGCGCGACGGGCGCGTGGACGCTCGACGTGCACGTCGCTCTGCCCTGACGCGGCCTGCGTGGTAGTTTCGGCGGTCCGATGCTGCAGCGTATCCAGACCATCGCGCTCAACACCTTCCGCGAGTCGGTGCGCGCGCGCATCCTGCTCGGCCTGGCGGGCGTCGCCTTCGCGGTCTCGCTGCTCTCGCTCGTGATCGGTAGCTTCACGCTCCAGAACGCCGTGCGCGTCGTGAGCGATCTCGGCACGGGCTCCATCTCGCTCTTCAGCATCGCCGTCGCCGTCGTCATCGGCGCGACCTCCCTCCACCGCGAGCTCGAGCAGAAGACGATCTTCCCGATCCTGGCGCGCCCCATCGGCCGCAGCGAGTACCTGGTCGGCAAGTACCTGGGCACCCTGCTCGTGATCTTCGTCTTCATCGCGGCCGACGCAGGGCTCGTCATGAGCCTCGCGGCGCTCATGGGCGGGCGCGATCCGGTGCTGGTCATCGCGGCCTTCGGCGCGCTCACGGTCGGGCTCGCCGTCGCGGCCTGGCGCTGGGTGCCGCTGCGCACCTACGGCGTCGTGCCCTGGTCGGTGCTGCTGCTCGTCGCAGGCGCCTGGCTCTCCTCCAACGTGCCCGACGAGCGGCGCCTCGTGCTCTTCGCGAGCGCGCTCTGCCTCTTCGAGGTGATGATCGTCGCCGCCTTCGCGACGCTCTACTCCTCCTTCTCCACGCCCTTTCTCTCCGCGCTGCTCACCCTGGGGCTGTGGATCGTCGGTCGACAGGCCGACGCGCTCGAGCGCTTCCCCAAGAAGTTCTTCGGAGAGCTCGTGAGCGACGGCGCGAAGATGCTCGCCAAGGTCGTGCCCAACCTGCAGGTCTACGTCCCGCCCCGCCCGTTGCTCACGGGAGAGGCGCCCGACGTGCACGGACCGACCTACCTCGCGCTCGCCGCAGGCAACGCGCTCGCGTGGACCGCCGTGCTGCTCGCGGTGGCGGCGCTGGTCTTCAAGAGGCGCGACTTCCTGTGAGCGCGCACCCGTGAGCTTACGCGGAGTACTGCGCCTCCTCTTCGTGATCGTCACGCTGCTCGGCCTGCTGAGCCTGCGGGTCGTGCTCGCGGGCGAGGCCGCGATTTCCCGCGGCACCGAGGCGCTCGAAGCGGGCGCGCTCGACCGCGCCATCGCCGAGAGCGAGGCGGCCGCGAGCTGGTACGCCCCGGGCGCGCCGCACGTGCGCGTGGCCTACGCGAGGCTCGCGGCGATCGCCGACGAAGCCGAGCGTAGGAGGCAGCGCGCGACGGCGCTCTCGGCGCACCGCGCGCTGCTCGCCGCCTCGGAGCAGACCCGCTGGCTCGTCGCGCCGTACGCGGCCGAGGCGCAGCGCGCCCGGGAGGCGATCGCGAGGCTCGAGGCGACGGGGCCACGCTCGGAGCTCCAGGCGAGCGAGCCCGCGGCGACGATCGAAGCGGAGCAGCTGCGCGCGATGGCGCGCGAGCTCGGCCCCCGGCGAGGCTACGCCTTGCTGCTCGTCGCGTCCTTCGCCTGCGTGATCGCCGGGGTGGCGCTCCTGCTCTCGCGTGCGCTCGACGAGACCGGCCGTGTCGACCGAGCGCGCGCCCGCCTGCCGGTCTTGCTCGCCGCGCTGGGCCTCGCCGGCTACGTCGCGTCGCTGCTGCTCGCCTGAAGGGCCTCGACGGCGAGCCCATCCTGCGCTCGACTGCTCCGCGATGCGTGTAGGACCGACGAACACCCCGGTGGAGGGCGCACGCCGCGCCGAAGCAGCAGCGCTCCCGAGGCGACTCGGTTCCTCCCGCTTCGTGCTCGCGTGCTTCGCGCCGATGTGGCTCGCGAGCTGCGGCGACGACGTCGACGCTGGCCCCGAGTGCGCGGTGCCGAGCGACTGCCCGCTCGGCGGAGACTGCGTCGACGGCAGCTGCGTACAGCTCGATGCTGCCACGCTCGACGTCGAGGGGCGCTTCCCCGCGGATCTGCCGGCGGGCTTCACGTTGATCGACCTCGGCGAGGTCGAGGTGCTCTCGGGCGAGACGCCGGATCTGAGCTTCGAGGCGAGCGGCGAGGTCGACAGCTTCTTCCTGGTCGGCGTCGGCCGCGCGGGCAGCTTCGTCATCCCGCTCTCGGTGCGTGCCCCCGACGGGAGCGAGTACGTCTTGCCGGAGGCGCCCTCTCGCGACGCACGCCAAGACGACTACTTCGCCGGCTTCGCGGGCCCGGCGACCTCACCCAACCGCGCCGTGGGCAGGCCGCGCGCCGCCGCGGCGCTCGTGCCCAACACCCCCGCGCTCGCGATGATGCCCGGCACCTGGACCTTCCGCCTCGGTCAGTTCCGCATGACGGGCGGCGTCGACGCGCTCGGCCTCGACGACGTGAACCTCCCGCTCGACAGGACCATGCGCGTCGGCGTCGTCCTGCGAACCCAGGCCCCGCCGGACGAGGGCGCGGTCGATCTCGTGCTGTCCTTCCACGCCTCGAGCGGCCTCGACGCCTCGAGCGCAGCCGTGGATCCGGTCATCCAGAACGCGCTCGGCCTGGTCGACGAGGCCTTCGCCGACGTGGGCGTGCGCGTGGGAACGGTCGAGTATCGCGACTTCGGCGGTGAGCTGCCCGAGCCGCTCGACCTGCAGGGCCCGAGCTGCCTCGGCGGCGACGTGCCGCGCGTCTTCGACCAGATCGAGCCCTCGGGCGGCGCGCTGCAGCTGGTGTTCATCGACCGCTTCCGCTGCGAGGTGCGCGAGGGCGTCGACATCGGGCAGAACCTCGCGGCGATCTCCAACGGCGTGCCAGGCTTGCCCTTCGCGTACCGCGACGGCGTGGTCATCGCCACGACGCTCAAGGACGACTACCCCGACGACTGGTCGCTCGTGCTCGCGCACGAGCTCGGGCACTTCCTCGGGCTGAACCACACGGTCGAGGGCAACCTCGGCGTCTACGACAACATCGCCGACACCGACGAAGAGAACCCGGTCGACTACCTCATGTATCCCAACGTCTCGGAGTCGCGCAGCACGCGCGTCACCCGCGACCAAGGCTGGGTCGTGCGTCGGCATCCCGCCGTCCGTCCGCGCTGAGGCGCTCCCTCGTCGCGGCCCGCGTAGGCGCGCCCCCCGAACTTTCCGCGCCGCGGTGCGGGTGGTAGGAACCGCGCATGAGCGCGGAGGCGGCCGAGAGCGACGGCAGGGCGGCGAGCGAGCTCGAGCGCTCGATCGCGCGCTTCGTGGTGGCGCTCGAGCGCGAGCGCCGCGCCTCGCCGCACACCGTGGCCGCCTACAGGCGTGATCTCGCGCAGCTCTCGGCCTTCGTCGCCGACAAGCGCCCGGAAGCGAAGCGGCCCGCCGACGTCGACCTCGGCCTCTTGCGCGGCTTCCTCGGTCAGCTCGCGCGCACACGCTCCTCGGCGAGCGTCGCGCGCAAGATCGCCGCCTGCCGCGCGTACTTCCGCTACCTCGTGCGGCACGGCGAGCTCGACAAGAACCCCGCCGCCGACCTCGCCTTGCCCCGCGTGCGGCGCAAGCTCCCGATGCACCTCGGCGTCGACGCCGCCGCGCAGGTCATGGAGGCGCCCGAGAGCGACGACGCCGTGGCCCTGCGTGATCGCGCGGTGCTCGAGCTGCTCTATGGATCCGGCCTGCGTGTCTCGGAGCTCTCGGGGCTCGACCTCGACCACCTGGTGCTCGCGCCGGGGCACGAGGAGGCGCGTGTGCTCGGCAAGGGCGACAAGGAGCGCACCGTGCCGATCGGCGCGAAGTCGCGCGAGGCGCTGCTCGCGTGGCTCGAACGCCGCGCCGAGCTCCTGCGCCCGGGCGGCGACGCGGGGCGCGCGGTCTTCGTCTCGCGCCGCGGCGCACGCCTCGACGTGCGCGCCGTGCAGCGCCTCGTGCAGCGCTGGGGCATGGCGGGCGCCGGGCGGGCCGACCTGCACCCCCACGCCCTGCGCCACACCTGCGCGACCCATCTGCTCGACGGCGGCGCAGACCTGCGCGCGATCCAGGAGCTGCTCGGGCACGCGAGCCTCGCGACCACGCAGCGCTACACCCACGTGTCGATGGAGCGCATCCTGAAGGTCTACGACGAAGCGCACCCGCTCGCGAAGGCGTCGGGCGCGCCGCGCGCCGTAGGAGACCGCTAGTGCGCTGGCGTGAGTTCAGCCGACGGCTCGTGCTCGCGACCTTCGGCGGCTTGCTCGCGACGCTCGGCGTCTCGCTCGCAGAGGCCGTGTTCGCGCGCAGCGCCTCCGGCGACGCGGCGCCCGCGCTCGGCGCCGCCACGCTCGCGATCTTCGGGCTCATCGGCCCGTTCTGCGTGGGGCTGTCGTTCCTGCTCGGCCTCGGCTCCGTCGCCCTCCTGCCCGACGAAGCGCCGAGCCTGAGCGGCTGGCTCGGCCGCTTGCGCGCGCTCGGCGCCGGCCGCCCCGCCGACGTCGCCGCCTTCGCGCCGCTCGCCGTGCTCGCAGGCTTCGTGTGGATGACCGCCTCGGCCCAGCTCGCGCGCGCCGTGCTGTCGCTGGCCGTCGGCGCGAAGCTCGCGGGCCTCACCACCGCGGCCGGATCCCTGCTGCTCGGCCTCTGCCTCGCCGTGCTCGCGCTCGCCTGCGTGCCGCCGCTCCGGCGCGCGCTCGCGCGGCTCGCCGAGCCCTACCCGGCCTGCCTCGACCCGGTCGTCACGGGCGGCACGGCGCTCGTCGTCTCGATGGCGCTCTTCGTCGTCGGCATGGTGACGGGCACCGTCTCGGGCGACGGAGGCCCGCTCGGCATCTGGGGCATCTTCAAGCGCCCGGAGCTCGATCTGCGCGGCGTGGCCGAGCTCGGCCTCGTCGCGCTCGCCGCCATCACGGCGCAGTCGATCGCCAGGCCTCCTCGCTCGCCCTCCGCGGCGGTGCTCACCGTGCTCGGGCTCGCCTGCCTCGCGCCCGCCCCGATGCTGCTGCGCTCCGCGACGGCGCTCGGCGCGAGCGAGCTCTCCCAGGCCATCGAGCGCGGCGCCCCCATCGCGAAGCTCGTGCTGCCCGCGCTGCGCCGTATGAGCGACCGCGACGGCGACGGCGCGAGCGCCTACTTCGGTGGAGGCGACTGCGACGACGGCAACCCGGCGATCGGGCCCGGCGCCGAGGAGGTGCTCGACGACGGCATCGACCAGGACTGCTCCGGCGCCGACCTCTCGAGCAGCGTGGTCGCGTCGCTCGCCCCCAAGCCCGAAGACGTGAAGGTCGACGAGAGCCTCGTGCCTCGCGACCTCAACGTCGTGCTCATCAGCATCGACACCCTGCGCTGGGACCTCGGCTACGCCGGCTACAAGCGCCCCGTCTCACCGAACATCGACGCGCTCGCCGCGCGTTCGACCGTGTTCGAGCGCGCCTACTCGCTCGCGAGCTACACCGGCAAGAGCATCGGCCCGATGCTCATCGGCAAGTACGGCAGCGAGACGGACCGCAACTGGGGGCACTTCAACAAGTTCGGCCCGCGTGACGCCTTCGTCGCCGAGCGCCTCCAGAAGAGCGGCGTGCGCACCATGGCCGTGCACGCCCACCGCTACTTCGACGTCTGGGGCGGGCTCGAGCGAGGCTTCGACGTGCTCGACTTCAGCGCCGCTCCGCCGAAGGACGCGCCCTGGGACATCGACACGAAGGCGACCAGCCGGGAGCTCACCGACGCCGCGATCGCCCTGCTCCAGAAAGACGAGAACACCAAGGGGCGCTTCTTCATGTGGGTCCACTACCTCGACCCGCACGCCGACTACCTGCGCCACGAGGGCATCGACTTCGGCAAGTCGGCGCGCGACCTCTACGATGGCGAGATCGCCTTCACCGACCGAGAGGTCGGCCGCCTGCTCGCCGCGATCGACGCTGGCGCCTTCGGGAAGCGCACGGCGGTCGTGATCACCAGCGATCACGGCGAGGCCTTCGGCGAGAACAACATGTTCCGCCACGGCTTCGAGGTCTGGGAGTCGCTCGTGCGCGTGCCGCTCGTCCTCCACGTGCCGGGCGCCCCGCCTCGCCGGGTCGCGCCTCGGCGCAGCTTGATCGACCTCGTGCCGACGATCCTCGAGCTCATGCACCTGCCCTCGCCGGGTGCAGCCGAGGGCGAAGGCGACGACGACTTCGTCTCGGGCCAGTCTCTGCTCACCGACGTCTACCTGCCGGCGGGCAAGGAGCACGCCCAGCGCGACGTGCTCGTCGACATGCCCGCCGGCCCCTACAACGACGCGAGGCGAGCCCTGATCCACGGCGATCTCAAGCTCATCGTGTCGGGGGAGTCGCGCTTCGCGCTCTACGATCTCGCCGCCGATCCAGAGGAGACGAAGAACCTCGCGAAGGACGACGAGGAGCGGCTCCGCGCGATGAAGGATCGCTACGCCGCGACGAAGGCGCGCCTCCGCGAGATCAAGGTGACGGGCAAGCGCAAGTGAAGCGCGGCGCCCTCCAGGCTCGGTGGAGCAGCACCGAAGTCTGCGCGCCGCGCGGCGCGCGTCGGAATCCTGCCAAGAAGCGCTTCATCGCGAGCCCGGGCTCGGGCTATCCTGCGGGCTCGAGCGCATGACGATCGGAACGGGAAGCGCTTCTCTCGCGGTGGTGTTCGACCTGGACGGCACGCTGGTCGACAGCCGTGGCGACATCGTCGCGTCGGTGAACCACGCCCTGCTCGAGAGCGGCCGGACGGCGTGCTCGCCCTCCGCCATCGTGCGCATGATCGGCGACGGCGCGCGCACCCTCGTGGCGCGGGCCTCCCAGCTCTCGGAGCTCGACCCCGAGCTCGACGTCTTGCTCGACAGCTTCCTGCGCTACTACGTCGAGCACCCGCTCGACTTCAGCCGCTGGGTCGAGGGCGCCCCACACGTGCTCGATCGCGTCGCCGAGCTCGGGCTGCCGGTCTGCCTCTGCACCAACAAGGCGCGCGAGGTGACCGACGCGGTGCTCGGCGGGCTGGGGATCCGCACGCGTTTCCGGGCGATCTACGCCGGCGGCGACGGCCCGGAGAAGAAGCCTGCTGCGGGCCCGCTCCTGAGCATCGCGAAGCGGCTCGGCATGGAGCCCACATCCCTGGTGATGGTGGGAGACGGTACGCAAGACGTCGAGGCCGCGCGCAGGGCGGGAGCGCGCGTGATCGGCCTGACGACGGGCTACACCTCTCGCGAGCGCATGCTCGAGGCCAGGCCCGACGTCACGGTGGACAGCCTCGCGGAGGTCCCCGAGATCCTGCGGCGCTGGAGCGACGCGACGACGCGTGTCTCGGCCTTGCGCTGACCCAGCGCTCGCGTCCGCGCCCGCCTCGAGGCCTGCGCCTGCGCGCTCGTTCACGGCGGAGGCAGGCGCGGCAACCGACCGAGCGCCGAACGAAGTCGCCGAAAAGGCGGTGTGAGTCGGCGACCTCGTTGTATTCTCGCAGCCGTCCGTGCCCAGGCCGCCCCGCGAAGCCTTCGCGAGCGGCAGGACGAGGAGTCGGCGCGCGAGGGGGGCGACCCGGTACGACGAAGATGGCCGAAACCGCGCTCATAGGAACCACGCTTGCCGGTCGGTTCCGGATCTCCGGAGTCATCGGAGAGGGCGGCATGGCCACGGTGTACCGCGGGGTTCAAGAGGGCGAGCCCAAGCAGGTCGCCATCAAGATCATGAACCCGGAGCTCGCCAAGGAGACCCGGTTCGTGAGGCGCTTCCGTCGCGAGGCCAAGGCCGCCGCGATGCTGAAGCACCCCAACATGGTGTCGATCCTCGAGTTCGGGGTCGACCAGGGGCTCGTCTACCTGGCGATGGAGCTGCTCGAGGGCTTCGACCTCGCGATGTTGCTCCACCGGGAGCAGAAGATCCCCGAGCTGCGTGCGATCCAGATCGCCGTGCAGGTCTGTCGCGCGCTCTCGGCTGCGCACGAGCAGAACATCGTCCACCGCGATCTGAAGCCCGACAACATCATGCTCGTGCGCCTGCCGCCTGGCGTGGCGCTGCCGATCCCGGGCATGAACCCCGCGGACTTCGTGAAGGTGCTCGACTTCGGCATCGCCAAGATCCTCGACGCCGACGAGGGCACGACCGTCGACCCTCGCGCCGACCCTGCCTCGAGCCAGTTCACCTCGGAGCGCACCGCGCTCACACGCGTCGGCACGATCGTCGGCACGCCGGCCTACATGGCGCCCGAGCAAGGCCGCGCCGAGCAGGTCGACGCACGCACCGATCTCTACGCCGTCGGCGTACTGCTCTACGAGCTGCTCACGGGCCGCGTGCCGTTCACGGGCGAGACGCCGATGCAGGTCGTCATGCGCCACGTGAACGAGCCGCCCAGGCCGCCGAGCGACTTCATCAAGCTCCGCCCCGAGCTCGAGAAGGTCATCATGCGCGCGCTCGCCAAGTGGCCGGCACAGCGACAGCAGAGCGCCGAGGAGATGGCCTTCGAGCTGCTCGCGCTCCTCCCCTTCTACGCTCCGCCTGCACCGCCGCCCGCGCCGAAGCTCGCGCTCGACCCGAGCAAGACGCTCGTGATGGAGGTCGAGGAGCCGGGGCAGCGTGCCTCCGGGCAGCGTGCCTCCGAGCAGCGTGCCTCCGAGCAGCGTGCCTCCGAGCAGCGCGCCCCCGAGCAGCGCGCCGTGCCCGCGCCGATGCCCTCGCCGCGTGGCGCCGCCGCTCCCGCTCCGATTGAGCCTCCCGCCTTCCCGACGCTCAACATCGAGGTCCCCGACGACCTCTTCCCGACCGCCCCCGCGGCAGCGCCGAAGGCCCCCCCGGCGAGGCC
>ERZ761602.2206-NODE-2206-length-31654-cov-5.526820_pt1 | contig 31654 bp, 22 predicted proteins | sample MGYA00512165_ERZ761602 | MGnify/ENA primary metagenome ERZ761602 (study PRJEB28899, sample SAMN02445085) | bioreactor sludge metagenome | biome: EBPR sludge; isolation source: Thorneside wastewater treatment plant | place: Australia: Brisbane, Thorneside...
ACCTCCACGCCGATCATCCACGGCAACCCGGAACGAACTTGCGGGCGGGTGTACTCGCGCCGTCGTCGTAGGCTCCGCGGATGACCCATCGCGTGATCACCGCGCCCGTTCGCATTCCCGTTCCGGGCGGCAAGCTCATCGAAGAGATCGTCGGACGCGTCGCGACGGGGCACACGTCGCTGAGCGTCGCGCACATGGTCGCGCCGCCCGGCTGGGGCGAGCCGGCGCAGACGCCGGAGTTTCTCGAGGTCACGGTGATGGTGCGCGGCACGATGCGGATCGAGATCGGCGCCGAGCACGAGGTGGTCGAGCTCGCAGCCGGACAGTCCATCGTGATCGAGCCCGGCGTGCGCGTGCGCTACTCGAACCCGTTCGACGCGGAGAACGAGTACTACGCGGTCTGCCTCCCTGCGTTCTCGCCAGAAGCGGCGAAGCGAGACGAGTGACGCTCAATCGCCGTCGACGCGCGCGCACAACATGCCGCTGCACACGCGTCCGTCGGAGCATTGTTCGTCCGCGGTGCAGCCTTGCTCGCACGAGCGCGGGCACGAGTCGCCGATGCAGGGCCACTCCCAACACACGAGCCCGCCCGAGCAGTCGTCGTCCGAAGAGCAACGCTCGCCGAGATCCGCGCCGCCGCACGAGAGCGCGAACAGAGAGCCGAGGAGCAGCACGAAGCGCATTCGGCGAGCCTGCCTCAAGTCGGGAGGACAGTCGACGTCGAGCGTCATCGTGGTCGTCGACGTCGAGTGCCGTCGACGTCGAGCCATCGAGGTTCAGCGCCAGCGTCGGTCTTCGGTGCGGAGCGCGCCGTTTCCGAAGGTGTAGGCGAGCGAGAGCTCGGCTTCCACGGTGAGGCGCCCGAAGTCGCTGCCCGCGAGCAAGGTCGCGACGGGATCGAGCGCGCTGCGATCGCCGGGCTCGTGGATGGCGCCGCCGCGGATCACGAAGGTCGCCCCCACGCCGATCTCCAGCGCTCCCGCCACCCGGAAGGTCACGCTCGCGTTGCCGCGCACGTCCCAGAGCGACGGCTCCAGCAGCGGTGCACCGAGCGCGACGTCGAGCGCGAGATCGATCGCGTCGTAGTGCGCGAGCCCCACGACCCCGAGCGTGTGATGCGGGTACGTGCGCGTCGCGTGGCCCTGCGCGCTCTCCACCACGTAACGATCGTGGGTCGCGCGGATGCGGTAGCGGACGCCGAAGTTCGTTCCGTCGGTCGCGAGGAAGGGCGCGCGGAGCCACTCGACGCCGAGCCCGAGATCGGCGCGGAGCGCGAGGTTGTTCTGCGGTTGTCGTTGCGCGTTGCCGAGCACCGCGACGCTCACGCCACGTCCGAGGCTTCGCGCGCCCACCAGCGATCCCCCGGCGCGCACGAGCCCACCACGCAGCGACTCACCGCTCGGGAGCGTGAAGTCGACGTAGCGATACGACGCATCGCCGACGAGCCGCACGCGATGCCGTGGCGTCGAGCGGCTCAGCTCGAGACCACCGCCGAGCCCGTAGACGCGAACGCCCGCGCTCACGACTTGGCCCGACAGCGTCGGGCGAAAGAACCACGTCGAGGGCTCCGTCGCGGGCGCGTTCGCCGACGCGTTCGGCGCTCCCGCGCGCAGCGTGAGCACGCCGTCCTCGACCCGTCCGGGCGCGCCGACGTCGAGGAACGGAAGAGTCGCCCGCTGGAGCAGCGCGAGCACGTCGAGCAACGTCTGATCCTCGCCGCGCGTGGCGGCGACGTCGCGGGCGAGGCGCAGGCGGTCGGTCGACGCGCGCGTGGCGGACTCGTCGACCGTCCGTGGGCTCCGCACCTCGACGACGTAGCGGCGACGCGGCGCGATCTCGATCGAGCGCACGTGCACCTCGAGCTCCGCGTCGTCGGCGTCGAGCACCACGCCCGGCGTGGCCTCCGCGTAGGCGTTCGCGAGCGCGTTACAGTCGACCGCGGCGTCTTCGAGGTAGCAATCCCACCGCACGCGCAGCGGCGCATCGGCCTGCGCCGTCGTGGCGCCGAGACAAAACGATCTCATCACGCTCGCGATCGCGAGCGCGTTCTTCGTTCGAGTCATCACGTCCTCCTCGACCTCCCCGGTCGACCGCGGCTCTACGCCGCACGGCGGACGTCGATGTCAGGGACGAGGATTCGACGGTCGCACGAAGATCCGTGAGCGGAACTCGCGGTATCGCTGGTCCACCGCGCGTCCGTGCCGCTACCCTTCGCCGGTGCTTCGCATCGCGCTGTTCTCGAGCCTCCTCCTCTCCCTCGCCTGTGGCGACGACACGCGTCGTCCCGGGGTGCGCGTCGACTCCGGCATGTCCGACCCGAGCGACGGCGGCATCGCGAGCGACGCGACGCGTCCGGACGTCGGCCCCACGACCTGCGGAGCGCCGATCGATCTCGTGTTCGTGCTCGACGTGTCGACCTCGATGGACGACGAGATCGACGCGGTCGCGCGAGGCACCGAGCGCATCTGGAACGCGGCCACCGCGCTCACGCCCGACGTGCAGCTCGGGCTCGTGGTCTTCGTCGACAGCGTCGCGGTGGTGAACGAGTGCGCGCCGTTCTCGAGCTACGCCGCGCTCTCGACCGAGCTGAGCTCCCGCTGGCTGCCGTTCACGGAGTCGAACGAACAACCGCCCGGGGGCGGCAGCAACTCGGACTGCTCGGAGAACTCGCTCGACGCGCTGCACGCGGCGGCGACGCGTTGTCCGTGGCGCGAGGGCGCGACGCGCGTCGTGATCCACGTGACCGACGACACCTTCGCGGAGGCGCCGAGCTCGCTCAGCGGCGTGACCGTCCAGCGCACGTACATCGAGACGCTCAGCGCGCTGACTGGTCGCGAGATCCGCGTGGGCGCCTTCGCGACGCCGAGCCCGGGCGACGAGTGCGCGATCGGACCGACGCCCGACAGCGGCCAAGGTTTTCACGAGCCCTACGGCGCGCAGATCGCGATCCCGGTCGCGACGGGTGGTCGCGCGTGGAGCCTGCGCGACGTGCGCTCGGGCTCGCTCGACATGGCGACCGCGATCGCGACGCTGATCGAGGACGAGTACTGCACGCTGTACTGATCGCGTGCTCGACGGGTCTCGCTCCGAGCACGCTTTCCACGTGCTCGACGGGTCTCGCTCCGAGCACGCTTTCGTGCTCGACGGGTGCTGGGCTTCGACTCCGTTTCGTCAGTCCACGCGTTCGACGAACTGCCTCGACGCCACGAGCGCGTGGAGCATCCCGCGCAGCGAGGCTTCCGGGGTCTCCGCCATCGCGCGCACCGTGCCGCCGCAGCCGGGCGAGCCGGTCGCGAAGTACGCGACGTAGCGGGCGTAGCAGTCGCGCGCGGAGGGATCGTGCGCGAGCGCTTCGGCGAGGCTCGGCAGACCTTCGAGCTCCACGTCGGTGCCGTCGGGAAGGCCTTGGATGCCGCCGCTCACGTCGAGCGCGTGACCATTCTCGTCCGCGCGGTAGCGGCCGTAGGCGTCGTAGTGCTCGAAGGTGAAGCCGATCGGATCCATCAGGCGATGGCAGCCGGCGCAGGCTTCGTTGGTGGAGTGCTCGTTGTAGCGCTCGCGCGTGGTGGTCGCGGGCGTCGCGGCGCCTTCGAGGTCGGTGTTCACGCCGGGCGGCGGCTCGGGGAGCTCTTGGCAGAGGAGACGCTCGCGCACGAGCTTGCCGCGCGAGACCGGCGAGGAGCTCGCGGCGAGCGCGTGGCGGGCGAGCACGCTGCCGTGGCCGAGCAGACCGGGCGCGCGCGTGGTGCCTTCGAGGGAGACGCGACCTTCGGAGGGCAGGCCGTAGAGCTCGCGCAGGCGCGCGTCGACGAAGGTGTGGTTTGCGAAGAGCAGGTCGTCGAAGCCGCCGTCGTTGCGAACGAGGTCCGCGTAGAAGCGGGCCGTCTCGTCGAGCATCGACGCGCGCAGCTCGGGCGTGAGCACGAAGCCGGAGTCGTCTTTCACCTGCGCGGGCAACGACGTCGTCTCGAGCCAGCCGTGCACGAAGTGCGACATCGTCGCTTCGGCGGCCGGCGTCGCGAGCAGGCGATCGACCTCGCGACGCAGGTCCGCGGCGTTCTGCAGACGACCCTCGGCGGCGGCCGCGAAGAGGTCCGCGTCGGGCGGCGCCTCCGTGACGAGGTACGCGATCGCGCTCGCGCGCTCGTAGGGATCGAGGGTGCGTTTTCCGTCGCGGCGCTCGCCGAGCTCGCGGCGGTACACGAAGTAGGGCGATTGAAGCATCGCGGTGATCACGGACTCCGCGCCCGCTTCGAAGGTGCTCTCTTCCGCCATGAGCGCGTCGTAGGCGGCGCGCTGCGCTTCGGTGAGCGGCGCGCGGAACGCGCGTGTACCGAACGCGTCGACGAACGACGCGCGACACGCGGGCCCGAGATCGCGGCAGGTGCCGAAGAGCGAGAGCTTGGACTCGACCGCCCAGGTCGCGACGCGCTCGGCGTGCTGCATCAGGCGCTGCGCCCCGAGGTCGCGCACCACCGCGGCGTCGGCGTCCACGCGGAAGCCGTGCACGACCGGATCGTCGAGGACGTCCGCCTCGGGGACGGTGGGGTCGCCGTCGAAGATCGCGAGCAGGCTGTTTCGGTACTGCAAGCCGGACAGGCGCCGCACCGAGCGCGGCATCGTGTCGTCCTCGCAGCGCTCGGAGGGCTCGAGCAGGCGGTGCAGGCTCGCGCCGCCTTCCGGGATCTCGACCTCGTCGTCGGGATTGGGGCGGTGCGGGCCATCGCCGTCCGAGCCGCCCGCGCCGCCGATGGTGCCGCTGCACGCCGCGAGCGCGAGGAGCAGCAGCGGCCGCCACGTGCCGAGCGCGCGACGCGGCGAGGTGTCGGCGAACTCGGTGGACTCGGCGGAAGCGGCGAGCGTGAGGACCTCGTGGGGAGCGCGCGACGAGCGCGGACGAGAAGGACCGAAGCTCACGACGCCACCTCCTCGAGGGGAAGGCGCGCATCCGCGCCGAGGTTGCCGCTGCCGAAGGAAGAGAGGTCCGCGACGCCGAGGGCGGCCGCCGCGTTGAGGAGCGCGCGCTGGTGCGACTGGCCGCGCGCGTCGACGTGCCGCCCGCCCGCGCTGCGTCGGAGGTAGCCACCCGCGCCGCCCGCGAACACCGTGCGCATGTCGCTGTCCACGTGGGAGACCGCGTCGCCCATGGTGCGCGCCCAGACGAAGAGGGTTTGATCGAAGAGCGTTCCGTCGCCGTCGGGGGCGGGAATGCGTTTGGATTTTTCGACCGCGAGCACGAATTGTTCGGTGAGCCAGGATTCGAGCGCGGTGAGATCCGCGATCTGATTGCTGTGCAAGTAGTTCGAGTGCCAGTCGCCGCCGCTCATGCCGGGCAGGCGCACCTGCGTTCCTTGGTGGTGGCCGAACTCGACCGCGACCACGCGCGTGAGGTCGCAGCCGAGCGCGGTGATCGCGAGGTCGAGGCAGCGCGCGTCGTCGACGAGGACCTGGTCGCCGTTGGCGATGCCGGCGGGAGGCGCGCAGGACCCGGGCGCGGGCTCGCCACCGGTGCCGCCGGTGCTGCCGTCGCCGGCGAGGCGCATCTCGAGGGCGCGGATGGAGTCGGCGTGGAGCTCCAGCTTGATGCGCTCTTCCGCGCCGAGCTGAGCGCGGAGCTGCTCCAGCTCGCCGAGCATGAGGTCGAGGATGCTCTGGCGGCGGCGCAGGCGTTCGGACGGTGGCTCGACGGTGCCGGGGTCGGTGGTGCCGGGATCGCTGGGCGCGGCGCCGGCGAAGATCGCGTCGAACGCGGCGACGGGGCGCGTGATGGCGGTGAGACGCGAGCCGTCGCGCCAGAAGGTCGACGACTCCTGGGTGGGGTCACCGCCGAGGATCAGGCTCGGGATCGAGCTGCGCACGCCGCCCGCTTGGAGCGCCCGCGCGACGTATTGATCGATCGAGGTGTGGCCGAAGCCGGAGTAGCCGACCCCGGTGAGCCCGCCCGGGGAGCCGTGGGACGCGCAGTGGCCGTTGCCGTTGAGGCGGCTGACGATCACGACGTCGTCCGCGATGCGCTGCAGCGGCTGGTTGGACGCGTTGAAGAGCGTGCTGCCGTTCCAGAGGCTCGGGTTCGAGCCGGTGGTGGTCATCAGGCAGAGGTACTTGGCCCGACCGAGGCTCGGCTGCGCCCGCGTGCGCTCGAGACGCGCGAAAAACGGGGCGAAGAGGGCGGCCGCGGTGAGGGAGCGCGCGAAGGAACGTCGTCGCATGCCGGGAGAGAGGGCGCGACGAGGGAGAGCGGGTCACGGGGGCGGATCTTTTTCGTTGGTGTCGGTGTCGCACCGACATCGGCGCCGGCACCGGCCACCGCCACGTTCGTACCGGTACGGTCACCGGCATCGACCCGATCCGCGTCATTCAGAGCCCGAGCGCGCGTCGCGCGGTCTCCGAGTCCACGGGATACGGGCTCTCTCGTGGCGTTCTCAGTCGCGATTCGTCGCCGCGATTCGCTCGCTCCGCGAGCACGAGGTCGCTCACGTCTTCGATGCTCTGCGTCGCTTCTTCCACGAACGCTCGAAGCGTCTTCCCGCGAAGACCGAGCTGGATCGCGCGGCGGTCGAGCTTCTCACCCCTCGGGCCGTGATCGGGGTCCCACTGCAGGCGCACTTCGGAGGCCTTCAGCGCCTGGCTCCACTCGGCCTCGGTCGGGTACGCGGAAGCGCGCCAGCTCGACGCGACCGCGCGTTCGAGGAGCCCGTCGAAGAACCCGCGATCGAGGCGGATCGCGAGCACGTGGCTCTGGTCGTCGTCCTTCGTGAGCCAACCGCAGCGGTAGGTCATCCAGAGGAAGTTGGGTTTGATCCAGCTCATCCGATCGAAGGAATAGCGTGGTCCTCCGAGGCGACCGTGCCGCACCGCATGCTCGGCGGTCACCGCGTGGAACGCCTGGTACACGACGACCGAGGTGTCGTCGTACTGGGCGAGGATCACCTTGCCGTCGTGCGGCCAGCGTGCGCGTTGGGTGGCGTAGGTCTCGAGCTCGAGGGGCATGTTCTCACTCCGCGCGAAGAACGACGACGCGCCCGTCGACGTTGAGCACACGTCCGTCGTCGGAGCGAGGGTGCTCCCAATGCACGTGTCCGCAGACGATGGTGCCCTCGAAGCTCGTGAGCGCTTCGGTGACGAGCGGCTCGCCAGGTTGGCGGCCGTCGCCTTCGGGACCTTGGTGTAGGACGATCACGTCTGGCTCGGCGCGAGCGACGCGCTGCAAACGCGTGAGGAAGTCGTCGGCCGACTTGCGGCCAGGCTTGTCGGGGTCGCCGACGATCTCGCCCACGCCGCCGACGCTCACACCGTCGAGCGCGACGACGTCGCCGTCGAGCAGATACACACCTTCGAGCGATTCGAAGCGTGTGCGCTCGCGTCCTTCTCCGAACCAATCGTGGTTGCCCGCGACACCGACGACCCATCGGTACGCGCTCGCGAACGCCTCCCAGACCTCTCGCACGTCGCCCGACGCGCCGCGCACGTCGCCACCCGGCGCGGAGAAGAGATCACCCGCCAACACCACACCCGTTCGTTCGGGGTAGGGCAGCACGCCGTGCTCCGCGAGCTGGAGCAGCTCGTCGACGAGGGCCACGCCGAGCAACACGCTCTGACCATCCCAGGCCGTGACGACGCCCTGGAGATCGCTGGCGAGGATCCACGCGTCGACCCCCTCGCCGAGCCCCTCCGCCTCGCCGAGCAAGATCGGGAGCACGGACGATTCGCGTCTCCCGCGTCGCCCGGCGTTCAGGTAGCGCAGGCGGTGTACGGGCTGTTGGGCGAGGCGGGTGATTCGCACGAGGGCGCGGACCCTAACCACGATCGCGGCCTGGCAAACCCAGATCGAAAGCCGCGCTCAGAGATCCGTGAGCACGAGGCGGAAGCCGACGTTCGGCATTCGACATCCGCCGCCGTCGCGCCAATGACGGGACTCGAGGCCCATACGAAAGCTGACCGTGCACGCACGTGCGTCGTCGGTCCACGAGCCTCCGCGGAGCACGTACTGCGGGTCGTTGCCTTCGAGCGCACACACCGGGTCCGTGTCGGGGCTTCGTCGATAGAACGTCGCGTCGTAGCCATCGAGGCACCACTCCCACACTCCACCCGACATCCCGAAGAGCCCGTAGTCGTTCGGCGGAAGCGAGCGGCTCCGAGCCACGTGCAGGCGCGCTAGCCCGTCGAAGTCACATCGGCTCGGGTCGGGGTCTGCGTCGCCCCAGGGGTAGCGTGCGTTCGTGCGGAGGCCGCGCGCGGCGCGCTCCCACTGCGCCTCGCTCGGCAGGTCGATCGCCAGGTCGTGTGAGCTCAGGTGCTCTGCGAGCTCGCGCGCGGCTTGCCACGACACCGCGACCATCGGTTTGTCCGCGTAAGTGTACGGGGCGCTCGGATCGAGTCGTGGCGGGACACCGAAGAGCTCCTGCGAGGTGTGCGACTCGCCGCCGCTCGACCAGACACGCTCGCGCGAAGCGTCGTGCGCATGCCAGTCCATCGCGCAAGTCGTCTGATCTTCGCAGTACGTCAGCCGGATTCGGGTCTCCATGTGCAGCGCGAACAGACCGTCGCGCGGCAGCTCGGCTTCGGGCATCCCGACGGGAGGAGCTTGCCAGCCTTGGAGTCGACAGGCGGCCTCCCAGCTCAGGGGTACGGCCGTCATCCAGAATCCGTCCAGTCGAACCGAGTGCACGGGACGCTCGTCGGGCTCACCGCGCTCGCTGCCCATCCAGAAGTTCCCTCCCGGGACGTACCTCCACTCGAGCTCGTGGTCGTGCCGAACGAGTCGTGTGAGCACCGAGTCGAGCTCGGCACGCTTCGACGCATCACCGTCGCGAACGGCCGCATCGAGCGCGTCCGCGACTCGCTGCAGCTCAATCATCGATCAGCACCTCCAGCGTGCGAGACGGGGACTCCATTCGACTTCGTCGCCACTCGCGTTCCCAGGGATCTCGTGCGTGAACGGAGCCGCCGCTCGCGAGCGCACGCGCCCGACAGCCGCCGCGGAAGGACTCCGAATCGATCGAACGGAGCTTTCGGAAGCTCCACCCGTCGTTCCAAATCTCGCGGAAAGAGCGCTCGCGAATCGAGGCGCTTTCGAAGCGTGAGCCGAGGAAGGAGCACGGATTGACTTGCCCATCGACGGATACGGAGCAGACGGTGTTCGCGGCACCACATCCGTCGCCTTGGACGACGCGCCCCGCCGTTTGAGCACGCGCTTGCGGGCTGAACGAGTCCATCGCACGACCGGGGAGCGGGACGTGCGCGCAGCTCGATTCAGCGTCGTTCGACAGCGCCGCGATCGTTCGAAGCGCGCGTTGATAGGTCTCGTACGTCGGCATGAGCTCGGGGCGCTCGAGCGCCGCTCCCGTCGGATAGACCGGGCGGAACACCGCGGTGTGTGCGCCGAGCTCGTCTGCGAGACTCACACAACGATCCACCTCGTGCGCGTTGTCGCTCGTGATCGTGAAGGCCAGCGTGAACCGCGCGAGGTCTCTGATGTGGCGTAGACGCTCGACGACCGTGTCGAACGTTCCTGCCCCACGGACGGCGTCGTGGGTGGCGGCCGAGGCACCGTCGAGGCTGACGTTCAGCCAGACGAGGTCGCGGCGCCCGAGCTCCCGAGCGAGCTCGTCGGAGAGGAAGAAGCCGTTCGTGGTGAGGCACGGGTGCAGGCCTGCATCCGTCGCGGCGTCGAGCACGTCGAGCAGATCCCTGCGCAGCAACGGCTCGCCGCCGGTGAGCCCCAGACGAAACGAGCCGAGGCTCGCGAGCTCGCGGAACAACCCGTCGAGCTCGAGGAGCGTGAGCGCGTCGCGCCCGCCGCGCGGCAGCGGGTCGGCGAAGCAGTGCGTGCAGCGCAGATTGCATTGGGCGATCACCTCGACGTGCACGGCTAGCGGGCCGAGCAGGTGATCGTCGGGTGGAACCACGTCGAGGCGGACGCCGGCGAGGCGGCCGTCCGGTCGGAGAAACGACAGCGGATCGAGTCGGCGCACGAGATCCAGCGCCGCGTCGGGGTCGGAGTGGCCTTCGACCACCACCGACGCGGGCGTGTGGAGGAGCGCCTCGAGAACTTCGGTCGCGTCGTGATCGAACGGGTAGTAGCGAGAGGTCGCGCGATCGAACACGAGCGAGCCGAAGAACTGTGGGACGACGACCAGCGGGGTCACGATAGGCCCTCCGTCGTCAGCTCGAACCTCCGTCGAACGCGGAGCGTGGGCGATCGGCTCTGGAAGCCTCGTCGTTTCCGCGAAGGGGAGCCGATCGGGGTGGCGCCCTCTCCGGTGAGCCACTCGACCCGCCACTTGCCGGTGCGCTCGGAGAGCTCGGGGACGTCGTGCGCCACCATCGGCTCCCACGCGGAGTCGTCGACGTCGAGATCGGTCCAGCGTGGTACCGGTTCGGCCCACGAGCACCGCCACGTGCCGTCGTCGGCGGTGAGGAGCTTCATCCGCGGCACCTGACGGTGGCAGAGCTTCAAGGTCGCGATCAGCACGGCGTGGTCGGCGGTCGAGTACTCGAAGCACAGGACGTGCGGACCCGGCGCGAGTACGACTCTCTCTCGCTCGAGCTCGTTTCCGTCGACCCAGATCTTCATCGGCGTGCCACCGAAGTGGCGGAGGTCGGCGTCGCATGGCGCCTCTGGCCGCACCCAGCGAAGTACGACGCCTCCGCAGCCCGCCGGAACCTCACAACTCGAGTGCTCCTCGAGGATCAGACTCTGTCCGCGCTTGCGAAGGCGATTGAGCGTGAGGTCGTCGCTCATGGGACGTTTGTACACCAGGTGAAGCCGTCGCTCGCAATCGTGTCGAGGGTGATGGACGACTCCGCACCTCGACGTGGCATGCGAGCGCCCGGTTGCGACTCGCGCGCTCGCGCTCCGTGGTCACGGCAGCGGCGGGCGCTCGGGGCAGGTCGCGGGGTTGCCGTGCACGAGCATCCAGGTCGCGCGGCTCCACCGGAAGCCGTCGCCGCGCCAGCCGCAGTCGACGCGCTCGAGGGGGACGCCGTTCCAGGCGGAGACCTCGGCTTCGCGGATCCACGTGTCCTTCAGCTCGTCCGAGTCGGGCAGCGTCGCGTAGTGGTCCTGCACCCATTGCGACGCGTCGGCCCACACGCCTTCGTCGGTGCGCGCGGGGACTCCGGTGGGGCTGACACACGTGCGGCGCGAGCCGTCGAGCACCACGCGGTACACGAACGCGTCGACGTCGTCGCGCCCGCTGCGGTTGCGGGTGCGGAACGCGTACTCCGCCGCGACGTCCGCGCTCCGCGCGTTCGAGATCCATCCGCTCGTCGACGTGGTGGCGTCGCCGCTGCGCAGGTGCTCGAGCAGGTTCGTGTCGTCGCCGCGGGACGGGAAGCCGCCGCGCGCGATCAGTCGATCCGGGGTCGTCGTCACGCCGCGGTAGGCGAAGAAGGGCTCGGCGCGCGGCTCGTCGCAGGGCTCGCGGAACACCCAACCCTCGGACTCCGGATCCGGCTGCACCGCCTCGAGGGGACGTGCGTCGGCGTTGACCCGCGCGGCTTGGCCCGCCCACCAATCCACCGCGCCCTCGGCGGGGAACGCGGTCAGCGGCAGGTCACCGCGCGCGAGGAGGTCGTCCAGGATGCAACCGAGGAGCTGGCCGCCGTAGCCGCGCGCGCTGCTCGCGAGGGCTTCGAGCTCGAACCCCGGCAGGAGCACGTCGTCTTCTTCGCCGTCGATGATCACCGTCTCGCTCGGTTTCTGGAGCAACGCGGCCGCGCGATACACGCCCTGGTCGTCAGTGATCACCCAGAATTCCGCGCCTCGAAAGTTCAAGATCTGTTCGCGGAAATAGAACGACATTCTCTCCCAACGATCGTCGGTCTCCCGGAGCTCTGCGACGTAGCTCTCGTGGGCTTGGAGGAACCAGTCCCAACGACCGGTCTCCCAGGTGTCGACGCGACGACACGCGCCGCGCGATCCTCCTCCGCCGCCCGACGGAGGCTCGGGGGACACCGGCTCGGGCGAGAGGCCCTCGCCGAAGAGCTCCTCGAAGGTCGGCGCGCAGATCGAGCGACCCTCGTCGGTGGTCGTGGCGCCGCTCTCGCAGTAGCCGGCCTGATCGACGAAGAAGCCGTAGGGCGCGGCGAGCTGTTCGCCGTACGCGGAGAGTCCGTCGCCTTCGCGCACCGCGGTGGGCTCGGGCGCGCGGGCGGTCGAGAACTCCTTGGGCCACGCGCCGCCCACGTCCGCGAGCTCGGTGAGCGAGAGGTTGAACGCCCCGAGGCACGTGAGCGATCCGACGACGCCGCGGCACATGAAGCCGTCGGGGAAGTCGCGGCAGCAGTCGGCGTACGCGAGCGAGCTCGGGGTGATGCCGTGGCGCTCGCGCTCGCCTTCGCGCGGTCGGTAGTGGGGGTCGGCGACGCAGCCGTCGGGCGCGCCGATCCAGCTCGCGCCACACGCGCCGGGGATCGGCAACGCTTGGGGCGGAAGACAGGTGTCGCTTCCCACCGCGCCGACGCAACGACGCTCCGCGTGATCGGGCTCGCGCGGCTGGGTGAGGCTGCCCGGCACGAAGATCACGAAGAGGTGTCCCGCGAGGTCGGGAGGACACACGCCGGAGGTCTCGGGGTGGTGGCCCATGTCGATGAGATCGACGGTGTCCCAACACCAGCTTCCTTCGGGGAGACCGAGCGATTCGCGCTCCGCGTCGGCGAGCGGGCCTTCTTCCGGATACGCGACGAGTGGGGTGCCGGTGCTGCGTCCGCCGACCGTGGGCACCGCGAGCGATTGGTCGCAGAGCACGCCGTCGTCGCGGCTCCCCGCGCCGCCGCGGGTCCACAAGGTGCCGAAGCCGTCGCTCGTGCCGGGCGAGAGCTCTCCACGCTCGAGCAGACCGCGCGGGCGGTAGCCGGGGTGGAAGACCCAGTCGAGGCGACCGAAACGATCGAGGGCGGGCGAGAGCACCGAGACCGCGCCGCCCGCGCTGGTGGCGAAGTATTCGTCGCCGCTGCTGCCGCACGGCACGTAGAGCCGCGCGCTCGTGGAGGACGGGCAGATCCCGCCGCGGGGCGCGAGCTCGACGAGCTGCACGCGTGGATCGCCGACGGCGTCCACGAAGCCCTGCGCACGATCGCGCACCGCGTCCCAGTCGACGTCCGCGCCGATGCGCGGGCACGCGGTCCACTCGGGCGGCTCGTAGTCGAGCACGCACGCGCCGCGATCGCCCCACGGTCGCTCGCGCGATCGGAAGAGCAGCTCGCCGACCGGCGTCGGCGCGGTCGGGTCCCACACGCTGCCTTCGGGGCAGGGCTCGCAGACGTAGCTCGTCGGGTCGCCGGCCACGCGACGCCACACCGGGTTGCCTCCTTCGCCCGTCTCCGATGGGGGAAAACGTTCTGCGCAGGTGCAGCCGGTGCGGCCGCCGACGTTGCCACCGCGGCAACACTCGAGCTCCTCGTGCGCGTTCGCGAGATCGCCCCACGCGTCCGCGAGCTCCGTGAAGTAGCCGACCACGCTCGTCACGAACGCGGCGAGGCGAAGCGCGCGCACCATCAGCTCGCGACCGACGCGCGCGTTCTTGATGCGCTCCGTCTGCTCGATGAAGCGCGAGATCGCCTCGGTGTCCTGATCGGTGAAGCGCGAGCTGTCGAGCGGGGGCGGAAGCTCGAGCGGGAGGCGATCGAGCGCGTCCGCGGTGGCGCCCATGGCGGGCCCGAGCAGCGAGAGCTCTTCGACGTCGCACGTCGTGATCGGCGCGCCGAGGATCTCTTGGGCCATGCATCCGATCACCCGAATCGTGCGGGCGATCGCGACCATCAGCTCGGCCGCGACGACGTCGTTCTGCGCCGCGCAGGTCGCGAGCGGCGTGCCGGGCGTACGATCGACGATCGTGCGGGCGCCGGCCGGCAGGAGCGGACACTCGGGCGGTGGTCCCTGCGCGATCTCGAACCACATCCAGAGCGCGTCGCCGGGTGAGAGCGCGACCGAGTCGAGCACCTCGCCACGCCGCGGGAAGCGGTAGAAGCTCAGGCCGGGCGTGCGGTCGACGAGATCTTCTTCGGTGGGCGACGCGGGTAGCGCCTCCGCGCTCGGCTGCAGGTAGCCGAGCAGGCGCAACGTGCCGTCGCGGCTCCAGCCCATCGCCTCCACGTTCGGGCGGCCGGACGCGTTCACGCTCGATGCGATCGACCAGAACGCGACGCCTTCGCCGGCGGCGCGTGCGCCGGTCGCCGGGAACGAGAGCCCGCCTTCGACCGCCACGACGAGGTCGCAGGGCGAGCCGCCGTCGCTCGGGTCCGTCGGGTCGGCGTCCGAGCGCGGGTCGGCGTCGGCGAGCGACGCTCCGTCCGGGAGCTCGCCGTCCGGCAGCGTGCCCGCGTCGAGGTCGCTACCCTTCGTCCCGCCACACGCGGCCACGATGAGCCACGCGCCGACTCCCAACCCACGAACGACGGACCTGCGCATGACCGACTCCCTTCGCGCGTGCCGGAGGCCCGAACGCGCGAAGGGCACGGGTGCAACCGCTGCGCCTCGGTAATCTCGAAGGAATCGTGGGTCTTCCCTCCACCTGTGGGGAGCCGCCCTCAGGACACCGAGCCCCATCGGGCGTCGGTCATCGGTCGGCGTTCGGGCGTCGGCTCTCGGGCCTCGGTTCGTCCTGCCCTGATCGGCGCCGCGCTCACTCCGCTTCGCGGACGTGCTCGATCGCGTCCACGATCACCGAGGGCGGCGCGGGCTTGGTCACGATCGGGTTCGTGGTGCTCGCGACGAAGCGTTGGCTCTCGAGGGTGACCGCGCCGCCGGTCAGGAAGACCACGCGGCGCGCGAGCTCGGGGCGGTGCAGCTCGAGCCAGCCGTGGACCGCGATGCCGGAGACGTCGGGCATCATCAGATCGCAGACGATCGCGTCGAAACGATCGCGCTCCAGGCAGTGGATCGCGGAGGCACCGCCGAGCGCGGTCGTGACGTCGTAGGTGCCTTCGAGCACCTCGCCGAGCACCGAGAGTAGGCGCGGATCGTCGTCGATCACGAGCACACGCGCATGTCCGGGCTTGGTCTCGCGCGCCGACGGGGAGGTCGTGGAGGGCGCGCGCTCGCTCGCGCGGGCGGTAGGGAGACGGACCGTGAAGCGGGTGCCGCGGCCGAGCGCGCTCGAGACCTCGATGGTGCCGCCGAAGCTCTCCACGAGGTTGCGGCAGATCGAGAGGCCGAGTCCGGAGCCGCTGCCGACCGCTTTGGTGGAAAAGAAGGGATCGAAGATCCGCGAGAGATCGGAGGGCGCGATGCCGCGACCCGTGTCGGAGATCTCGAGCACCACGCGGTCGGCTTCGTCACGAGTCGCGACGCGGAGCTCGTGGCGTTCGGCGCCACCCTCCATCGCCTGCGCGGCGTTGATCACGAGGTTGAGCGCGACCTGCGCGAGGCGTCCCGCGTTCGCGCTCGCGAAGCGCGAGGCGTGGTAGTCGCGCACGATCCGCGCGCGGTAGCGGAGCTCGGCGGCGGCGAGCGAGAGCACCTTCTCCAACACGTCGTGCACGTCGACCGGTTCGGTGTTCGGGCTCTCGTCGCGCGCGAAGGTCTGCAGATCGCGGACGATGTCGCGGATGCGGGTCGCGCCGTCGAGCGCGGCGCGCGCACTCTCGCGGAGCTCGTCGGGCACGCGCCCCGCGAGGCGCTCGAGGTGGAAGAGCACGAAGGTGAGGGGGTTGTTCACCTCGTGCGCGACGCCCGCCGCGAGCGAGCCGACGGTGGCGAGGCGCTCGGTGAGCGCGAGCTCGGTGCGCATCCGCATGCGCTCCGTGACGTCCTCCGCGAGCACCAGCATCGCGGGCGCACCCTCGAAGCGCAGGGGGAGCGCGGCGATCTCCACCGGGTGCGTCGCGCCGTGTCGATCCATCAGACGTCGATCGAGCAGGCGCAGCGAGCCCTCGCGCGCGACGTCGCCTTCGAGGTCGCGGTAGAGCTCGCGATCCTCGGCGGGGACGAGCTCCGTGAAGAGCCGACCCTCCACGACGTCGTCGGGTAGGCAGGCGAGCATGCGGTGCGCGGCGCGGTTGCTCGACACCACGCGCCCGTTGCGGAGCACGAAGATCGCGTCGGGGAGGTGCTCGAGCACCGTGCGCAGACGCGAGCGCAGGCGGGTGCTCTCGAGCGCGTGCTCGACGTGGCTCGCGACGAGCAGGAGGAAGGGCGCGTCGGTGTCGGAGGGCAGCGGCTCCGCGTAGGGCACGTGGGCGCTCGCCTTGCGCGCGAGGAGGAGGCCGACGACGCGTCCGGCCGCGTGCAGCGGGAGGGCGAGCCACGACGTCACCGCAGCCGTGGGTGCGAAGAGCTCCGTCGCGCACGCGAGCGGCGCCGCGAGGAGCTCGGCGTCGGCCGTGCTCGGTCGCGCCGGGAGGTCTCGGACGGAGCCCGCGGTGGGTCGCGCGCGCACGCGCTCCGTGGCGTCGCCGAGCCGGCCTTCGACGGCGGCGACGCGGGTCGCGCGCAAGACGTCGGACTCGTCGACGAGGAACGCGACCGCCTGATCGTAGGGGAAGAGCGCGAGGAGCAGCGCGAGCGCTCGGTCGAGCACGTCGGTCTCGTCACGCGCGGTGCTCGCGGCGAGCGCCATGTCGGCGAGCTCCGCGATGCGTCGGAGCTGCGTCTCCATCCCGCGCTGCACGCGGTTGAGCCGCTGCTCGGTGCGCACGAAGAGCTTCACCTGCTCGGAGAGCGCGCGGTTCCGGCGGAGAAGCTCGTCGCGATCGGTGGACATGGCGGGACGTGTTTCGTGGACCAGAGAGCGTCGCGTGGCGAGCCGCGGGCGACGCGGAACGAACGGAAGGCGAACGAAGGGTGCGAAGGCTGGCGACGAAGATGGCGAAGAATCGAAAGAGGATCGGAAGCTCAAACGTCGTAAGCCGCGCAGAGCGCCATCGTGTAGTTGTGGAAACGGACGTGCCCACCGAGCGGCGCGAGCTCGCCGTAGGAGTGGAAGCCGAGCCACGCCACGTCGTCGGCGAAGCCGTGCTGCACGGGGGTGATCACGCGCTCGGTCACGGAGTCGCCGAAGAGCAGGCGACCACGACCCGTGCAATCGGCTTGGAGCACGAACACCGGCCGGCCGCGCTTCGCGAGCGTTCGGCTCGCGTCGACCGCACGCGCGATCACGTCGTCCTCGTCGCGGCGCGCCATCACGACGGTCTCGCCTTCGGGGAGCTCGCCGGGGAAGAAGAGCGCGCCCGTCGCGGAGTCGCAGCCGAGCGGCACGCGGATCACGTCTGCGTCGAAGTCGCGCAGGTGCTGCGCGAGCGCGAGGTACGGCACGTCGTAGGAGCTGAACGTCTCGCGGGGCTCGTCGACGTACTCGCGCAGGACCTCCCACGCGGGGCGGCCGTCGAGCTCGAACACGGTGCCGCCGCTCGCGCGCGTGACGACGTGCTCGAGACCGAGCGGTCGGCAGCCGTGGCTGACCTCGGTCTCGAAGCGGAGGTCGCCCTCGACGAGGAGCGCCGCGACGGAATCGCTCGCGACGCGTGGGCCCGCGTACTGGTACGTGCGCGTGAGCTGCATGAGCTCGCCTGCCGCGCCACCGAACACGAGCAGCTCGGGCGGCGCGGTGCGCTCGAGGCCACGCACGAACGCGGAGGTGTTTCCGGTGAGGCCGTCCGGGAAGACGAAGAGCGCGCGCGGGCGATCGTGCGCGGCGACCTGTGCGCCGAGCCGTTCGCCGAGCGCTTCGGCGTCGTGCGAGAAGCCCTCCTCGAAGAGCGCCTCGAAGCGAGCTCGTTCGGACGCGATCGCGAGCACCGCGACGGAGTGGGTGCCTTCGTCGGAGCCGCTGCGCGTGATCACGCCCGCACCGGTGCAGCCGACGAGCGCGGCCCTCGGGGCCTCGTCTCGAATCGCCGCGAGCAGCGGTTCTTGATCGTGACCCGCGGTCGCGAAGACGAGCATCGCGTCCGGGGCGCACCCGAGCCGCTCGATCGCTTCGCGTGCCGCCTGTCGTCCGGCGGCTCCGCTGTCGTGACTCCGACTCTCCCCCGTCGCAGCTCGACTCATGACCGAAGGATACGCAGTCGGCGCCCGCGCCGATATCGCCGAGTCGGGGCGCCTCGTCCGGAACCCGTCGGGAGGTTCCCCGACGCGCTCGCATCGCTCAACCGAACGCGAGCGTGCCGCCGTCGGTCGCGGTCGCGCGCGCGAGGCGCGCTTCGGCACCGAGCAGGAGCGTGCGCAGGTCGTCCCCATCGGTCGGGGACGACGCGAGGCCCACGTCGACCAGAATCTTCACGCGCTCGCGCTCGCCGTGGAACGCGAGCTGTCGCACCTCGGATTGGAAACGCCGCACCGCGGGCGCGATGGTCCCCGCGTTGGTCTCCGCGAAGCCCGCCACGAGCACGCCGTCGCACCAACGACCGCGGATGTCCTCCACGCGAAAGCGTGTCGCGAGGAGCTGACCGACCGCGCCGACCATGCGCTCGCCGAGGCCGGTGCCGTGACGCGCCACGTGGTCGTCGAAGTCGCGCAGCGAGATCACCGCGACCGTGAACGCGCGCGCGCGTCGACGCGTCTCGCCGAGCTTCGCGTGCAGCAGATCGAGCAGCTCCGCGCGACCGGGCAGTCCCGACGCCGGATCGATGCCGCGCACCCGCCGCGCGGCCATGCGTCGAGCGAACGCTGCGATCACGTTCGCGCGCGCCGGGCCAAGCGGCACGATCGCGTCCGCGCCGGCGGAGAGCGCGTCGGCGCCGCCGCCCGCCGTCACGAGGATCGCGGTCTCGTCGCCGCCGTCGGCCATCCGCACCGTGCGCACCGCCGCGAGCGGCTCGTTGCCGCTCACGAGCACCACGTGCGGTCGCTCGCGCACGAACGACGCGAGCAACGACGATGCGCTCGGGTGCTCGTGCACGTCGAAGCCGCGCCCGCGCAGCTCCCGCGCGAGCTCGGGGGCTTCCATCACCGCCACGCGCAGCGTCACCGGGCGCATCGCGTCGAGCCGCAGCATCGCGCGGCGCAGATCGCGATCGTCGACCGGGTGCGCGAGGAAGAGATCCGCGCCGGTCGCCATCGCTTCGTCGCGGATCTCCCACGAGTCTTCGAGCGCGAGGGTCGCGACGGGCAGCTCGGGTCGAACCTGACGAAGACGCGCGATCGTGCGCGCGGCGCCTTCGGGTCCTTCGAACGGGATCGAGACGAACGCCGCGCCGATCGAGCCGAGGTCGATCGCGTCGAGCTCCTCGCTCGAGGTGCAGGGTACGAAGCTCGCGAGGGTCTGCGCGAGCGCGCCGGTGAAGTAGTCGACGAGCGCCGGATCGTCGTCGACCACGAGCACCCGCGGACCGAGGAGGCGCGAGCTCGCGTCGGGGAGCGACACGCCGACCTGCGTGGTGTCGGCCGCGCCCTCCGCGCCGCGTCGGAGCACCTCGAGCGCAGACTCGAAAGCCGCCCAATCGGGGTTCTTCCGTTCGTCGAGGCGTCGCAGCTCCAGCTCCACCGCGGCGGCCGCGGTGCCGATCGCGTCGAAGCCGAAGCTCCCCGCCGCACCCGCGAGATCGTGCACGTGTCGGATCGCCTCGCGGATGCCGGCGAGCACGCTCGGGCGCTCGCGCGCCGACTCACACGCGGCCACCGCACGCTCGAGCTGTCGCGGCAGACCCTTGCGGTAGGTCGCGACGAGCTCGTCGTAGGAGCGCGCCGAATTCTGCGTGGTGTCGTAGGTCGGCTCGACCAGGACATCCTCCGAGACCGCTTCGTCGTCCGGCGTGCCGAGGTCGTCGATCTCCGAGAGATCGATCTCGAGCACCGACTGCCGATCGTGCGCGCGCTGGGCGGGGCTCACCAACGTGAGCGCGGTGACGCGCGCCGCGAGCTCGTCGGGCGAGAGCGGCTTGTAGAGCACGTCCGCGCACGCGAGCTGTTCCTTCAGGCGCTTGTACGAGTCGAGATCCCGATAGAACGCGGAAACGAACACGATCGGGAGCGTCACGCCTTGTTCGCGGATCTTCTCGATCCAGCGCAGTCCCGTGGTGTCCGGCAAGAGCCCGTCGACCACCAGCACCGACGGGTCGCCCGTCGCGAGCAGGTGCAGCGCGTCGCGTCCCTTGCGCGCTTCGAGCACCGTCAGCCCTCGCGCTTCGAGCGCGGGTCGGACGAGACCACGGAACGCAGCATCGTCGTCGAGGAGGAGCACGCTCGGGGTCACGCGGGGATGATGCGAGCCCGCTCGTCCCGGGATCAAGACGGGGTTCTGCGGGACATGCGGCTCGCGGGTCGCGCCTCGTCGCGAAGTCGGTGGCTGACCCCGCCGACGGGCAAGAAGCCCACGTGACGTTCGTGTCACCGACGACGGAGATGGAAGGTCGCCGACTCGATCGCCCCGCCCTTCATCGAGTAAGCTCGGTTCACGATGCGTCGCTCCTTCGCCTTCCTTGCCTTCGTCGCCACGTTCGTCCCGCTCTTCTCTGCCGGCTGCGGCAGCAACACCGGGCTCGCGCCGCGCGAGGAGCCCGAGTGTTACGACGACCGAGACTGCAACGCGGGCTTCGTCTGCGAGGCGCAGGTCTGCGTACCGCCGCGTCGTCGACCGGACGCGGGACCGTTGCCGGACGGCGCCGTGCCGGAGCCGATGGGCGAGTGCATCTTCGACGACGACTGCCCGGGTGACTTCGTCTGCGAGGTCGGCATCTGCATCCCGCCGACCAGCTCGTGCGGCGAGTGCCCCTTCCCGAACGAGTGTCGCGACGGCGTCTGCGTCGCGCCCGGCGACGGAACCGGCGACGTCTGCGAGTTCGATCCCGAGTGTGGCGACGGATTCCTCTGCATCGCCGGTCGCTGCACGCCCGACCCGCGCATCCCGCGGACCTGCCTCGACGGAATGACCTGCCCCGACGGGCTGATGTGCTCCGTCGACGGCCGCTGCATCTGCACGCGCAGCGCGGACTGCCCGCTGGGCACCATCTGCGGTGCGGAGGGTACCTGCGTGCCGCCCGACGATCGCTGCATCGCGGACGAGGACTGCCCGGCGGGGCTGCTCTGCGAGGCCGGCGAGTGCATCGATCGCAGCGAGTGCGACGTCGTCCACCCGGTGCTGACGTCGCCGCGGGTGTGGGAGGTGTCGAGCACCTACAACTTCCGTGAGGCGCTCCCCGGCTGGCTCGACTCGCTGCTCGCCGCGGTCGCCGCCCCCTTCCGCTTCTTCTCCGGCAGCGGCCCCGCGCCCGACTTCACGGGCCTGCCGGGCTTCATCGAGGATCGCCTCTGGGAGCTGCTGCGCGACTGGATCGTCGACAACGTGCCCTCCTCGGTAGTGCGCGCGATGGGCGGCATCGCCGCGCTCAACGACATCCTCTCGACTTGGCTCGTGACCGAGCAAATGACGCTCTGGGACGGCGGTGCGGTCGACGTCTACCGCGGCCAGAACCAATGGACCGAGGTCGAGTTCACCTACGACGGCCTGCGCGTCCGCGGGAACCCGGAAGACATCATCGATTGGAGCTTCACCCCGCGCGAGTACGACGCGCGCGCGCTCTGCGGCACCTTCTACATCGAGCGCCACGACCTGAACGTCGGCATCGGCGCGATCATCGCGTGGGCCGTCGACGCCGTGATCGAGCGCGCGACCGGTGGTCGCTACGACACCGCAGAGGAGATGCTCATCGGCTTCGGCGGTGTCATCTGCAACGAAGCCGGCAACATCGCGGCCGATCTCGCGCGCAGCCTCGGGCTCGACTTCATCCGGCCCGCGGACGCCGACGCCCTCGCGACCTCCGCGTGCAACGGCTTCGTGCGCACGCTCGCCGATCCCCTGGTCGACGCGCTCAACGACGCACGCCTCAACCTCGACGTGGTGAGCTTGAAGGGCAGCGCCCCGATCGTGAGCAACCGAAGCCTCACGCCCGGCACGTGGGAAGGCTCCCTCATCGGCGGCGACTTCACGGGCACGTGGAGCGCGCGTCGCTGAGCGAAACGATCTTCGGCCGCTACACGTCGCTGCACGACGTCGCGTCGCTGCATGGCGTCGCTGTACCATCGCGTTCGAGCGGGTGTGCATGAATGAGGCACGCGCCGCGCGCGACGTGTAGGCTGACCCCATCGGATGAGGGGACACTCGATGACGCGTGGGTTGTGGCTTTCATTGCTCCTGACCAGCACGGCGGTCGCGCAAGCGCCGACCACCACACCCGCGGAGGGCGCGCCGCCCGACGGCGAACCGGCGGAGGGGGCAGGCAGCGAATACGACCCGCGCGCGATGCGCACGGAGGGGCTCGACGACGAGGCCGCGCGCTCGCGCTTCCGGATCGGGCAAGCGCTCTACGCCGAAGGGCGCTTCACGGAGGCCGCGCGCGAGTTCGAGAGCGCGTACGAGCTCTCGCGACGCGCGTCGTTGCTGTTCAACGCGTACCTCGCCTACCGCGACGCCGGCATGCTCGAGGACGCGACGCGCACGCTCGGGGTGTACCTCGACGCGAGCCCGGACCTCGAGGACGGCCCGGCGCTCCGCGCGCGGCACCAAGCGATGCTGCGCAGCGTGGAGCAGCAGCGGGCGGAGCGTGACGCGCAGGCCGCGGAGCGGCAGCGCCTCGAAGAGGAACAGGCGCGTCTCGCACGCGAGGCGGAAGAGGCGCGTCGTCGGGAAGAGGAGCAGCGCCGCCGTGCGGATGCCGCGGATCGAAGCGGCCTCTTCAAGACCGGCCTCGTGGTCGGTGGAGCGGGCGTCGCGATGTTGATCACGGGCGTGGTGACCGGAGTGCTCGCCAACTCGCAGTACGACGAGCTCGACGAGAATTGCCCCGATGGTCGGTGCATCGTCGGCTACGACGCGGACGCGAACTCCAACCGAGGACGGCGCCTCGCGCGCACCACCGACGCGCTGCTCTTCGGCGGCGCGGCGGTGACCGTCACCGGGCTCGTGATGGTCTTGCTCGGGGGCGGGTCTTCGACGGACGAGGCGCCCGTCGAGGCGTCGGCGGGATGCGGGGCGAGCGGCTGCGAGGCCGAGCTTCGGGTGAGGTTCTGATGAAGACGCTGTCGCTCATTCTTCTGCTCGCGCTCGCAGGCTGCTCCATCGTTCACGGAGACGAGTTCACGCAGGAAGAGGGCTGTGACCTCCAGCTTCGGTTGCGCGGCTTCTCGCCGCACGTGATCGACCGCACCCACATCTTCCTGACGCGCGCGAACCGAGACGGAACCCAGCGGCGGAACGAAGCGGTCGCGGTCTTCGATCCGCTCGGGACGTCGAACCTCGACCTTCGGATGCCCAACGCCGTTCGGCCGCGCACCAACGCGAACCTCGGGCTCCCTTCGATCGACTTCTTCGCCGATTTCGACGACATGGAAGGGTTCTCCGCGGGAGACCACACCTGGACGCTCGACGACGCCTGCACGACGGGACCGGAGTTGTTCCCCCACAACACCGACTTCACGCCGATTCGCGATCCCGAGCTCTCCGGTGCGGCGGTGGAGGTGCGCTTCTGCGATCTCCCCGTGCCGCTTCGTCGCTCTGCGGTGGAGGTCCGCGTGATGCGCCTGCTGCCGGACGAGAACAACCCGATGGAGGTGGTCGAACAAGCCATCGGCTTCTATCGGCTCGACGACGCGGGCCGCAGCCCGGGAGGGATCGACGTCCCGCCGGTCGCCAACGTGGACTTCGATCTTCGCGTCGAGGTGATCGCCGACTTGAACGGGAACGGCGCCCTCGAGCGTACCGAGCTCGCGTGGTCCTACGAGCACGACGCCGATGAGCTCATTCGCTGTCAAGATCTCCCTTTCCTCGACGACGCTGGATGCCCGAGAGTCACGGGGGTGCCCGGACGCATGCCCGCTTGTGTGGCGGGCGGCAACCTCCGTGTCGTGGTCTCCGAAGCCTTCATGATGAATCGGCAGTCGACGTTGACCCACCCGTCGTGGTTCCAGTTCGTCGAGCCCTGAGAGCCGATCACCGTCGACTTCGAGCTCAGCCGCGCTTCGGACCGAGCCGCGTTCGGATGGACATCGCCTCGCGACGGAGCACGTGCCTCGCGACGGAGCACGTGCCTCGCGACGGAGCACGTGCCTCGCGACGGAGCACGTACCTCGTTGCGCTCCTCGAAGCGCGCTCACTCTGCGTGCGGCAGCCCCGTCGCCACGTAGGGATCCTCGATCACCGCGCGCCCGTCCTCGAAGTGTGTCTCGAGGAACGTGAGCCACGCGTGCAGACCCTGCTCGGAGTCGCCCACGTTGTCGTGGGTCGCCACCTCGACGGTCTCTCCATCGCGCACCACGTCGAACTGCAAGAAGCCCGCGGTGCGGCCTCCGGTTCCGTTCGCCGTCGCAGGCGCGGCGACGTTCGTGATGCCGACGACGGGCCGCAGCTCCGCGCCCACGAGGGGCAGCTCCATCGCGCGCATCAGGGTCCACGACGCGACGTTGGGGACGACCTCGTCGTCGAGCGCGACACCGGCGAGCACGTCGGGAGACGCGTCACCCACCAGACGCTCCACCTGCACGTGGCGCCCCCACACCGTCGCGTCGCCCGGGTCGAGGAAGGTCTGCAGCACCGGGAAGAAGCGGTCGACGTCGCCGTCCGTGGTGCCGCGCGGACGCAGGAGCCGCGTGAGGCTCCCGAAGAGCTCGCTCTCGCCGATGATCGACGACACGCGGCCGCCTGGCACCACGAGCACCGCCGCATCGAACGCGCCGCTGAGTGCGAGCGGCTCGGGGCCCATGATCCCGCCGAGCGAGACGCCGAGGTACGCGAGGCTCTCGGGATCCAGATCGGAGACCTCGTCTCCGTCGAGATCGATCCCGGTTTGAACGAGGCGCACGAGCTGGAGCTTCTCCCACGCGCTCTGGCGGAAGTTGTCGCGTAGACGCAGCGGGAAGAGCGCGCGCTCCTCGAGGTCGCCGATGGTGAAGAACCGGAGCGTGGTCGCGAGGGTGTCGTCGCTCTCGCCCGCCACGTCGGGATGTTGTCCGTGCGAGACGGCGTCGATCGCGATCGTCGCGAAGCCGCGCGGCGCCGCGAAGCCCGCCAGGCGATTGCCCTGGTCGCGGCCCGAGCCGAGCCCGGAGCCCCAGACGATCGTGCGAAACGGGCCTTCGCCTTCGAGTGGGAGCCACACCGTCACGGGCAGCACGTGCGTGCGTTCGCGCGATACACCGCGGTGGATGCGGTCTTCGTCCCGGTAGTCGATCGCCTCGAACGCGAGCTCGCAGCGACGAAAGAGCGCCTCGTCGGTGCAGGTGGGCGCGGTGGTCGGCGTGGGGGCGAGCGTCGCGACGTCCGCCGCCACCGCGAGCGATGCGTCGACGAGGGTGCCGACCGGGTAGACGGAGAGCGCGACGAGCTGCGTGGTGTCGACGCCGAGCGTGCTCAACGTCTCGAGCGCTTCGGACGTGCGCGCGTCGGGATCGTCGAGCAGCGCGGCGGTCCCGTCGGAGGGCTCGAGGCAGCCGCCCGCCGCGTCCGTGAGCGCGCGCGTGACGAATGCGACCACCCACGTGCGCTGCGGGAGCGGACGCAGCGGGCGCATCATCAGCGTCGCGCCGCCGTCCGTGGTCTCCGTCTCCACCGGTACCAGAAGCGGATCGTCGCCGAGGATCGCGAGGCCGACCCCTGCGTCCGCCTCCGCGGTCTCGAGCCCGCTCGGCAGCGCCTCCTCGTCGAACGCGCGCCCGAAGCGGAAGAAGATCCCCGAGGTGCTGCCGAAGCCGTCGAGCTCCGAGAGGTCCTCCGTGAAGATCGGCGCGTAGCCCGCGAAGCGGGTCAACAGCGGAGCAAAACGCGTCTCGTCGAAGAAGAGCGAATGTCCCGTCGCGCGCGAGGAATCCTCGCGGAGCAGGGTCGGGTCCGGCCATTGATGCAGATCGTCGCCGAGCGGATCCCACAGCCCCACCGTGCAGCTCGGTCCGGCGTCGAGCGGCGGCGCGGCGTCGTCGAGGCCTGCATCGGAGCCGGCGTCCGAAGCCGGAGCGTCGTCGTCGCCACACGCGACGAGCGCGAACGTGAGGAGGAAAGGAAGCGCGCGATGCATGAAGAGAGCATCGTCGATCGGACACGCGATCGGGAGGGGCGTTCACTCTCGGTTCGCGCGCGAACGACCCCGCGCGCACGAGCCGTAACCGGAGCGTGTGAACATTCAGGGGTGTGGGGCGTCGGTGCCCCGCTCCCGCACGACGCTCACCACCGGAAGAACGATGCGCTCCATCCCACTCGCCATCGCCGCGCTCCTGTCGGCCTGCACCCCGTCGACTCCCGATCCGACCGTCCCCGGCAGCGACACGACCACCGGCGACGACTCGTCGGCGAACGAGGCCGACCTTCGTGCGCCAGCTCCTGCGCCGACGCAGCGGTTGGCCATCGGCAAAGGTCACGCGTGCGAGCTTCGCGGAGGAGGCGAAGTCTGGTGTTGGGGACGCAACGCGGAGGGACAGTGTGGCGTCGAAGGCGAAGCGCAGATCGCGGTGCCACGCCGCGTGATGCTCGTCGGTGTGGCACGTGCGGTCGTCGCGGGAGCTCGCCACACGTGCGCGATCCTCGACTCCGGCGAGCTGAGCTGTTGGGGCTGGGGCAGATTCGGTCAGCTCGGCGATGGGCGGCGTGAGTCGTCCTCGGTGCCCGTGCTCGTGTCGGAGCTACGCGACGTCGTCGACGCCGCGGCGGGAGAGCTGCACACGTGCGCGGTCGACACGCGCGGTCGTGTGTGGTGTTGGGGCAGCGACACGCTCGGGCAGCTCGGTCGAGGCGTGCCAGAGCGACCCGCGAGCCTTCCGCCGAGCGGAGGCCTGCGCGGTGTCGAGTCGCCTGCACCGAGCGCGGCGGCGCCCGATGCGGGCACCGTCGCGACGCCGCGGCCGAGCCCCGAGGGTCCCTTCGCCGCGCTCGAGCCCGCGCCGAGCGACGCTCCGCGCGGTGGTTTGGGTTTCGCGTCCGGACCACCGAGCGGCTCGCCGACTCCCCAGCTCGTGCCGGTCGAAGGTGCACGCCGCATCGCGACGCAGGAGCATTGGACGTGCGCGATCGTCGAAGACGGCGCGGTCTCGTGCTGGGGCCGTGACGCCTTCGACCACGTGCGCGTGCCGACGCTCGTCGAGGGCGTCTCTCGGGCGGTCGCGGTGGCGGCCGGTCGTCGCGTCGCGTGCGCGCTCGGCGTCGACGGAGTGGTGAGCTGCTGGGGCCGGGGGAACATGGGGCAGCTCGGTGACGGCACGAGCGAGGATCACGCGCAGGCGCGTCCGGTCGCGGAGCTGGTCGACGTGGTGGAGATCGGCGCCGGCGACGAACGCGCGTGCGCGAGGCTCGCGACCGGGACGGTGTGGTGCTGGGGAGCCGGCGTGCTCGGCGACTACTACGGGCGCAGCAGCGCACCGACGCCGTATCAGGCGCACGGGCTCGAGGGGGCGACTGCGCTCGGGGTCGGAACCGACGGCGCCTGCGCGACGATCGCGGACGGCTCGACCTGGTGTTGGGGCGGATCGACGCGCCTGCCGACGCGGATCGAATGAGGGAGCCGTAAGCGGCGCGAGGGTGGTGCGTTCGTTGGTCGGCGACGAGATCGACTTCATCGCGACACGTCGAGGAGAACGAGAGAATGCGAAGCGCGCTGTTGCTGCTGCTCGTGGCCCTGGGGGGCGGCTGCGGCTCGAACGTGAACGCGGCCGGCGTGGAGCTCGTCGTGGCGCCGGGACGTCGCGCGCCGCGGCTGCACGCGCACCCGGCGATCGCTCGCACGCACGCGGCGGCGCGCGCGGTCTGCGGCCGTGACGTGCCGATTCGCTTCGAGTTGCTCGGGATTCGTCCGGAGAGCTTCGCCGCGGAGCGGGCGGTCGAGGAGCTGGAGGGGATCGCGTCCGCGCTCGAGCTGCTCGCGTCGCGATCGACGTCGGAGCCGCTGCGCGAGCACGTGTGCGAGACCCTCGCTGCGATCGTCGTGACGCACGTCTTTCCTCCGCCGCGCACACGCGAGGTGCACTTCGGCATCGAGCCGTCCCCCCACGACTCGCGCGAGCGGAGCCCGAACGATCGAGGTGTGCTGCGGGTGTTCTGGGCCCCCGCGCCACAGCCTCCTGCGCGCCCGACGAACGGAGAGACCGACGTGCTGCTCGAGCTCGGTCGCGCGCACTCGATCGCGCGCGCGCGTCGCTTCGCGTCCGTCGATCCGACCGCGGTCCCGCGCGACGCGCTCGCGAGCTACGCGGCGTACCTCCACGACGTCGGGAGCCATGGGCTCTGGTCGTTGGAGCGACGCGCCCCGCAGCGACGGAGACCACCCGGCTGGCGGCGCGACCTGCTGTTGCGCGCGCTTCGCGCACGCGACGCGGTCGCCGACGATGCAACGCCCCTCGACGACCGGATCGCGTCGGCGTGCCTCGAGCTCGAGCACACGATCTTCGCGCTCGTCGACGATCGCGAGGACGTGCCGTCCGAGCTGACGGAGCTCGTGCGCGCCGGATGGTCTTCGCTCGCCGGCTCGGTGCGCCTTCGCGTGCTCGTGCACGTCGTCTCCACCCTGCCCGCCGCGGACTCCACACCGCGCGCGCCCTACGGGATCTCGCTCGAAGACTGGGTGCCCCTGCTGTCCGGCGGGGTCCACGCCGACCCGCGAACGGCGGATGAGATGCTCTGCGCGTCGAACGAGCCGACGTGTGAACGAGATCGCCTCGCCCGCTTCGTCGCACACCATCCTCGGATCGGGCCCGCGACCGTACGGGGCCTCGCACTGAGCCCGACGCTCCTGGCCCGCTTCTTCGGCAGCGCGCCCGTCGTGCCGCGTCTGCCGTCGCGCCCCCCGCTCCCTTGGGCGGCGCTCCTTCGCGCGCTCGACGACGACGCGCAGGTCGTCGCGGCGCGGGCCCTCGCGGAGGCCTCGCTGACGACGGGCCACGCACCCCACGAGCTGGAGGCGGGCGTCGAGGCGATCCATCCCGAAGCGACGACCGAGGTCCGCGTCGAGTTGCTGCGAGTGCTCGTGGCGCACGTGCGCCCGGCGGACGGCGAACCGCGCTCGGTCCACGCCGAAGCCGCGGAGCTCGCGCTCTTGTTGCGACGCGGCGGGCTCGACGAGCTCGCGCGCGCGTTGCATTTCGCGGCCGACGACGTGGACCTGATCGGGATCGTGGGCCCCGAGCTCGAGGTCTTTCTTCGCGGGCAGGGGGACGAGGAGGAAGCCTTCGCGTGGCTTCGCGTGATGAACGCGGCGGTGCGTCGCTTCGGCCCGCCGGGCGCGAAGGCCTTCGCCGACTTCCTCCGCGACCGGCCTCACGCCGCGGAGCGGCGGACCCTCGTGCAGCGCTGGCTCGCGACGCTCTCGCGCGTCTGAGGACCCATGCTTCGTGCCGGCCCGCCGACGAAGCGACACGGAGCGCTGGCCACCACGAATCGATCACGAGAAGCGGTGAGCTACCCAACGGTTTCGGGCGGCGCCGGGCCGGCGCGGCCCCGGATTGCCCACGCTGCGTGGAGTGAGTGCTCGACCCGCGAGACCCCACGACCGCGTCGAGAGGCTCAACTCCGGCACGCCTCGAGCGCTTCGCGCAGCGGCTTCGCGCGCGCGGGATCGATCATCGCGAGGTACGCGATCTTGCCTGCGAGGTGCGCGCGGAAGTCCGGGTGATTCTCGCGGTTCTGCGATTGAAGTCCCTCGGCCTTCGCGGCGTGGAGGATCGCGCGTAGGCGGCGCACCTCCGCGCGGGGAAGGCCGAGCTTGGTCGGCTCGTTGACCACGATGCCGGTCACCGTCTGGCGGCCGCCCTTGCGCTGCACGCGGACCTTCTTCGGGTTCAGCGCGAAGCCTTCGTCCTCGATCACGTGCCGCATGCGCGCGAGCATCATCCCGAGCTCCGAACGCTTCTCGGAGCCGGTGCTGAACGTGAGATCGTCCGCGTAACGCGTGTAGGTCAAACCGTGCTTCTTCGACAGGCCTCGCAAGCGTCGGTCGAGCTTGCGCGCGACGAGGTTCGAGAGCGCGGGGCTCGTGCACGCGCCTTGCGGCAACGCGCGCGGGCCCACCGCGACCTGGTAGGTGCGACCGTCGTAGCTGAGCGTGCGGCGCGGGCTCTCGGTGCAGAGCAGCGCGAGGATCGTGGCGACGGCGGGGCTGTAGCCGAAGGAGCGGAACACGCCGCGCACGCGGGGGAAGGTGACGCTCGGGAAGAAGTCCGAGAGATCCAGGTTGATGACGAGGTCGCGGCCCTGGTGGGGGCGCGCGTTGGTGACGGTGGAGCGGCCGGTCACGAAGCCGTGCGCGGCCTCGTCGAGCGGGATCTTCGTGAGAATCGTCTCCAGGATCTTCGTTTGAGCAGCCGCGACGTTCGGTTTGGGCGCCGCGAGCACGCGGGTGCCACCCGTACGTTTGGGTACCTCGAACTGCACGTAGTGGGTGGTCTGCGCGGCCTCTTGATGGAACGCGAGCCAGCGCAGGCGCGGAACCGTGACGCCGAGGTGCGCCGCGAGCTGCTCGGGCGTGACGATCACCGGCAGGCCGAACGCTTCGAGGCGCTCGATCTCCGCGCGCCGATCGTGGAGCTGCGACGAGACGCCTTCGCCGAGGAAGATCACGTCCGTCGCGCGCCGCGTCGCGATCGCCTCCGCGCGCGCGGCCTTCTTCTTCGCCGCTTCGGCTTTCTTCGCCGCCTTCTTCTCCGCGCGTTCGCGTCGCCGCGCCTCGATCGCCTCGTCCGCGTTCTTCTTGCCGGACGCGTGCGCCATGCGGGCCGAGTCGTGGTGCTCGAGCCAGAGGTCACCGATGCGGTGGATCTCGTCGAGGTCTTCCTGCGTGAGCAGGCCGCGCAGCACGAGGCCGCGGTCGATCAGCGCGGTGCGCTCGTCGCTCGCGGGCGGGATCACGTCGACGCGCCCGATCCACGCGGTGCGCCAGGGCACGATCTTCTTCGCGCGCTCGCGGAGCTGCTCGGGGGTGAGCGTGAGCGTGCCCGAGGTGTCGTAGGGATCGGTGCTCGCGCGCTCCTTGGGCGGCTTCCATCCGCCGCTGCTCGGCGTGCTCGTGCTCGACGTAGGCGCGCCGGTGCCACCGAAGGCGGCGCCGACGATGGTGGCCGCGTCGACCACGAGGCCTTCTGGATGGTAGAGCCACATCCCCACGATCGCGGTGCGCGTGTAGCCGGGCAAACCGCCGCGTTCGAAGAGCGCGTGCAGGCGCGCTTCGGCTTCCTTGCGCAGCGAGGGCTCCGCGATGCCGACCGCGCGTGATGCGACGCCGGTCGCGCTGAACTGTTCGCCCGCGTCGACGAAGCCGAGCGCGACCTCGCGGACCTTCACATCGAGGTCGTCGTCGCCGCCGCCGAAGAACCGTTTGAGCTTGTCCCAGAAGCTCATGCGCGCGCCTCTCGAGCGGGAGCGTGAACGAGAGCGTGAACTGGGGAGCGCGACGTCTCGGTCGTCGTCACCGACCGATCCGCAGGAGGAGAGCCACCGAACCGACTTCTCGCGAAGGACCGCGTCCGATCACCCATGGCGCCGCACATGGTGCAAGCGGCAGACCCTCGGGTCGCTCTGGTGATCGGTCGCACCATGTGCGGCGCCACCGAAGAGCATCGGGCGTGGGGAAGCATGGAAGACCAATCGCCACCGCGGCGGAACACCGCGGCATGGTGGGCTCGGTTCGGTGGATCTCCTTCTACAGATCGGTGTTGCTGGTCGGCTGCGCCGACTTCTGGGGAGTGAACTCCCCAGCAGCCCGTTGAAGAACCTCGTTCTTCAACGGAGCCGCGTGTTTTGGGGGAGGC
>ERZ761602.2207-NODE-2207-length-31611-cov-233.253486_pt1 | contig 31611 bp, 27 predicted proteins | sample MGYA00512165_ERZ761602 | MGnify/ENA primary metagenome ERZ761602 (study PRJEB28899, sample SAMN02445085) | bioreactor sludge metagenome | biome: EBPR sludge; isolation source: Thorneside wastewater treatment plant | place: Australia: Brisbane, Thorneside...
CTTCCCGCCCTCTCCCAGATGAACCAAAAGCCACGAAAGAAAGCATACAAGGGAGCGGTCGATCGTTACAGCGGCGTGCCGCCCTTTGCCGAGACGCAGCAGTACGTGCGCCGTGTCCTGCATTTCTCGGGCTTCGCCACCAAGGAGAGGGGCTGAGGGGCGCCCGGCGCGCCGTTCCGCCACCTTGCTCGCCCCGGGGATGCAGCGTGCGGCTGGCCCCCGTGCAAACGACCCTGGCCCGGTCGCTGCCGAGTGCGGGCGGCGACGCGAGCTGGCTGCCGGGTCCATGCGTCCGACGCCGGCAGGTTCTGCCGCCAACCCGATAGTGCTCAGAGCAACCCCCGGGTGCGCCTCCCGTCGGCATAAAGCATTTTTCTTGCGCTCCATTGCCTCTGTTTGTTGTACTCTTTGCGCCGTCTTCGCCCACCGGTGCATGATCGAAAGACATGCGCGCCGCGAGGACGGTGCCGCGTCGCCCGCGTCCGATCTTCATCAACAGGAGGTATCATGCGTTTTCTAGCCAGGTTGTTGAGTGCCGTCATTCCTCTCTCGCTGCTGCTTTGCGGTCCGGCGGCGGCGCGTGACTGGGATGCGATCAAGCAGTCGGGAACCATCATCGTCGCCACCGAAGGGGGTTTCCAGCCGTTCAACTACTATGATGGGCCGAAGCTCACCGGTTTCGAGGTGGAGCTTGCCGAAGCGATCGCGAAGAAGCTCGGGCTCAAGCTCGAATGGCGCGTGGTTCCGTTCGACGGACAGATTGCCGCACTGAAGCAGGATCGTTTCGACTTTGCCATCGCTTCGCATGGCTATACGGCAGAGCGAGCGAAGTCGGTCGATTTCGCCAATCCGCACTACTGCACCGGCGGCCAGATCGCCGCGCACAAGGACGGTCCGCTGACCGTTGCGGCGCTGGACGGCAAGACCGTCGGCGTCCAGCTCGCCACCAGCTACGCCGACGCGGCGAAGAAGGTCAAGGGCATCAAGACGATCAAGACCTACAAGGGCGACCCCGAAGCCTTTGCGGCGCTGCGTGCGAAGAAGGTCGATGCCTGGATCTCCGACAAGTTCACCGTCAAGGCGACGCTCGACAAGAACGCCGATGCCGGCATCACTGCCGGCGAGCTGGTGTTCGTCGAGCGCGTGTCGATGATCCTGCGCAAGAACAACAAGGCGCTTGCGGAGCAGCTCAATCAGGGGCTGGCCGAGGTGATGAAGGATGGCACCTACAAGGCACTGTCGGAAAAGTACTTCAAGGAAGACGTTTCCTGCCGTTCCTGAGCCTGAGCTGAGTCGCGCGCGATGAACTGGACCAGGCAGCACCCGGGATGGGCGATGTTCGCCGCCATGATCGGGCTGCTTCTCTTCCTCTGGGGGATGGCGCTGCCGCTCGCGGCAGCGCCATCCCCCATCGGGCCAGCGGCCGAGCAGTTTGCCGACGGGGCGAGAATCACCGTCGGGCTGACCTTGATCGCCGGCAGCGCCGGCGTCCTGATCGGCGTCCTCGCCGGCCTCGGCAAGCTGTCGCGCTTCTGGCCACTGCGCTGGCTCTGCGACAGCTACGTCTGGCTGATTCGTGGCACCCCCCTGCTGCTGCAGATTCTGTTCGTCTGGCTGGCCTTGCCGACGATCATGCCCGAAGGAGTGGAACTGTCCGATTTCGCCTGCGCGGCGATCGCCCTGTCGCTCAATGTCGGTGCCTACAACACCGAGTGCGTGCGGGCGGGGATCCTTGCCGTGCCGCACGGTCAGGTCGAGGCCGCGCGCGCCCTCGGACTGACGCCGCTGCAGACGTTCATGGACGTGATCCTGCCGCAGAGCATGCGCGTGGCGCTGCCGGCACTGGCCAACAACCTGGCCTCCCTGGTCAAGGATTCGTCTCTCGCCTACGCCATCAGCGTCGTTGAACTGACCATGGTCGGTTACCGGGTGCAGGCCGAGAGCTATCAGCCCATCCCGGTGTTCGTGACCATTGCCGCCATCTACCTGATCCTGACCACGGCCTTCACGACGCTGACGGCCGCGCTCGAGGCGCAACTCGATGTCGGCCAGAAGCGCTAGCGGGAGTCGCCATGAACTCTGAAGCCGTTCCCCGACCGATCATCGAGGCGCGCGCGATCGGCAAGCGCTTTGGCGCCTTCCATGCGCTCAGGGACGTCTCGGCGACGTTCCACGAGGGGCAGGTCACCGCCATCGTCGGACCTTCGGGATCCGGCAAATCGACCTTCCTGCGCACCCTGAACCGCCTCGAAGCGCACGATTCGGGCGAGATCGTCATCGACGGCATCGTCCTCAGCGACGACATCAAGAACCTGAACGCCATCCGCCGCGAGGTGGGGATGGTCTTCCAGAGCTTCAACCTGTTCTCGCATCTCACCATTCTGCGCAACCTGACGCTGGCGCCGATGCGCGTGCGCAGGATGGCGAGGGCCGCTGCCGAAGAGAAGGCGATGAACCTGCTCGAGCGGGTGGGGCTGAAGACCCAGGCCAGCAAATATCCCGTACAACTGTCCGGCGGCCAGCAGCAGCGGGTGGCGATCGCCCGCGCGCTGGCGATGGACCCGAAGGTGCTGCTGTTCGATGAGCCCACTTCGGCGCTGGACCCGGAAATGGTCAACGAGGTGCTGGCGGTGATGCGCGAACTGGCCTACAGCGGCATCACCATGCTGGTGGTGACGCATGAGATGGGTTTCGCGCGCGAGGTCGCCGATCGCGTCATCTTCTTCGACGAAGGAGTGATTCTTGAAGACACCACGCCGGAGAGCTTCTTTTCGAATCCCGGGCATGAGCGGGCCAAGGCCTTCCTGTCACAGGTCCGGCACGGTTTCTGAGCATTTGCGGCGGCCTCGGTCCGGCAGCCCGGCTGGCGGCCGCTGCCGCAACCCGGGTTGACGGGCCCGCTACGGCCACTTGCGGCGGCAAGGGGCCGCAGCCTCGATGCCTGGCTCAAGTGGGAGCGGTGCTGCCTGGCGGCCACATCCTCGCTGCCGGATCCTGCCGGTAGAAGCACGCCAGGTTGGCATAGAGACCCGGAAATTCGGCGCGCAGCCGTTGCGGCGTTTCGAAGAAGGCTTCACTCATGACGGCGAAGAACTCGCCGGGGTTCTCGGCGGCGTAGGGATCGAAGACGGTTTCCTCGCCGCCGTGGTCGGCTCGGTCGACGGCGGCGCAGAAGGCATCGTAGCTGGCGAGAAGAACCCGCTGCCATTCCGCGGCCGCGATGCCCGGCGGCAGTGGCGGCATGCCGTTGGCTTCGCCGTTGCGCATGTCGAGCTTGTGCGCGAACTCGTGGATGACCACGTTGTAGCCGTCACCCGCCATCTGCGCGTCGCGCCAGGAAATCAGCAGCGGCCCGCCATCCCAGGCCTCGCCCGATGCCAGCTCCTGGTATTCGTGCACGACGCCGTACTCGTCCTCGATGCAGCGCGGAATGATGAACTCGTCGGCGTAGACGATGATGCCGACCCAGCCGCCGTAGTGGCCGAGACCGAGGTTGAGGATCGGCAGGCAGCCCTGGACGGCGATCGAGACGCAGATGGCGTCGTTCAGTTCGAGGCCGGCGACGGCGGTGAACTCCTTCTCGGCGAGGAACTCCTCGGCCAACCGCCGCAGGCGCAGTTGTTCGTCGCTGTCGAGACAGGAAACGAAAGGCAGTTGCGAGCTGACGTCACGCCACAGTGCCTCGGGGATGCGTGCAGGTTCGTGGCGGTTCCTCAGCCAGCCGAACAGCTTGCCGATCATGCCGTTCGCGTCCCTGCGCGTGCCGCTGTAGTCATGTAGATGCCGGCGAAGATCAGCGCGATCCCCAGATAGTGATACCGCTGCGGCGTCTCGGCGAGGAAGATGGCCGAGAGGATGGTGGCGAAGACCGGCATCAGGTGCAGGAAAAGGCTGGCCTTGCTGGCGCCGACTTCGCCGACGGCGCGATTGTAGAAGACGTAGCCGAGGAAACCGGGGAAGATGCCCGTGTAGGCGATTCCCGCCAGCGCGCCTGGCGAGACGCTGATCGTCCGCCCCTGGGAAAGCTCCCAGGCGTAGGCCGGCGCCAGCGCCAGCAGGCCAACGAGGGTGAATGCGGCGAGCAGCAGCATGGGGTCGACAGCGGCCGGTCGCCACTGCAGTCCGATCGTGTACAGCGCCCAGGTGAAGACGGCGACGAGCATCCACAGGTCGCCGACGTTGAAGCTCAGTTGTCCGAGGCTGGCGGGATCGCCACGGCTGACGATGATGCTGACACCGCAAAAGGAGATGAGCACGCCGAGCCAGTCGATGGTCCGCAAGTGCTTGCCGAGGAAGGCCCAGGAGAGGGTGATGGTGGCGATCGGAATGAAGGAATTGAGCAGCGCGGCGTTGGTTGCCGGGGTGTATTGCAGTCCGATGTAGGCCAGCGTGTTGTAGCCGCCAACACCGAGCAGCCCGAGCACGCTCACTGCTTTCCAGCTCGTGCGCAGCAGCGGCCATTGCGCCCGCAGGTGCGGCAGCGCCAAGGGCAGAACGAGCGCGAAGGCGATTGCCCAGCGCCAGAAGGCGAGCGACAGCGGCGGCACCTGCTCACGCAGCGCGCGACCGATGACCATGTTGCCGGACCAGAAGAGAACCGTCAGGACGAGCAGCAGGTAGGGGTTCTGCAGGCGATCGCGCATCGCTGTCTGGGAGCGGCAAAAGGCGCATTATGCATCAATGGCCGCCAGCGCCCTTATAATGAGCCGATGGTGTCGGTCGTCCACTCGCTCGCCGCACACGGCGATCCCGTTCAGTCGCTGCAGGCGCTCGCCGACGGCCTGCCGACGACGGCCGCAGATCGCTTGTGGCGGGCAGTCGAGCATGCCCGCCCGCTCTATGCCGAGCGCCTGCTGGGCAGCGGCGAGGAGGTCTGGGGACATGCGCTGGGAATGGCCCTGATCGTCGCCGGACTAAAGCTCGACGTCGATTCGCGGCTGGCGGCGCTGCTCTTTGCCGTACCGGCGCTGCAGGAACGCGGCCTGGCGCAGATCGAGGCACACTTCGGAGACGGCGTTGCCCAGTTGGTCGACGGCATCTCGCGGCTCAATCGCATGCGTCCGATCACGCGCAGCTTCACGGCGCATTCGGCGGCGAGCGGTGAGCGCAACGCGCAGGAGATGAAGGCGCAGGTCGAGATCCTGCGCAAGATGCTGCTGGCGACGGTCGAGGACATTCGCGTCGTCCTGCTGCGCCTCGCTTCGCGGACGCAGACCTTGCGGCATTACGCCGCCGAAGCGGACGAGTTGCGCTTGCCGGTGGCACGCGAAACGCTCGAGCTGTACGCCCCGCTGGCCAACCGCCTCGGCGTCTGGGAGCTGAAGTGGGAACTCGAAGACCTTTCGTTCCGCTTCCTGCACCCGGAGATTTACAAGGAAATCGCGCGCCAGCTCGACGAGAAGCGCGCCGAGCGCGAGCAGTTCATCGCTGCGGCGATCGCCCGCCTGAGAGACGAGTTGCAGGCCGCCGGTGTCGACAGCGCCGAGGTTTATGGTCGCCCGAAGCACATTTACAGCATCTGGAACAAGATGCGCAAGAAAGGGGTGGGTTTCGCCGAGGTCTATGATGTGCGCGCACTTCGCGTCATCGTCGGCGAGGTGCGTGACTGCTACACGGCGCTCGGCATCGTGCACCACATCTGGTCGCCGATCGCCAAGGAGTTCGACGACTACATCGCGCATCCGAAGGGCAACGACTATCGCTCGCTGCATACCGCGGTGCACTGCGCCGATGGCCGCGCGCTCGAGGTGCAGATTCGCACACGCGACATGCACCGGCATGCCGAGCTCGGCGTCGCTGCACACTGGCGCTACAAGGAGGGCAGCAAGGCGACGCCCGAGGACCGCTACGACGAGAAGATCGCCTGGCTGCGTCAGTTGCTCACCTGGCGCGACGAGGTGTCCGACTCATCGGACTGGGTCAGGCATTACAAGCAGGCTGCCTTCGACGAGACGGTCTATGTCCTGACACCACAGGGGCGCGTCGTCGACCTGCCGCGGGGTGCGACGCCGGTCGATTTCGCCTATCGCGTGCATACCGACGTCGGGCATCGCTGCCGCGGCGCCAAGGTGAACGGTGCGCTGGTGCCGTTGAATACCCAGTTGGCGACCGGGCAGCGCGTCGAGATCGTCCTTGCCAAGCATGGTGGGCCGTCGCGTGACTGGCTCAATCCGGCGCTCGGCTATCTGTTCACCCATCGCTCGCGAAGCAAGGTCCGGCAGTGGTTTGCCGGCCTGGCACTCGAGGACACCCTGGCCGAAGGGCGGTCGCTGGTGCTGCGTGAACTGCAGCGGCTCGGGCAGCCCGGGCTCAACCTCGACGACCTCGCTGTCCGGCTCGGCCTGGGACGCAGCGAGGACCTCTTCATCGCCATGGCGCGGGCGACGCTGAACATGCGCCAGTTGCAGGCGGCGGTGCGTGCCGGCGAGGTGCCGGGCGAGGAACGCGCCGGCGACGAACTGACGGTTCGCCGGCAACGCGACAGCGACGTCGCCGAGAAGGGCATCCTGATCGTCGGTGTCGGCCGCCTGCTGACGCAGCTCGCCGGGTGCTGCAAGCCGGCGCCACCGGACCCGATCGTCGGTTTCGTCACGCGTGGCCGCGGCGTGTCGGTCCATCGCGCCGATTGCAGCAATTTCGTCCACATGCGGGCGATGCACCCGGAGCGGGTGATCGAGTCCACCTGGGGCGGCAGCACCGATGGCGTCTTTGCCGTGGACATCGTCGTCGATGCCCATGACCGACAGGGTCTGCTGCGTGATGTCTCGGACGTGCTCGCGCGCGAGAAGATCAATGTCATCGCAGTAAACACGCAGTCGCGCCAGGGCAACGCGCACATGAGCTTCACCGCCGAGGTCGCCAGCGTGCCGCAACTCGAACGGACACTCGTCCTGCTGCACGCCGTGCAGGGCGTGGTCGGCGCGCGCCGCGCCTGAGTCGGCCCGGCGCCGCCGTGCAGCAGACCCCTTCTAGGCCTTGAGCAGCTCGATCAGTTCGGCCTGCGACGAATGCGGGCTGGTGCGCGAGCCGCGCTTCTGGTGGTAGCTCCCATCCGGCCCGAGTTCCCAGGCCAGCGTGTTGTCGCTGAGGTAGATCTGCAGGCCCTCGCTCATCACACGCCGTTTGAGCTTGCGATCGAGTACCGGAAACGCCAGTTCGATACGGCGGAAGAAGTTGCGATCCATCCAGTCGGCGCTCGACAGATAGACCTTCTCCTCGCCGCCGGCGTAGAAGTAGAAGACGCGATGGTGTTCGAGCTGGCGACCGATGATCGAGCGGACGCTGATGTTCTCCGACAGGCCCTTGACACCCGCGCGCAGCCCACAGACACCGCGAACGATGAGGTCGATCTTGACGCCTGCCTGCGAGGCCTCATAGAGGGTCGCGATGGTTTCCGGTTCGAGCAGCGAATTCATCTTGGCGATGATCCGCGAACGCTTGCCGGCACGTGCCGCTTCGGCTTCGGCGCGGATCCCCGCGACGACGTTGGGCTGCAAGGTGAAGGGCGCCTGCCACAGGTGTGTCAGCGTCTGCGCGCGGCCGAGGCCCGTGAGCTGCTTGAAGACCTCGTTGGTGTCAGCGCCGATCTCCTCGTTGCAGGTCAGGAGGCCGAAGTCGGAGTACAGGCGGGCAGTCTTCGGATGGTAGTTGCCGGTTCCGAGATGCACATAACGGCGCAGGATGCTGCCGCCGCCGTTGCTCTCCTCACGACGGACGACCATCAGCATCTTGGCATGGACCTTGTACCCGAAGACGCCATAGACGACATGGGCACCGACCTCTTCGAGCTTGGTCGCCCAGCCGATGTTCGCCTCCTCGTCGAAGCGCGCCATCAGTTCGACGACAACCGTGACCTCCTTGCCGTTCTGCGCTGCCCGCAGCAATGACTGCATCAGGACCGAATCGGTACCCGTGCGGTACACCGTCATCTTGATCGCCACCACCTGCGGGTCGACCGCCGACTGTTCGAGCAGTTCGATCACCGGATTGAAGCTCTGGTAGGGGTGGTGCAGCAGGATGTCACCGCTGCGGATGCCGTCGAAGACGCTCTGGCTCTTGTGCAGGGCCTTCGGCAGGCCTGGCGTGAAGGGCTGGAACTTGAGATCCTGGCGCAGCACCCAGTCCGGAACCTGCATCAGGCGAACCAGGTTGACCGGACCGGCAACACGATAGAGGTCGGTCTCGGTCAGATTGAACTGGCCGAGCAGGAACTGGGTCATCGCCTCCGAGCAACTGTTCGCCACTTCCAGACGGACGGCGTCACCGAAATGGCGCTGCGGCAACTCGCCCTGGATCTTGGCGCGCAGGTTCTTCACTTCTTCCTCGTCGACGAAGAGGTCGCTGTTGCGCGTGACGCGGAACTGGTAGCAACCGAGTACCTTCATGCCGGCGAACAGTTCATGCACGAACTCGTGCAGGATCGACGACAGGAAGACGAAGGAATACTCGCTTTCGCCGAGTTCGCGCGGCAGGCGGATGACTCGCGGCAGGACGCGCGGCGCCTGCACGATCGCTGCGCCGGAGCTGCGCCCGAAGGCATCGCGCCCTTCGAGTTCGACGGCAAAATTCAGACTCTTGTTGAGCACGCGCGGGAAGGGGTGCGATGGGTCGAGACCGATCGGCGTGATGACCGGCATCACCTCGCGGAAGAAGAAGTCCCTGATCCAGTCGCGCTGTTCGGCGTTCCAGTCTGCCCGCTTGAGGAAGCGGATGCCCTCGGCAGCAAGCTGCGGCAGTACTTCGTCGTTCAGCAGGCCATACTGCTCCTTGACTATGGCATGAACCTCGTCGCTCACCAGCTGATAGACCTCGCGCGCCGTCTTGCCGTCGGTGGTGATCGCCACCGAGTTCAGCTTGAGTTGTTCCTTGATGCCCGCCTCACGGATCTCGAAGAACTCGTCCAGGTTGCTGCTGACGATGCAGAGGAAGCGCAGCCGCTCGAGCAGGGGGGTACGCGGGTTCTTCGCCTGCCACAGGACCCGCCGATTGAACGCCAGCAAGCTCATCTCGCGATTCTGGAAGTACTCCGGGGGAAAGCCCGCGGGTGCCTGAAGGGGAGGAGTTTCGCTGGTCGTGGCAACTATGTTCATCGATTCGTTCCGTCAAGAAAGTGGCTCGGGCAAGGGTTCAATTGCAGGCGGACATATTACAGCCATAGGCCGCGTGCGGGTCTGCGTGGCTGCCATTTTCTTCCTTGCCGGCGGTCCGTGGCGCGCCGTCGCGTCTGCATGCCGGTTGCCAGGGGTGACAGCGGTGAAGCCCGGGGATGCTAGAATGCTCGGCCCAAGCAGACCGACTCGCACGCGAACGAACAAGAGCAGCCATGAGTTACGAACTGATTGCCGGGGTGGACCTCGGTTCCAACAGCTTCCGCGTCCAGGTCGGGCGGATCGTTGGCGACCAGATTCACCCGCTGGATACGCTGCGCGAGACGGTCCGGCTGGGTTCCGGTCTCACCCGCGAGAAGTTGCTCGATCATGCGTCGCAGCAGCGCGCGATCGCCGCGCTGCGCCGTTTCGGCGAGCGTCTGCGCGGTTTTGCGCCGGACGCCGTGCGGGCGGTGACGACCGATGCCATGCGCGTCGCGCGGAACGCGCCGCTGGTGCTGTTGCAGGCAGAGGCAGCGCTCGGCTTTCCGATCGAGATCATTGGCGGACGGGAGGAAGCTCGGCTGATCTTCATCGGTGCCGCGAACGCCCTGCCGGCAGCCAGCCATCGCCGGCTGGTGGTCGATATCGGTGGCGGCTCGACGGAGTTCATCATTGGCGAGGGTACCGAGCCGGTGTTGATGGAATCCCTGTTCATGGGCGGCATCAGCTATCGGCAACGCTTCTTTCCCGACGGCAAGGTGGACAAGAAGCGCCTCTATGCGGCCGAGGTGTCGGCGGCGCGCGAGGTCGAGGCCATCGTGGTGGACTATCAGCGCTGTGGCTGGGGCGAGGCGGTGGGATCCTCCGGATCGGCACAGGAACTGGCGACGTTGCTGGAGATGAACGCTCTCAACCCGCAGGGAGAGAACGGCATCACCCGCGAGGGACTGGCGAGGATGCGTCAGTTGCTCATTCGCGCCGGTTCGGCGGAGGCGCTGAACCTCAAGGGCATGCGTCCGGATCGCTGCCTGATCCTGCCCGGCGCCATCGCCATCATGTCGGCAGTGTTCGCCGAAATGGGGCTCGAGCGGATGACCTACTCCGATGGTGCGTTGCCGCTGGGCGTGCTCTACGATCTGCTCGGACGTTTCGCTCATCACGATACGCGCGACACGACGGTGACCCAGTTCATGCAGCGCTATCAGGTGGACGAGACCCAGGTCAGGCGGGTCGAGCGCACGGCCCTGCTCATTCTTGGCCAGATGATCAAGCTCGATGACGTTGCGCACGAGAACGATGTGCACTTCCTGCGCTGGGCCGTCTCGCTGCACGAGATCGGCGTCTCGGTGGCGCACAGCCAGTTCCACAAGCACGGCGCGTACATTCTCGGACACGCCGACATGTCGGGGTTCTCGAAACGTGATCAGGCACGGCTTGCCCTGCTGGTTCTCGGCCAGCGCGGCAAGCTGCAGAAGCTCGCGGCAATGCCGGCCGGCGATCCCAACTGGCGCCTCCTCTTCTGTCTGCGGCTGGCGGCGCTGTTGCACCGTGCGCGTGACGATCAGCCGCTGCCCGAGATGTCGGTCCGGGAGGCGGCCGATGGCTTCGAACTCGACCTGCCGGCGCGCTGGCAGGCGGGCAATCCGATCACCGCCACGGCGCTGGCGGATGAAGTGCTTTTCTGGCGTCGCATCGGCATCACGCTGAAGATCGGCACGGTGCCTCGCGACAGGGTGCTGCAGTTGGAGCTGTTGCAGAAATCGTAGCAGGCGCGCGGGCGAAAGTGGCGGCCCGCAGGAGACCAGCGAATTGCTTTCCCGAGAGAGGAGTGAGCGAGTGAAGAGCACGTCGGCGCCGCCCGGCAGCCGAACCGTAGCCGGCGACTGATCCCTGCAATGGCGGCGGCGACCATCGATGTTGTCGATAAGACGGGCGTCCGGCAGTTGGTGCTCGCTGGTGACTGGCGCCTGGCGACCATGCCGCAGCCGATCGCGGAATTCGAGTTGCACCTGCGGCAACTGGCTGCCGGCAACCCCGACTGGGAATTGCGCTCGATCTCGCGTCTCGACAGCGCCGGCGCGACCGTGCTCTGGCGGGCCTGGGGCAGACAGTGGCCGGCCGCGCTGGCGCTGTCGGCCGAGCACCGGGCCCTGCTCGAACGGGTGGCGTCGATCGCCCGCGAGCCGGAGGCTCCGGCAGCGCGTGATCCACTGGCGTGGATCACGGCACTGGGACAGCTTTCGCTGGCAGCGCAGCGGCATTTGTCCGAGATCATCGCCCTCATCGGCCAACTGGTCCTCGATCTCGGCTACCTCTGCCTGCACCCGCGCGAGATTCCTTGGCGGGAGTTCTCGGCCAACCTCTACAAGAGCGGCGCGCTGGCCTTGCCGGTGATTGCGCTGATCGGTTTCCTCATCGGCATCGTCCTGTCGTACCTGTCGGCACTGCAGTTGAAGACCTTCGGCGCCGACGTCTTCATCGTCAATCTGCTCGGCATCAGCATCGTTCGCGAACTGGGTCCGATGCTGGTCGCGGTGCTGGTCGCCGGACGTTCCGGTTCGGCGATGACCGCCCAGATCGGCGTCATGCGCGTGACGGAGGAGATCGATGCCCTGGCGACGATGGGGGTTTCGCGCAGTCAGCGCCTGCTGCTGCCGAAGGTGCTGGCGCTCGCCGTCGCGATGCCGCTGCTGGTGATCTGGTGCTCGGCCGCCGGCATCATCGGCGGCATGATCGCTGCCAAGCTGCAGATGGGCCTCTCCTACGGCTTCTTCATCGACACGCTGCCGCGCGTGGTGCCGGTGGCGAACGTCTGGATCGGCCTCTGCAAGGGACTGGTATTCGGCGTGCTCATCGCGCTGATCGCCTGCCATTTCGGGCTCCGGGTCAAACCCAACACCGAGAGCCTGTCGGCGCTGACGACCAGTTCGGTGGTATGCTCGATCACCGTTGCGATACTCGTCGACGCGGTCTTCGCGGTCGCGACACGCGGCCTCGGACTGCCGTAGTGAACGCACCGCCCGCCGCCAGCCAGGCGCTGCCACCGGTGATCGAGATCCGGGGGCTGTACACGCAGTTCGATGATCTCGTCGTTCACCGCGATATCGATCTCGACATCGAAGCGGGGCAGATGCTTGGCCTGGTCGGTGGCTCGGGCAGCGGCAAGACGACCTTGCTGCGCGAGATGGTCGGGCTGCTGGCGCCGAGCAGGGGAAGCGTGCGACTGTTTGGCCAGTCGGTGCTCGATACCGATCCGCAGCGCCGGCGCGCACTGCGGCGGCGCTTCGGCATGCTCTTCCAGCAGGGAGCGCTGTTCTCGGCGCTGTCGGTCTTCGACAACATTGCTTTTCCCTTGCGGGAACTGCACACTCTCGATGAAGGGATGGTCGCTGATCTGGTATTTCTCAAGCTCGCCATGGTCGAACTCGAAGCACGGCACGCGCGGCTGATGCCGGCCGAGTTGTCGGGCGGCATGGTCAAGCGCGTGGCACTGGCGCGCGCCCTGTCGCTCGAGCCCGAACTGCTGGTCCTCGACGAGCCGACGGCCGGCCTCGATCCTGATCGCAGCGAGAGTTTCGTCAAGCTGTTGCGTATGTTGCAGAGGGAACTGGGTTTCACGGTGGTGATGGTGACGCACGACCCCGAGACGCTGGCCGGGCTGGCAACCCGCCTGGCGGTTCTCGCCGACCAGCGGATCGTCGCCTGTGGCACGGCCGCCGAGGTGGCGGCGGTCGATCATCCCTTCGTGCGCAACTTCTTTGGTTCCGGTCGTGGGGCGGCGGCGATCCGCCAGCGGCAGGGCTGAGGGGTTGTCAAGAAATCGTCGCGAGCAGGCCGGGATCCAAGGTGCGAGCGAGCGAACGACGAGACGTGTCGGATGGAAGGCGAGGAGTGAGCGAGTGAGCAACGCCGCAGATCGGTCGCGCAGCAGATTGATGCACAACCTCTGAACATGGAGAACAGGGCACATGCGCTGGTGGCCGGCGTGTTCACTCTGCTGCTTGGTCTGGCAGTGGTCCTGGCTGTCTGGTGGTTCGGTGGCAAACACGAAGCGACAACGGACTACACGGTGGTCAGCCGGCACAATGTCACCGGCCTCAACCTGCAGGGGCAGGTACGTTATCGCGGCATCCGGGTGGGCAAGGTGGAAGCCATTGAGCTCGATCCTGCGGAGGTGCGCAACATCCTGATCCGGATCAGTGTGGACCGCAACGTCCCGGTGACCCGGAGCACCACCGCGCGCCTTGGTTATCAAGGCGTCACGGGTATCGCCCACATCCTGCTCGAGGACAATGGGAAGGACCCGACGCCGCTTGCCGGCGACGACGGCGGGCTGCCGCGCATCACGATGCAATCGTCGCTGATCGAAGAGCTGTCGGACGTCGGCGGCGCAACGCTGCGCCAGGCGCGGGACTTTCTCGAGCGGGCAAACCTCGTTCTCGATGACGACAACCGGCGGCACTTGGCTGCGATTCTTGGCAATCTTGAAGCGACGACGAGGAGTACCAACGAGGCGGCGCTGCAGTTGCGCAAGTTGCTGTCGGACGAGAACCTGCGCCTGCTGAACAGCACGCTGGCGCGCGCCGATCAGGCGGCGGCCGAAGCGGCGCCACTGTTGCTCGAGTCGCGTCGCCTGGTCGGCAGCCTGCAGCCGGTGAGCGAACGTCTTGGGCGGCTGATCGGCGAACCCTCGCCCGGCGGCATCGCAGCCCTGGTGACGCGTCTCGACGAGGTCGGCAGCGATCTGTCGGCGAATTCGCGCCAGCTCAACCGGGTGCTGCAGATGCTTGAGGAGTCGCCGCAGAGCATCGTCTTCGGCCCACCACGGCATGCACCCGGCCCCGGTGAGGCCGGTTTTGTCGCGCCGACGATGTCCGGGGAGAGTCGATGAAGAGCTTTGTGAGCCTTCTTGCCGCGAGCCTGCTGGTGGCCTGCAGCGGCGGCCTGCGCAGTCCGCAGCCGACGGATTCCTATGATTTCGGGCCGCCCCCGACACGGCTGACCGACGGGAGCCGCTGGTCCGGGGTCGCACTCGAGATCAGGATGCCGTACTGGTTCGATGCGCTGACGATCGAGTATCGCCTGCTCTACGACAACCCGCTCATGTTGCGCAGCTACGCTGCGAGCCGTTGGGCCGCGGCCCCAGGCCAACTGCTCGCGCAGCGGCTGCGGCAGCAACTCGGCCTCAGCGGTGCCCGCGGCCGGAACGTGGAGGCCTGTCTGCTGCGCATCGAGCTGCAGGAGTTGTCGCAGCTTTTCGCTACGCCGCAGCAGAGCAGCGCGCTGCTGCAAGGGCAGGCGACACTGCTCGACACCAAACAGCGGATCATCGCCGAGCAAGTGCTGCAAGTCGAACGACCGGCTGCCACTGCCGACGCGCGCGGTGGCGTCACCGCGATGGCGGCGGCGAGCGTGGAACTCGGCAGGGAACTGCTGGCCTGGTTGAATGATGTCGAGAAACGTGGCAGGCTGAAGGACTGCCGTGCCACGGCTGAGCAACATCAATAACACTCATTGTCAGAGAGGAGAAGCTGGGGATGTCGAATATCTACCGGGTGGGGCTTGACAAGAATCCTGCCAACTACACGCCACTGACGCCGCTGACCTTCCTCGAGCGCAGCGCCTATGTCTATCCCGACCGTGTCGCGGTGATTCATGGGCAACGGCGGCAGAGCTGGCTGCAGACCTTCACCCGCTGCCGGCAGCTCGCATCGGCCCTCGTCGCGCACGGCATCGGCGAAGGCGATACGGTGGCGGCGATGCTCAACAACACGCCGGAAATGATCGAGTGCCACTTCGGCGTGCCGGTCACTGGGGCGGTGCTGAACACGCTGAACACCCGGCTCGACGCCGAGACGATCGCCTTCATGCTCGAGCACGGTGAGGCCAGGGTGCTGCTCACCGACCGCGAGTATTCGTCCACCGTACGCAAGGCGCTGGCCAGATGTCGGCGCGAGATCCTGGTGATCGATGTCGACGATCCGGAGTACGGCGGCCCCGGTGATCGGCTGGGGACGCGCGAGTACGAGGAGTTCATCGCCGGCGGCAGCCCCGACTTCCCGTGGCGTGGTCCGGCAGACGAGTGGGAAGCGATTTCGCTCAATTACACATCCGGTACCACCGGCAATCCGAAGGGCGTCGTGTACCACCATCGCGGGGCTTACCTCAATTCGATGAGCAACATCGTCAGCTGGGGCATGCCGCCGCACGCGGTCTACCTGTGGACGCTGCCGATGTTTCACTGCAACGGCTGGTGCTTCGTGTGGACCATGGCTGCCAACGCGGGTACCAATGTCTGCCTGCGCCGCGTGGATCCGAAGCTGATATTCGATGCCATGCGCGACCACGGGGTGACCCACTATTGCGGGGCGCCGATCGTGCATAGCCTGATGGCCAATTCTCCGGCCGAACTGCGTGCCGGAATCAGCCAGAAGGTCTGCGGGCTGATCGCCGCTGCACCACCGCCGGCTGCCGTGATCGAGGCGATGGCCAACATCGGGATCGACCTGACGCACGTCTACGGCCTCACCGAAACCTACGGCCCGGCAGCTGTCTGTGCCAAGCACAGCGACTGGAGCAGCCGTCCGCTGGCCGAGCAGGTCGACCTCAATGGCCGCCAGGGGGTACGCTACCATGCACAGGAAGGGATCACTGTCCTCGATCCGGTCAGCATGGCTGCCGTGCCATGGGACCGCGAAACGATGGGCGAGATCATGTTCCGCGGCAACCTGGTGATGAAGGGCTACCTGAAGAATCCGAAAGCGACCGAAGAGTCCTTTGCCGGCGGCTGGTACCACACGGGCGACCTGGCCGTCATGCACCAGGATGGCTATGTCAAGATCAAGGATCGCTCCAAGGACGTGATCATCTCGGGCGGCGAGAACATCTCGTCGATCGAGGTCGAGGACGTGCTCTACAAGCACCCGGCCGTGATTGCCGCGGCGGTCGTCGCAACCCCCGATCCGACCTGGGGTGAGGTACCCTGCGCATTCCTCGAGTTGCGCGAGGGCTGCACGGTCAGCGAACAGGAAGTGATCGAGTTCTGTCGGCAGCACATGGCGCGCTTCAAGGTGCCAAAGCGGGTTGTCATCTGCACGCTGCCGAAGACCTCGACCGGCAAGATCCAGAAGTACGTGCTGCGCGAGCAGGCGAAGTCCTCTGCCGCCATCGAGTGAGCAACTGCCGTTTGCCGACCGGTTGCCGACAGCGGCCGGTCGGCGGCTTCGCAGTCCCGCACGATAGTGGCAGCGATCAACCATGAGGAAAAAAGGATGAACACATCGACCCCGGCTGAACCCTACGTCCTGCGCGTCGATGAGCAGGGCATCAGCACCCTGACGCTGAACCGCGGCAGCCAGTTCAACGCCTTGTCGAGGGCGATGATCGGCGCCTTGCAGAAGGAGCTGGACGCGATTGCGGCTGACCCTGCGCTGCGCGTCGTCGTCATTGCCGGAGCCGGCAAGGCCTTCTGTGCCGGTCACGATCTGAAGGAGATGCGGGCGAATCATGACCAGGCCTTCATGCAGGATCTGTTCCGCAGTTGCGGCCGCATGATGATGAGCCTGACGCAGATGCCGCAACCGGTGATCGCGCGCGTCCATGGCATTGCCACTGCGGCCGGCTGCCAGCTCGTTTCGATGTGCGACCTGGCAGTTGCCGCCGACAGCGCGCGCTTCGCCACGTCGGGGATCAACGTCGGCCTTTTCTGCGCTACGCCGGCGGTCGGCCTGTCGCGCAACCTGGGCCGCAAGCAGGCACTCGAGATGCTCCTCACCGGCAATTTCATCGATGCCCAGGCGGCGCTGCAGCAAGGGCTGGTCAACCGCGTCGTCGCCAGCGACGCGCTCGATGCCGAAGTGGGGCTTCTCGCACGGTCGATCCTGGCCAAATCAGCGGTAGCCATCGGCATGGGCAAGCAGATGTTCTACCGACAGCTTGAGATGGGGCTCGAGGCAGCCTATCAGTACGCTTCGGAAGTGATGGCCTGCAACATGATGACCGAAGATGCCGGGGCAGGCATCGACGCCTTCATCGACAAGCGTCAGGTGGAATGGAAGGGGCGCTAGCCCGGTGGTCCCCTGCTGTGCCGACGTACAGCGACGGTGGCGTGACCCTGCTACCGTCGCCCGGCGGTACCCTCGTCTGGACTGGAGTCGCTCGTTGATCGCGCCGCGACGACGCGATCATGGCCGGCCGCAGCGGCGGACTGCAGTGCCTGCGCGGCGCGCTTGAGCAGGTCGTCGGTCGAGCGATCGCTGGCCATGACTTCACTGGCACCGGCGCTGATGCTGAAGCGGACAGTGCCGTTCTCCGTTGCGATGGCGATTTCGCCGATCTGGGCACGGATGCGCTCGGCGACCAGGAGCGCCTCGGCGATCTCGGTATCGGGCAGCAGAACGGCGAACTGGCCGCCGCCAAAACGGGCCAGCAGGTCCCGCTGACGCAGTGCGCGTTTGGCAGCCTGGGCGACGGCAAGCAGCACCTGGTCACCGACGGCATGGCCGTAGCCGTCGTTGATGCGGCGGAAGAAATCGATGTCGATGAGCATGACGGCGAGCGGCAAGTGTCGACGCTGCCGCAACACGAGTTCGTCGGCGAGGGTTGCGACGAAGTGCTGCCGGCTGCTGACGCCCGTAAGCTGGTCCGAGATCGCCAACTCCTGCAGTTGTACGCTGTGCTCGGCGAGCGTGCGCAGCAGGCGCAACGATCGCCAGGCAACCACGGCCAGCGGGATCGTCATTCCGAGCGCCAGCAGAATGGTCCACAAGCCTTGTCGTTGCCAGACTGCGAGCGCGACATCGTAGTCCTCGAGAACGACGACGACGAGCGGCAAGTCGGGCAGCAAGGAGTAGCCCACCAACATCCGCGGATGCTTGCCACTGCGCTCATCGAGAACGACGAAGGCGCGCGACTGCTGCGGCAGGTGCCGGTTGAACAGCGGCCCTCCGGCAAGCGAGTGAGCGCGTTGCTGGTCCTCGGCAGCCTGCGCCAGAACCGTGCCGTCAAGGGAGAGCAGGACAATCGCGCCGCCCGGTCGCAGTCGCTCGGAGTCGTAGATGTGGCGCAGCGCTTGTGGGTCGACCATCGCCACCAGTTGCAGGACGTTCGCGGTCTGGCTGTTCAGCGGCCGGGCGACCGGCAGATGGACGCGGGCCGTCGCCGGGTCAGTCATCGGCTGCCCGATCGTCAGCCGGGCGCCGCCCGACGGGCGATCTGAACGGTCACTGCCAGCCGCTGGCGTCGGCGACGAGGGGTCCGTGCCGGTGGCCGCGAACGATCGGCCAGCGGCTGCGAGAAGTCGGATGTCGAAGAAGTCGCCGCTGGTCGCCCGCAGACTGTCGAGCAAGCGGCGCAGGTCGGGATCGCTGCGCGGGTCGCGCGTCGGATGGTCCTGCAGCCAGTGTTCGCTCGCGACGAGGACCGTTTCGAGCAGGCGAAACTGTTGCCGCGTCTGCTCCTCGAGCGCGTGCGTCAGGCGCTGCAGCGCCATGCCGGTGGCAGCAATGGTGTCGCGGCGAGCAACGACCAGCGAAGTGATGACTGCCGCCCACAGTGCGGCGAGGAGCAGCAGCGTCAGCAACACGACGGTTCGCGGCCTGGCCCACTCCTCGACGTGCCTGATGTTCTCTCTTTCCATCGCAGCCCCCTCCACTGCGGATTCAGGGAATGGATTCTAGCAGTCGGCCGCTGGCAATCGACGAGAATCGTCGGCGCAGGGTCCACTTTCCAGGCCGTCAGCGGTGCGCAGGGGTGATCGCCTCGCTGGCCGCCCGGTCTGCATCCGTCACCGTCGCGCCCTCGACATCGATGACGTCGGTGAAGAGGTCGATCGCTGTTTCGGCAACCTGCGCCGTGTCATAGAAAGCGTAGGCACCGGCACCGATGGCGCCGACAACGGGAATCCAGCGCGAGATGCCCCGGCCGACCAGGCGCTGCGAGATGTGCAACGCGATCTTGAGGGCAATCGCATTGATTTCCGGACGCGACGCGTGCCGAACGACGAAGCGCTGGCCGATCCTGGCCACCAGATTGGCGACCGCTGGCGTATCGGTATGCCGGAAGAGGCAATACAGCATCTCCTCACGCCCGAGGCCGGCGGTCTTTCCGTAGCAGGCGGCAATATCGGCCACCATCTGCGTCTGCAGCTTCCACAACGAGCGCAGTTCGGGCAACAGCGTGAGCCAGCCAAGTGGACCAGGCGGCAGTGAGAGGCTGCCGGCGGTCATCGCCGCGCTGCGGGTGGCCCTGCGGGCGATGGCACGGGCCCGATCCTGTGGTCTGGCAGCCCGCTGTTCACTGCTGGCCGGCGTGTCGCCAACGAAATCCAGAATCGCCTCGGCGATCGTCCGGCTGGGTTGCAGGCGTGTCGCGTGTCGTGAAGAGCGTTTGGCGGGCATGATGCGGTTCCTTGATGCGTTGGCCTGAAGTGTGCCCCAAAGTCGCCGATCCTGTCATCTGCGCAGGCTGTTGCTGGTGGACAAGAAGGGACAAATGTGCGAGGCTCGCGCGCCGTGCCGATACGGTACGGAATGTTGCCTGGTCGCTGCCTGACCGCCAGTTCGTCGCCGCAGTACCCCAGTCTGCCAAGGGAGGGTGTCGTTTCGTTGCCCATCTTCGATAGTCCATTGATCGTACGCCGCCGGGCACGCCGCCTGCGCCGCCTGCGCGAATCGGACCTGCGTGTCAGCATGCAGTTGCAGCGCATCGTCGTCCGCATTGTCTGGGCCGCCGTCACCGTTCTGGCGCTGATCGGTATCGGGACTGTCGGTTTCTTCAATATCGGCGGTGACCACAGCGACTGGTCGGACGCCCTGTACATGACACTGATCACCATCTCGACGGTCGGCTACGGCGAGATCGTTCCGCTGCCGGCGCTCGGTGACCGCGTCTTCGCTGGCTTCATCGCCATCTCCGGTCTCGGGGCACTGACCTTCCTCTTTACCAGCCTGTCCGTGTTCTTCCTCGAGAAGGATCTCGACCATTCCCTGCGGAGACGACGAATGGAAAAGCGCATCCAGAAACTGCGTCAGCATTTCATCATCTGCGGTTTCGGCAGGGTTGGCCGCAGCGTCGGCGGCGAGTTGCAGAACACCGGCCGGCACTTCGTTGCGATCGACACCGAGGAAGCGCGCTTCGAGGACAATCTCGACAAGTTTCCGGGACTGCTCTGCCTGCAGGGCGATGCTTCCGACGATGACCTCCTCGAGGCAGCCGACATCGTGGACGCCAGGGGCCTGTTTGCGGTGACCGGGGACGATTCGCGCAACCTGATGATCATCATCACCGCTCGCCAGCTCAATCCCGATCTGCGGATCGTCGCGCGAGCACAGGAGGCGCGCAACGTCGAGAAGATGCGCAAGGTTGGCGCCGATGCGGTCATCTCGCCGGATTTCACCGGCGGCATCCGCCTGGCGTCAGCCATGGTGCGGCCGCACGTGGTCAGTTTCCTCGACGAAATGGTTCGTTCCGACAAGAACGTGCGGCTCGAGGAAGTCCACGTTCCAGGGGGCTTTCCTGCCACCCGCGTCGGCGACCTGCGCCTGCGCAGTCCGGACTACATCCTTCTTGCCCTGCGTGATGAGGACGGGAGTTGGGTCTTCAACCCGCGGGTCGACGAGGTCGTCAGCGTCGGCACGACGATCATCGCGCTCGCCAATCCGTCGGGGCGCGCGCAACTCAAGGCGCACCTGATCGAAAGGATTGGCTAGCCTGGGGAAGCGGGCACGGCGCTGCTGCGCGGCTCAATCGGCGACATCGACCGGCTTCTTCGGCATCGCGGGAGGTGCTTGGCCAGCCCTGCGGCGGCGGCGGATCAGCCAGCCGTAGCAACCGAGGTTGATGGCGATCAGGGCGCCCGCCAGGATCAGTTGAACCTCGCGCGTCAGCCCAGACGGATAGATGATCGGCAGCAGGTAATGCGCCATGAAGCTGCCAGAATAGCCTGCCTGGCCAGCCGCCAGGCGCAGTTCGTTCTCGAGGGGGGTCAACGGGCAGATCCAGCCGGTGATCTCGATCAGTACGCCCCAACAGGCCGCCGGGACATGCGCCAACGCCAGCCTTGGCCAGCGCAGGCTCAGGAAGCCACCGGCAACGACAAAGGCGATGAAGAAAAAGTGGACGACGACGATGCCGTCGGCCAGCAGCCGCTCGCTCATCCGGATACCTGCTGCGTGGGCCGTGGTTGCGGAATCGCCCCCGGGACACCGCGAGGATTGCGCAAGTGCTGCGGTTGTCGAGCACGGCGTCTCATTCCCTGTCGTTGAAGCCTCGGATTTCGAGCCGCATTGCTGCCACCACGGACGGTTCGGCGGGCATGACTATTCGCGCGACGGGTGTTTGCCGAGCTTGCGCTGCAGCGTCCGGCGGTGCATCTTCAGGGCCCTGGCAGTCGCCGAGATGTTGCCATGCTGCTCGGCGAGGACGCGCTGGATATGTTCCCATTCGAGCCGGTCGACCGAAAGCGGCGAGCCGGCGATGGCGATCGCCGAATCACCGTCGCTGCTCTTGTTGAGCGCCGCCAGAACCTGATCGGCGTCACAGGGTTTGGCCAGGTAGTGGATCGCGCCAAGCTTGATCGCTTCGACCGCCGTAGCGATGCTGGCATAGCCGGTGAGCATCACGACGCGCGTGTTCGGGTCGAGCTCGATCAGTTTCTCGATCAATACCAAGCCCGACTCGCCGGGCATCTTCAGGTCGACGACAGCGTACTCGGGCGACAGAGCCTGCGCTTTCGCCAGTGCCGCCGACACGCTGCTGGCAACCGTCACGGCGAAGCCTCGCCGCTCGAGCGCACGTGCCAGGACGCGGCGGAACGCCTCGTCATCGTCTACGAGCAGCAGCGTCGAGCGCTCGTCATCCACTGGGGGTTGGGTATCTGGCATGGTCGATCAGGCTTTCAGACGTTTGAGTGGCAGCGTGACACGAGTGCAGGCACCGCCCTGCGCATCATCGCGGTTGAACAGCTCGACCTGTCCGCCGAAACGCTCGATGGTGGCGTTGCTCAGGAAGAGACCGATGCCGAGGCCGAGCGGACGGCCCCCGGGATCGTTCTTGGTGCTGAAGAAGGCCTTGCCAAGGCGATTCCTGGCGCTCTCGTCGACCCCCGGACCGCGGTCCAGGACTTCGATGCGACAACTGTCGGCATCCCAGTCGGCAGCGAAACGAAGCGCCTCCGGGTGGCCGGCGTTGGCATCGGCCGCATTGTCGAGAAGATTCAGCAGCGCCTGCTCAAGGGTGCGCTCGGCGGCGATCCGCGGCGCCGGCTGCGGCCCGTGCAGGGTGACACAGAGCTGCACGTGTGGGCGGATGATCTGCCAGTCGTCCAGCAGGCGATTCAGGTAGGCGTCGAGTGGCAGCGACTGCAGACCGTCATCGCGTCCGTGCCCCGTCGAGGCGAGGATCTGCGAGATGCTCTGCTTGCAGCGATCGACCTGCTCGCGCAGGAGAAGGATGTCCTCGCGCAGCTCGGCATCATCGCCATGGTTGAGTTCGAGTTCGCGCAGCACGACTGCCATCGTTCCGAGCGGGGTACCGAGCTGGTGTGCGGCACCAGCGGCGAGCGTGCCGAGCGAGAGGATCTGCTCGTTGCGCAGCGCTTCTTCACGCGTTGCCGACAGCTCGCGCTCACGCGCTTTGAGGGCAGCAGCCATGCGTGTGACGAAGAAGGCGACGACGCCGACACTGATGAGGAAGTTCAGCCACATGCCGAGTACGTGCAAGGCAAAGCTGCTGCCGTGGGCGGCGTGCTCGCCGGCACCGCCAGTGGCACGCGCGAGCAGCTGGTCGAAGCGGGCGAGGTCGCCCTGCGGCGGCGGCAACGGCAGCTTCCAGAACATGAGGAACGTGTAGGCGATGAGGGTGATGCCGGCCATTGCCCAGGCGTGGCGTGCGGGCAGCATCGCGGCAGCCAGCGTTGCCGGCAACAGGAACAGCGAAATGAAGGGGTTGGCCGAGCCGCCGGCAAAGTAGAGCAGCAAGGTCAGGATGACGGTGTCGATGAGCAGGTGCGCAAAGACCTCGCCGTCGCCAGCCCGGCGGCCCCGCTCGAGTCGCCACTGGGTGGCCAGGTTGAAGGCTGCGAGCAGGGCGATGATCGCCGCCATCGGTACGACGTCGAGCGGGATTCGGAGCCACGCCACAGCCAGGATGAGCACGACCACCTGCGTCAGCACCTCAATGCGACGCAGGGCGACGAGGCGCCGCAGTGGGTCCTCGGTCTCCGTCAACGAAGTCAATCCCACAGTCTGAGTGTTACGCAGCATCGATCGGGCGACCCCTGGCAGCGGGCGGAGCGGCGAATTCTACGCTGTCCGGCCGGCTGATGGCTGGCGGTGCGGCGATCTGTCGCAGCTCGGGGCGGGTTGCAGCGGGCGACATGCCCGGACGCTGCTGCCGCCCGGGCTTGCGCATGCGGTCCCGCCGCCGCTCAGAGCAGGGAAACGGGTTCGCCGGCCTGCGTCGAGACGAGATCCGAGAGTGTCGACAGCAACTCCGAACCACTGCGCGTATCGCGCCAGCAGCTTCCCTGCCAGCGGTAGTGAAAGCCGCCAGAACGGGCCGCGACCCAGATTTCCTGCGCTGCGTCGTGGCGGTTGACGATGATCCTGCTGCCGTCGGCAAAGTCGATCTGCAGCACCTGGTCGCCCACCCGTTCGAAATCGAGATCGGCGCCGCTGCGTTCAAGCGCCGCTTCAATCCGGGACAGGACGGCCTCGGCGCGAGCGTTGAAATCGTGCTCTTCCATCTGTGCTACCATTGGCCCCTTTTTCCGTGGCGCATTATGTGGTCATTCCTTGTGCCGGCCACTCTGGCCCTTAGCTTGCTCGCCGGCTGTGGCAATCGCGGCGGCTTGGTCCTGCCGCCGAAGCCGCCGGCAGCGCCGGCGACCGTCGTATCGGGCACCCCGTCGGCGGCATCCGAAGCCGACAGCAGTGCGGCAGGAATCCCGACCCAGCCGGATTCTAGCACGGCTGCCACAGAGGGCCAGCGATGAGTGCCTTTGTCCTTCGCGAAGGCATCCTGCACGCGGAAGAGGTTTCACTGGCAGACATTGCCGACCGCTTTGGTACGCCGTGCTGGGTCTATTCGCGGCGCGCGCTGGAGGCGGCGCTCGACGAGTTCCAGAGTGAACTCGGCGGCATCGATGCGCTCGTCTGCTACGCGATCAAAGCCAACTCGAACCTCGCCGTACTCGACGTCCTCGCCCGGCGTGGCGCAGGTTTCGACATCGTTTCCGGCGGCGAACTCAAGCGCGTTCTGGCTGCCGGCGCCGATCCACGGCGGATCGTCTTCTCGGGGGTCGGCAAGAGCGCCGGCGAGATGGAGCTGGCGCTGCAGGCCGGCATCCTCTGCTTCAACGTCGAGTCCGCCGCGGAACTCGACCGCCTCGATTCGGTGGCCGGCGCGTTGGGCAAGGTGGCGCCGATCAGCCTGCGGGTGAATCCCGACGTCGATGCGCGCACACACCCCTACGTGTCGACCGGGCTCAAGGAAAACAAGTTTGGCGTCGCCTATGAGGATGCATTGCCACTGTATCGGCATGCTTCCCGCCGCCGCAACCTGCGCGTCGGCGGCATCGACTGCCACATCGGCTCGCAGCTGCTCGATTCGGCGCCCTTCGTCGAGGCGCTCGACAAGATCCTCCTGTTGGTCGACCGACTCGCCGCCGAAGGAATTGCCCTGGAACACATCGATCTCGGTGGCGGGCTTGGCATCCGCTACCGCGACGAAGTTCCCCCGACCGTCAAGGATTACCTGCAGCCGATGCTGGCGAGGCTTCGCCAGCGCCAGCTGCGCGTTCTGCTCGAGCCCGGGCGGCGCCTGGTCGGCAACGCCGGTGTGTTGTTGACGCGTGTCGAATACCTCAAACCCGGCGACGTGAAGAGCTTCGCGATCGTGGACGCGGCGATGAATGATCTCGCGCGGCCAGCGCTGTACGGCTCGTGGCACGAAATCGTACCCGTCGTTCCACACCCGGGTGCGGTCCGACCGTGGGAGATCGTCGGCCCGGTATGCGAATCGGGCGATTTTCTCGGGCGTGGCCGCGAACTGGCACTCGCCGCCGGCGATCTGCTGGCCGTCATGTCGGCCGGCGCCTACAGCATGTCGATGAGTTCGAACTACAACTCTCGCCCGCGCGCCGCAGAGGTGATGATCGACGGCAGCCAGGCCCATCTGGTGCGTCGCCGCGAGACGATCGAGGAACTGTACGCGCTCGAGAATCGCTTGCCCTGAGCCCGTCGTGAGCAAGTCGGCACGAGCATGCCGGCAGGAACAGGCAGGGCGCGAGCGAGCACGACCGGTCCAGCTGCCGGAACACTCGCCGCGTTGCGAGCCCCTGCAGCCGGGCGGGTGGGTGGGCAAAGGCGCGGTGGCGGCAAGGAGTCGGCAGCCTCGCTGCCGGGGTGCGCGGCAGCTCCTGGATCCATCGACGACCGCTGCGCTCAATCTTCGGCGCGCACCTCGTCACCTGGTGGTTCCGGTTCGATCTGCTCGGGAACGTTTTCCTGGTAGAACACTTCTTGTGCCGGACCCTTGCCGCTATCCGGCGTGGCCACGGAAACGATGCCTTCCGGCATGGGCAGGAAGGACTCGGGTGTGTTGCTGAGAGTCTTTGCCATGTAGCCGATCCATGCTGGCAAGGCCGCCGTGCCGCCAGTCTCACCTTTGCCAAGGTTGCGCGGCTGGTCAAAGCCGATCCACGAGCAGGCGACGACCGTCTGCTGGTAGCCGCAGAACCACGCGTCCACGTGTTCGTTGGTGGTGCCCGTCTTGCCAGCCAGATCCTTGCGCTTCAACGTCCCCGAAGCGCGCGCGGCAGTGCCGTAGATCGTCACGTCACGCAACATGCTGTCCATCAGGTAGGCGTTGCGTGGGTCGATGGCCCGCAGGGTCTCGTCACCGGCGGTGACCGGCTCGGCCTGCGCCAGTACCTGCTTCCTGTCGTCGAGAATTTCGCGCACGACGTAGGGCCGGATGCGGTAGCCGCCGTTGGCGAACACGGCGTAGGCGGTGACCATCTCCCACGGCGTTACCGAGCCGGCGCCAAGCGCCATGGTCAGGTAAGGCGGGTGCTTGCTGGCATCGAAGCCGAAACGGGTAATGTAGTCCTGAACGTAGCGAACACCGCTGGCCTGCAGCAAGCGGATCGAAACCATGTTCTTCGACTTGGCCAACGCCGTGCGAAGTCGCATCGGGCCTTCATACCGCCCGTCGTAGTTCTTCGGTTCCCAGGCCTGGCTGCCGGTAACCGTCGCCGGGAAGCTGATCGGCTCGTCATTGACGATCGAGGCCGGGGTGAAGCCACGTTCCAGCGCGCCGGAGTAGATGAAGGGCTTGAAGCTCGACCCTGGCTGCCGCCAGGCCTGCGTCACGTGGTTGAACTTGTTGCGTTGGAAGTCGAAACCGCCCACCAGCGCACGAACGGCCCCGTCGTGGGGATCCGCCGCCAGGAAGGCCCCTTCGACTTGCGGCAGTTGAGCGATTCGCCAGTTGCCCTTTTCGTCGGTCTGGACGCGGATGATCGCGCCGCGGCGCAGGCGTTTGTTGGGCGGGGCCTTGTCGTCCATCATGCCCGCCGCGAATTTCAAACCGTCGCCGGTAATGCTGATCACGTCGCCACCGCGGCGGAACGCCCGCAGCTTCCTGGCATCGGCCTGCAGGACGATCGCCGGTTGCAGATCCTCGGTCTCCTGGTAGTCGAGAAGCAATTCGTCGAGCGCTTCGTCGGCGTCGGACTTGATTCCCGCGAGGTCAGCGTAGGCTTCGGCACCGCGATATCCGTGCCGGCGATCGTAATCGAGGATGTTCCGGCGCAGACTGGTGTACGCGGCTTCCTGGTCATCCTTGCGAATCGTCGTATAGACGCGTAGGCCGCGCGTGTATACGTCGTCGGGGAACCTCTCGGCGGCAATCTGGCGTGCCATTTCGGTGACATACTCGGCGTGGATCGGCGTCGCGTTGCTCTCGCGCCGAAGCACCAGCGCTTGCGCCAGGGCTGTGTCGTGTTGCGTGGCGCTGATGAACCCGAGTTCGCGCATTCGGCGCAAGACATACTCCTGCCGGACACGCGCACGCCGCGGATTGACGATCGGGTTGTAGGCGGAGGGCGCTTTCGGGAGCCCGGCCAGCATCGCCGCTTCGGCAAGCGTCAGCTCTCCCAGAGCTTTGCCGAAATAGATGTGCGCAGCGGCAGCAAAGCCGTAGGCACGCTGCCCGAGGAAGATCTGGTTGAGGTAAAGCTCGAAGATCTGGTCCTTGCTCAGGTTGTTCTCGATCTTGAACGACAGCAGCGCTTCGTAGAGCTTGCGCGTGTAGGTCTTCTCCGACGACAGGAAGAAGTTCCGGGCGACCTGCTGGGTAATCGTCGAAGCGCCCTGGCGTTTGCCACCGCCTACCAGATTCGCGTGCAGGGCGCGCAGAACGCTCAGGGTATCGACTCCCCCGTGCTGATAGAAGCGCTCGTCCTCGGCCGCGAGGATGGCCTTTTTCAGGAGGTCGGGCACGTCCTGGATGCTGACCACGGCACGCCGCTCCTCACCGAACTCGCCAAGCAGATCACCCTCGGCCGTGAACACCCGCAACGGGATTTTCGGTCGATAGTCCGTCAGAATCTCAAGTGACGGCAGATTCGGGTAAGCCAGGCTCAGGACGACGATCACCATCGCAAGTGCGATAGCGGCAAGTCCGAGAACCACGACCAGAGGATAAAGCAGCCAGCGAAGAGCGGTAGGCAAGAGAGAGTCCCGCAGGGGGTTTTCCACAGCCTGCCATTATATTGGAAGGCAGGCGCCGCGCGGCGGCCGCCATGCAATCGGTTCGCCGGCGCCTGACTGAAGCGGCGGCTGCCGCCGCGGCGTGCCTGCTCGCCAGTGTGGCGTGACGCACATGGCGCCTGAGCGTTGGGCTGGGCCTCGTCACGCCATGTTCCGTCGGCTTCTTGCCGGAACGATGTCGGTCACGCCCGTCCTCTTCGCCGCCCGTCAGATGGAGGGCAGCCAGCCGTTGTCGATCCGCTACAAGCCGGGATGCCTCCGGAGAAATCGCTTTACACTCTGCAGTGTTGTTGTTAGCATCTAAAGTAGAATATCTATAAGTACGCTAACTCTAAATTATTCAAAGGTTTTTTGGGCAAGGGGTACGGTTTTGCAGCTTGATCTTTCGATCTTCAATCCGAAGGCTCGCTCGCTGATCGGACTGGACATCAGTTCGTCATCGGTAAAGATGGTCGAACTGGCGAGTGACGGCAAGGGGGGATATCGCGTCGAACGCTATGCGATCGAGATCCTGCCGCGGGATGTGGTCTCCGACGGGAACATCGTGAACCTCGAGGCCGCGGCCGAGTCCGTCCGGCGAGCGTGGAAGAAGCTGGCGACCTCGACGAGGCAGGTGGCGATTGCCCTGCCCGCTTCGCATGTCATCACCAAGAAGATCATCGTCGCCGCCGGCCAGCGCGAAGCGGAACTCGAGTTGCTCGTCGAGTCGGAGGCCAACCAGTACATTCCCTTCGCACTGGAGGAGGTCAACCTCGATTTCCAGGTGATTGGCCCGGCACCGTCTTCGCCGGACGAGATCGAGGTTCTGATCGCCGCATCGCGCAAGGAGAAGGTCGAAGATCGGGTTGCCGTGGCCGAATCCGCTGGTCTGAAGCCGCGCGTTCTCGATGTCGAATCATACGCTGTCCTTTCGGCCTTTCAACTGGTCGAGGCAACGCTTCCCGAAGGCGGCAAGGGGCAGATCATCGCCCTCGTCGATGTCGGCGCGAACGTCATGAACCTGACCGTATTGCGCAACGACCAGCAGATCTACGCGCGCGAGCAGGCATTCGGCGGCAATCAACTGACGCAGGACATCGCGCGCATGTTCAACATGACTTTCGAGGAGGCGGAAGCCGAGAAACGTCGCAACAGCCTGCCGGAAAAATATGAAAGCGAGCTCCTGCGACCATTCCTCGAGGCGCTGGCGCTTGAACTGTCGCGCGCGCTGCAGTTCTTCTTCACGTCCACCCAGTTCAACCAGGTCAACCACATCGTCCTCGCGGGCGGCTGCGCGGTCATTCACGGTATCGACCAGGTGGTTGCATCGCGGACGCAGATCAACACCGTCATTGCCAATCCGTTTGCCGGCATGCTGCTTTCCGACCGCATCCGCGAAAAGAGCCTGTTGGCCGATGCATCGTCGCTGATGGTGGCATGCGGTCTGGCGCTGCGGAGATTCGACGAATGATACGCATCAATCTCCTGCCTCACCGGGAAGAAAAGCGCCGGGCACGGCGTCAGCAGTTCTACGCTTTGCTCGGCCTGGTTACGGTCCTGTCCGTGTTGATCGGCGTTCTCGTCTACTCGATAATCGCTGGCTACATCGCCAACCAGGAGGCCAAGAACGACTTTCTGAAGAAGGAGATCGCCGTCCTCGACAAGGAGATCGACCAGATCAAGCGGCTCAAGCAACAGACCGAGGCGCTGCTCAAACGCAAGGAAACCATCGAGGCGCTGCAGCGCGACCGGGCCGAAGCCGTGCGGCTGCTGACCGAACTGGCCAAACAGATGCCCGAAGGCGTCTACCTGAAATCGCTGAAGCAGGAAGGGCAGCGCATTCAGATGGTCGGTTTTGCCCAGTCCAGCGCTCGCGTGTCGACGCTGATGCGCAACATCGAGGCTTCGCCCTGGCTCGAGAAACCCGAACTCCTGGAAGTCAAGGCAGTGACCATCGACAAGCGACGGCTCAACGAGTTCGGCATGAACGCGTCGCTGAAGCGGACTCCGGTTGATCAAAAGGGAGCGAAGTGATGGCGAGGTCTCTTGCGAGCATTGATTTCCGGGGAATCATCGCTGACTTCCAGAACCTGAATCCGCGCGACGTCGGTGCCTGGCCGGTCGCACCCCGTGCCACCGTACTCGTCGTCCTCTGCCTGTTGATTCTGCTCGCCGGCTGGTGGTTCTACTGGGATGATCAACTGGTTTCCCTGCGCGAGAAGCAGGAGGCCGAGTTGCGACTGCGCGACGAGTATGTCCGCAAGAAAGCGCAGGCGGTCAACCTGGACCTCTACGTGCAGCGCCTGAGCGACATCGATCTTGCCTTCGGGGCGCTGCTGAAGCAGTTGCCCAACAAGGCGGAGGTCGAGTCGCTGCTGGTCGAGATCAACCAGGCCGGCATGGGCAGGGGGCTGCAGTTCGATCTCTTCAAGCCGGGGCCTGAGCAGATCAGGGACTTTTATGCCGAGCTGCCGATAACCGTTCGTCTGACGGGCACGTACCACGATTTCGGTGCGTTTGCCGGCGACATCGGCAAGCTGTCGCGCATCGTCACCCTGAACAACATCTCGATCAACACCAATCAGCAGAGCAAGGATGGCAGTCTGGTGATGGATGCGACGACGAAGACCTTCCGCTACCTGGATGAAGAGGAACTGGCGGCGAACCGCAAGAGAGCGGCCGAGGCGGCAAAGGGCGGCAAATGATGCGCATACTGTCCTTGCTTCTGGCCAGTGCCCTGCTCGTTTCCGGCTGCGCCGACAATGACCAGGAGGAACTCCGCGAGTGGATGAAGACGGCAGCGGCGGGTGTCAAGCCGAACATCCCGCCATTGCCAGTCGTGCAGCCCTATGAACCGGTTCCCTATGACGTCGCCAACCTGACCGAACCGTTCGCCGCCGCCAAGATGGGTGTGGCAGACAAGAAGACCGGCGGCGGTTTCCGGCCGGACCTCGATCGGCCGAAGGAGCCACTGGAGCTCTATCCTCTCGAGTCACTCAAGTACGTTGGCGTGATCACCAGGAACAAGGTGTCGTTCGCGATCGTACAGGTCGAAGGAGCGTTGCATCAGGTGAAGATCGGCAACTACATGGGTCAGAATTTCGGCGTCGTCGTTGGCGTGACCGAGTCCGAAATAACGCTGCGGGAACTCGTTCAGGATTCAGCCGGTGACTGGGTCGAGCGGACGAGCACCTTGATGCTGCAGGAAAAGGGAGCAAGGTAGATGAAACGGATCAAACATTGGCTGCCCGGCCTGATGGGTGCCCTGTCGCTGCTCGTCGGCATCGCCACGGCCCAGGAGGCAGGGCCGAACGCCATCGAGTCGATGAATGTGATGCAGCAGGGCCCGGTGGTCAACGTCAGGCTGACCTTCAAGGAGCCCCTGCAGGCGCTTCCCCCTGCCTTCAGTGTTGCCAAGCCGGCCCGCATCGCGCTCGACTTTGCGAATACGGTCAATGCCCTGGGCAAATCGAGCCAGACCTACAACGAAGGCGACCTGAAGAGCGCCAACATTGTCCAGGCCGAGGGCCGCACCCGAGTCGTCCTCAACCTCAACAAGGCGATGTCCTACGAGGCGAGCATTGACGGCAAGAGCCTCCTGCTGGCGATGGTCCCGGCCGCCAAGCCGGACAGTACGCAGGCGGTCGAACATTTCGCCAGGGCGCAGGCCAGCGATGTTGGCAACAGCATTCGCGACGTCACGTTCCGCCGCGGTAAGGATGGTGAGGGCCGGATCACCGTTGATCTCACCGATGCCAACGCTGGCATCG
>ERZ761602.2208-NODE-2208-length-31580-cov-4.281776_pt1 | contig 31580 bp, 29 predicted proteins | sample MGYA00512165_ERZ761602 | MGnify/ENA primary metagenome ERZ761602 (study PRJEB28899, sample SAMN02445085) | bioreactor sludge metagenome | biome: EBPR sludge; isolation source: Thorneside wastewater treatment plant | place: Australia: Brisbane, Thorneside...
AGCGTGCGCAGCGGCTGCGGCTTGTAGAAGTGGCGCGTGAAGCTGATCTCGTAGCCGATCTTGGTGGCGTTGTTGTTGATCCAAGCGTCGGGCGTGTAGGGCAGCACCTCGCGGCGGATGAAGGCTTCGATGCCACCCTCTTCCAGCAAGGGCACCTGTTCGGTGTCACGCAGGCCGGCGTCGGGTTCGTACTCGACGACGCAGGGCTTGCCGGCAACCATCGCGTCATACAGGCCCAGCATCGGATCGGCAGTGAGCTTGCCCGGCTTGTGCACCTTGGCGATGACGGGCGACGCCCTCTCGACGCGCCAGCTCACGGCCTTGAGGATCAGCTTCAGCTCGGCGGCGGGCAGCTTGGTGCTGGCCTGTTTGAGAGCGGCATCGACACGGTCGCGGAAGACGTTGTGGTCTTCGAAGAGGCCGTCACCCAGCGCAGCGCGCAAGGCGGTAGCCACCTCGACCAGGCGGCCGTCGCGCTTCCAGGTCGTGGGGTCGAGCAGCTTCTTGCGCTTCTTCTCGGGCAGGCTCTTCTTCGGCGCGCCGACTTCATCATCGTCGGCGTCCTCGTCGTCACTGCCCCATTCGACGAGGCGCTGCTCGAGGGCCTCGGTGACGGAAGCGAAGTCGGCGAATAGTGCGTCGCCGAATTCTTCGTAGAGCGCGGCGCGCAGGTCTTCATCACCCGACGCAAAGCGTAGCGCTTCGATGGCTTTGAGCGTGAGCTGGCTGTGCAGGCGCAGCGGGCGCTCGACGGTGACCGGCTACTGCCGGATGCGATGGCACCGCCACTGTGCATTCGCGACTCTCGACGTGTCTGCTCAATTGTCCCGAGCGGTAGACATTCGAGATAACCCGCCCCCGTGGTCGCAGGAACCAGCTAACGTCGTTACACACGCAACGCGCACTCCTGAACACAATCGTTCCCACAGAATTCGTTGTTGGGATCGTTGTGGAAGTGGCTTCGGCACACCAGACTCAGGAGGATCGGCTCGGCGGCGCTGCGGCGATGGCTGACCGTGGGCGTTGGTCTCTCGGGCATCGTTGGTCTGCTGCGTTCTCGTCTGCGCTGGTCTTCACAGCGGCTCCTGCGTCCGCTCGTGCCGCGGACGGCTGTACGGTGCTGCTATGCCTTGCTGGCAACTGGCGAAACATCAGCCAGTGCGTACCACCAGTTCGCCAGGCGCTGCGCGACCTGATGCTGGGCCGCAGCTTCCCGGTCTGCGGTTTTGCGTCAGCGCCGTCGTACTCGATCACCCTGCCTGCCTCGTCAGGCGCTGCTGCAGCTAACGGCGTACCTACACCAACGGCACCCGCATCCAGTCAGGCCACGCTGCGCTGGGCCGAGGGCGACTTCTGCCCACCCCAGTACCGAACCATCATCGAAGGCGAGTCCACGTCGACATCCCTCTGCGCCTTCGCAGGTGCCATCGAAGTCACCATCGGCGGGCAGCTCTGGAACCGCACCTGGTGGAGCATGACGGGTGACTCCGTCACCGAGTGGACCCCTGCCGCGCGCGCGTCGATACCGCAAGCCTCGGCCGATGATCGCTTCGAGCGCGATTACGAGGCCTGGCGGGCCCAGCAAAGCTCATCCGCACCTGCACCGACCCCAGTCCCACAGCCCGAGGGCGGCGCATGACCCGGATAGCCCTTGCCGAGCTGGTGCTCGCCTGCGCTCCTCTCATAGCGCCGGACACAGCCCTGGCTCTCGTGCAGACGGAATCCGCTGGCAACCCATGGGCCATCGGCGTCGTTGGCAACGGACTCACCCGCCAGCCCCGAAACCCAACCGAAGCACTCGCCACGGCAGACGCTCTGTCGGCGCAAGGTTGGGACTACAGCGTGGGCCTTGGGCAGATCAACCGCCGAAACTTCCCGCGCCTGGGTCTCACCGCAGCCTCTGCCCTGGATCCCTGCACCAACCTGCGCGCGATGCAGACTTTGATGCTCGACTGCTTCAGCCGGGCCGGTACCTCCGATGCGGCCGGCAGCAGCGCCGCGGCCGCCGAACAGCTGCGCCTTCGCCGCGCCCTGTCCTGCTACTACAGCGGCAATTTCAGGGGCGGTTTCTCGCGCGATCTGCCAGGTCAGCCGGCGTACGTCGACCGAGTGATCGCCGCCTGGTCCCACAACCGCACACGCGGCAGCCCTGCTCACTGAGCGTTGGGGGTGCGCTTTGCCGGCAGATGTGCTCGCAACAGCCGCCCGTTTCCACCAAACCCCACCTTACCCATGCCGCCAACCGCGGCACGAGTTCGGTCGTCTCTGCGTCGGCCGCCAAGTTGATTCCGATATTCCTCGTCCCTCAACAACAACTGTTTCGTTGGAGAACTTCATGTCAGTCCTTGCCACGCCAGGCCGATCAAGCCGCATCACCATGAGCCGAGGCGCCCAGTTCCTGGGCGGTGCGCTGGCGGTCGTCGGCGCCACCCTGCTGATGACTGACCCGGCCGCTGCACAGGCGTTGCAGCCCGTCGTACGTGCCACCACCATCATTCGTGACACGGTCGTCGGCATCGCATTGCTGGTGATGACCGCAGCGATCGGCATCGCAGGTTTTCGGGTGGCGTTCTCGGGCGCGTCATTCCGCGATGTGTCGAACCTCGTCATGGGCGGCGCTCTGGCCGGCGGCGCTGCAGCCATTGCAGCGATCTTTGTGGCGTAGAGGCGCTGATGTGAGGCGGTAGCTACCGCCTTCCCGGCTTCCCACCAGTTCCGTCTGCAGGCCCGTCAGGGACCTGCCCGGGCGGAGCCTTGCCTCGACCTTTCCACCTGACCTTGTGACCTGATCCATGCGCGAGCCCATCTTCCCCGGCGCCAGTCGCCCACCCATGAAATGGGGCGTGCCGCTGATGGCCCTGGTCGCCCTGTTCATGCCCAGCGTCGTTCTGGCAATGTGGCTCGGCGTCCTGGTCAGCTGGTGGCTGTGCGCGGCGGTCTTCGTGGCCTGTGCGGTGGGCTTCGTCTGGATGCGCAAGGTCACCACCCATGACGACCACCGCCTGATGCAGGCGTGGATGTCCATCCGTCTTTCGCTGCGCCATCCCAACCGGCGCCTGCGCGACGACGCTCGCAGCTACAGCCCCGTGACCCTTCGAGGAGCCAACGATGCCTGGCGCCGCTGAAGCACTTCGAGGTTGGCCGGGTGGCACATCCTCTTGGCCGCGGTTCTGGAAGCCCGCTGCCCAGGAGAACCCGCTGGCAGCCTTCGTCAGCGCTGCAGCACCGGTCGGCGAGTTCGACGTCGTAACCCGCGGCGGCGACTACTTCCGAGTTTTCCGACTGCAGGGGCTGGCCTTCGAAGGCGTGGAGCCCGCGCAGATCGAAGGACACCACCGCGCACTGTCCGCCTTCGTCAAGAACCTCATCCCTGGCCGCAGCGCGGTCTACCTTCATCGCATCCACCGGTTCGTGCATGACCGGCTCGATGAGCCTGGGGAGCCCGGCTTTGCGCAGCAGTTTGCGCGCCGCTACCAGGACAAGCTGAGTTCGTCTGCGATGCTGGCCACCGACCTGTACCTCACGGTGCTTGTTCGACCCGAACTCAAGACGTCCCAGCTGCCTCACCAAGGGTGCGCCGCGCTCGACGCCCGCCAGGCGCTTCGCCAGCGCACGCTCAAGGAACTCGACGACGTCGCATCGCTCGCCCAGCGGTCCCTGCGCGAGTTTGGCCCCCGGCCGCTCGGCATCCGCGAAGAAGACGGCGTGGCCTTATGGGAAACCGGTGAGCTGTTGAGTTTTCTGATCAACGGCCGGTATCGCAACGTGCGGCTGCCTAAGGGCCCCGCCTGGCAGAGCCTGCCTGATGCACGCCTGAGCTTTGGGGGCGATACGCTGGAGATCCGGCACCTGGGCGGGCGCCGCTACGCCAAGCTGCTGAGCCTCAAACGCCTGCAGCGCCATGTCGAGCCCGGCACGCTGGGCGCCCTGCTCTACGAGCCCTGCGAGTACATCGAGACGCAGTGCTGGACCTCATCTCCCAAGCGCCAGGCACAGGCCGCCTTGACCCTGCAGCGCGATCAGCTCACCGCCAGCGAAGACGCGGCGCGTAGCGAGATCGAAGAACTCGATGGCGCCCTGGACCTGCTCGCCGCAGGCGAGCTCAACATGGGCGAGTACAGCTACACGCTGGCAGTCCTGGGTGACACCATCGAGGAGGCTTCGCAACACGCAGCCAAGTGCGCGGCAGCGCTGATCGAGACCACGGACCTGGAGCTGGCCAGCGTGGACCTGGTGGCCGACGCCGCCTGGTTCAGCCAGCAGCCGGGGAACTTTCAGTGGCGACCACGCAAGGCGACGATCAGCAACCGGGCCTTCGCCGCCCTGGCCTGCGGCCACAACTTCTCTTGCGGCAAGCGCGATCTCAACCCCTGGGGCCAGAGCGTCGCCCTCCTGCGCGCGTGCAGTGGTGCGCCCTACTACTTCAGCTTCCACCCCAGTGCCGATGACGCGGATGGCGCCGACGCGACCGGCCAGCGCCTGCCTGGCAACACGCTGCTGGTCGGCGCCACTGGATCCGGCAAGACCACCCTGCTGGGCACCCTGCTCACACTGTCCACCAAGCTCAACCCCCGTCCTCGCATCGTCAGCTTCTCGCTGGACCGCGACACGGAGATCCTGATCCGGGCGCTCGGCGGACGCTTTCGTCGCCTCCGGTTCGGCAAGCCGACGGGCTTGAACCCCTTCCAGCGGCCAGCCACGGCCGAGAACCGCGGTTTCTGGACACGGTTGGTCGCCCGCTGCATCCACAACCCGCAGCTGCCGCTGCTGCCGGCCGACGAAGAAGGCATCGCCAGGGCCGTCGAGGCCATCGCCCTGCTGGAGCCTGGCCTGCGCAGCATGAGCACCGTGCGCCAGAACCTGCCGCGCTCCGGGGCCAACAGCCTGTACGACCGGCTCGGCCGCTGGTGCAGCGGCGGCGAGCTGGGCTGGGTCTTCGATGACCCGAGCTCAACCCTTCCCGACCTGAGCCAACTTCACGCGGTGGGCTTCGACTACACAGAGCTGTTGGACGCTCCCGATGTCCGTGTCCCGGTGCTCATGGTGCTGCTGCAGCTGATGGACGAACTGCTCACCGGCGAGCCGTTGATCTATCACGTGGCCGAAGCCTGGAAGGCACTCAACGACCCAGTGTTCGCGCAGTTCCTGAAGCAGCAGCAAAAGACGATTCGCAAGAAAAACGGCCTGGGCATCTTCGACACGCAGCAGGTGGAAGACTTGCTCGGCAGCGACAACGGCCGCGTCATGGTCGAGCAGAGCCCGACCAAGCTGCTGTTGGCCAACCCCGATGCGACGCGGGGCGACTACGTCGACGGTCTGGGCCTGACCGACACCGAGTTCGACCTCTTCCGCCAAGTGGCGGTGCGCAGCCAACGGCGGTTTGTGGTCAAGCAGGGTTCCCGGTTCGTCCCCTGCGAACTGGACTTGTCGGGCATGGACGACGAACTCGCCATCCTGAGCGCCACGCCCGACAACCTGCGCCGCATGGATGAGGCCCGCAACGAAGCCGTCTCCCGCTTCGGTGAAAGCGCGGCCGACGATCCTGAGCGTTGGCTTCCGCTGTACACCGCACGCGTCCGCGCAGCCAGGTCGGCCACTGCGGAGGACCACCGTGTTTGAGCGCTTTGATGCGCTGCTGGCCGCGTTCGTGGCGGACTACGCGCAGAACATCGCCACCACCTTGGCTGCAGGCCTGGCCGTGCCGGCGCTTGCCTTGGTGACGGCGCAGATCGTCATCTTCGGTCTGGCGGTCATGCGTGGCGAGGCCAACGAGCCATTGGGCCAGTTCACCTGGTCGATGGTGCGCACGCTGGCGATCTTGACCTTCGCAATTGGCGGTCTGGCCTACACGCAGTGGGTACTGCCCGCCGCAACCCAAGCCCAGGACGGTATGGCCGCGCTGTTTGTGCGGGGCCTGCCGGCGGGGGCCAGCGCGTTCGCGGCGCTGGATGTCGCCAACAACCAGGCCAACGACCTGCTCAAGGTCCTGTGGCGTGATGCCTCCGTCCTGCGCCTGGATCTGGTCATCGCCAGCGTGCTCTTCAGCGCCGGGACGGCGGCATTCCTGTTCGTTGGTCTGGCGGTGACCTTTGTGGCCCGGGTGCTGATGGTGTTTGCGCTGGCAGTCGGGCCGCTCTTCATCCTGTCGCTGCTCTTCAAGTCCACACGCCGATTCTTCGACTCGTGGCTGTCGATGCTGCTGTCGGCCGCGGTGATGAGCTGGTTCGTGTTCTTTGCGCTGGGGTTGTCGCTCAACGTCGCCGGCCGGGTCGTGCAGGTCATCATCGCCAGTGGGGCGTTCGTGTCGGGCGCCGTGGATGGCGTCAACGCGGTCGAGGCCGCCGGTACCTACCTGGCCGTCATGGCCGCCTTGGCCTTCGTGCTGTACCAGGCGCCGCGCCTGGCCTCCGCCCTTACCGGCGGCCCTGCCGTGCAGAGCGGCTTGGCTCTGGCCGCTGGCTACATCGGCGGATCGAGGGCATTCAGCCAGTCGAGCATAAGAGCCAGCGCCCAGAACACAGCCGCCGGAAGCATGAGCCGTATCCCCACCCCCTACACCGCCGGTCAGGCTGCGGGCGGCGCCGTCCGACAGGCTGCCGCCCACGCTTACCAGCGCATTGCCAACCGAGGACGTTCATGAAAGCGCCACGCCTTCGACGATTGATGGGTTCCGCCTGCCTGGCGACTCTTCCCGGTGCCCTGCTCTGCACCGCGATGCTGACCTTGCCGCTACCAGGTCGCGCGCAAGGCATCCCCGTGCTGGACACCGCAAACCTCGTCTCGGCCATCCAGCGCCTGCAGTCCTCGATCACCCAGATCAACAACCAGTACCAGCAGATCCGTCAGCTCTACGACCAGCTCAACGCGATGAGCCGGGCTCGCGGGCTGGGTGACGTGCTGAACAACCCGGCGCTGCAGAACTACATCCCGCGCGATGCCGCCAACCTCGTGCAGCAGATCGAGCAGCGGGGATACGGGGGCCTCAACGGCGCGGCCCGAGCGCTGCGTGACGCCGAGATGGTCTACAACTGCCTGGACCTCGATGGCGCGCAGCGAGTGCGCTGCCAGGCTTCCCTCGCGCGGCCCTACCAGGGCAAGGCGTTCATGGACACGGCGCTGCGATCAGCCCGCGACCGCAGCAACCAGATCAACGCGCTGATGCAGCGCGCGGGCGCCACGCAGGACCTCAAGGAGGCCGCGGAGCTTCAGGCCCGCATCGCCGCCGAGAACGCCCTGCTGCAGCACGAGGTCTCGCAAATCCAGCTGGTGCGCGGCATCGCGGAGGCCGATCAGCGGATCGCCGAAGCTCAGAGCCGCGAAGCGCAGCTGCAGCAGGCATCGAGGACACGGCGGCTGGCCGAGTTCTGGGGAGCCACGCCATGAGCATGCCGACCTTGTCCGAAGTGGCATCCGGTACGGATCCTGGCATCGAGCCCAGAAAACTGTCCAAGCGCACGCTGGAGCAGCTCGCTAAAGCCGACGCCTGGGACGCCGACCGCTTCGAGCAATCCGCGGCCAGCGCGCGGCGGGCGTGGATCGCCGCAGGCCTGGGTGCGCTGATGGGCGTCCTGGGTCTGGGAACCGCGGTTCTGGCGCATCGCACGCCTCCCCCACCGCCGATGGCCGTCGTGGTTGATCGCAGCACGGGGCAGGCGCAGGTGATCTCGCGTGTGACCGAAGCCGATGTGCCGGCCCTGGCGGTGCTGGACCAGCACAACGGCGCTGTCTACGTACGCTCACGTGAGGCGTATCACGCAGCACTGCTGCAACGCGACTACGACGCGGTGGCGCGGATGTCGACGCCGGAGGCTTTCAAGGGCTACGGCGACAGGTTTGTGGGCGACAGGGCCATGCACAAGGTGCTGGGCACGAACCAGGAGCACCGCATTGCGATCGTGTCGGCGCGGCCGGTGCGTTTGCCCACCGCAAGCTCAGCAGGTGCAGGCACGCCCGGCGAGATGGTGGTGACCTTCGACAAGGAGGTCCGTTCGAACCACAGCCCGCAGCCCACGCTGACGCGGTACGTGGCCACGCTGCAGTACGAGTACCGGCCCAGCGCCATGACCAAGGAGGTCGATCGCATCGAGAACCCGTTCGGGTTTGTGGTGACGGCGTACCGGGTCGATGCCGAGCTTGCGGCGCCCTTGCCTGCCGCGGCAGCACCGGCAGCCGTTGCCACACCGGCACCGGGAGCGAAGTCATGAGGCTCAGACCTGCAGGCTTGGCAGCAGCGGTCGCGATGCTGGCAATCCTAAACGCCTCAGCTCAGACTCAGCCGGCCGCCAAGCCCAAAGCCGATCCGAGGGTGCAGACCCTGGCCACCGACGGCGAAGCCGTTATCGACGTAGCGGTGCAGCGCGGGCAACTGACGCACCTGGTTCTACCTGCTGGCGAGACCTTCACGCTGCCACCGGCAACCGGCCAGGGCGCACGCTGCGATGACGAAACCCACGCCTGGTGCATCGTCGCGCAAGGGCGCGACCTCTTCATCAAGGCCAAACCGAGCGCTAAGACCAACAACCTGATCCTGGTGACCGAGCGCAGACGGTTTGCGATCGATCTTCGCGCGGTGGATCGGGGCGGTCTGATGCGGCTGACGCTGATGCCGCCGAAGAATCATGAGTCGGCGGCGGGCTCCCTGCCCACCGATACGGCCGGGCAGCCCAAGGCCATCCGCGTAGCAACCCCGGCACCCGATCCTCAGAAGATCCTCCAGGAGCGTCTGGCCGCAGCGCCGATCCCGCGCAACGCGCAGTACTCGATGGCGGTGGGCAAGGCCTCTGAGGACATCACGCCGTCGATGGTGTTCGATGACGGACGCTTCACATACCTGAAGTTCCCCGGCAACCGGCCACTGCCGGCGATCTTCCAGACTGCGCCCGATGGCAGCGAAGAGACCGTCAACGTGCGCATGGGTGAAGACGACCTGCTGGTCGCCGATCGCGTCGCACGCAAGCTCGTGCTGCGCCTGGGGCAGTCTGTCGTCATCGTGGTCAACGATGCGTTCGATCTCGACGGACAGGCTCCTTTGGAAGGTACGACCGTTCCTGGCGTCGCACGAACACTCACTCAGATTCCCAAGACCGCACCCAAACCGGCACCTGCCGTGACGCCGACACGCGCGCAACCGGTTCGGGCACAGACCGTTGACTTGAAGGCGGCCGTGTCAGCACCCGTGCCTGTCGTCGAGGTCGCGACCGAGGCCAGGAGCAAGCCACCGACACAGCCCGCCGAAGAGCTTGGGAACAGTGCAGTGGGAGATGCGCGATGAACGATCCGCAAACTGCCCAAGCACCAGACTCTGCAAAGGCTATGCCGAACGAACTCGGCATCCAGGGCCTGCAACCCGCCCGGCCCCGCGCTGGGAATTGGGCGAGTCTGGTGCTGGGTCTGGGCATGGTCGCGTTGATGTTTGTCGGGCTTGCCATGGTGGTCTGGAGCCGCTTCGGTCCACAGGACAAGCCTTCGCCCAAACCGATGGCCGTGGCGTCCGACCAGCTCGCGCAGGTGAAATTCGAGCCGCCACGTGAGCCGGCCCAGAACGGGTCCGCACCCGCAGTCGAAGCGGCAGCGCAACTTCAGGCCGCTGTGTCGCCTGCCGCTCAACCCATCGCTCTGCGCAATCCTGGCCAAGGCCCGGCGGCAACGCCTGTGGTCCCGAGCCTTGCAGGCAGCGCTGTGCCTGCTGCCGGAGGGTCGACCCCGTACCCAACGGCCCCTGGCGGCTATGCACCGCCACAGCGCCGTGACGATTCACCGTTTGTGACTGCGTCCGGGAACGGATGGCAGCAAGGCTGGCCGCAGGGCTCATCGGCGGCACTGCCTGGCTCCAACCTGCAACGTGCCGCCCACGTGCAGCAGTACGCTGTGCCGCAGAACTCCGGCAGCCCTTTGGCCACCGCATCCGCCAACCTGGAGCAGTACCAGACGCAACTCGACGGCATGGTGCGGCAGTTGCAAAGCCTGACCGATCAGGTCCAAGGACCGGCCGCCGGTGTGCCTGGCCAAGGTGTCCCAGGGTCGGTGTTCGCGCAGGCACCCGCCCCTGTGGCTCCTGCTGCTACCGCAGCCTCGAATCGCAATCCAGCCCTCTTTGGCCAGCTCGAACGCACCAACACCCCGCGCGCTCACGCCACGATGCTCGGCGCCCGCAGCTACGTGGTCCCCAAGGGCGTGCTTTTCCAGTGCGCGCTCAAGACCCGCGTGGTCTCCGCCGTCAGCGGGTTTGTGGGCTGCCAGGTTCAGCGTCCCGTCTACTCCGATGACGGCAAGGTCGTGCTGATCGAGCGTGGGTCGCACCTGGACGGCGAGTACCGCATCGTGCAGGTCCGCCCCGGCGTGTCCCGGATCCCGATCCTGTGGACCCGTGTGCGCACACCGCACGGCGTGACCGTCGACCTGGACTCACCCGCCACCGGCCCCCTGGGCGACAGCGGCATCACCGGCGAGGTCAACAACCGCTGGATGGAGCGCATCGGCGCCGCTCTGCTGCTCAGCCTCATCGATGACGCCATCAAGCTGCAGATCAGCGAGAACACCAGCAACGGCACCAGCAACGGCATGTCCACCGTCGTCCTGCCCAACACCGCGGCGGCCACCTCGCGCCTGGCCGAGAAGGTGCTGGACAGCACGATCAACATCCCGCCGCTGATCACCGCCCACCAAGGCTCTGTGGTCGGCGTCTACGTGTCGCGCGATCTGGACTTCTCCGGCGTCTACCGCCTGGAAGCCCGCTGAAGGCCTCGGGAACTCTCGGCCATGTCTGCCCCTTCCCACGCTCGCGATACGGCCCTGCAGGCCTATCTGGCGCCTCTGCGGCCCTGGTTGGACGCGCCCGGCGTCACCGATCTGTGCATCAACCGGCCAGGCGAGGTGTTTGTGGAGCGGCACGCCGTCTGGCAACGGTTCGAGGCGCCGGAGCTGTCCTTCACGCACCTGCAGGCTCTGGCACGGACACTGGCAACCTACACCGGCCAGCACGTCGACGAACAGCAGCCGCTGCTCAGCGCCACCCTGCCCCGCCGGTCCGGTGACACGTCCGACCTCGTCGGCGGTGAGCGCGTTCAGGTCATCGGCCCGCCGGCGGTGGATGCCAACACGGTCGCGCTGTGCATCCGCAAACCCTCGACGAGCCGCACGACGCTGCGCGCGCTGAGCCAGGGCGCGCTGGATCAGCAAACCGCAGGCACCAATGGCAGCCGTCCCGCCGGCATCTTCTCGCGCACCCTGCGCGACCAGACCCGCCTGGACCCTGTCGACGAAGAGTTGCTATCGCTGCAACACGCGCACCGACTCGAAGACTTCCTGCGCCTGGCCGTCCAGCAGCGTCGCACCATCGTCGTAGCCGGCCGCACGGGCTCAGGGAAGACCACCCTGATGCGCGGACTGATTGAGGAGATCCCTGCATCCGAGCGGCTGATCACGATCGAGGATGCGGCCGAACTCTTCATGCCCGGGCACGTCAACTCGCTGCACCTGTTCTTCAGCCGCGGGGACCAGGGTGCATCCCAGGTGTCTGCCAGCAGCCTGTTGGAGGCGTGTCTCCGGCTTCGGCCCGATCGAATCATGCTGGCGGAGATGCGCGGCGAAGAGGCGTTTTCGTTTCTGCGTCTGGCCGCCAGCGGCCACCCGGGCAGCCTCACCAGCGTTCACGCCGGCTCGGCCGAACTTGCTTTCGATCAGATTGCCCTGATGGCGCGCCAGAGCCCGGCCGGCAAAGGTTTGACCCTGCCCGAACTGCACGCGCTGGCCAATAGCGTCATCGACGTCGTCGTGCACATGGATGTTGATGTGCGGGGACGGTTTGTGAGTGGCATCCACTTCGATCCGATGGCGCGTCTTCGGTCTTCCTCGTCGATCCCGGAGCAGGTCGCATGAGTGCCTCAACCGCTGCCGCTCAGAGCCCAGTTCGATCTGGCACTGCTCGTCGGGCCGGTCCGGCCGCACTGACCCGTCTTCGGACCGGATTGATCATCCTCGCGGTGCTGCTCTATGCCGTGCTGGCCGTCACGGCCACAAGCTACATCGCCGCCGGTATCGTGCGTCTGGCCTGGAAACAGCCCTTCTCGTCACTTGCGGCTTCCAGCCCGAACGATGTCCTGCGTGCGTGGGAAGCCACCGCGGATCACCCGACGTCGCGCAACAAGGTGCTACTGGCCATCCTGCTGCCTGGCGTCGTCTTCGGTGTCATGGTCCCCTTCGGCATCATGGCGGCCACGCAGACACGCCGGCCCCTGCACGGCGCAGCACGTTTTGCCAACCGGGGCGAAATCGCTCGCAGCGGGCTGATGTCCGATGACGGCATCCTGATCGGGCGTCTGGGCAATCAGTATCTGCGGCTGCCGGGCCAGCAGTCGGTACTGCTGAGCGCCCCGACACGCAGCGGCAAGGGTGTTGGCGTGGTCGTGCCGAACCTGCTGGCCTGGAAAGGCTCGGTCGTCGTGCTGGACATCAAGGGCGAGAACTTTGAGCTGACGGCCGGGTACCGGGCCAGGCATGGCCAGGCGGTGTTCCGGTGGGCGCCGTTTGATGCGGACAACCGCAGTCACCGCTGGAACCCGCTGAGCTACATCCGCAACGACCCGCGGCACGCCATCACCGACACCCTGGCTATCGCCCAGATGCTGTACCCCAGTACGGGCAACGCGTCCAGCAACGAGACGTTCTTTGCAGACCAGGCCAAGAACCTGTTTCTGGGTCTGGTGCTGCTGATGCTGGCAACCCCTGAGCGACCTCGCACCCTGGGCGAACTGCTGCGCCAGGCCAGCGGCCAAGGGCGGCCGCTGCACGAGCACCTGAGATCTCTCATCTCTGCGCGCCATCTCGAAGGGCGACCCTTGCCCGACGCCTGCGTGGACGCCCTGAACCGGTTCCTGTCGACCTCAGAGAACACGCTGTCCAGCATCCTGGCCACGCTCAATGCGCCGCTGACGCTGTTTGCGGATCCGATGGTGGACGCCGCCACCAGCGGGGACGATTTCAGCCTCCAAGACCTCCGCAGAAAACGCCTGTCGATCTACCTCGTGATCCCGGCGAACCGGCTCGCCGAGTCCGCTGTGCTGCTGAACCTGTTCTTCGCGCAGACCGTGCACCAGAACACGGACGAACTGCCCGAGAAGAACCCCGACCTCAAAGTCCCCTGTCTGCTCCTGCTCGATGAAGCAGCGGCTGTCGGCAAGATCGCGGTGCTGAGCAAGGCGATCGGTTTCCTCGCGGGCTATGGCCTGCGGGTGCTGACCGTGGTGCAGTCGATCAGCCAGCTCGAGAGCGTCTACGGGCGGGACGATGCCCGGACGTTTGCGACCAACCATGCGGCACAGATCCTGTTTGCGCCACGGGAGCAGCGGGATGCCAACGAGTACAGCGAAATGCTGGGCACCTTCACGCAGCGTGAGCGCAGCAACGGACGCTCGGTGAGCAACGGCGCCCGAGGCTCGTCCACGTCGACCTCCACCAACGTGAGTTCGCAGCGCCGGCCGCTGCTGTTGCCCCAGGAGTTCAAAGAGCTGGGAACCGACAAGCAGGTCATCGTGCTGGAGAACCAGCGGCCGATCCTGGCCGACAAGATCCGGTACTTCGACGAGCCGGCGTTCACCGAACGGCTCGAGCCAGCGCCCGAGACTCCCCGCCTGGATCTCGAACTGCATATCGCACGTACTGAAAGCCGCGTCCGCGCCGTCAACATGGACGAGACGCTCACGCCAGAACAAGTCGCTCATGAGTTCAGCCACTTGCCGTCCGTGACGATGGAGTCCAGCGACGAGGATCTGCTGGCTCTTGTCGGCCAGATCCTGGACGTGGTCGAAGCAGACAACGAGCGCATGTACCGACTGGGGCACGCCGCTGCCACCGAGCTTGATGCCGACCGGGAGGACCTGCGGTGACCTCGACGCCTTCCAACGACGCCGTCCAACAGGACCATAAGGCGCCAGTTAACCGGGATGAGACCTTGGCCCAGCTTCACGCGGCCTTCGACCCGCTCGAAAGCGACTGGCGTGGTTCGATGCGCCATGGAGACGCCGAAGCCCAAACCGTCGGCAACACGACTGAACGCAAGGCGTTCAACCAGACTTGAACCAAGCCAAACACGCCATGAGCACGATCCATCATCAAACCACCGTTCACGCCGCACTCGACATGCCAGCCGCCCTGCGACGGGGCATCTGGGCTTTGGTCCCGACCCTGGGCGTCTTGGCGGGTTGCCAGACCACGCAGGGGCTGCCCACCGTGGATGACGCGCAGCGTCGCCCCATCAACAGCGCCGCAGCCATCGAGCTTCAGAGCTGCAAGGCGGAAGCCAGCGCGCTCAGGGCGACCCTGCTGGAGACTGTCGCGCCTCAATGCCCGCGGGTCGAAGGTGCGGTCAAGCTGGCAGCCGCGCTGCCCGCTCTTTCGGCGGCGGCTCCAACGCCAGCTGGGTCAGCCTCACGCGTTGCCGTATTCGTCTTCGAACAGGGACAGGTGAACCTGAGTCTGGACGCGTCCACGCGCGAGACCCTCATGGAGGCGGCTGCAGCCGCGGAGGTCATCCAGGTCCGTGGCAGATCCGGCGCAGCGCAAGAGAGCCCCGCTGATGTCTTGGCCGCCCGTCGCCGCGCTGAAGCAGCGGTAGCCGTCCTGAAGGACCTTGGCGTGCCGGTACACAAACTCCGGGTCTCCTGGCAAGGAATGTCCGACGCGGCTTCCGAGGCGGGGCGAGGCCGTCGGGTAGAGATTGAGTTTGTGGATCGGGCGCCGACCGTGCTGTTCACCCGGGCGGCAGTCGACAAGAGCAGCACCGTAGCTACAGCGTCGACTTCAGCCGCCGGGTCTGCCGGTATGACGGCCGGCACAGCCGCCAACAAACCCTGAGCGGCACGGCTGCACAGTCAACGTCCTGGAGGGTCTATGGCCAACGACTCCGATCCATCGCCGCAGCCTCGGCGCGAACCTGCGTCTGCGCCTTCGCGCAACGTTGACGCGAATCCGGACCGAGGGGATGGAAGCGGCTCAGCGTCCGCGGCGAGCCTATCCAGCCGACTGAAGCTGCAAGCGACCAAGTCCGACGGCCACATCCAGGTTGACTACCGTGGCAACAGCCACTGGCACGCCATGCATCGCCTGGCGCACCTGGTGAATCAGGACACGCCGGATTCGCGTGAGGTCGATCGTGTCACGCTGACAGATCGCGATGCAACTTATGGCGCCACCGCCCGGCGCGACAGGAGCGGCGCGTTCGAACTACAGTTTGAGTCCGAAGACTCGAAGGCCCTGTATCGACAGGTTGTTCGCGAACGCCAGATGGAGTTGGCCGTTCCAGCGGACAACCGCATCAGCGCGCTTGGACCTCAGCTTGAATCGCGGAGCAACGGAAAGGCGTCACGGCAGGACGAGGGTCCTGAGCTCCTTCGGACCGACATCGCCGCAGCGCTCAGTGCTGCCGAAGGCGACGAACCGCGCACCAAAGGGCGAGACACCTACATCGAACGACAAGTCCTCGACCGGGCAACCTTTGAGCAGCTCAGGGAACTCAAACGCATCGCCGATGAAGCCCAGCCGGATGCACTTCGCGAAGCGCTGCGGGCGCTTCAGCGCCAGATCGAAACCGAGGTCGTCAGAAGCGAGATACCGCGCACGACCGTACCCCGGGCGTCAGAGGCGCCGTCCGTCGGCGAGCGGTTCACCGTGCAGGACCGGCTGGGACGCCGCGACTATTGGTACCGGGACCGTCCAGACCGGCTCGCCTTCACACAGAGTTGGCTGAGTCTGCGCACCAAGGAGCACAGCAACGCGGCGTTGATGGGCATGGTCGACAGGGCAGTTGAGCTGAGCTGGAAGCGGCTGCATCTGGAAGGCAGCGCAGAGTTCAAGCGGGAGGCATGGATCCTGGCCCACTCGCGCGGGCTGGAAGCGCGCGGGTACACAGCCACGATGGGCGACCGGGAGGCGGCTGAAGCCGAGCGAAGACGACACACGGGGCCACAGCTGCAGCAGCAGGTGGCGCCACCGCCACAACGAGAGTTGGTACAGAAGGACCGGCCAGCAGACAAGGGCACCCGAGGAGATGAGGTCGCCAGCGAGCAGCTGCGCCAGGTCGTTCGCAAGGCCATCAAGGACACGCGGGTCTCGCCGGAGCTGGAGACCCGGCTGCTGCGGCTGCTCGAACAAGAGCATCAGCGCAGGCGCTCAGCAGGAAAGAGCGTACAGATCCAGCGTTGGGATTCGGCCGCCCCTCGTACGCGAGCGCAGACCGGCCCAGCGGTGGAACGCGGTACCCAGAGGATCCAGCGAGAGCGTTGAGGTAGCTGGGCCGGCACCCATATCGAACTAGCGCTTCAGACTGGTAGCTGCCTGTCGACGTCGGCGCCCTGAACGTCGGCGGACGCCGTAAGCTGACCGTCGCAATTACCGGCTCGAGACTGAGTGCAGACTCTCATGCTGCGAACCCGAGTGAGTGCCGATCCTGCAAGCGGTCGCTGCCGAATCCGGCGTTGGCGGCTGGCGCTCAGGGCGGTCAGCGGAGCGAGGGATTGGTGAAGAGGCGCCTCAGTCTGCGTCGGTGATCCCGTGCTGACCGGGGTCAGTATTGGAGGCCGCCGCTGTGCCGGTGTGGCGAGCGGGGGTTCAGCCTGCGCCGGCAAGCGCCTCCCATTGTCCCCACGCGAATACATCGACCAAGCTGGATACATATACAGTATGATCGAGGGTGCGCAGGAAGTTATGGTACGAACCCGCGAGGAGCTGTCGGTGCACATGTAACATCCCGTTAGGGAGGCTGCATGGCAAGGACCATTCAAGAATTCGTCGCGGAAAGAGGTATCAAGTTTCTCACGCACTTCACTCGTGCCGGGAACTTGGACTCGATCTTGGCAAGAGGACTCGTGCCACGGAACATCCTCGTGCAGGAAGGCTTTGACGGCTTTAACGATCAGTACCGGATCGACGGTACGGACTCTGTGTGCTTGTCGATCGACTTCCCGAACTACAAGATGTTCTACGGCATCCAGAAGGACCACCCTGGCGAAGTTTGGGTGGTCCTTGTCATCCACCCCCAGGCACTGTGGGACTTGGACTGCGCGTTTTGCGCAGCGAACGCGGCGTCGAACGGCGTGACAGCCATCCCGTTGGCACAACGTCGAACGCTCGCTGCCATGAAGGCGATGTACGACGAATGGCCGGGCAAGCCTTCGCGGTCGGAGATGAACCTTCCGAACAACTACCCGACCAATCCGCAAGCCGAGGTGCTGGCACTTCAAGGCGTGCCGAGGCAGTACATCGTCGGCATTCTGACGCTTAATGAGACCATCAAACAGGAACTGGCGGCGAAGCATCCAGGGGTGACCATGTGGGCGAACGCGTCGTACTTTCGGTATCGCCGCGACTACGCGGCCTGGAAGACTTGACGGATGGCTACCAGACCAATCTTCTTGCCTTCACTCACGGGCAAGTTGCTCGTGGCGACCCGTCACGTCGACTTCGAGTGGTTCTCCGGCATGGCAATGAGCCAGTCGCGCAAGTCCATCGCGTCGCTTCACCAAGCGGCCGCAAGGCAGATGGGGATCAGCGACGTCCTGGAGATTTCCAGCAAGTCGCCGTCCGAACTAGGTGTCGGTCTGAGCGCCTTCAACCTGATGATCAGGACAGTCAAGTACGAGCGCGAGTTCAGCCTTGAGTGTGCGTACCAAGCAAGCAAGGTCTTTGAGCGTGGCGGCCCGTTCGTCGACTTGCTAAACGTCAAGTCGATTGAGGCGAAGCGCGATCCACGTCTGAACCAGTATGGGCGCCTCGTCAAGTTCCGCTTCTTCGGTGTTGACTGGCCTCTGGTCCCGCGCACCGCGTTCTATGACTGGCTGTACATCAACGCGCTGCACAAGCATCCCGAGCTTGCCGAGCAGGTGCTGACTTATCGCGCGTTTTCAGACATCGCGTTCAATCCTGAGAGGTCCATCAACTGCCAGGCGTACGCCGCTGCGCTGTACGTCTCGCTGCATGAACGTGGGCTATTGACTGATGACCTGTTCAAGGATCAGCTGACCTATCTGCGCGTGATTAGCACGGGCAGTGTCAGCAACGCGCACGAGGACACTGACGTTCAAGCCCGATTTGAATGACCAAGGCCCATAAGGAACAACAATGCCAATGGACTACGCGCAGTATCAAAAGGAAGTCACCGCCGACATCGCTGATGTATTAGCTGCGGCGAGTTGCCAGCCTATCCTGTTCGTCGGCTCGGGCTTCACGAAGCGGTACGCGGGTGGCCCGAACTGGGAAGAATTGCTGAAGGCACTCGCGGCTGCGTGCCCGCAGATCGACAAGGACTTCGCGTACTACAAGCAGTTGTACGACGGCGACTTCAAGAAGATCGGCACGGTCTTCACAGAGGCCTACCGCGAGTGGGCATGGGGGAAGGGCAAGAGCAAGTTCCCCGCCGAGTACTTCGATGCAGCCTTCCCAGGCGACGTGTTCATCAAGCACATGGTGTCTGAACTGCTCGGAAAGCTTGGTCCGTCAGCGAAGGGCTCCTACGGGTCTGCGGAGATGGATGCGGAGATCGCCGCGCTCAAGAACATGAGCCCGCACGCGATCATCACAACCAACTACGACCAGATTCTTGAGCCGCTGTTCACTGACTACGAGCCCATCATTGGTCAACAGATCATGCGGCTCGGTTTCCTTGCAATCGGCGAAATCTTCAAGATTCACGGCTGCCGATCAAAGCCGCTCTCGCTGATCTTCAACGAAGCAGATTACAAGAAGTTCGAGACAGATCACAAGTACCTCAGCGCGAAGCTGCTGACGTATTTCATCGAACACCCGTTGGTCTTCGTTGGCTACCGAGCCGAAGACCCGAACATCAAGAGCGTCCTCGCCGATGTGCATCACATGGTGGGTGCGGGTCCTGGCCTTATTCCGAACATCTACATTTTGGAGTGGGACCCCACGCTAACGGCAACATCCTATCCCGCTCGCGACAAGGTTCTATCCGTCGGAATCGACGTGAACATCCGCATCAAGAGCATCAGCGCAAGCTCGTTCGAATGGGTGTTTAGGGCATTTGGTACACAGGGCGACCTTGAGAAGGTGAACACGAAGCTGCTGCGCTCATTGATGGCGCGCGCCGTCGAGCTTGTGCGCAGCGATATCCCCAAGAAGCACGTAGAGATCGATTTCAAGACCTTGGAGCACGCGGTAAACACCGGCGAAAACTTTGCCAAGCTGTTTGGCGTCACCACACTATCTGACCCGTCGCAGGTCAACCTGAACTACAAATACACGCTGACTCAGGTGGCCAACGAGCTTGGATACGACTATTGGAGCCCTGCGAACGATCTGATCAACAAGGTGAAAGCAGACACCGGCTTTGATCTCAAGGCCAGCGACAACGTCTATCACATCAAGATGCGAACGGGCAAGGCTGTTGGCAGTGTCACGAACAAGTACTCCGAGGCGTGCGTCGACCTCTTGCGACTGGTAAAGGACCGCAAGAAGTACACGCTGCAGAAGCAGGAAGTGAAGATCGCCTAGTCGCTGGTTGTCTTTGGTTCGCTATCACCGGCCGTTGTGTGGCGGGGATTTCAAAACTGGAACCTGCAAGTCTGCAGGAACGCCGCCCTCGAAAGTTCGCCGGAAGCGCCTCTGGTTTGGCCCGCCTAGCCTCTGGAGATCTCCTCATCCATACGCTTTAGGTCCTCGAAGGTCCTGGTCGTCGATTCCCCTGAGACCTCGAGTTCCCTCTCAACCAGGAGCGGCTCGGCGAGGCCCGCAGCCAGAAGCCTGCAGCGGATGCTCATTGTTCCCGGCCCAGCCGGTACCAGAACCAGGTCGTCATGCGGAACGGCTGCTTCCCCCGGAAGAAGGGAGGGGAAGCGCGCCTCGAACACCGCGACGTTGCCCTTGGCTAACACCTTGAGTCCGGCGGCCCGGTCGGCGAGAGTCTCGGAAAGTGGCCGAATACCAGCAATGGACGAGTACACGTCGTCATCCGAAGGCTGCTCCGGAATCTCAGAGCCCCGGATCGCATCGAGCGTCGCCCCCGGCGCTTCCACCCGTACCTCGAGCTTGCAGTCGTTGAGCGCAAAGTCGGAGCGATTCGTGAGTCGGAAGCCAATGCGCACGGCGGCTGCCTGAACCTGTAGATACCTCGCAAGATCGCGCCAGTAGTTCCTGTTGACCAGCCTCATGCTCGGGAGGCTGATCCCCAGCGGCCCTATCGATTCCGCGGCCACGCAGTCAGGGAGCTTGTCGATGTTGCCGAACGAGACAAGGCGGACCTCGGCTTTGGCCGGCAGATCCATGCCGTCCGGGCCTAGCAACTCGATCGATACGGACGCGCTCCTACGGCCCGAGTCCGCCTCGTACATCTTGAGGATCTCGGGCGGGGCGGCCTCGCCTGTGGAACTGCCCCTGCGCACGTAGACCAGGTTGGGTCGCACCTTCCCTATGGCGGCGGTAGCCCAGAAGGGCCGCGGCTGCTTCGGGATCGCGAACACGCCCACGGTCTTACCTTGGACGTTGTGCTCCTCGTAGGTAAAGGCGAGGAGCGGCTCAACCTTGCCCTGGATGAACTGCTGCAGGTCGGCATCGTCGAGCGTCTCCGCGATTCCGACCACGGCCGCCGGGTCTGGCCGACGGTCCTGTACGCCCACGAGGATATAAGCAGTGCTATTGCGCCAAGCGTTGGCCATGGCCAGGATGTCTTTGAGCAATTCGCCTTTGTCGGTGTCGGATGCCTTGCTGAACTTGTACTGCTGGGACTTGAAGTCGAGGTCAGTGCCTTCGCTCTTGAACAGCAAGTTCTCAATGAGGTGGCTGGACATGGAGAGTGCCTTCTTCTGGTTCTCTGTCTGAGAGGAACTGTACAGGGCCGAGCAGCAGCTTTGCGGCGGCCGATCAGGACCGTGGACATCTCTTGTCCGGAGAGCTTGACCTAGGCGCTGATTGCGGACGCGGTACCAAAGATGCCGGCCACCATGGAAAGCAAAGAGCCGCACCCGAGGCTATTGGGTTGACCGTCGCTTCCAGTCGCGAGGGATCAAGCCTTTGCCTGACGCCCTGGTCCAGCGCTCCTTTGTCGCTGACACATATCGAGGGTCCGACGGAAAATAGGCATGTTCCAGCAGTAATACTTGCAAGCCACTGCGTGCTTCAACCTCTTCGAAAAGGAAATCGATGTGCTGTCGCATGGCAGCAGAGTCATCATCGTCGGAAACCGAAATTTCATCTGGCCCGCCTTCGTCCAGTTCAGAATCGACTTCTGCGACATCCTCATCTATTTCGTACTCAACTTCTTCGCTTTCCCTGCCCGTATTGGGGTAGTAGGGGCGGCTGAGCTGATCTAGAACGATGACGCCAGGAACAGGTCTGTGCTCCTTCTCAAAGTGCCTTTGCAGTCCAAACGCCAGTGCTACATGGACTGACAGCCAGTTCTGATCTGAACCCAAGTCCGCCATCGCAAGCACCGCGCCTTCAGGTCCGGTCTCGATGACAGAGACGGACGGTTCGCGGGCCGAGAAGACGAGCTCTGCATCGACGCAGGGCTCCACCTTTGGCAGCTTCCCGAAAGCTTCAGTGGCGTACCGTGAAACGGCGGCCTCCGCACGGCGCATGCGGATACGCCGGTTGTCAGCATCAACCAGCGCTTCAAGCTCTGCAATTTCTTCCCGCTGTTTGGTCAGATCTCTGGCAGGCTTCAGAAGCTGGTCGTCGACGGTCTCTAGGAAATAGGCCGCCTTGCCGCGGAAGTATGACTGGAGCTGTGCTAGGTCGGCAAACTGCTTAGCCTCGGCAATCTGGTTCAGAGCGGACGCAACTGCAGCATCAAGCTCCCTGAGATGTCCACTAAGCTCTTCGACTCGCTTGTTCAACTGCGCTGCAGCTTCGCGGATCTGTGGTCGCAAACGTCCAATGGTGCTGGTCTCTGCGCTAATAGTCTCGAGTGAGCGCCGCATCGCGATGGCGACTTCGGCTCCGGCGGCCGTTTCGGACTCACACACCGGGCATTTGGTGGGCACATCCAGCAGGTGAAGATGCTCGGCAATCCGGAGCTTCTGCTGCTGGATACTCACTGCAGACTCGTAGTCAAGCGACTCCTGTTCGGTCACGGCCAATGCTCGAAGCTTTCGCTTCGTCTGATTCAACTCTCTAAGGGTGTCTTGGCGTCGCTGCTGCAAGGAGTCAAGCTGATCAGCGCCAGGGTACTGCAAAGGACGAGCCGCAGGCGAGGCTGCCGTCCGTACCAAGTCCACAAGGAGGGCTTCGTCAGCATCTTCGGGCGGGCGCTCCACCAATCCAAGCTGCTGTGCTTCACCAAGCAACACGCGAGACCTCTGCTTCAGCACGCTGTCCTTTGCGACGCGGGCCTCTTCACGAGCGATGTCGATCTCTAGGGCTCTGCGCGCCTGTCGGAGGCGCCGCTCGGCTGCCGCCGTCGACCCGGTCACCACACCTAGGAAGTAGGGCATCGCCGAGATGATTGGGGGTGCCTTGCGATTGTCATTGAGACCGTGCAGCAGGACCGTCTCGCTATCGATAACCTCCTTTGTGACGAAGATGTATGGTGTGACTTGGCGGACCGATGGTCGGTCCGGAGAGTCCTTCTCGGGCTGCTCGGATTCGCCCATGGGGATGGCCTCTATGCCGAACGCCTCGCCCAGCCTAGCCTTGCTCACTGCCACGAGGCCCCTGCCTTCGAACTCGGGTACGGAGCGCGGAACCTTCAAGTTCCTTCCCGTAGTGACATACATGTAGGAGTTTGGATCCTTGCCGACGGCCGGGACTTGGCGGCACGAGATCAGCTCATCAGCGCCCCTTGACCATTTAACTCCAACGGCTACGCAGCGGCGTCGCACATAGACAGGCAACTGGCACTTAGACGACCCAAGGCAATAGTCCAGTGCCTTGATGATCGCCGACTTGCCTGTGCCCGATGCGCCGGTGATGATGTTCACACGATTAGCATCCAATTCGATGATGCGGAAAGCCCCTTCTTCGCCAATAAAGAAGACGCTCGCGATGTTCCATCGCTTCATACGGAAACTCCCAGTGCTTCCAGGACGGACCTGGGCGAGCCCATCCCGGCCATCCAGATCCCCAACAATCGGGCTCGCTTCAAGGCAGCGCTAGCCACGCCGGTCGTCACCACTGTCGGCAACGTCTTCCGGGTGCCCTCAATGCCGCCGTCGGGTGTGAGCTTGAGGATGCCGGCGATGCAGCCAAAGTGGATGGCGGCCGTCGTGACTTCGAGCGTCGAGTTGACCTTCTTCGCTAAATCGACTGACACCTTCGGATTTCGGCCCATCCACAGCGTGAACCCGGTCTCCCGGTTGCACCCGTCAAAGGTCGGAGCTAAGTCTTCCGAAATCGCGAGGGGTACGACAAGGTAAACCAAGGCAGCTGCCGGGACGGCGCCGGATCGTGTCGCTTGGTAGGCTGAACAAAACTGCGCGAACACTGCACCATAGAACGCCGGATTGGTTTCGGCGAAGACGTCACGAGAGATCATCATGGCGTACCCTTCAACAGGGTCACGTAATCAGGGTGCCAGCCAACAGTCTGCTCAACCGCTAGAACCTGATAGCTGCCACGCACGTAATAGGAAGCGCTCCAGTTTCTGGCGAAGGGATCGACTTCCTGATGGGCCTGGCGGAATGACCAGCGAAAGATCTCCAAGCCCGCAGCCCGCTTTTCGTCTTCCCTGGCTGACTGATGCTGCTCGGCCATCGGCTCATGCCGGTCTCTCCACTCTTGCACCAGATACTCGTCGTATCTATGGATACGGCCAGCCATGTCCGCTCGGTCTTTTATCCACTTGTGGCGCTGGGACCTTGCTTTCCATTCTTCGCGTTGCGCCGACCGAATCTCGGACTGAGTGCATTCCACGAGCTGTAGCTGCTTGGCGATCATCGACGGCGGGCTGTGGTCATCGGGTGGAGCCTCGAATTGGAAGTCGGCTAGCAACTCGTCGCGCGCCAGCTCGCCAGCCATCTCGAGCAATCGCTGCAGAACCTCGAGTCTGGTGATGAACCGTTCTCTCTTGGCGCAGAACGAATACACGATCTGCAGATCCCACCATTCCATGAGGCGCTTGGAAATCGCTTCACGCTGGTCGGGAGGGAAGTTCGTAAGTGCGTTCGCGATGTCATGTTGAATCTTGTTGATGTCGCTCGCAGCCGGCTGAATCCTCGCCCTAGACAAGAGCTTCTCGCGCGTCACCTCCGGCAGAGCGAGGTAAGCGGAACAACCGGATAGCCGATCGGCGTGTGGCAATGAACTCTTGCCACTCTTCTTGGCTGCAGCGTGCTCATTCACGACGCGTTGAGCCTCTGCCTCCAGCAGCTTTATGAGACCAGCGCGCGAGGCGCTTTCATCAAGAAGCGGCGCCAGAACGCTGCCGGGCGGCAGCGGGGCCACGGTGACAAGCTGGAAGCGCGTATCGTCCAAGCTAACCTTTGGCAGCACGTCGATCCACGCCTTGAGTGTCTTCCATAGGGCCACGGAGGCGAGACTCACCGCCGCTGGCTTCTTGCTCAGGGAGTGCTTTAGCTGAACTAGAAGCGGTCGACCATCTACGATGATCTCCACATCATCCAAACGCTCCAAACTTACCGTGGCGTCGTCTCCAACGGCTTTGACTATGGCCAGCAGACCGTATAGCGATTGATAATAAAAACCTAGCGCCGTATCAATGGCGGAATGAGAATCGCTTGAAATCGCTGTCGCAGAACTCACGTCATCCCCCTGAACCTCCGCACGGTCGGCGCGGCCTACCTAACCGAACCAACGCGCGGGACGGCCAGGGTGTTTCTCAAACTGCAACAAAGCTTCCGCGCACAGCAAGAGGCTTTCGGGCCCGACCACTGCGAGTGGCCGGATCTGCCGCTAACTGTGCACGCTCGCGTCTTATGAGAGCACACTCGGCGAGGTCGATCACTCAAGACGGCGGCTGACGGGGATGATTCGATGACTGCTTCGAGTGAAGCAGCGGGCAGTCAACTCGGAATTACGAACGACCGCAACCGCTGCGAAGACGTCCTTGAGCTTCGGTGTGGGGAAAAGTAGGCCAACCTCGGGCAACGGGCCATCTGGAGTCGCCAGGCCGCCGACCGCGCTGCCGCCCAGACCCACGCCTTTGCTCAGGCACGCACCGTCACGATCTCGTCAAGTCGCGTCGTGTACCGCGGCGAGCGCCGTTCCTGTCGCCCTGCGTGCTCGACATGCCGCGCCTGCTTCACCGCGCTGGCCACCGTGACTGCGCCGCGCCCGAAACGCCGGTTCAGCGCGTCGATGGCGCCCATCAGATTCTCGGACTCCTGGGTCTGCTCGACCGGTGTGGCCTGTGAGTCTCCGAAGAGATCGAGTTCACCCTGCTGCTGCCCCTGCGGCTGCAGATCGACCAGCATGACGCCGGCCTTGGCGTAGTTGAATCCCTCCCGGTACATACCGCGCAACGCGCTCAGCGCCGCGCCGATGATCACCCGGGTATCGGCCGTGGGCCTGGGCAGCGGGATCGTTGCGCTGGGACTGTGCTGGCGGTCGTTCTTGCGGAAGGGGCTCGTCGTGATGAAGACGTGAACGGCTCCGGCCGCAGCCTGCTGCTCGCGCGCCTTCTCGGCCACGCGGGTCGCAAACTGGCTGATCACTTCCACCAGGCCGGCCAGTTCCGTCACCGCCGTGCCGAAGGACCGTGAGCACATCATCTGCTGCTGCGGCGCGGGCTCGTGGTCCACATCCATGCAGGGCGTGCCGCGAAGCTCCGTCACCGTCTTCTCCAGCACGACGCTGAACTGCCTGCGCAGGGTTGCGATGTCGGCCTGAATCAGATCCTGTACCGTCTTGATGCCGCCCTCGTTCAGGCGCGCCGAGATCTTCTTGCCGATGCCCCAGACGTCGCCGACGTCCGTCGTGCTGAAGATCTGCTTGCGTTGCTGCTCGGTGGCCTCTCCGAGGTTGCACACCTGCGACCAGCGCTTGTCGTAGCGCCCGGGCTTGCGGTCGGCCATCTTGGCCACGTGGTTGGCCAGCTTGGCCAGGGTTTTGGTAGGGCCGAAACCCACACTGATCGGCAACCCGGTCCATTGCAGCACCCTGGCTCGCATCTCGCGGCCGATGGTCTCCAGGTCGCCCGGAACGCCGTCGAAGTCCAGGAAACACTCGTCGATGCTGTAGACCTCCTGGCGCGGCGCGTACTGCGCCACCAGGGTCATCATCCGGCTGGACATGTCGCCGTACAGCTCGAAGTTCGCCGACAGTGCAATCAGCCCCGCTTCGCGCTCCAGGTGGCGGACCTGGAACCAGGGCTGCGCCATCTTCACGCCCAGGTCCTTGGCCTCGTTGCTGCGCGCGATGCAGGCACCGTCGTTGTTCGACAGCACGACCACCGGTTTGGCGATCAGCGAAGGCCGGAAGACACGCTCGCAGGAGACGTACATGTTGTTGACGTCGACCAGCGCAAACATCGTGTTCCCTCAAGAGCGTTGCCGATCTGACTCAGACCGGCATGGCCTTGATAACCTGCGCGACCACGCCCCAGATCTGAATCTCGTGGGCAGCCTGGTCCGAGCCTTCGGGTCCGCCGCAGACGATGTCGGCGCAGTCCGCCCGGGTAGCCTGCAGCCGCACGGTGGCGCCCTGCTTGTTCAACTGCCGGCACACAAACTCCTCGCCCACCACGGCGATGACCACGTGGCCGTGGGCCGGCGGGATGGCCCGATCTATCAGGACCAGGTCACCGTCGTCGATGCCGAGTTCGCTCATCGCGCCACCGGCGATCCGCATCATGAAAGTCGCCTGTGGGTGACGTACCAGGATGTCGTTCAGGTCCAGCCGGGTAACGCCCGTGTCGCCCGATGGCGAACCGAACCCGATCGCCACGCTGGCCCGGGAATACGCGCCAGCGCCGCCCCGATCCCGGCCGACACGGATGGGTTGTTCGGGATCGGATGCAATACTGGACACAATCACAGTATAGAGATCCGACCGCATGGGCGCCACCAACCGCTCCCCCCAACCTGTAGCGGGTCAGGCACCTAGGTTCAGCCAGGGGCGAGGGTGATTCCCTGGGGGCGATCAGCCCGCTGGTGGAGCGCGGTGGGCAAGTGGGCAGAGGCAGGTGCGGTGGGCAACGCAAAGCGTTGTCCACGGCAAGCCTGCCGGCCCGAAGGGCTGTCCACTTGTCCACCGCGCCGGACACCGGCGCCTGGATGGTCGATAGCCTGATGGCCGGCGTCAGCGTGAGCCTCGATCGACATCCCTGGGTTTTGGCCGTTCGGGCGAGGGCTCTCGTCCGACATCCCTGCGGTCGGATGGGCGCGGTTGCAGCTCGTCGCGGTCTGGTTTCGGATCACGCGCTTTGTCGGAATCAATTCCCGCCTGCTGGGCTAGGTAGCGTGCGGCGTCGAGGGCCAGCGCCCGGTCCGACAGGTCAGGCGAGCGCGCCAGTGCTTCGGTGATCTGGCGCCAGGCAAAGAACGCCTCGCGGCGGGCAAGCTCAGCCTTGGCTCCCGTCTTGATGGTCTTGCGCTCGCGCTGCAACCTGCCTTGCTCGCGCGCCTTGACCTGCCAGAGTTGCGGCTGTGCCCGGTTTCTCGCTCGCGATACCTGACGGGTGGCGATCGCGTCGATGCCTCGCGCCTGCAACTCCCTTGCGAACGTGGCGCGCCAGCGATCCAGGTCGGCCTTGCGGGGATTCAGGCGCACGCCGTCCAGGTGTTCGGCCCGCACCATGACATGAACATGGGGAGCGCCCTGGTCCAGGTGCATGGCCATCGCGTAGCGGTGGCCGTCGAACAGACGGGCGGCCGTGGCCTCCACCGACTTCTGCAACGCCTCAGCCTGCGTTCCCTGCGGCATCGAGAAGATGATGTGAAACGCCTCCTTCCGCGGGCTGTCTTCGGCAATGTAGGACCCGGAGATGCGCCAGTCGTCCATCAGGCGCCGGATGGCGGCGGAACCTTCGTGCCGCTCGCCACGCTCGTCCGTGACCTCAAGCGTGCGGCCCCGACCACCCACCTCCTCCTTGCCCTGGCGGCTGATGTAGCGCAGGTGCGCTGACATGGCCTTGAAGCCCTTGCCCCCGCCCGTGATCTTGACCACCACCTGCTTGGCACCGGGGCGGATGCTGTCGCGGATGGCACGGCGTACGGCGTTGGCAGACATTCGACCCGAGACGTCCGCACTCGCGGTGCCCGCGCCGCCCTGCCCGCCGGACCCTGACCTGAAACCAAGACGGCCCGCGCCTTTGGGGCCTTCGTCCCCCCCTGCCCCGCGGCGGCGTCGGAACAAGCTGTCGCCCCACTCCACCAGGACCTTGTCGATCACGTTGTCTGTCGTCACGGCCTACTCCTTCTACTGAGGTTTCAGGAAGCCGTCCGGCCACGCTGCGCGCTCAGCAGCGGTCGGACCGCCGCCAGCACGGTCGACGCGGTCTGCAGATGGCGGTCAACGACCGGACCCAGCTCGGCAACCCCACCGGACGCACGGACCTCCGGTCGGGACTCAAGCCGCCGCACGGCAGCGCGCAACTCGACATTGGCTGCCGCGAGCACCGGAATCGATCGCGGAAGCTGCGCCAGGGCGTCCAGTCCCGGGCCACCGCCGCCCAACACGACCCGGAGCACGTACCTCACGGCCGCCGGGCGGGTTCGGAAGTGGGCAGCTTCGACCACCTGGTCGATGAGCGCCACGTCGTCGGCGGCCAGGTGCACGGCAACGGGTCGAGATGCGGCCTGGTCAGCAAGCGAGCCGCCGGCCGGAAACACGGGCAGCCCAGACCGCCCAGCCTTCGAGGATGTCAGATCGTCCCCCGCAGCCTGCTCGTCCGCTGCGCGACGCAGGGCAGCCCGCATCCAGTCCGATGGCGTGGCACCGGCCTTCGCCGCGGCGGCCAGCACATCAGCCTTGAGCACTTCACCAAGGTCCACATGAACCGTCGATGCGCGCGAGCGGCTCGACGCGCGGGCGGTGGTCGTGGCGGTAGCGGCGGTCATCAACACAGGTCCCCAACAGGCGCCGAACTCGCAGCGGCGGTCCGGCTTTTGGTCTAACGGCTCCACGCAGTGGCGCGTGTAGCACAAACTACGTGGCGCAGCCTATCCTGCACTCTCAAGCTTTTCAAGCTAGATAACCGCAGCCTTCGCCCCTCTGGTGGTGTGCTCATCGCCGCTCGCACGTCTGCCCTCGTGGCGAACACGCACGCCGGGCCGCGCCGTACGACATCGAGGACCTCCAACGACCTCGCTCGAGCATCAGTTCGGCGCCTCGCCCTCATGTCGCCGATCTGGGCGTTCACGCCGCCGAGGCCACACAGCCGCTACGCCAGTTCAGTCGTGTCGAGACGCACCCATGACGCACCCATGATGCATACAGAAGAACTACGTGTCGCACCCAAGATGCACACACCAAACACCCGCGGCGCCAGAAACACCACCTTGAAACTCGACGCCCCGCTGCCTGGCAGCGCACACACGAAACACCCACGACGCACTCAACGTGACTACAACTCGCACCCAGAACACCAACAACTTACACCCAACACGATGTGACGCCGACGTCACTGTGCACCCAGGACGCATACACCACGCACCCACGATCCATACATGGGATCAGATTCACGCCAAGGCAATCCGCTCGGCGAATTGACAAGCGACGCGCCGGGCCGGATTGCAGGCGCGCCACGACAGTCTCCGAGGCCGCACGTCGGCGGCACCTTCAAGATGATCGAGACCTTGGCCGCGGCCATCACGTACGCCCCGGGGCGGTACCCACCCGGTCGATGAAAAAAAGGTTCCGGAAGGTCCAGCGCGCTGCATCCGGCGCCGTCGGCCGGCCACACACAAGATGCAGACAGCACGCACACAAGACGCACCCACGGCGCACCCAGGTTTCATACAGAGCGACGTGACGATGGCCACACCGCACGCCCACGGCACACCCATCGCACCTACATCACACACATCACGCATACAGCACGCACTCAACGCGGCCGCCGTTGGACCCATTCCTGTTGAGCCCGACCGACGTACCGCAGAGGTGCACTTCAGACACCCACGGCGCACCCACGATGCACACATGACGCCTACGGGAGACACCCAACACGCACTGCCGGTGGCATGAAGGTGATGTCAAGACACACACCGAATACACCCAGCTCGCCGTCAGGTCGGGCATTCAGTTAGGGTTTTCGCGTTCCCTCACCTGAGCAGCACCCCATAACTTCGGAGTCCCACGGCGTCGGCTGTCGCGGCAGCATCTGTGCAAACCTCAGATCCGTCATGCCGCGGATCGCCAGAACGTCGTTGCAGGGATGACTCCACTTACCCAGAGCCTGGCCAGCCTGGCGCGCAAGCGTCAGATCACCCGTTCGGTGGCCAGCGTTGTGCGCGCAGAGCTCGCCGCCATCCTGGCTGCCCGCCAGGCCGGCTTGAGCTATGAGCAGATCTGTATGGGGCTGCGGGAGCTGGGCCTGGAAGTCTCGGCGCGGACGCTGCGTCACACGGTCTACCGTATTCAGGGCGAGAATCCCGCTGACGCCGCATCCGGGCCGAACACCGGGACGGATATTGGCTTGGACCTGCCCTTCGGCCCGGCCGAGGCTCCTCCACCTTCGCGGCCAGCGCCGGCGCCACGGACACCGCCGCTCCAGGCGTCGCCATGTCGGCCATGCACGGCACCGTAGTGGAGGCTGCGCCAGGCGACAGCCACTTCCAACCCGACCTCATCCGCCAGATCCAGAACAGCACGCCCGACCTGGATCTGCTGGCGGACCGCTATCGCCAAAAGCTTGCCGCTGCACGTACTGCTGAGCGCGCGGCTCAGCGCATGCCGGCAGGGTCGACCGCCAATCGCTCATGTCTTTCATCCCCCGTGACAGCCACCCCCGAGACCACCCCGCCCCACGCGGATCAACCCACCCTCTAACCACAAGGCTTCAGACCATGAGGATCTGCGTCATCAACTTCAGCGGCAACGTCGGCAAGACGATGGTCGCCGCCCAGCTCCTGCAGCCCCGGCTGCAGGCTCCCCTGATCTCGATTGAGTCAATCAACGCCGACGCCACCGCCGATGGCGTGGACGTCGAGCAGTTGCGCGCCCGCGAGTTCGCTGCGCTCCAGGACCGCGTGCTTGTCCACCCCGACCTCATCGTGGACGTCGGTGCCTCCAACGTCGAGGACTTTCTGCACCGCGTCGGGATGTCAGATGGCTCCCAGCACGACTTCGACCTGTGGGTGGTGCCGGTCACCCGGGGTCGCAAGCAGCAGATCGACACCGTGAACACCCTGCGGGCACTGGGCGAGTTGGGTGTGCCGGCCAGCAAGATCCGGGTGGTCTTCAACTGCCTGGAGTTCGACGAGACGGTCGACGAAGCGTTCGGCGCGATCTGCGCGCTGGACGGCGAGTGTTTTGAGCTGCGCAGCAAGGCGGTTCTGTACTTCAACGAGGTCTTCGACCGGATCAAGGGCAAAAGCGAGTCGCTGGCGGACGTCATGGCCGACACGACCGACTACAAAGCTGCCATCGCCCAGACCGACGATCCCGACGAAAAGCTCCGTCTTGCCCGCCGACTGGCTTCGCGCTGATATGGGGCACACGTGCAGCCGCTGCGGCTA
>ERZ761602.2212-NODE-2212-length-31540-cov-14.825314_pt1 | contig 31540 bp, 21 predicted proteins | sample MGYA00512165_ERZ761602 | MGnify/ENA primary metagenome ERZ761602 (study PRJEB28899, sample SAMN02445085) | bioreactor sludge metagenome | biome: EBPR sludge; isolation source: Thorneside wastewater treatment plant | place: Australia: Brisbane, Thorneside...
AGTCGTTTCTTCCGGAACGCCGGGCGTGCGGGACGCGCGGATGGGATGCTCAGAACCACACCTCCATCTGCGCGCCGAGCAGCCACTTGCTGTCGTCGTCGAAGCGGGTGTTGCCGAAGCCGCCGTTCGGATCCTGGGCGCTGTCGTAGCTGAAGCCGTTCAGATCCTTGTCCCAGGCCAGGTAGGAGGCGAACAGGCGCAGCTCCGGACGGGCGAAGAAGCCGGCGCTGGTGTCGAGCTTGAAGGTCGGCGCCACGGTGAGCTTGTAGAAGTTGCCGCTGGCCGACGAGAAGGTGCTGTCCAGGTCCATGTACTGGACGCTGCCCTCGTAGGTCATGGCGAAGTTCTGGTTGATCGAATTGACCAGGCGGACGTTCGCAGTCGCCCACTTGTAGTCGTCGCCCTTGTTGAAGCGGTCCTTGCTGACTTCGGCCATCAGCGCCGGCGCGATCTTCCAGTCGGCGTTGAGGTCGGTCACACCCATCGTGAACACACGCACGGCTTCCGCATCCTCCAGCAGGCTGCCTTCCCCGCCCAGGCGCTTGACCTCCGCGCCCAGCCCGTGACCGGCGAGGATGCCGGTCTTGGAGAAGCCGTTGGCGACGCCGTAGAAGCTCGGCGCATGGTAGGCGAACAGACCGTGATAGCCGGTGGTGGCACGGTCGGGGTTGGCAACGTCGTTCTGCTTCGCCCGCAATCCGCTGAGCATGACCTGCCAGTTGCCGATGTAGTTGTTGCTGGTGGCGATGTAGCTCTTGCCGCGACGGTCATCGGCCTCGTCGACGATGAAATCGCGCCCATACACCGAGAAGCTGCTCTTCCAGTCCGGCGTCACCTGCGCGTCGTAGAAGCCGGCACCGGTGCCGGCGAGGAAGATCACGTCGCTGTCGAAGAAGTGGATGTCGTAGTTCTTCTTGTCGAAGCGCTTGCCCGCCCACAGCGTCGCGCCCTCGAAGGCCGTGCCCTTGAAGGCGGCCAGGTTGCCGAGCTCGGCGAAGACGTGGCGCACGTTGACGCCATTCTCATCCGAGGTCCAGTCGTTGTTGCTGTTGGTGCCATCGGCGAGCATGAAGTGGAACACGCCGGTGGTGCCGTCGGCGGTCTGGAAGCGCTTGGCCATCTTGGCTTCGACGTAGGTGTCGGTCTCCAGGCCGAGGCGGCCCACTGCGCCGCCGAGGCGCGCCGCCGGCGTGATGTACGGGCCGGCACCTTCCACGGTGAACATGTCGCTGCCCGACAAGGTGCCGGAACGCGCATAGGCGCCGAACTCGAACGAATCCGCGGTCTCGGCGGCCTTTTCGGTGAGCGCGGCCTGGGTCGCGCTGGCGGCCTTCGCCTCGCTCGCGGTGCTGTCGGCCTTGCGCGCGACTTCGCCCGCCTGCTCGGCTTCGCTCTTCACCGCCTGCAGCAGTTGTTCGAGCTTGGCAATGCGGGCCTCGAGCGCCTGCACCTGACGTGCGGCCGCGCTGTCCGCGGCGCTGGCCGTGCCACAGAAGGCCACGGTGAGCGCAAGCGCGAGTGTCGTTTTGTTGATCATTTGAAGTCTCCTCGAAAAAGTAAGGACTGCGGGTTGAGGGGTAAAACACGCCAGTGCCGACGTTTTTTCCAGCGGCAGTCGCGGGCGCTCTTGCACAGCGGCGGCACGAAGCCACCCTCCGGCGCAGACGCGGGGCGTCTGCCGGTACATGCCGGCTCCGCACAGGCGGAGTTCGGCGCTCGATTCAGTTCGGGGTCGGCGGGCGCGGGCGGCGTCGTGACGCGGCCTGCCGCCGGATCAGTGCGTCACTCTGGCCGCCGCGCGCTCCGCGAAGATCACCGGTGCCTCCTGATTCGCACCGACCTTCATCGCCGTGGCCGCCTGTGGCGGGCGGGCGAAGGCCTTGCCCGACTCGTCGAACAGGTGGCAGTGCTCGGGCGGGATGCGATAGCCGACGGTCTGGCCGACGGCCACATCGGAGCGGGTGGGGTCGCGCACCACCCACGGCTCGCCGATGTTGCCGCTGTCAAGGTAGTGGTAGGTCTCGTTGCCCATGTGCTCGACGAACAGTACGTCGGCCAGGTTGGGCGCGGTCGACACCGCGTCCCACTCGATGTGCTCCGGGCGAACGCCGAGCCTGACCTGGCTGCCTTCGGCGCTTGCCGGGGTCGCGATCGGCAGCGCGAGTTCGGTGCCGTTCCACAGCTTGACCACGCTCTCGGCACCGCAACGCACCAGGGTCGCAGGCATCAGGTTCATCTTCGGCGAGCCGATGAACTGGGCGACGAAGATGTTGGCCGGGTGGTCGTAGAGTTCCAGCGGGGTGCCGACCTGCTCGATGCTGCCGCGGTTGAGCACGACGATGCGCTGCGCCAAGGTCATCGCCTCGACCTGGTCGTGAGTGACGTAGATGATGGTCGAGCCCAGGCGGCGATGCAGGCTGGCGATCTCCATCCGCATCTGCACGCGCAGCGCCGCATCGAGGTTGGACAGCGGCTCGTCGAACAGGAACAGCTTGGGCTCGCGCGCGATCGCGCGGCCGATCGCCACGCGCTGTCGCTGGCCGCCCGACAGGTCCTTGGGCTTGCGCTGCAGCAGCGGCTCGAGCTGCAGGATGCGGGCGCTGTCCATCACGCGCTTGTCGATCTCGGCGGGCGGCAGCTTGGCCAGCTTCATGCCGAAGGCGATGTTTTCGTACACGCTCATGTGCGGGTACAGCGCGTAGGACTGGAACACCATGCCGATCCCGCGTTCGGCCGGGGTGTCGTCATTGACGTAGCGGCCGTCGATGTACATGCCGCCGCCGGTGATGTCCTCCAGGCCGGCAATCATGCGCAGCAGGGTGGATTTTCCGCAGCCCGAGGGGCCGACGAAGACGACGAATTCGCCGCTGTTGACTTCCAAGTCCAGCGACTTCACTACCACGGCGTTGTCGCCGTAGCGCTTGTTGATCTGCTTGAGTGTCAGTTGAGCCATGATGCTCCCTCCTCCTTCGGTGGCGCGCCGCGCACGGCGCCCCGGAATTCGCCTGCAGGACGGCGCGCGCCGCCCCGCATCCAATGTCGTTCGGGCCCTCAGCCCTTCACCGCGCCAGCGGTCAGGCCGCTGACGATGCGCTTCTGGAAGATCAGCACCATCACGATGATCGGCAGGGTCACCGTCACCGAGGCGGCCATGATGCTTCCCCACGGCAGCTCGTACTGCGAGGCGCCCTGCAGCAGCGCGATCGCCACCGGCACGGTGCGGTTCTCGGCCGAGATCACGAAGGTGAGTGCGAACATGAACTCGTTCCAGGCGCCGATGAACGCGAGCAAGCCGGTGGTCACCAGCGCCGGGCCCATGATCGGTGCGAACACTTTGGTGATGATCACCCACAGGTTGGCGCCATCGACGATCGCCGCCTCCTCCAGCTCGACCGGGATGTTCTTCATGAAGGTGGTGAGCACCCAGATCGTGAAGGGCAGTGAGAAGGTGGTGTAGGAGACGACCAGCGCGCCGAGCGAGTCGTACAGGCCGAGGAAGCGCACCAGCTCGAACATGCCCGACAGCACCGCCACCTGCGGGAACATCGACACGCACAAGATGGTGAAAAGCAGCGCCTGCTTGCCGCGGAAGCGGATGCGCGCGAGGGCGAAGGCGCCGGTGATCGACACCAGGAGGCAGCCGCCCACGGTCACGGTCGCCACCAGCACCGAGTTCGCCAGGCTGCGACCGACGCCGTTCTGCACCAGGGCGGTGGTGTAGTTCTCCCAGTAGAAGGAGGTGGGCAGGTAGCTCGGCAGGAAGAGGTCCTGGCCGCTCTGCAACGAGGTGATGATCGCGTTGTAGAAGGGGAACACGCTGACCACGGTGACCAGCGCCGCAGCGGCGTAGATCCAGGCGAGGTGCACCGCGCGGCTTTGCTTGCGTGTGAGTTTCATGCCTGCTTCTCCTTGGGCTCGGCGATGCGGCCGATGTAGAGGAAGACCGCCGCGACCCCCGCGACCATCATGAACACCAGCACCGAGGCGGCCGAGCCGACGCCCATCTCCTGGTACACCACCATCTGCTCGCGGGCGTAGCCGGAGATCGAGATCGTTGCCTCGCTGTTCGAGGTCAGCACGTAGATCAGGTCGAACACGCGCAGCGCGTCCATGGTGCGGAAGATCAGCGCCACCAGCATCGCGGGGAAGATCAGCGGCAAGGTGATGCGCCTGAAGCGCTGCCAGGCGGTGGCGCCATCGACGCGCGCTGCCTCGTAGAGGTCCGACGGCACCATCTGCAACGCAGCCAGCAGCATCAGCGCCATGAAGGGAATCGTTTTCCACACGTCGGCGATCACCACCGCCCACATCGAGAGCGTCGGCTCGGCGATCCAGGCCAGCGGGCCATCGATCAGGCCGACGCGCATCAGCAGGTCGTTGATCGACCCGTACTGGTCGTGGAACATCCAGCTGAACATCTTGGCTGTGACGATGGTCGGGATCGCCCACGGCACCAGGATGGCGGTACGAACCAGGCCCTGGCCGCGGAACTTCTGGTTCATCAGCAGCGCCAGCAGCAGGCCGAAGAACAGCTCGAGGCTCACCGAGATGCCGGTGAACCACAGGGTGTTGCCGACCGCCTGCCACCACAGCGGATCAGCCAGCACACCGAGGGACTCACCGTCCACCGCGTCGAAGTAGTTGGCGAAGCCGACGAGCTTGTACTCCTCGGGGGTGTCGAGGCGCGCATCGGTGAAGCTGTAGAACAATGTGCGCAGCAAGGGCCAGCCGGCCACACCCGCCAGCAGGACCAGCGTCGGCGCCACCAGCAGCCAGGCGGCGCGAGCGCGGCGCGACTGCAGGTTGCGCTTGCGGCCAGCGGCGGGCTGGGCAGCAGTTGGACTCGCAGCAACGACCGCGAGCTCGGGCTTGGAATTCATGAGCTTCCTCCTTCGGTGTCTCAGGCGGGGCGAACGCGCATGCGCCCGCCCCTGCCGGCGCAGGGCCGGGTCCTTACTTCCACTCGCGACCCTTGAATCGCTTGAGGCGCCCCTCCAGGTCGGCGAGCGCGGCCTCGGCGCTGGCGCGCCCGCTGAGGGTGTCGTAGGCGGCGTTCCAGATTGCCTTCGAGACTTTCGGATACTCGCCGCGGGTGGCGGTCGAGGGACGCGCCACTGCCGAGGCGAAGGCCTCCTTGAGCAGCACCAGGTGCGGCCCCTTGGCCTTTACCTCGGGATCTTCGTAGACGTCGAGACGGCTCGGAGACACGCCCATCTGCAGGAAGTTTTGCTTCTGGGTCTGGGCATCGGAGAGCATGCGGACCAGCGCGATCGAAGCCTCCGGCGCCTTGGTGTAGGCGCTCACCGCCCACTGCCAGCCACCCAGGGCGGCGGCGTGGCGACCGCCCTCGCCCCCACTCGGCAGCAGCATCATGCCGACCTTGCCCTTGACCGGGCTGGAATCGTCCTGGCTGAGCAGATAGGCATAGGGCCAGTTGCGCATGAACACCGCATCGCCGTTTTGGAAGACCGCGCGCGCCTCTTCTTCCTGGTAGCCGAGCACCCCCTTGGGTGAGATCGTGCCGATCCAGCTCGCCACCAATTTGAAGGCGGCAACGGCCTTCGGGTTGTTGGCCGAGACGCTGCCGTCGGGCTCGACAAAGCTGCCGCCGCCGAACGACGAAACCCACTCCAACGCTTCGCAGCTCAGGCCTTCGTAGGCCTTTCCATGAAATACGAAACCGTGCAGGTTCTTGCTGCCCGCCGCGCGCTCTGCATCCTGGACCTTCGCGGCGATGCGCGCCATCTCCTGCCAGGTCTTCGGCGGCTGCTCGCCGTGCTTCTCGAGCAGGTCGGTTCGGTAAAAGAGCACACCCGCGTCGATGAAGTTGGGCACGCCCTTAATACGGCCGTTAACGATGTTGTTCTGCCACACTGAAGGGAAGAAGGCGGGCTCGAGGTCCTTGACCTTGTCGGTAAGGTCGAGCAGGTGGCGTTCGAGCACGCCCGGCCAGACGACGTCGATGGCCATCACATCGACGACGTTGCCATCCTTGGTGGCGAAGATCTGCTGAAGCATCGACAGCTTCTCGTCTGATGCGCGTGGAAGGTCGATGAACTCGAGCTTGTGTGGCGTCTCAGCCTCGAAGCGGGTCTTGATGTAGTCGCAGAAGGACTTCACCGTGGCACCGGCGCCGCACTCCATCTTGACCGTATCGGCGTGCGCGAAGCCGGCGCCGAGGCTCACCAGGGCAGCGGCGGCAATCTGTTTGAGTTTCATGCTTGTGTCTCCTCCGTTGATTCGATTGGGTGCGGGCGTCCGGCGGGCGCCCGCGGGGCTGTGATCAGGACACGCGATAGACGCGCGCCTCGTAGGGCTCGAGGTCGAGCAGGTCGGTGTCGGCATGAGCCTCCACCGGGCGATTGGCGAGCAGCAGGCCGGCATGGCGCAGAACACAGCCCACCTCGGCAAAGCGCGCCGGGCGGGCGCTGAGGTTGGTGATGACGACGATCCGGTTGTCACCCTCGCTGCGGGTATAGGCATAGACCTGCGTATCCGCCGGCCCCAGCAGCGTGTAGCGCCCATACACCAGGGTCGGCTCCGCCTTGCGCAGCGCGATCAGGCGGCGGTAGTAGCCGAGTACGGAATCGGGGTCGTCCTGCTGCGCCGCGACGTTGATGCGCGGGTAGTTGGGATTCACCTTCAGCCACGGCGTGGCGGTACTGAAGCCGGCATTGACGCCCGCATCCCACTGCATCGGCGTGCGTGAATGATCGCGCGCGGTCAGCGACACGTCGGCGAGGATGGTGGCCTCGTCGTCGCCGGCGGCGCGGCGCAGCGCGAACTGGTTCTTCGCCCACACGTCGTTGAAGTCGTCGACCGATTCGAACACCGTGTTGGTCATGCCGATCTCCTGGCCCTGGTAGATGTAGGGCGTGCCCTGCATCAGGAAGTACATGGTGGCGAGCGCGGTGGCGCTGGCATGCCAGTGGTGCACCGGATCGCCCCACTTCGACACGATGCGCGGGATGTCGTGGTTCTCGAGGAACAGCGCGTTCCAGCCCACGCCGTGCAGCGTGTCCTGCCAGTTCGACAGGATCTTCTTCAGCGCCACCACGTCGAGCCCGGCGCGCGGTGCGTCGGACCACAGCTTGAGGTGCTCGAACTGGAACAGCATGTTCAGCCGCTTGTGCTCTTCGCCGACCCAGGCGATCGCCTGCGCGGGCGACACGCCCGGGGTCTCGCCCACCGTCATCACGTCGTACCGGTTGAAGGTGCTGCTGCACAGATCGTCCATGTACTCGAGCACGCCATCGATGTTCAGGTGCATGTCGAAACTGGGCACGTAGTCCAGCCCGTCCGGGTTGGGCAGATCGGGCAGCCCCGGCACCTTCTTCATGTGGCTGATCGCGTCGAGGCGAAAGCCGTCGATGCCCTTGTCGAGCCACCAGCGCACCATGTCGAAGATGGCGGCGCGCACCTCGTGGTTCTCCCAGTTGAGGTCGGGCTGACGGGTGGAGAACAGGTGCAGGAAGTACTGCTCGGTCGCTTCGTCGTACTTCCACGCCGAACCCTTGAAGATGCTCTCCCAGTTGTTCGGCTCGCGGCCGTCCTTGCCATCGCGCCACACGTACCAGTCGCGCTTGGGATTGGCGCGCGAGGAGCGCGACTCGACGAACCAGGCGTGCTCGTCGCTGGTGTGGTTCACCACCAGGTCAAGGATCAGCTTCATGCCGCGCTTGTGCACTTCGGCGAGCAGGCGGTCGAAGTCGGCCAGGGTGCCGAACTCGTCCATGATGTCCTGGTAGTCGCTGACGTCGTAGCCGTTGTCGTCGTTGGGCGACTTGTACATCGGGCAGATCCAGATCACGTCGATGCCCAGCCACTTCAGGTAGTCCAGGCGCGCGGTGATGCCGTTCAGGTCGCCGATGCCGTCGCCGTTCGAGTCCATGAAGCTGCGCGGGTAGATCTGGTAGGCCACCGCCTCCTTCCACCAGGCGCGGGTCGGGGTCGTTGCGATCGGGGTGTGCTTGCTCATGTCGGTTCCGTGGTTCTTGTCGGGTTCGGGCTGGCCGTCTCTTGCTGCGGCGCGTTCGTGGATCAGGCCGCGCAGGCGATGGCGAAGGCTTCGTAGGGCGCCAGCGCCAGCACCGGGTCAAGTTGGGTGCGCGCACCGTGGTTCGCGCTCAGGCACTCGCCTTCGAGCCCGGCGATCGCCGCCGGCAACTCGACGCGCAGCGGCTCGGCGGTGAAGCTGGCGACGACGACGATGCGCGCGTCGCCGAGGCGGCGCTCGTAGGCATAAACCTGCGGATGGGCCGGCAGCAGGTCGCGGTAGCTGCCATGGACCATGGTCGGCGTGACCTTGCGCAGCGCGATCAGGCGGCGGTAGTGGTGGAAGATCGAGTCCTCGTCGGCGAGCGCCGCGGCGACGTTGATCTGCGCATAGTTGGGATTGACCTTCAGCCAGGGCGTGGCGGTGCTGAAGCCGGCGTTGGGCGTGGCGTCCCATTGCATCGGGGTGCGCGCGTTGTCGCGGCCGTTGGCCCAGATGCCCTGCATCATCGCGTCGTGCGCCACGCCCGCGGCGGTGCGTTCGCGGTACAGGTTCAGCGTCTCGATGTCCTGGTAGTCGTCGATCGAGTCGAAGCGCACGTTGGTCATGCCGATCTCCTCGCCCTGATAAACGTAGGGCGTACCCTTCAGGAAGTGCAGCACGGTGGCGAGCATCTTGGCCGACTCGACGCGGAAGCGGCCGTCGTCGCCGTACTTCGACACTGCACGCGGCAGGTCGTGGTTGCACCAGAACAGCGAGTTCCAGCCCTGGTCGGCGAGTCCGGTCTGCCACTTGCCCATCACGCGCTTGAACTCGACCAGGTCGAAGGGGCGTGGCTTCCACTTGCCCTCCACGGGGTCGAAGGTGATCGTGACGTGCTCGAACTGGAACACCATCGACAGCTCGTGGCGGGCCGGGTCCGAATACAGCTTCGCGGTCTCGGGCGTGGCGCTCCAGGTCTCGCCCACGGTCAGCACGTCGCGGCGGCCGAAGGTGGCGGCGTTCATCTGCTGCAGCAGGGTGTGCAGGCGCGGACCGTTGGCCATGACCTTGCGATCGACGTCCTTGCCGATGAGGTCGATGACGTCCATGCGGAAGCCGCCGATGCCGCGCTCCAGCCACCAGTTCATCATGCGGTGCACTTCGTCCTGCACCTTCGGGTTGTCCCAGTTGAGGTCGGGCTGGCGGCGCGAGAACTGGTGGAAGTAGTACTCGCCGGTGGCGGCATCGAACTCCCACGCCGAACCGCCGAAGTACGAGCGCTGATCGTCGGGCTCGGCACCACCGGCGGCGGGCTGGCGCCAGATGTAGTAGTCGCGATACGGGTTTTCCTTCGACCTGCGCGCCTCTACGAACCACGGGTGCTCGTCCGAGCTGTGGTTGACCACCAGGTCCATGACGATGCGGATGCCGCGCCTGCCCGCCTCGGCAATCAGGCGGTCCATGTCGGCCAGGGTGCCGAACTCGGGCGCGATGTCCTGGTAGTCGGAGATGTCGTAGCCGTTGTCGTCCATCGGCGAACGGAACACCGGCGACATCCAGATCACGGTGACGCCGAGCTGCTGCAGGTAGTCCAGGCGCGCGATGATGCCGGGCAGGTCGCCCATGCCATCGCCGTTGCCATCGGCAAAGCTGCGCGGATAGATCTGGTACACCACCGCGTCATGCCACCACTTGTGTTCCACATCCGTCTCCTGATCCTGTGTGTAATGGCACCGCGGTCTCTGTGCGACCCCGTCCGGGCTCGGCGAAAACATTAATCCCGCTGATGACCGCATAATCTACAAAGCGGTTTGAATCGTAATCCGAAGCGCTTTGGAAGTAAACCAGTTTTGCGCTTCTTTTTTCCCGGGCGTCTATTGCCGGGGGGATAGGGTGTTAAGATTCAAAGCACTTTGGAAAGCAGGCGACACCCGTCCTGCGGAGCTCCCACATGAAAGTGAATCTGAAAATGCTCTCCGAGTCGCTGGGCCTATCCCAGACCACCGTGAGTCGTGCGCTCAACGGCTACACCGACGTCGCGGAAGCGACCCGCCGGCGGGTCAAGGAAGCGGCGGCGGCGATGGGCTACCAGCCCGATCCGCTGGCGCGCCGCCTGGCAACCGGTCGCACGGACACGATCGGCATGGTCTTCCCGTTCAATGCGACGGAGTTTGGCGACCATCGTTTCGGCGAGGTCGTCGCCGGACTGACCGAGGGTCTGGCAAAGCACAACATGGACCTCAGCATCATCCCGACCCGCCCCGAGAGCGAGCTCGAGACCTATGCGCGCATGATCGACTCGAGACGGGTGGATGCCTTCATCGTCGGCTGGACCCAGGTCACCGACCCGCGCATCGCGCTGCTGCAGGCGCGCGGCTTTCCGTTCCTCGCCTACGGCCGCACCGAAACCCGCAAGGCCTATGCCTGGTTCGATTTCGACAACGAGGCCGGTGCGCGCATGGCAGTCGAGAGGCTCATCGCCCTGGGCCACCGCCGCGTCGCCATCATCCACGCCCCGCTCGACTACAACTTCGCCGCGCAGCGCTTCGCCGGATACCTGGCCGCGCTCGCGGCCGCCGGCATCGCCCGCGACGACAGCCTGGTCGCCGATGCGCGCCTGAGCCGGCTCGCCGGCTACGACGCGATGCGCACCCTGCTCGCCCGCCCCGACCCGCCCACCGCGGTACTGATCGACAACAACCTCGCCGGCGTGGGCGCCCTGCGCGCCGTGGGCGATCTCACGCTGCAGCCGGGCAAGGACATCTCGCTCGTCGTGTATGACGGCGTCTCGCCCGACATCCCGCTGCCCTACCAGGTGACCTGGATCGAACAGGGCACCGGCGAGGGCACCGGTCGCAAGATGGCCGAACAGGTCGTGGCGGTGCTCAACGGCAAACCCCTCGGCCGCATCCATCACCTCGCCAAGCCGCGCCTGGTCGCGGGCGAGACCGATGGCCCCCCGCCTGCGACCCTGCCGACCACGGTCGAGCCGGCAAAGAAAGCGCGCCCACGCGCCCGCAAGCCGGCAGTGGATTCGCTCAGCTAGCATGGGAGATCAGCGCCTCGAAACGGGCTTGCAGGGATTCGAGCTCGCGCCGCACCGCGCTGTCCTCGACCGCCTCGCCCGCGCTGCTGATGCGACGCATCGCGACACCCACCGCGAGCACGTCGATCAGCAGCAGGTGCAGGATGCGTGACACCATCGACAGGTAGCCCGCGCCCTCCTCGGCGTGCGCCACCTCCAGCGCCACCGTCGCCCGCTGCGCGAGCGGCGAGCCGGCGGCCGTGATCGCGATCACCGCAGCGCCCGCCTGCAGGGCCGCATCGGCCGCCTGCAGGGTCTCGGCCAGGTTCCCCGACTTGGAGATCGCCACGACCACGTCGCTGGGGCCAAGCAGGCGTGCGGCCATGAGCTGGATGTGGGTGTCGATGTAGGCGTTGGTGGGAATGCTGAAGCGGAAGAACTTGTGCTGGCCGTCGAGCGCGGCGACGCTGGAATTGCCCACGCCATAGAGCTCGATGCGGCGCGCCGCCGCCAGCAGGTCGATGGCGCGCTCGATCGCCGCGCCGTCGAGCTCGTCGCGCAGCTTCACGATCGCCGAGCTGGTGTTGTTGAAGATCTTCGCCACCAGCGCCGTGCCCGGGTCCCCGATCCGGACCTGGCTGTGCCGCACCGGCACCGCCGTGGTGAGACCGGAGGCGAGCTTGAGCTTGAAGTCCGACAGCCCCTGCATGCCGAGCGAGCGGCAGAAGCGGATCACCGTCGGCTGGCTGACCGCGGCCTTGAGCGCGATCTCGGCCACCGGGTCGTTGAGGACGGTGCGTGGCTGCTCGAGCACGAGGCTGGCCACGCGCCGCTCGGCCGGACTCAGGCTCTCCATCCCGGCGCGGATGCGTTCGAGCAACTGCCCGGCGTCGGCATGATCCTGCAGATGCGCGCGCAACACCTCGGCGGCGCCGCGCAGGCTGGCCTGGTCGGAGAGCACGAGGAAGGTGGGAATGCGCGCCACCCACTGCGCATAGCGCCCCTTGTTCTCGAACGCCGCACGGAAGCTGGAATGCTCGATGAAGCCCGCGAGCGCGCGCACCAGCGCGCTGCCCACGTAGATGCCGCCGCTGGCGTTGAGCATCACCGCGAGGTTGGCCGCGGCCGTACCGAGCATGCCGCAGAAGCAGTCGAGCACGCGCCGGCACAGGGCGTCGCCCTGTCGCAGCCCGCGCTCCAGGATCTCGTCGGCCGAGCCGATGCGCTCGCCCGCACCGTGTTCGGCGGCGAGTGCCTCGTGGATCAACACCAGGCCGGAGGCGGAGATCAGGCGTTCGGCGGACACATGCGGCCAGCGCTTCCAGGCATGGCGCAGCACCGAGAGTTCGGTTTCGTTGGCGGGCGAGAACGCCATGTGGCCGCCTTCCGAAGCAAGCGTCGTCCACCGCTCGCCCTGCGGGAGCAACGCCGAGACGCCAAGACCGCTGCTGGCGCCGATGAGTCCGATCACGCCCTCGGCGCGCGCCGCGCCGCCGCCCATCTGGCGTTTCTCCGCAGGCTGGAGATTGGGCAGTGCCATGGCCATGGCCATGAAGTCGTTCAACGCGAGCAGGGTGTGCAGTCCGAGCGCGCCGCGCACGGCCTCGATCGAGAAGCGCCAGTTGCGATTGGTCATCTGCACCAGGTCACCCTCGATCGGGTTCGACAGCGCCAGCGCCGCATGCAGCGGTCGCACCCCATCGATGCCATCGAGATAGGCGCGGCACACGGATTCGATGCCGTCGTAGGCCGCACAGGGCAGATTCACCGCCTGCTCGAAGCGACCGGGCGCGACCTCGAGCGCGAAGCGCGCCGTGGTGGCACCGATGTTGGCGATCAGTCGCGGGCCGCCAGCATACGCTGCCGCGCGCGCCAGTCTGGCCGAGTCGTCCTTGTGTCCCATCTGCCGCTTGCTCCTCTGTCCTTGCCCGATCGCAAGGCGCCATGATGCCCGTCGCCGTCGCCGGCGTCGCTCCAGCGCTCAGCGCACGCGCAGCTTCGATGCCTCGCGCGCGCGCCGGCCGATCTCGTCCCAGTCGCGCGCCTTGACCAGTGCATCCGGCGCCAGCCACGAGCCGCCCACACACATCACGTTGGGCAGGGCGAGAAACTCGGGGGCATTTTCCAGGCTGACACCCCCGGTCGGGCAGAAGCGCAGCTCGGGCAGGGGGCCGTGGATCGCCTTCAGCATGCCCACGCCGCCCGCCTGCTGGGCCGGAAAGAGCTTCAGGCGGGTGAATCCGGCCTCGGCTGCACACATCGCCTCCGACGTCGTCATCACGCCCGGCAGCAGCGGCAGGCTCGACGCGCGCGCGGCCGCCGTCAGCCGCGGCGTGAGCCCGGGCGAGACCGCGAAGCGCGCCCCGGCGCGCTCGACCGCGGCGAGTTGCTCGGGGGTGGTCACCGTGCCGGCGCCGACCACGGCCTCGGGCACCGCCTCCGCCAGGCAGGCGATGACCGACATCGCATTGGGGGTGCGCAGCGTCACTTCCAGCACGCGCACGCCGTTGTCGACCAATGCGCGCGCAAGCGGCACCGCATCGACGACCTCGTCGATCACCAGCACGGGCATGACGGGCCCGAGCCCCAGAATCTGGTCCAGCAGGTGTTGCTTCGCATCCATGACAACCTCGATGGTGAAAATTGCGTTCAATGACAGCCCCCGCCCGATCGGAGCGGGGACCTGCAGGATCAGGCCGGCAGGCCGAAGCTCATGGCGCCGTCCTCCGCGCCCGACACCAGGCTGCGGAAGCCGCTGAAGAGTTCGCGCCCCATGCCGTGCCGATTGGCGGACAGGTCGGCCGGTGCGAGCGGGCGCGCGGCGAGCTCGTCGGCATCGACCCGCAGCTCGAGTACCCCGCGGTCGGCATCGACGCGGACGATATCGCCGTCGCGCACGCGCGCGATCAGCCCGCCATCGCTGGCCTCCGGGGTGACATGGATCGCGGCCGGCACCTTGCCCGATGCCCCCGACATGCGACCGTCGGTGACCAGCGCGACGCGCTGGCCGTTGTCGAGCAGGTTGGCGAGCGTCGGCGTCAGGCCGTGCAGCTCGGGCATGCCATTGGCCTTGGGCCCCTGGAAGCGCACCACGGCGACGAAATCGCCGGTGAGTTCGCCACGCTTGTAGGCGGTGATCAGCGCCTCCTGCGAATGGAAGACCCTCGCCGGCGCCTCGACCACGCGCAACTCGGGCGCGACGGCCGACACCTTGGTCACCGCGCGGCCGAGGTTGCCGGCCAGCAGCTTGAGCCCGCCATCGGCCGAGAACGGCTGCGCCGCCGACGCCAGCACGCTGGCATCGAGGCTCGCTGCCGGTCCCTCCACCCACTGCAGGCGGCCGTCCTCGAGCACCGGCTGGCGGCGGTAGAGCGACAGGCCACGGCCGACCACGGTGTCGACGTCCTCGTGCAGCAGGCCGGCATCGAGCAACTCGCCGATCAGCAGGCCGGTGCCGCCGGCGGCGTGGAAGGCATTCACGTCGGCACTGCCGTTCGGATAGACCCGGGCGAGCAGCGGCACGCAGGCCGACAGTTCGTCGAAGTCGGTCCAGTCGATGTGGATTCCGGCGGCACGCGCGATCGCCACCAGATGCAAGGTGTGGTTGGTGGAGCCACCGGTCGCCAGCAGCGCGACGATGGCGTTGACGAGGGTGCGCTCGTCGACCATGCGCCCGACCGGCGTGAAGCGCCCGCCCTCGCGCGTGATCGCGACCGCCTGGCGCGCCGCCTCGCGCGTCAGCGCCTCGCGCAGCGCAGTGCCCGGGGGCACGAAGGCCGCGCCCGGCAGGTGCAGGCCCATCACCTCCATCAGCATCTGGTTGCTGTTGGCCGTGCCGTAGAAGGTGCAGGTGCCGACCGAGTGGTAGGCACGCGCCTCGGCCTCGAGCAGCTCGGCCTTGCCGATCTCGCCGGCGGCGTAGCGCTGGCGGATCGCCGCCTTTTCCTTGTTCGACAGCCCCGAGCCCATCGGCCCGGCGGGGACGAACACCGTCGGCAGGTGGCCGAAGGACAGCGCACCGATCAGCAGCCCGGGCACGATCTTGTCGCACACGCCAAGGCACAGGGTGGCATCGAACATGTTGTGCGACAGCGAAACCGCGGTGGCCATCGCGATCACGTCGCGCGAGAACAGCGACAGCTCCATGCCCGGCTGGCCCTGGGTGACGCCATCGCACATCGCCGGCACGCCGCCGGCGAACTGCGCGGTCGCACCCGCCTCGCGCGCCGCCTGCTTGATCCATGCCGGGAACGCTTCGAAGGGCTGATGCGCGGACAGCATGTCGTTGTAGGAGGACACGATGGCCAGGTTGGGCCGGCGCTGCTCGCGCAGCATGATCTTGTCGCCGGCGGGCGCCGCGGCAAAACCGTGGGCGAGATTGGTGCAGGACAGCGCGCCGCGCAGCGGACCGGCACGCGAGGCGTCGTCCACGCGCTGCAGGTAGGCCGCGCGCGTCGGGGCACTGCGAGCCTGGATGCGGCGGGTCACGTGTTCCAGCGTCGGGTGGATGGCCATCGGGGTGTTCTCCATTCAAGGTGTAGTCGAATAGTAGTTTAACTACATTTTAAATACAAGCCCTCCGTTCGTCCGCTTCTCGTCACAACACCCCGGACTCGCCGAATAACGTGTCGAATACTATATATACAGGAGGCAAAAGGTCACTTCGCAGACGCTTGAGGCAGGCACGAATTTCTCGCAAAGCGCTTGCGTTCTGTAGTTTTACTACTTATAGTTCGATCAACGATTTGCCAAACCCCTCATCAACACGCGAGATCAAGATGTCACAACACACTGGCCAGGACGTCGTTCTCTTCGGCGGCACGGGTGACCTGGTGATGCGCAAGCTGCTGCCCGCGCTCTACCACCTGCACTGTTCCGACATGCTCGGCGCCGAAGTCTCGATCATCGGCGTCGCCCGCGAGGCGCTGGACACCGCCGGCTACCGCACGCTTGCCGCCGAGCAGTGCGAGCGTTTCCTGAAGGGGCACTTCGACGCCGCAAGCTGGGCTGCCTTCGCGGCACGCATTCACTATGTCGCGCTCGATGCGCGCGATGCCGCCGGCTTCGCCACCCTGCGCGAGCGGCTCGGCGACGTGGCCAGCCGAAGCCAGGTGTATTACCTCTCCACCGCTCCGGCGCTGTTCACCGCGATCTGCCGCCATCTGCACGAGGCCGGGCTCGTCACCGCCGCCAGCCGCGTGGTGCTGGAGAAGCCGCTCGGCCAGGACCTTGCGTCCTCGCGCGAGATCAATGACGAGGTCGGCCGCTACTTCGGCGAGCAACAGATCTATCGAATCGACCACTACCTCGGCAAGGAATCGGTGCAGAACCTGCTGGCGCTGCGCTTCGGCAATGCGCTGTTCGAGCCGCTGTGGCGGCGCGAGTGGGTGAGCGACGTGCAGATCACGGTCGCCGAACAGATCGGCGTCGAGTCGCGTGCCGAGTTCTACGACAAGACCGGCGCGCTGCGCGACATGGTGCAGAACCACCTGCTGCAGTTGCTGTGCATCGTGGCCATGGAGCCGCCGGCCTCGATCGACGCCGATGCCGTGCGTGACGAGAAGCTGAAGATCCTGCGCGCCCTGCGCCCGATCAGCGAGGACGACGCCCCGCTGCGCACCGTGCGTGGCCAGTACCGCGCCGGCGCCAGTGCCGGCCAGCCGGTACCGGGTTACCTCGAGGAGCCGGGCGTGGCCGCCGGCAGCCGCACCGAAACCTTCGTCGCCCTGCAGGCCAACATCGACACCTGGCGCTGGGCGGGGGTGCCCTTCTACCTGCGCACCGGCAAGCGCATGCAGGAGCGCCTGGCCGAGATCGTCATCAACTTCCGCGCCGTGCCGCACTCCATCTTCGGCAAGCCGCCGGCCGCGCTGCAGAACAACCGCCTGGTGATCACCATGCAGCCGGACGAGAGCGTCAAGCTGCACCTGCAGGCCAAGCGCCCGGGCGACCAGATGCTGCTCAATCCGGTCTCGCTCGATCTCGACTTCACCGAAGGCGCACAGAGCCGCCGCCTGGAAGCCTACGAGCGCCTGCTGATGGACGTGATGCGCGGCAACCTGACGCTGTTCGTGCGCCGCGACGAGCAGGAGGCGGCATGGAAGTGGGTCGAACCCATCATGTCGAGCTGGAGCAAGTCGGGCGAGCCGCCCAAGCCCTACACCGCCGGCACCTGGGGGCCGGCGGCGTCGACGGCCCTGCTCGGGCGCGAGGGCTTCCACTGGCACCAGGAGATCTGAGCATGGTCGAGCTGCAACGCTTCGCCGACAACGCCGCACTCGATGCCGCACTCGCCGAGGCCATCGTCAAGTCGCTGCGCGAGGGCATCTACCAGCGCGGCCGGGCCAGCCTGGTGCTGTCAGGCGGCCGCACGCCGCGCGGCCTGTTCGCGCGCCTGGCCGCCGCCGCGCTGGCCTGGGACTGCGTCACCATCACCCTCGCCGACGACCGCTGGGTCCCGGAGGACCATCCCGACAGCAACGCCCGCAGCGTGCGCGAGGCGCTGTTGCGCGGCAACGCGGCGCAGGCCCGCTTCGTGCCGCTCTACCGCGACACCGCCGCGCCATGGTCGGCGCTTGCCGACAGCAGCGCCGCGCTCGCGACCCTGCCGCGGCCGTTTGACGCGGTCGTGCTGGGCATGGGGGAGGACGGCCATACCGCCTCGCTGTTCCCTGCTGCCGACACCGCCCCCGCCCCGTCGGATGCCGCCACGCCGGACCTGATCGGCGTGCGCCCGCTCCGGGCGCCGCACGACCGCATCTCGCTAACCCCCAAGGCCTTGCTCGACACCCGACTGCTGGCGCTGCACTTCACCGGTGCCGGCAAGTGGTCGGTGCTGTGCGAGGCGCTCAAGCCCGGCCCGGTGGGCCAGTATCCGATCCGCAACGTCCTGCAACAGGAAGAGGTGCCCTGCCGTGTCTACTGGACTGCCTGATCGCACCACGCGCCTGGTCGCCGACATCGGCGGCACCAACGCGCGCTTCGCCCTCATCGAGGCGCCCGGCGCGGCGCCCAGCCACATCCGCGTGCTGGCCTGCGCCGACTTCACCGGCCCGGAGGCGGCCGTGCATGCCTATCTCGCCGCCGAGGGCGTATCCACGCCGTGCGCGGCCGCTTTCGGCATCGCCAATCCTGTGACGGGTGACCGCGTGGCCATGACCAACCACCACTGGGCGTTCTCGGTGGATGCGCTGCGCACCACGCTGGGCCTCGATCGCCTGCTGCTGGTCAACGACTTCACTGCGCTCGCGCTGTCGCTGCCGCACCTGGCCACGGTCGAACTCGAGCAGGTCGGCGACGGCGAGGCCCGCCCCGGCCAGGCGATCGCCCTGCTCGGCGCCGGCACCGGCCTGGGCATCTCCGGCCTGGTGCCGGCGGGCGACACGCTGGTGCCGCTGCAGGGCGAAGGCGGCCACGTCAGCCTGCCCGCCAGCACGCCGCGCGAAGCGAACCTGATCGCGCTGCTCGCCGAACGCTACGGCCACGTCTCCGCCGAGCGCGTGCTGTCGGGCCCCGGCCTGGTGGCGCTGCACGACGCGCTGCGCCGCCTCGACGGGCTGCCCGCACGCGAGCTCGACAGCGCCACGATCAGCGCCCGCGGCCTTGCCGGACAGTGCCCGGTGTGCACCGAGACCCTGCACCTGTTCTGCGCCCTGCTCGGCACCGTGGCCGGAGACCTCGCGCTGACGCTGGGCGCCCGCGGCGGCGTGTTCGTGGGCGGCGGCATCGTGCCACGCCTGGGCGAGTTCTTCGCGCGCTCGGCCTTCCGCGAGCGCTTTCTCGCCAAGGGCCGCTTCCGCAGCTACCTCGAGACCATTCCGACGCGGGTGATCCGCGCCCCCTACGCCGCGCTCACCGGCGCCGCGCATGCGCTCGACACCCCCTTCGCGGTGGGTTTCGACAGCCGCGCGCCGCTTTGCGCTTCCACCCCTCCGCTCGCCTGAATCCGAAGGACACGCCGACCATGAGCAAGGCCCGCCCTGCGTGGCAAGCCCTCGCCGCCCACCGCGACAAGATTGCCGATCACCCCCTGAAGGATCTCTTTGCCGCCGAACCCGGCCGCAGCAAGCGCATGCAGGCCGAGGCCTGCGGCCTGTTCCTCGACTACTCGAAGAACCGTCTCGACACCGACACGCTCACCCTGCTGCATCGGCTTGCCCGTGACGCCGGCGTCGCCGAACGCCGCGCGGCGATGTTCGCGGGTGAGCGCATCAACACCACCGAAGGGCGCGCCGTGCTGCACACCGCCCTGCGCAAGCCTGCGGGCAGCGTGGTCGAGGTCGACGGCGCCAACGTGGTGGAGGCCGTGGTCGCGGTGCGCGAGCGCATCCGTCGCTTCAGCGACGCGGTGCGCCACGGTGACTGGCGCGGCCATGATGGCCGGCGCATCACCGACGTGGTCAACATCGGCATCGGCGGCTCGGACCTCGGCCCGCTGATGGCCTGCGAGGCGCTGCGCGACTTCGCCCATCCGGCGCTGCGCCTGCACTTCGTCTCCAACGTCGATGGCGTGCAGATCGACGAGGTGCTGCGCATGGTCGATCCGGGCACGACCCTGTTCATCGTCGCCTCCAAGACCTTCACCACCCAGGAGACCCTGACCAACGCGCATACCGCGCGGCGCTGGTTGCTCGCGCACGCGGGCGACGAGGCCGCCATCGCGCGTCACTTCGTCGCCGTGTCCACCAATGCCGAGGCGGTGTCGCGCTTCGGCATCGACATCGCCAACATGTTCGGCTTCTGGGACTGGGTGGGCGGGCGCTACTCGATGTGGAGCGCGATCGGCCTGCCGATCGTGCTGCAGATCGGCGCCGATCATTTCGACGCCCTGCTCGCCGGCGCACACGCAATGGACGAGCATTTCCGCAGCGCGCCCTTCGAGGACAACCTGCCGGTGATCCTGGCCCTGATCGGCATCTGGAACATCGACTTCCTCGACGCGCCCAGCCAGGTCATCGCGCCCTACCACCAGGGCCTGCACCGCCTGCCCGCCTACCTGCAGCAGCTCGACATGGAGTCGAACGGCAAGTCGGTGCGGCTCGACGGCAGCCCGGTGGACTACCAGACCAGCCCGGTGATCTGGGGCGAACCCGGCATCAATGGCCAGCACGCCTACTTCCAGATGCTGCACCAGGGCACGCGCTTCGCACCGGTGGACTTCATCGGCGTGCTCGAGCATCCCGCCCGGCTGCATGAACACCACCGCATCGCCTTCGCCAACATGGTGGCGCAGGCCGAGGCGCTGATGCGCGGCAAGACCGCGGCCGAGGTCGAGGCCGAGATGCGCGCCGCCGGGCTGCCCCCGGAACACATCGCGATGCTCATCCCGCACCGTGTGTTCGGCGGCAACCGGCCAAGCAACACCCTGCTGCTCGAGCGCCTCGACCCCTTCACGCTCGGCGCGCTGGTCGCGCTCTACGAGCACCGCACCTTCGTGCAGGGCGTGGTGTGGGGCGTCAATTCCTTCGACCAGTGGGGCGTGGAACTCGGCAAGCAGCTCGCCGCCCGCGTGCTCGAGGATCTCGCCGGCGAGCACGATGCCAGCCCCCATGACAGCAGCACCGCGGCGCTGATCGCGCGCTACCGCCGCCACGCCCGCAGCGTCGGCGACCCGGCCTGATCGCCATCCCCCCAGGAGACATCGTGAGCACTTCACGCAATACCAAGATCCTCGCCACCCTCGGCCCGGCGAGTTCCGACCTCGACACCATCCGCGCGCTGCATGCAGCGGGCGCGGACGTCTTTCGCCTGAACTTCAGCCACGGCTCGCACGAGGACCACGCCGCCCGCGCCGAACTGATCCGCCGCGTGGCGGCCGAGAGTGGCCGCCCGATCGGCATCCTCGCCGACCTGCAAGGCCCCAAGCTGCGCATCGGCACCTTCGCCGACGGCGCCGTGAGCCTCAAGCGCGGCGAGCGCATCCGCTTCGACGCCGATCCCACGCCGGGCGACGCCCGCCGCGTGTGCCTGCCGCACCCGGAGATCATCGCCGCCTCCGCGGTGGGCGACCTGCTGCTGCTCGACGACGGCCGCATCCGCCTCGAGGTGTGCGTGGCGCAGCCCGACGCGCTGGAGCTCGTGGCGCTCAACGACGGCGTGCTGTCGAACCGCAAGGGCGTGAACGTGCCCTCGGCCACCCTCGACCTGTCGCCGCTGACGGCGAAGGACCTCGCCGACCTCGACTTCGCCCTCGGCCTGGGCGTCGACTGGGTGGCGCTGTCCTTCGTGCAGCGGGCCTCCGACGTCGCCGAGGCGCAGGCCCGCATCGGTGGCCGCGCCGCGCTGATGGCCAAGATCGAGAAGCCCTCGGCGATCACCGACATCGAGGCCATCCTCGCCGCTGCCGACGGCATCATGGTGGCGCGTGGCGACCTCGGCGTGGAGATGCCGGCCGAGGAGGTTCCCGGCCTGCAGAAGAAGCTGGTGCGCCTGGCGCGTGCCGCCGGCAAGCCGGTGGTGGTCGCCACCCAGATGCTGGAGTCGATGGTGAGCTCCCCCGCGCCCACCCGTGCCGAGGCCTCGGACGTCGCCACCGCGGTGTTCGACGGCGCCGATGCGGTGATGCTGTCGGCCGAGTCCGCCTCCGGCCAGTACCCGCTCGAGGCGGTCGAGATGATGTCGCGCATCATCTGCCGCACCGAGGCCGATCCGCTGCACCGCCAGTATGTCGACACCGTCGCCGCCAACATGCAGGCGAGCGGCACCGACGCGATCGGCACCGCGATCCGCAGCATCACCGCGATGATGCCGGTGTGCGCCACCGTGGCCTTCACCGCCACCGGCGCCACCGCGCTGCGCATCGCGCACCAGCGCCCGCAGTCGCGCATCCTGTGCCTGACCCCGTCGGCGCGTGTCGCCGGCCGCCTGACGGTCGCCTGGGGCGTGCGCCCACGGGTCTCCAATGCCACCGGCACGGTCGAGGAAATGGTCGATGCCGCGGTCGCCGCCTGCCGCAGCGACGATCTGGTGCGCCCCGGCGAGGCCGTGATCGTCACCGCCGGCGTGCCCTTCGGCACCCCCGGCACCACCAACCTGCTGCGCCTGGCGTGGCCGAGCGCGGCCGCCACCTGAGTCGGCCGCCCCCACATCACCGAACATCGAACATCGAACAGGAACCCGAACATCATGGACATCAAGCTCAACCCGATGCAGCAGAAGCTGCACGACCTCTTCCCCGCCGAAGCCGATATTCCTGCGGACTGCCGCGTGCTCGCGCCGCTGCACCAACGCTCGATCCTGCTCAACGGCGAGATGCAGATCTGGAAGGGCGAGACGCGCGCGGTGTTCTCGCCGGTGCATGTGCGTGCCGCCGACGGCAGCCTGACGCCGGTGGAACTCGGCAGCTTCCCGGTCACCGGCACCGCCGAGGCCGACGCCGCGATCGCCGCCGCCACCCAGGCCTACGACAACGGCCGCGGACGCTGGCCGACGATGTCGGTGGCCGAACGCATTGCCTGCGTCGAGAACTTCACCAACCAGATCGTCGCCCGCCGGCGCGAGATCGTGAACCTGATCATGTGGGAGATCGGCAAGAGCCTGGCCGACTCGGAGAAGGAGTTCGACCGCACGATCGACTACATCAAGGCCACGATCGCCGAGCTGAAGAGCCTGGACAACGCCAACTCGCGCTTCCAGATCGTCGACGGCACGATCGCCCAGATCCGCCGCTCGCCGCTCGGCATCGTGCTGTGCATGGGTCCGTACAACTACCCGATGAACGAGACCTTCTGCACGCTGATCCCGGCGCTGATCATGGGCAACGTGGTGCTGTTCAAGCCGCCACGCTTCGGCGTGCTGCTCTACTACCCGATGCTGGAGGCCTTCCGCAGCGCCTTCCCGGCCGGCGTCATCAATATCGTCTACGGCCAGGGCAGCGTCGTCGTGCCGCACATCATGGGCTCGGGCAAGGTCAATGTGCTGGCCCTGATCGGCACCAGCAAGGTCGCCGACCAGTTGAAGAAGGCCCACCCCAAGACCAACCGCCTGCGCGCGGTGCTCGGGCTGGAGGCCAAGAACGCCGCGATCATCCTGCCCGATGCCGACATCGAGCTGACGGTCAAGGAATGCATCGCCGGCACGCTGTCCTTCAACGGCCAGCGCTGCACCGCGATCAAGATGATCCTGGTGCACCAGGCGATCGCCGACCAGTTCCTGCGCCGCTTCAACGAGGAGATCGCCAAGCTGAAGATCGGCATGCCGTGGGAAAAGGGCGTGATGCTGACCCCGCTGCCCGAGATGCAGAAGGTCGACTACATGAACGAGTGCATCGCCGACGCCGTCGCCCAGGGCGCCAAGGTGCTCAACGCCGACGGCGGCAGTTCGGTCGACACGCTGTTCTACCCGGCGGTGGTGTTCCCGGTGAAGGCCGGCATGAAGCTGTACCGCGAGGAGCAGTTCGGCCCGGTGATCCCGGTCGCGCCCTTCGAGGACGTCGAGACCGCGCTCGACTACGTGATCACTTCCGACCACGGCCAGCAGGTCAGCGTGTTCGGCAGCGATCCGGACCAGATCGCGCACCTGGTCGATCCGCTGGTGAACCAGGTCTGCCGCGTCAACATCAACTGCCAGTGCCAGCGCAGCCCCGACGTGTTTCCGTTCGCCGGGCGCAAGGACTCGGCCGAGGGCACGCTGTCGGTGCATGACGCGCTGCGCTCGTTCTCGATCCGCACCATGGTCGCCGCCAAGCAGACCGACGCCAGCAAGAAGCTGCTCGACAGCATCGTGCTCGGCAACAAGTCGAACTTCGTGAACACCCGCTTCATCCTCTGATCGCGCTTCATCCCCTGATTCGCCGCTCATCCGCGTGCCGCAGCCTGCGGCACCGGGGCGAGGTCTCCCCGCCTCCGCCGCGGGCCGCCCTGCGCGCACGCGGACCCCAACCCATCAGTCGACAACACGCTTTTCCGGACCACGACCATGTACGAAATCGCATCCATCGAAGGCCTCGAGATCCTCGACTCCCGCGGCAACCCCACCCTGCAGGCCACGGTGCACCTGGCCTCCGGTCACATCGGCCGCGCCGCCGTGCCTTCGGGTGCCTCCACCGGCACGCGTGAAGCCCTCGAACTGCGCGACGGCGACCCGGCGCGCTTCGGCGGCAAGGGCGTGCTGAAGGCGCTCGGCCACATCGAAGGACCGATCGCTGCTGCGCTCAAGGGCCGCGACGCCAGCGACCAGGCCGGCATCGACCGCCTGTTGTGCGAGCTCGACGGTAGCGCCGACAAGTCCGCCCTCGGCGCCAACGCGCTGCTCGCGGTGTCGATGGCGAGCGCCCACGCCGGTGCCGCTGCGCGCGGCCTGCCGCTCTACCGTCACCTCGGCCACGCCGAGCGCGGCTTCGTGCTGCCGGTGCCGCTGATGAACGTGATGAACGGGGGCGCGCACGCCAACAACAGCCTGGACGTGCAGGAATGCATGATCGTGCCGCATGGCTTCGAGCGCTTCGGCGACGCGCTGCGTGCCGGCGTCGGCGTCTTCCATGCCCTGCGCAAGCTGCTCGACGGCCGCGGCCTGCCCACCTCGGTGGGCGACGAGGGCGGCTTTGCCCCCAACGTCGCCGGCACCCGTGAGGCCCTCGAGCTGATCCTCGCCGCGATCGATCTCGCCGGCTACAAGGCGGGCAGCGAGATCTCGCTCGCGCTCGACTGCGCCGCCTCCGAGTTCCACCACGACGGCCGCTACCGCCTCGATGGCGAGGGTGCCAACTACAGCCGCGCCGAGTTCGTCGGCTATCTGGCCGAGCTGGTGAATGACTATCCGATCATCAGCATCGAGGACGGCATGGCGGAGGACGACTGGACCGGCTGGGGCTGCCTCACCGACCGCCTCGGTCGCCGCACCCAGCTCGTCGGCGACGACCTCTTCGTCACCAACACCACGATCCTGGCCGAAGGCATCGCCAAGGGCATCGCCAACGCCATCCTGATCAAGCCGAACCAGATCGGCACCCTCAGCGAGACCCTGGCGGCGATGGAGATGGCGCGCAAGGCGGGCTATGCCTCGATCGTGTCGCACCGCTCGGGCGAGACCGGCGACACCACCATCGCCGACCTCGCGGTGGCTACCGCCTGCGGCCAGATCAAGACCGGCTCGGCCAGCCGCTCGGACCGCGTCGAGAAGTACAACCGCCTGCTCGCGATCGAACGCGAGCTCGGCGCCGACGCCCGCTTCGCCGGCTCGCAGGCCTTCGTCGCGCGCTGAGCGACCGCAACCGTTTCCTCCCTCGGTCCGGCCCCGCCTGGTCTCCCTTCCCAATCGTCGGGGCCGGACCTTTTTTCCCTCCCGAACGCACGGTCCCCCACGCCGTTCAAGGATCCTGACCACCATGACGCACCCGACACCAGGCCGGCCCCACCGCATCGTCATCGTCGGCGGCGGTGCCGGCGGACTCGAGCTCGCCACCCGGCTTGGGCGCAAGCATGGCGGCAAAGGCGACATCGAGGTCGTGCTCGTCGATCGCACCCGCACCCACATGTGGAAGCCGCTGCTGCACGCCGTCGCCGCGGGCAGTCTGAACATCCACGAGGAGCAGATCGACTACCTCTACCAGGCGCGCTGGAACAGCTTCGAGTACTGCCACGGGCCGATGACCGGCCTCGATCGCGCCGCGCGCGAGATCGTCGTCGGCGAGGTGCGCGGCGACGACGGCGAGCTCGTGCTGCCCCAGCGTCGGCTGCCCTATGACACGCTCGTGATCGCAGTGGGTTCGCTGTGCAACGACTTCGGCACGCCCGGCGTCGCCGAGCACGCCTACCAGCTCGACGCCGCCTGGCAGGCACATCTCTTCCACCGCAAGCTGGTCAATGCCTGCTTTGCCGCCAACTACAGGCTGCCCGGCGCCGACGGCCAGCTCGACATCGCGATCGTCGGCGCCGGCGCGACCGGCGTCGAACTGGCGGCCGAACTGCACAACACCACCCGCGTGCTCGCCGGCTACGGCCTGCGCAACATCGACCCCGAGCGCCATATCCGCATCCGCCTGATCGAGGCCGGACCGCGCATCCTGCCCGGGCTTTCGGAGCCGCTGTCGGCCGCCGTCGCCGGCGTGCTGAGCAGCCTCGGGGTGAGCGTCGATACCGGGGTCAAGGTCACTGCGGTGACGCCCACGGCCGTGCATACCGCCGACGGTACCGAGCTGCCCGCCAGTCTCGTCGTGTGGGCGGCCGGCATCCGCGCGCCCGCCTTCCTGCACGCGCTCGACGGCCTGGAATGCGACCGCATCGACCGCCTGGTGGTTGACGACTGCCTGCGCACGACCGTGGACGAAAACATCTTCGCCTTCGGCGACTGCGCCGCCGCACCCTGGAACGGCGGCCCCACCTGCCTGCCGCCGCGCGCCCAGGTCGCCCACCAGCAGGCCAGCCACCTCGCCCGCGTGCTCCCCGCGCGCGTGCAGGGCATCGCGCCCCGGCCCTTTCGCTATCGCGACCAGGGCTCGCTGGTCTCGCTCGGCCGCCACGACACGCTGGGCAACCTGATGGGCTTCATCCGCGGCAAGGGCATCCGCATCGAGGGCATGGTGGCGAGCCTGATGTACTGGTCGCTGTATCGCAGCCACCTGATCGCCCTGCACGGATTCTGGAAGACCGCACTCGACACCCTCACCGGCTGGCTGCGACGCCAGACCGATCCCCACGTGAAACTGCACTGACCCCCTCCATCGCAGCCGTGATCGCGGCGCGCAACGAATGCCGAATGAGGCTCTCATGAACAAGAATACGCACCGGACGGACCCGGCCCGCAGGACGAGCAGCCCCGACGGCGTGGAGGATGCGACGAACGACCCCTCCCGGGTCGACCAGAGCACACTCGATGCCCTGCTGCGTGCCGAACACGGCGACCCCTTCGGCACGCTGGGCATGCACCGAGTGGGGACCACGCTGGTCTTGCGCGCGCTGCTGCCGGGCGCGCTCGCGGTCGATGTGATCGACAGCCGCGAGCGCAGGGTCGCCTGCCTCGCGGCGCAGGACGGCACGGCGCTGTTCACCACCGTGCTGCCGCGGCGGCGCAATCCCTTCGCGTACCGGCTGCGCGTGCAGTGGCGCGGCGAGGATGGCGAGCCGCTGTCGCCCGTGACCATCGACGACCCCTACCGCTTCGGCGCGTTGATCGAGGACCTCGACGTCTGGCTGCTCGCCGAAGGCAGTCATCACCGCCCCTACGAGTGGCTGGGCGCCCACCCCGGCGTGGTCGATGGCGTCGCCGGCACCCGCTTCGCGGTGTGGGCGCCGAACGCGCGCCGGGTGTCGGTGGTGGGCGGCTTCAACCACTGGGACGGCCGTCGCCACATGATGCGGCTGCGTCGCGAGTGCGGCGTGTGGGAGCTCTTCCTGCCCCAGGTGGGCGAAGGCGCGCTGTACAAGTACGAGATCCTCGGCGCCGACGGCGTCCTGCGCCTCAAGTCCGACCCCTTCGCCTTCCGCACCGAGCTGCGCCCGCAGACCGCGTCGGTGGTGCAGCGCCTGCTGCCCGGCAGGGCGACGGACCCTGCGCGCCAGCGCGCCAACGCGCTCGACGCGCCGGTCAGCATCTACGAGGTGCACCTCGGCTCCTGGCAGCGCCACGCTGACGGTGGTTGGCTCAGCTACCGCGAGCTGGCCGAGCGCCTGATCCCGTACGCGGTGGAGCACGGCTTCACCCACCTCGAGCTGATGCCGGTGCACGAACACCCCTTCGACGGCTCCTGGGGCTACCAGCCGATCGGGCTGTACGCGCCCACTTCCCGCTTCGGCACGCCCGAGGACTTCCGCGCCTTCACCGACGCCGCGCACGCCGCGGGGCTGGGCGTGATCCTCGACTGGGTGCCTGCCCACTTCCCGAGCGACGCGCACGGCCTGGCTGAATTCGACGGCACCCATCTCTACGAACACGCCGACCCGCGCGAGGGCTTTCACCAGGACTGGAACACGCTGATCTACAACTACGGCCGCGCCGAGGTGCGCAACTACCTCGCCAGCAACGCGCTGTACTGGATCGAGCGCTTCGGCGCCGACGGCCTGCGCGTGGATGCGGTGGCCTCGATGCTGTACCGCGACTACAGCCGCAAGGCCGGCGAGTGGGTGCCGAACCGCTTCGGCGGCCGTGAGAACCTGGAGGCGATCGATTTCCTGCGCCGCATGAACCACCTCGTCGGCACGCAGCGCCCCGAGGCGATCACGCTCGCGGAGGAGTCCACCGCCTTCCCCGGCGTCAGCCGCCCGCCCTCGCCCGACCTGCAGGGCGGCGGCCTGGGCTTCCACTACAAGTGGAACATGGGCTGGATGAACGACCTGCTGGCCTACATGGCGCGCGACCCGGTGCACCGCAGGCACCACCACGACCAGCTGCGCTTCTCGCTGGTCTATGCCTTCAGCGAGAACTTCGTGCTGCCGCTGTCGCACGACGAGGTGGTGCACGGCAAGGGCTCGCTGCTCGCCAAGATGCCCGGCGACGACTGGCAGAAGTTCGCCAACCTGCGCCTGCTGTACGGCTTCATGTGGGGCCACCCGGGCAAGAAGCTGCTGTTCATGGGCTGCGAGTTCGCGCCCTGGCAGGAGTGGGACGCCGACGCCTCACTGCCCTGGCAGCTCGTCGAGCACGCGCCGCACGCCGGCATGCAGCGCCTGGTGCGCGACCTCAACCGCGTGCTGCGCGCACACCCCGCGCTGTATGAGCAGGACGTGTCGGCGGAGGGCTTTCGCTGGATCAGCCACGACGACGCGGCGCATTCGGTGCTGGTCTTCGAGCGTCGGGCGCGCAACGGCGCGGTCGTGGTCGTGGCCTGCAACTTCACCCCGGTGGTGCGTGAGGACTGGCGCATCGGCGTGCCCGCGGCCGGCAACTGGCGTGAGCTGATCAACACCGACGACACGGCTTACTGGGGCTCGGGGGTGGTCAACGGCCCGCGCGCGAGCGAGCCCGTGCCCTGGCAGGGTCAGGCGCAGTCGCTCACGCTGCGCCTGCCGCCGCTGGCGACCGTGATGCTGGTGCGTGAGGACTGAGCTCTTCCTCGACAGGCGCCCGCACGAGATCGCAACCATGGCTTCCCCAGAGAATCCGCCCTGCCGCCCCGTACCTGCCACGTCGCCGCCAGTCCGCCCGGTGGCGGCCGCGCGGACGGTGCTCGCCCGGGGCCGCCCCTGGCCGCTCGGCGCGAGTGCAGCCCGCGAGGGCGAGATCGTCGGGCTCAACTTCGCCGTCTGGGCGCCGGACGCCAGCGCGCTCGAGCTGTGCCTGTTCGACGACGAAGGGCGTACCGAACGTTGCCGCCTGCCGTTTCCCGCCTGCAGCGAGGGCGTGTGGCACGGTTTCCTGCCCGGCGCCGGGCCGGGCCTGGTGTATGGCCTGCGCGCTCACGGCCCGTGGGCGCCGCAGCAGGGCCACTGGTTCAACCCGGCCAAGCTGCTGCTCGACCCCTGGGCGCAGGACGTGGTGGGCCACTATGGGCGCCCCGGTCCGGGCCCGGCGGAGGATGCCGCGCTGATGGCCGAGCTCGATCTGTTCCGCGCCTGCCGTGGCGACGACGCGCATGCCCCGGACGCCCGCGACAACGCCACCGTCGCGCTCAAGGCCCGCGTGCCGGCGCCGACCGTGCCGCGCCAGCGCCCGCCGCGCCCCGCCGTGGCGCGCGACCGCATGGTGATCTACGAGGCCCATGTGCGCGCGCTCACGATGCGCCACCCCGACATCCCGGCCGCGCTGCGCGGCAGCTACGCGGCGCTGGCCCATCCGGCGATGCTCGCGCACTACCGCGCGCTCGGCATCACCACCCTGTCGCTGCTGCCGCTGCACTTCCGGGCCGACGAGGCCGTCCTGCAGCGCCGCGGCCTGGCCAACCACTGGGGCTATGCGCCGCTCGCCTGGCTCGCGCCGGAGCCGCGCTACTGGAGCCACCGCCCCGGCACCACGCCCGCCGGCGAACTCATCGACGCGATCGACACCCTGCACGCCGCCGGCCTCGAGGTGGTGCTCGACGTGGTCTTCAACCACACCGCCGAGCTCGACGCCGCCGGGCCGATGCTGTCGCTGCGCGGCCTGGCCAATGCGCGCGCCTACCACCTGATGCCCGGCAACGCAGCCCATTACCAGAACTGGACCGGCTGCGGCAACAGCGTCAACCTGGCCGAGCCGCGCATGGTCGAGCTCGTCGTGGGTGCGCTGCGCCATTGGGCTGCGCACTACCAGGTCGACGGCTTTCGCTTCGACCTCGCCACCACGCTCGGCCGCGACCGCCACGGCAACTTCAGCCGCGACGCCGGCCTCTTCGCCGCCATCCAGGCCGACCCGCAACTGGCCGCCCTGAAGCTGATCGCCGAGCCCTGGGACATCGGCGCCGGCGGCTATCAGCTCGGCGCCTTTCCCGCGGGCTGGCTGGAATGGAACGACCAGTTCCGTGACACGGTGCGCGCGTGGTGGCTACGCGGCGCGGGCGACCGCGGCCTGTTCGCGCATCGCTTCGCGGCTTCGGCCGCCCAGTTCGACCACGACCGGCGCGCGCCCACCGCGAGCGTCAACTTCCTCACCGCGCACGACGGCTTCACGCTGCGCGACCTGGTGAGCTTCGACCACAAGCACAACCACGCCAACGGCGAACACAACCGCGACGGCCACCATCACAACGCGTCGTGGAACTGCGGCGTCGAAGGCGACAGCGCTGACCCCGCCGTGCTCGCCCTGCGCGCGCGCCTGCAGCGCGCGCTGCTCGCCACCCTGCTGTGCGCCCAGGGCACGCCGATGCTGCTCGCCGGCGACGAGATCGGCCACAGCCAGCAGGGCAACAACAACGCCTACTGCCAGGACAACGAAACAAGCTGGCTCGACTGGGCGGCGGCCGACCACGACCTGCTCGCCTGCCTGCAGCACCTGGTCGCGCTGCGCGCCGCGCTACCGGCGCTGCGGCAGGAGGGTTGGCTGCACGGCCCGGCGGCCGCTGGCGATGGAGCAGACTTCACCGTACGTTGGCTGCCCCCCGACGGTGGCGAGCTATGCGCCGAACAATGGGCCGAAGGGCGTGATCGCGCGCTCGCCATTCATCTGCGCGATCTGCGCGTGCCCGCTCCCGCGATCGTGGCGGGCGCAAGCGCCACTGGCGTCCATGGCGTGTCGGCGGCCGGCGAAGGTGCCGATGTGCTGCTGCTGCTCAACCCGCAGCCCTTGCCCTGCCGCTTCGCCCTGCCCGCTCAAGCGTGGCGCTGCGTCTTCGACAACGCGTCCGCTGACGGGCGTCCGGCGCCTGCGGAACCCGGCGTGCTCGACGCCCCCGGTGGCGCACCGCGCACGATCCGTGAGCTGCCCGGGCACAGCCTGCTGATCTTCGTCGCCAGCCCGCCAGGCGCGGACGACCTTACCCCGCCGGCCCCACCGGCATCCGTATCTGGCAACTCCCCACCCTTCACACAGCACAGGTGAACCGGCCATGAGCATCGAGACCATCCCCACCCGCCCCTTCCCCGGCCAGCGCCCCGGCACCTCCGGCCTGCGCAAGAAGGTCGCCGTCTTCCAGCAGCCGCACTACCTCGAGAACTTCGTGCAGGCGGTGTTCGACACCCTGCCCGGCCACG
>ERZ761602.2213-NODE-2213-length-31531-cov-6.956062_pt1 | contig 31531 bp, 26 predicted proteins | sample MGYA00512165_ERZ761602 | MGnify/ENA primary metagenome ERZ761602 (study PRJEB28899, sample SAMN02445085) | bioreactor sludge metagenome | biome: EBPR sludge; isolation source: Thorneside wastewater treatment plant | place: Australia: Brisbane, Thorneside...
CACCTCGGACTACGACAAGGAGAAGCTCCAGGAGCGCCTGGCCAAGCTCTCCGGCGGCGTGGCGGTGATCCGCGTGGGCGCGGCCACCGAGACCGAGCTGAAGGAAAAGAAGCACCGCGTCGAAGACGCGCTCTCGGCCGCGCGCGCCGCGGTTGAGGAGGGCATCGTGCCCGGCGGCGAGATCTCGCTGATCAACGCCGGCGCGGCCCTGGAGAAGCTCAAGGTCGAGGACGAAGACGAGCAGGTGGGCATCAACATCGTGCGCAAGGCGCTCGAGGCCCCCATCCGCCGGCTGGCCCAGAACGCCGGCCAGGACGGCTCGGTCATCATCGACACCGTGCGCCGCACGGCCAAGGAGCAGAAGAACAAGAACATCGGCTTTAACGTGCTCAGCGGGCAATACGTGGACATGCTCAAGGCCGGCATCATCGATCCGGTCAAGGTGGTCCGCGGCGCCCTGGAGAACGCGGCCTCCATCGCGGCCATGATCCTGACCACGGACGCCCTGATCACGGACGCCCCGGAGAAGGACAAGGCCCCGGCCATGCCCCCCGGCGGCGGCGGGATGGGCGGCGACTTCTAAGCCCAGCCGGACGCTGCTAACCCAACGGCCCCTCGCCAAAACGAGGGGCCGTTATTGTTTCTGTTCCCTTTCGGTCGGCCGGCTGTCAGCAACCGCGCCGCCGCGGCCGCGTAGAGAAGATAGTGAGCGCGGGGCCGCGTGGGGCGGCCTCTCAGTTGTAGCGAAGGAGCAACAAGACGATGACGGCGCAAACCAAGCAGCTTCACACCTCACGCCACAACCGCGTCCTGCTGGGCGTCTGCGGCGGCCTGGCCGAGTTCACGGGGATCAGCACGTTCTGGTTCCGGCTGTTCTTCCTGATCGCGGCCATCCCGGGCGGCGTCCCCGGCCTGGGCCTCTACCTGCTGCTGTGGCTGATCATGCCGAAAGGCTAACGTCCCCGCGCAAGCGGGGCGCGTGACGCCCGCCTCAGCCGGCCGGTCCGGCGGCGCGATGTCCGGGACTGCGGCCCGGCCCGCGCCGCCTGGCCGGCCGCGCCTCGTTTAGAAACCCACCAGCGCCGCGAGGCGGTCCCAGTACAGGACCGCGAAGCCGGCCAGCACCAGCCCGCCGATGACGGCGCAGCCGCACGCGAACACGCGGGCCGTGATGCGCAATACCGCGCGCACGACGGCCCAGACCAGGGCCAGGGCCACCAGCGTGGCGGCCAGGCTGACCCAATCCACCTGATTGACTTCCATGAGACTCCTCTGCGGAGGATTCTAGCACGCCCGCACGGGGCGTCAGGCGTGGTCGGCGCGCTCGCGCACGAAACGCCACACCAGCGCGGCCACAAACACATTGACGGCCGCCGCCGCCCAGCCCACCCAGGCGAAGTCCTGGCTGAACAGCCAGGCCCCCAGCAGCGCGCCCGCCATCCGCCCCAGCCCATGCAGCGCCCCGCTCGTGCTGAGGATGGTGCCGCGCGCCTCCGGCGCCAGCTCGCTCAGCAGCGGGATGTTGGCGACGATGCCGGTCTCAAAGCCGAGGTAGACCAGGAACACGCCCGGCAGCGCCAGCCAGAGGTTGCCGGCTAACGCCGGCAGCGCCGCGTAGGCCACGGCCGCCAGCACGGTCGCGCCCAGCACCATTTGCCGCTTGCCCACCCGGTCCGCCAGCGCCGCCACCGCCCCTTCGCCGGCCAACTCCGCGGCGCCGATCACGGTCACCGTCAGCCCCAGCTGCGCCACGCTCAGGTGGAAGTCCCGCTCCAGCCAGCCGCCGTAGACGACGTTGAGCATCTCGTTGGCGCCGGAGGTCAGGCCGCCGTAACTCAACACCGCCAGGACGTGCGGACGCAGCAGGGCGCGCCATTGAAAGGGCGCGCGGACGTGACCGCCGGACGCCGGGCGGGGGCGGATGACCAGGCGCAAGCCCAGGAACGCCAGCACCCCCAGCCCGGCCAAAGGCCAGAAAGGCGCCTGCCAGCCGGAACGCGCGATCAGGAGGCCCAGCAGCGGGATGCCGATGAAGGTGGCGCCGGACCAGCCGAACTCGCTCAGGCCCATCACGCGCCCGCGCTGGGCGTAGGGGGTCCGGTCGCCCAGGTGAGCCAGCAAGGCCGGGTCGTGCAGGGCCTTGGCGATCAGGACAGCGAAGATCAGCAGCGCAAAGGTGGGCAACGACGGCCAGAGCGCCGCGGCGGCAGCCCCAACGATGAAGATCGCGGCGCCGAGCAGAATAGCCAGCCGCTGCCCGAACCGGTCCGGCACGGCGCCGAACACCGGCCCGGCCAGCCCCAGCACGCCGCGCAGGGCCAGCACCTGGGTCAGCGTCTCCGGCGTGACGTTCAGCCCGCGGCTGAACTCCGGCAGGAACGGATACACCATCCGATAAGCGGTGTTGTAGAGGATACGGACGGGGGTGGTGACCAGGAGCAGGACGGCCAGCGACGGCGCACTGCCCGGCTGGCCGCCCTCGCGGCGCTCACCGGCTGGCGAGCTCATCGCGTCTTGTTGAGGACGTCTTGGATCTCGTCGGCGGTCTGGCGGGCGGCGTGCAGGGTCAAGCCGAGCTTGGCGTCTTTCTGGACCAGCACGGCCAGCGCGGCGTCGTGGGTGATGGGCAGCACGGCGATGGTGCCGCGCTCGCCCTCCATCAACACGCGCTGCATCTTGCCTTGATCCAAACGCGAGAGGGTGCGTTCGGCCTGGCCGGCCACCACGGCCGCCAGCGCGGCCACGTGGTCGCCGCCGCTGGGGTCGTGGATGTTCTCGTCCCAGCCGGGGGGGAAAGCCGCGATCACCAGCCCATCGTGGGTGATCACGGCCGAACCTCGAACTGCGGGGGCATTGCGCTGCAACGTCTGCAAGCTGCGCCGCAAGGCGTCCGACCGATACTGAATGGGCATACCGCTAATTTACCGCGAAGCTGCGTTTCCAGCAACCGCGCGCGGCTTCTAACCGATTCCGTCGTTGACGCTTACCGAAGCGCGTCCGTATACTGCGATAGCGCTCAGGAGAGACTTGTGCAACGTTTTTGCGTGCGGCTGCTGACTGTGCTCATGTTCTTGGCGCTGGCCGGGCCGACGCCGGCCGGCGCGCAAACGCCGCTGGCCGTCGCCAATGACCGCGCCACGCCGGAGTTTCCGGAGCGCCTCACCTTCAGCGCCGATCTGCAAGGCCAGGCTGAAATTCAGCGGGTCGTCCTGGAGTATGGCGCGGATCAACTCAGCTGCAGCCAGGTGGTGGCCAAGGCCTTTCCGGAGTTCACGCCCGGCCTGTCTGTGAGCGTGGCGTGGACCTGGGAGATGCGCCAGTCTGGTTCGCTGCCGCCCGGCGCGCAGGTCTGGTGGCGCTGGCGCGTGACGGAGGCCGATGGCCGCGAGACCGTCACCGAGCCGCAGACCATCACCTGGCTGGACGCCGAGCACGCCTGGCAGACGGTCAGCGGGGGCGGCCTCAACCTGCACTGGTACAGCGGCGGCGCCAGCTTTGGGCGGCAGCTGCATGACTCGGCGGTGCGTTCGCTCGCGGCGCTGGAGCGCAGCACCGGACTGAGCGCGGAAGCCCCGATCGACCTCTATATCTACGCCAACACCGACGATATGCGCGCGGCCGTCTTGTATGAGCCCGGCTGGACGGGCGGGCTGGCTTATCCCGCCCACGCCGTCGTCATCATCGGCATCGCGCCGGAGGATCTGGCCTGGGGCCAGCGCACTCAGGCGCACGAGCTCACTCACGTCCTGGTCGGCCACCGGACATTCAGTTGTCTCGGCGTGGTGCCCACCTGGCTCAACGAGGGCCTGGCCGTGTACGGCGAGGGCGGGCCGGAGGCCGCCTCATTGGAACAGTTCGACGCAGCTGTGGCCGCCGACGCCGTGCTGCCGGTGCGGGCGCTAAGCGGAGGTTTTTCGGAGGACCCGGCCCAGGCCGACCTTTCCTACAGCCAATCCTACCGGCTCACGCAGTACCTGATCGACACATACGGCCAGCCCGCTATGCTGGATCTGCTGGGCCAACTGCGCGACGGCGCCACCGTGGACGCCGCGCTGCAGGCCGCGTATGGCTTCGACCTCGACGGCTTCGAGGCCGAGTGGCGCGCGGCCCTGGGCCTGGCTCCGCGCCAGCGCGCCAACGCCACGGCGATGCCGGTCCCGACCGTGGTGCCGACGCTTGTGCCGGTGGCGGCCCTGCCAACGACCGCCGCCGCTCCGGCGTCAACGCCCGACATCGCCGCGGCGACGCCCCAGCCGGCCGCCGCCTCCGCCGGAAACTCCGGCTTGCGCCTGGCCGCCCTCATCGGGCTGGCGGTGGTCCTGGTGATCGGCCTGGGCTTGGGCGGTGCAGCCCTCGTCCTGGCGTTCCGACCGCGTCGCCAGCCTTAGCCGTTTCAGGGGGATTGCTCCCAACTCGCCATGAAACCTTCGCTCAACCGCTTGACGTGCGCGGTCCTGCTGGCCGCCTTGACCCTCACCGCCTGCCGTTCCACGCAGGCGCTGCCCACGCTGGTGCCAACCTTCACGCCGCGCCCGCCCACGGACACGCCGGCGCCGCTGCCGACCGCCACGGCCACCGGCGTCTTCGCGCCGCTGCCCACGGCCACGCCGCTGCTGTCAGCGACGCCGGAGCCAGGCGCTTACACGAACCCGGCCCTGGGCGTCCGCCTGCGCTACCCGGACGGCTGGCGCCTGCAGCCCGACGAGCGCACGGACGTGCTCACCTGGGTGATCAGCCCGCAAGACGAGGTCTTCGCGCTGCTCTTCGTCAGCGCGCGGCCGGCCGACGAGAGCCTGCAGACGACCGCGCTGGCCATGTGGGAGGGCGTCAGCGACGGGATGACCGATCTCACGCTGCTGAAGAACGAGCCGCTCATCCTGGGCGACGGCCGCATGGGCTGGACCACACTGGGCATCGGCCTGCAGGACCAGACGCGCCTCAAGCTCAGCCTGACGACGACAAGCTTCGGCCGCTATCTCTTCTCGCTGCTGACCTTCGCGGAGGCGAGCGCCTATGACGGGCGCGCCGCCGAGATCAACACCCTGCTCGCCTCGCTGCAGGCCGGGCCGCCGGAAGTCCACGGCCTGCCGCGCGACCAGACGCTGGTGTTGGCCGGCGGCGAGAGCACCAACCCGCGCGATTACGACCCGGCCACCACTCAGAGCGGCCCGGACAACCTGCTCTACAGCGGCCTGGTGGCCTTCGACGCCAACCTGAACGTCGTCCCGGACCTGGCCGCCAGTTGGGACGTGGTCGACGGTACCCGCTACGTGTTCCATCTGCGCCCCACGGCGCGTTTCCACAACGGCCGGCCGATCACGGCGCGCGACGTGGTCTACTCCTGGGAGCGCGCCGCCGCCCCGGACACCGCCTCCGACACGGTGCTCACCTATCTGGGCGACATCGTCGGCGTGCCTGACCGCCGCGCCGGCCGCGCCGACCGGATCACGGGCCTGAGCATCCTCGACGACTACACGCTGGCGGTGACGATCGACGCGCCCAAGCCGTATTTCCTGCTCAAACTGACGTCGGCGCCGGCGCTGATCGTGGACCGCGCCAACGTGGATGCCGGCCCAGACTGGTATCGCGCACCCAACGGCAGCGGACCGTACCGCCTGGCGCGCTGGGACAGCTTCCAGGTCATGATCCTGGAACGCAATCCCCTGTATTACGGCCCGGCGCCGGCCATCCCCTACGTCGTCTTTGAGTTGTATGCCGGCTACGGCCTGCGCCTGTACGAGACCGGCGCCATCGACCTCACTAGTGTCAGCGCTTTCGACCTGCCGCGCCTGACCGACCCGGACGAACCCATGCACGCCGAGCTGCGCCAGGGCCCGACACTGTGCACAGATTTCCTGGTCTTCGACGTGACTCAGCCGCCCTTCGACGACGCGCGCGTGCGCCAGGCCTTCACGCTCGCCTTCGACCGCCAGACCTACGTGGACGTGGTGCTGAACGGGATCGGCGTGCCGGCGCGCGGCCTGTTCCCGCCGGGCTTGCCCGGCTACACCCCCGGACTGCGCGGCCTCGACTACGATCCGGAACGCGCCCGGCAACTGCTGGCCGAATCCACCTATGGCGGCGCGGCCGGCCTGCCGCCGATCACGCTGACGACGGCCGGCCTGGGCAGCGACCTGGGCGGCCTGGTGACGGCGCTGGCGGAGATGTGGCAGCGCGAGCTGGGCGTCACGCTCACGGTGGAGAACCTGGAACCGGACCGCTACGCCGACGAGATCACGGCCGGCCGGCACGGCCAGCTCTTCGAATGGGGCTGGTGCGCCGATTACCCGGACCCCGAGAATTTCGCCGACGTCCTGCTGCACAGCGGCGCCGAGCAGAACTTCGGCCACTACGCCAACGCGGCCGTCGACGCCTGGCTGGAGCAGGCCCGCGTTGAGCCGGACGTGGCCCAGCGGCTGGCGCTCTATCAGCAGGCCGAACAGCAGATCGTCGACGACGCGCCGCTGCTCTTCCTCACGCACGGCCAGTCGTTCGTGCTCGTCAAGCCCTATATCCAGGGCTACCGTCTCAGCCCATTCAACGTCTCGTTAGTGCCGTTCCTGTCCCTCGACGGCGGCCGGCTCGCCAATCCATAGAGGTCCGGGCGGCGGCCTCTGCGTTATAATCGGGCGCGGCTTCGATTCCCGATTCAAGCGATAGGTCTCTATGCCCACCTACCCTGCGCAACCTCACGGGCGTCTCTTCAACTTCTCGGCCGGCCCGGCCACCCTGCCCCTGGCGGTGCTCGAACAGGCCCAGGCCGAGCTGCTCAACTGGCGCGGCACCGGCATGTCGGTGCTGGAGATGAGCCACCGCTCGGCCGCCTTCGAGACGATCCTGGGCGAGGCGGAGGCCGATCTGCGCGCCCTGTACAACCTCCCGGCCACCTACCGGGTCCTGTTCCTGCAAGGCGGCGCCACGCTCCAGTTCGCCATGGAGCCGCTCAACCTGCGCCCGGCCGGCCGCTCGGCCGATTACGTGGTCACCGGCGCCTGGTCCAAAGCCGCCTACAAAGAGGCCAGCAAGCTGGGCCTGGCCCGCGCCGCCTTCGACGGCGAGGCCAACCGGCCGGCCTATTTCCCGGCCCAGCCTGAGCTGCAGCTCGACCCGGCCGCCGCCTACCTGCACTTCTGCTCCAACGAGACCATCCACGGCGTCGAGAGCGCGGCCGAGCCGGTGCCGCCGGACGGCGTGCCGCTGGTCTGCGACGCCTCCTCAGACTTCGTCAGCCGGCCGGTGGACGTGGCGCGCTACGGCCTGATCTACGCCGGCGCCCAGAAGAACGCCGGCCCGGCCGGCGTTACGATCGTGCTCATCCGCGAAGACCTGCTGGCGCGCTCGCCCGCCGACCTGCCGATCATGCTCGATTACCGGCTGCAGGCCGAGAACAAATCGCTGTACAACACGCCGCCCTGCTACGCCATCTACATCGTCGGCCTGGTGTTCAAGTGGCTGCGCGGGCTGGGCGGCCTGGCCGAGATCGCGCGCCGCAACGCCGCCAAGGCCGAGCGCGTCTACGCGGTCATCGACCAGAGCGGCGGCTTCTACCGCGGCCTGGCTCGCGCGGACAGCCGCTCGCTGATGAACGTCACCTTCCGCCTGCCGGACGACAACCTGGACGCGCAGTTCGCCAAGGAAGCGACCAAGGAGAAGCTCGACGGCCTCAAGGGGCACCGCTCCGTGGGCGGCGTGCGCGCCTCGCTCTACAACGCCCTGCCGCCGGAGGCCGTGGACGCCCTGGCGCAATTCATGGTCGAATTCCAGCGCAAGAACGGATAACGCCATGCCGCCCAAAATCCTGATCGCCGACGGCCTGTCCGAGGCCGGCCTCCAGCTCCTGCAGACCATCGGCGAGGTGGTGGTTAACCCCAAGATCACGCCCGCCGAGCTGACGGCGTCCCTGCCGGATTATCAGGCCCTGATCGTGCGCTCGCGCACCAAGGTCACCGAGGCCGTCATTGCGGCCGGGCCGGCGCTCACGGTCATCGGCCGGGCCGGCGTGGGCGTGGACAACATCGCCGTGGCCGCGGCGGTGGCGCGCGGCATCACGGTCGTTAACAGTCCGCTGGCCGCCTCGGTCTCCGTGGCCGAACTGACGCTCGGCCTGATGCTGGCGCTGGCGCGCGCCGTGCCGGCCGCCGACGCCGCGCTCAAGCAAGGCCGCTGGGAGAAAAGCGCGTTCATGGGCAGCGAGCTGAACGGCAAGACGCTCGGCTTGCTTGGCCTGGGCCGCATCGGCGTCGAGGTGGTCAAGCGCGCTCGGGCGTTCGACATGACGGCCGTGGCGTACGACCCCTACCTGAACGAGGCCCAGATCCGCGAGCGCGGCGCCGCGCCGGTAAGCTTCGACCAGGCCCTGGCGCAGGCGGATTACCTTTCTTTGCATCTGCCGCTCACGGCCGAGACGCGCAACCTGCTGGATGCAGCGCGCCTGGCACAGATGAAGCGCGGCGCGCGGCTGCTGTGCCTGGCGCGCGGCGGTGTGATCGACGAGGACGCTTTGCGCGCGGCCCTGGACTCCGGCCACCTGGCCGGCGCCGGTCTGGACGTCTTCGCGGCCGAGCCGCCGCCGGCCGGCTCCATCGCCATGCATCCCAAGGTCGTGGCCACGCCGCACATCGGCGCGCAGACGGCCGAGGCCCAGACCCGGGCCGGCGTCGCCATCGCCGAAGAAGTGCTGGCCGTGCTTCAGGGCCGCGAACCGCGCTGGCGCGTCACCCAGAACGATTAGCCGTTATAATCAGCGCGTGTTGTGACGCGCACAGCGGCGCGACCGGCAGCGCCCTTCGCCGTCAGCGCCGCAGCGCGGCGTGACCGGGCCCGTAGCTCAATGGCAGAGCACGCGGCTTAAGGCAATCGGCCCAATTCAAGTTGAGGGTTGAGGATCTCAGAGCAGAAACGAGTCTGCCGTCCTTGCCGGAGGGATCCGCACACCAGACAGACAGGCCCTTGTTCACAGTCTGTCTGGCAAACTTGCTGGGGCCGATCGCAACGGGCGGCCTGGAGAGCAATCTTCAGGTGATCACCTGCCAAATTCGGGGAAGCCTAAGTCGCAAGATACGGTAATCCCGAGCCAAGCCCGGGCAAGCGCCACCCAGTGGCGCGACGGGAAGGTGTAGAGACTAAACGGCAGGCACCCCACTGGGGTGAAGAGATAGTCCAGCCCACGAACCCGAAAGGGGCGGCGAAAGCCGTGGTGGGATGCATAACCGCTTGGTTGCAGGTTCGAATCCTGCCGGGCCCACTCTTGCGCCATCACCCCGTGGGCGTTGTGCCTGACGCTCTTCAGCGCGCGGCCGCCTCACACCAGCCATCCCGCCCGCCGCACTTACCCTATGGACGACAAACTCCAAGCTCTCAAAGCGCATCTGCAGGAAGCTACCGACCTCGGTCTGGTGGGCTCGCTGTTGTCTTGGGATCAGGCCACCTACATGCCGCCCGGCGGCGGGCCGGCCCGCGGCCGGCAGATGGCCCTGATCGGGCGGCTGGCGCACGAGCGCAGCACCGCGCCCGAGATCGGGCGCCTGCTGGACGAGCTGGAGGCCTGGGCGGCCGCGCAGCCGTACGACTCGGACGAGGCCGGGTTGGTGCGCGCGGCTCGGCGCAACTATGACCGCCTGGTGAAGGTCCCGGCGCCGTTGCTGGCCGAGTTCTATGCCCATTCGTCGGTCGCCTACCAGGCCTGGGCGCAGGCCCGGCCCAAGGCCGACTTCACGGCCGTGGCACCGCTGCTGCAGAAGACGCTCGACCTCAGCCGGCGCATCGCCGACTGTTTTCCGGGCTACGCCCACATCGCCGACCCGCTGATCGATGTCGCCGACGACGGCATGACCGTAGCCAGCCTGCGCCCGCTCTTCGCCGAGCTGCGTGCGGCCCTGGTGCCAATCGTCCAGGCTCTCACGGCCCAGCCGCCGGCCGACGACCGCTGCCTGCGCCAGCACTTCCCTGAGGACGCCCAGCGCCAGTTCGGCGAGCGCGTCATCCAGCAGCTGGGCTACGACTTCACGCGCGGCCGCCAGGACAAGACCCACCATCCGTTCATGACGAAGTTCTCGCTCGGTGACGTGCGCATCACCACGCGCTTCCAGGAGCACGACCTGAGCGATGGGCTGTTCAGCACCATCCACGAGGCCGGCCACGCCATGTACGAGCAGGGCATCGACCCGGCTTTCGAGGGCACGCCGCTGGCCAACGGCACCTCGGCCGGAGTCCACGAGAGCCAGTCGCGCCTGTGGGAGAACGTCGTCGGGCGCAGCCGCGGCTTCTGGGAGCACTTCTACCCGGAGCTGCAGGCCATCTTCCCCGAGCAGCTGGGCGCCGTGTCGCTGGATACGTTCCACCGCGCCATCAACAAGGTCCAGCGCTCGCTGATCCGCACCGACGCCGACGAAGTCACCTACAACCTGCACGTCCTCATCCGCTTCGATCTGGAGCTGGCGCTGCTGGAGGGCACGCTGGCCATCCAGGATCTGCCGGAGGCCTGGCACGCCCGTTACCAGGCGGATCTGGGGGTGCGCGCGCCCGACGACCGCGACGGCTGTCTGCAGGACGTGCACTGGTTCGGCAGCACGATCGGCGGCGCTTTCCAGGGCTACACGCTCGGCAACCTGATGGGCGCGCAATTCTACGCGGCCGCGCAGCAGGCCCGGCCGGATCTGCCGGCGCAGATCGCGCGCGGCGAGTTCGGCGCCCTGCACGGCTGGCTGCGCGAGAACGTGCTGCGCCACGGCCGCAAATACACGGCGCCGGAGCTGATCCAGCGCGTCACCGGCGGCCCGTTGGACAGCGGCCCGTATCTGCGTTACCTGCGCGAGAAGTACGGCGCGCTCTACGCGCTGCCGCAGTAGCGGCGGCGGAGCTCCAGAACGCAAAAGGACGGGCGCCGGCCCGTCCTTTTCGTTGGCGCGGCAGTGAGCCGGAGGGCTACGGCGCCAGCGTCACCTGGGCCGTCATCCCCCAGCGCAGGCGCGGATCGGTGTCGGCCAGCTCCACGGTGACCGTATAGGTGACGTCGCCGCGGCTTTCCACGAACACGGTGCTGATGGCCTTGACCGTGCCGCTCAGGGTGACCTCGGGCAGGGCGTCCAGCACGATCTGGGCCGGCTGGCCCTCGCTCACCTTGACCACTTCGATCTCGGTCAGGTTGTTGGTCTTCACCACCCAGCGCGCGAACTCGGCCAGCGTCACCACCGGCACCCCCGGCGCGGCCTGCTCGCCGACCTTGAGCTTGAGCTCGGCCACGGTGCCGGCGATGGGCGCGCGCAGTTCGGCGTCGGCGAAGGCGGCTTGCGCGGATTCGAGATTGGCCTCGGCTGCGGCCAGGCGCGCCTGGGCCACGGCCAGCTGATCCGGGTCCGGCCCATCCGCCAGCTTGGCCAGGCGCCGCTCCGCGTCCACGATCTGGGCGTTCACATAGGCGACGTCGGCATTGGCCTTGGCCAAATCATCCGGGTCCGGGTCCCGGGCATAGGTCAGGTTGGCTTGAGCCTCGCGCAGCCGTTCGCGCAGATCGTCGATGGTCTGCGCGTCCGAGCGCTGCGCCTGCGCGATCCGCAGCTCCAGCACCTTGACGGCGTTGGTGGCCTCGTCGAATTCACGCTTGGCGTCTTCCAGCTTCACCAAAGTGCCGGCCGCCGCCGCATAGACGAACTCGCAGTCGGGACAATCCGCCTGCGACTTCTGAGCGTCGCTATAGATGTCGGTGGCCGTCTTGAGCCGGTCCCGCGCCGCCGTCAAGGCCGCTTGCGTATCGCCGATAGACGTGATCTCGGCGTTCTCCTGGGCGGTCGTCAGCGCATTCTGGGCCTTCTGGACCTGTTCCTCGTAAAACTGGATATCCGGGTTGGTCAGGTTGAACAGGCGCTTGTTTACGCGGTCACGCTCTTCCCGCAGCTGGGCCAGCTCCTGCTGCGTGCTGGCCGCCGCCAGCGCGGCGTTGTCGTTCAGGTCCTTGATGGCCTGGCCGGCATCCACCACCGCCTGTTCGGCCTGGGCCACCTGGGCGTTGAGCGACTCGCGGTTCTCGAGCCGGGCGAGCACGTCCCCGGCCTGAACAGCGTCGCCCTCCTTCACCAGCACCTCAGCCACGCTGCCGCCAGTGAGGAACGAGAGTTGGGCGTAGGCGCCGGGTTCCAGACGCCCCTCGGCGATGACCTCGCCGCCGTCTAACACGAGCGGGATATCCGCCGCCGGCGTGGGCGCCGCCCCGCCACCGGTCCCGCACGCCGCCAGCATCACCGCTGCCAGCGCCAGCCCAACAGGCATGAATAATTTCCGCTTGAGCATACCGAGCCCCTTTCTGGAGGACATTCTTAAGCCGCTCGGCCCTCTGCCCCGCCGGCGCGGCCGAAGAATTCTATCGCTATCCTACACCGGTTTGATCGGCCAGCCGTCGGCGAATAGTCCTACCGACGCCTATTCATAAGCTAAGCTTTCACGAACGCTGACCTGGGTGGCGCGGCGGGCCGGCAGCCAACTGGCCAGCAGCGCCAGCGCCACCACGATGGCGAGCCACAGCCACACGCCGTCCGAGGCGTAGTGATAGACAGCCGGGAAGTCGATGGCGGCCCCGAGCACGTCCACGAAGGCGCCGCCGGCGACCGCGCTGAGCGGGATCGCCCCAAGCCAACTCAGCAGGCCCAGCAGCAGACCTTCACCCATGAAGACGGCCGCCACATCGGCCGACGAAGCGCCCACCGCCCGCAGCACGCCGATCTCGCGCCGGCGCTCGAGCACGTTGATGGAGAGCGTGCCGGACAGCCCGATGCTGCCGACCGCGCCGATCAGGCCCGTCATGAGCAGCAGCACCGTGGTCAGCACGCTGAACTGCGCGTTGGCCTGCTCCTGCTCGGCGCGCGCGACCTCGCTGAAGCTCACGGTGATGCTCTGCGCGGCCAGGAAGGCGCGCACGTCCCGCTCGAGCGCCTGCTGCGCCGCCAGCGAGTTATCGCGGGCGCGGATCTCCACCACGCCCGTCCGGCCCGTCCAGCCCAGCTCGCCGTTGAGCGTGTCGCGGTTCAGATAGGCCGTGTTCTGGTCGCGCCCGGCCAGGTCGAAGATCAGGCCCACGATCGTCCACGCCGACTGGCCGGACAGGCCGAGGTCCAGTTCCACGACGTCGCCGACGGTCAGGCCCATCTGGCGCGCCAACTTCTGGTTGAGCAGCAGCGCATGGCCGTCCCGCGGGTCCAGGCCGCGGCCGGCCGTCAATTCCGGCGTGAAGAGCTGCGTGTCCGCGGGGATGCCGCGCAGGAAGACTTCGTGCTCGGCGCCCGGTTCGGAGGCGCCGGGCCGGCGCGCCTGGGCGGTGTAGAACGTCCAGCTCTCCACGCGCGCCACGTTCGGGCGGGATGCCAGCAGCGGCACGATCTCGTCGGTGCGCTGGAGCTGCTCGAAGCCCAGGATGACGTCGTAGCCGAAGCTGCTGAAGATCGTCTGGACGGTGCGGTTGAAGGAATGCTGGGCGCTGAGCACCATCATGAAGATCGCGCCGGCGCTGATCAGCGTGACCTGCGTCAAAGCTACGCGCCCCGGCCGGCGGAAGGTGTTGCGCAGCGCCAGCGCCGCGGCGCGCGGCAGGCCCCGGATGCGCCCGAGCAGCTGGTCCAGCCAGCGGCTGCCATAGTGCCCGGTGCCCAGACCGTAGGCGTTGAGGGCCTCGCGCACCGAGATGGCCACGCCCTGCAGCACCGGCCACAGGGCCGCCAGCAGCGGGACCAGCAGGCCGGTGAGGCCCTGCAGCGCGAGCGCGGCCGGCATCAACTCAAATGGCCCAGCCGGCACGTTCAGGAGCGCCAGCATCCAGCGCGTCAGCGCGTCAGCGCCCCAGGCCCCCAGCGGTACGGCCAGCATCAGGCTCAACAGGCAGTACACGAGCACACCGGCCAGGTACAACTGTGCGATCTGCCCGCGCACGCCACCGACCGTCTTCATGATGCCGATCTGCGGCACTTGCTGGGCCAGCAAGGCGTTGAGCGTGTTGACTACCAGGAAGACGCTCATACCCAGCGACAGCACGGCCATCACCAGCAGCACCAGGCCGACGCCGTCCATCATGTCTTGCAGGAAGTGGCGGTCGGGGTCATAGGTCTCGGACAAGCCCACGCCCACCCCACTCGTCTCCAGCCGGTCTTTAAGCATCTCCAGCTGCGCCTGCGCCGCGGCCGGCTCATAGTCCGTCACGGCAAAGCGCAGTTGGGTGAAGCCGGTGGGCAGGCCGATCTGCGCCAGCGTGGCCGGCGTCACGTAGAAAGCTGGGCGGTCGCTGAAGGGCGGCGGGAACTGGTACGGGTCACGCACGGTGCCGCTGATGCGAAAGGGCTTGGCGCGCTCGTTGACCTCGAAGTACACGGTTGCGCCGGCGGCCGGCGCGCCGAAACCGGCCACGTGGTTGAACTCTACGGCGGCCGTGCGCGGCCCCGGCCAGGCGCCGGTCTGCAGCGTGACCAGGTCCTGCGTCTGGCGCGTGTAGTCCTCCAGCGCGATCAGGCTGGCGTCCTGCCACTCGGCCGCGGGGTCAGACTTCCAGCGGATAGTAAAGCTGGCCAGGCCGATCCCGCCGCTCAGCCCGGGCAGGCGCGCCAGGCTGCGGACGGTGGCCGCGTCCACGCTCCCGTTCAGATACAGGTGCAGGCTGGTGGGCCGGCTGGCGGCCTGGGCCAGCGTCATCTGGCGCGCCAGCAGCGTGTTGCTGGCCGTGATCATGCCCAGGGCCAGCACGCCCACGCCGATGCTCAGGACCACCAGCAGCGTGCGGCCCTTGTGGTTCCACAGGTCGCGCCCGACTTTGCGGAAGGCGATGTTCATGGGCCGACCGCGGCTGCCGCCGCGCCGTGGGCGTGCTCGGACAAGACGCCGTCATGCACCTGGACGAGGCGGCGCATGCGCCGGGCCAGATCGTTGTCATGCGTGACCATCAGGAAAGTCTTGCCCTGCGCCACGAGCTGCTCAAACAAGTTAAAGACCATGTCCGCGGTCTGGCTGTCCAGGTTGCCGGTCGGCTCGTCGCCCACCAGCAGCGGCGGGTCGTTGGCCAGTGCCCGGGCGATGGCCGCGCGCTGCTGCTGGCCGCCGGAGAGCGTGTTGGGCAGCTTGTGGGCCTGGTCCGCCAGACCGACCTGGTCCAACAGGGCCAGGGCCCGCGTCTGGCGCTCGCGCGGCTTCCACATCCGGCAGAAATCCATGGGCAGGAGGATGTTCTCGAGCACGGTCAGCGTGGGCAGCAGTTGGAAGAACTGGAAGATCACGCCGATCGAGCGCCCGCGGAAGCGGGCCAGCTCGTTCTCGTTCATCTGCTCGATGGAGCGGCCGGCGATACGCACGCGGCCCTGCGTGGGCCGGTCGATGCCCGTAATCATGTTCACGAGCGTGGACTTGCCGGAGCCGCTCGGCCCGCGGATGCCCACAAACTCGCCCGGCTGCACGGTCAGACTGACACTCTTTAACACCTGGATCGTGCCGGCCGGCCCCTGGAAATTCTTGACGACCTGATCGACGTGGACGAGCGGTGCCGTGGAAGTCATATCCTTCTGTACGCAGGCCATCCCCGGTGAGTTGCACCGAGGCTGAGGCGCGGCGCGGCGGATCTGTTCAAATCGGCTTGAGCTTGCCGGCGCGGACCAGCGGTTGACAGATCGCGCGGGCGGGCGCTAGAGTGGCGGCAGGAGGCAGGCCTATGGTGGACTTCGGACGCGAGGTGTGCGGCGACCTGGAGGCGGCGACCCAGCGTGAGTGGCTGGTGACCAACGGCCTGGGCGGCTATGCCTCCGGCACTCTCGCGGGGACGCTGACGCGCCGCTATCACGGCCTGCTGATCGCGGCCCTGCGGCCGCCGGTGAGCCGCGTCCTGGCCGCGACCAAGTTCGACGAGGTCGCCGTCTACGCCGGCCGCGCCTATGCGCTGGCCTGCGACCGCTGGGCGGACGGGCGTTCGGCGCCGTCCGGTCACATCTACCTGGAACGGTTTCAATTGGACGGCACGCTGCCGGTCTGGACCTACGCGCTGGACGACGCGCTGCTGGAAAAGCGCGTGTGGATGCAGGCCGGGCAGAACCTCACCTACGTCCTGTACACGCTGCGCCGCGCCACGCTCCCGGTGCAGTTGACGCTCCAGGCCTGGGTCAACGACCGCGACCACCACGGCAACACGCCGCCTGGCCGCGCGCCGCTGGTCGTCGAGGCCCGGCCGGGCGGGCTGCGCGTGCGCCTGCCGGAGAGCAGGGCCGCGCTGGACCTGCTCAGCGACCGGGCCGCGCCGACGCCGCACGCCGCCTGGCGCAAGAACTACTTCCTGAGTGTGGAGGCCGGCCGCGGCGAAGACCCCATCGACGCCAACTTCTGCGCCGGCGAGTTTGCGGTGACGCTGGCGCCCGGCGAAGCCGTGACCTTCGCGCTGGCGGCCAGCGCCGACGGCGCCGCGGCGCCCGCGCCCAGCCTGGACGGCGCGGCGCTGCTGGCCGCGCGCCGCCGCTACGAGCAGGACCTGATCACGCACAGCGGGCTGGACCACGCGGACGCCGCGGCGGACCCGGCCGAGCGCGCCGCCGTGCGCCAGCTGGTGTTGGCGGCCGACCAGTTCATCGTGCGGCGCGGTTTCGGCGCGGAGGCCGGCCGCTCCGTGATCGCCGGCTACCCGTGGTTCACGGATTTGGGCCGCGACACGATGATCAGCCTGCCCGGCCTGACCCTGGCCACGCGCCGCTTCGACGTCGCCGCCCAGATCTTGCGCACCTTCGCGCGCTACGTCGACCAGGGGATGCTGCCCAACCATTTCCCCGACGCCGCTGAGGCGCCCGCCTACAACACCGTGGACGCCACGCTGTGGTACTTCGAAGCGCTGCGCGCCTACCAGGCCGCCAGCGGCGACGACGCGCTCGTGCGCGAGCTGTTCCCGGTCCTGCAAGACATTGTGGCCTGGCACGCGCGCGGCACCCGCTATGGCATCGGCCTGGACGAGGCCGACGGCCTCTTGCGCGCCGGCGCGCCCGGCGTGCAGCTGACGTGGATGGACGTGAAGATCGATGAGTGGGTGGTGACGCCGCGCACCGGCAAGGCCGTGGAAATCAACGCGCTCTGGCACAACGCCCTGCGGGTGATGGCCGGCTGGGCGCGGCAACTGGGGGCGCCGGCCGAGCCCTACACAGACCTGGCCGAGCGCGCGCACACCGGCTTCGCCCGCTTTTGGAACCCGGCCGCCGGCTGCTGCTACGACGTCCTGGATACACCGGACGGCGGCCCCGACCCCACCCTGCGCCCGAACCAACTGCTGGCCGTGGCCCTGCCCCACAGCCCATTAACGCCGGCCCAGCAGCGCGCGGTGGTGACAGTCTGCGCGCGCCGCCTGCTCACCTCGCACGGCCTGCGCACGCTCCCGGACGACGACCCGCGCTACCACGGCCGCTACAACGGCGACCGGCGCACGCGCGACACCGCCTATCACCAGGGCACCGTCTGGGCCTGGCTGATCGGCCCGTTCGTCAGCGCGCATCTGCGGGTGTATGGGGACCAGAGCCAGGCCCGCGCCTTCTTGCGCCCGCTCTTGCAGCACCTGGCCGCCGCCGGCCTCGGCACGCTCAGCGAAGTCTTCGACGGCGACCCGCCGCACGCGCCGGGCGCGTGTCTGGCCCAGGCCTGGAGCGTGGCCGAGGTCCTGCGCGCCTGGCGCGCTGCCACCGCGCCCTGACACGCCGGCCGCGCAGCGGCGGCCTGTGACCGGGTCCCAGATCCCCCACGTTCAGGTCCTTCATCCCCTGCGCCACCCCAACACGAACCGGCGCCCGTCCTCAACCCGGCCTGGGTGTGCTCGCGCAGCGCCGCCGCCGCGCCGGCCACGCGCACCGGACGGGCCTGGGCGAGGCGGATTGCGGCCCACCAGACACCATTACCCGGTGGTTGGTTCAAAAGTTCAACCCCGCCGGCGGCATTTTCAGGTGAGCATCCGATGAATCCAGACCCGGCCCGGTGAACCGCGGCCGATCCAGCGGACTATATACAGCAGATCACGCCGCCGCACTGAAGGTTTGGGCCGCCAACCGTATCTAATGAGTATCCACAGTGAACGACGTATGGCCGTTGGTTCAAGCAGACAGCGCCTCAAACGCGACCGCCGCCCTGGCGGCCGAGGCGTTTGTGCACGCTCATCAGCCGACGGTCTACCGCTTCGCACTGTCGATCCTGGGTGACCCGGCCGACGCCGAAGACGCGGCCCAGGACGCGCTCGTGGCCGCGCTGCTGAACCTTGACAAATACCGCGGCGAGGCCGCGTTCACAACCTGGCTGTACGCCATCACGCTGAACGTCTGCCGGAAGCATCTCAACCGGCAGCGCCGCGGCGAGCGGCTGCTGGCGCTCCTGCAGGGGATCTTCCACCTGCGCGGTGAACCGCCCGCCGGCCGGCCTGAAGAAGTGACGCTGCGGACGGAGGTCAACACCGACCTCGCGCGCGCCCTGCGGTCCCTGGATGAGAAGCACTTGATGCCGGTCGTGCTCCGTTACTATCATGACCTGCCCGTCGCCGAGATCGCGCGTCTGCTGGGTCTCAGCGAAGGCACGGTGCATTCCCGGCTTTTCACGGCGCGTGAGCGCCTGCGCCTGGCATTGCAAGTGCCGGCCGAGCCCGCCGCCGAGGCCTGACCATGTCTGAGTTCACTCATCACGACGCACACCGCTTGATCCAAACCGCCCTGGACGAAGACTTGCCGCCTCGGGACCAAGCCGACCTGACCGCCCATCTCGGGCACTGCCCGGACTGCCGGCTCTACGCCGATGAACTGCGCCACCTGCAGGTCACGCTGCGCCAGGTCGCTGAACGCCACCGCCACCAGGCGCGGCTGGTGCCGGATCTCTCGGACCGGGTGCGGCGCAAGCTGAACGACGGCCAGGCGCGGCAATGGTGGCGGAGCCTGGGCAGCGGGCTGGCCCAGACCGGTTCGCTGATGGTGCTGGCGCTCTTGGTGCTGCGGATGGGGCACCTCTCGCCCCCGGCGTCCGTCCAGCCCGCGGCCGAGTTGGCGGCCCCGGCCGCCCCCGTGGCCGTCAGCCTGCCGGCGACGAACTATCGGAGTCATTGGCTCTTGGAGGCCGACTTGCCGGAGACGGCCAGCGCGCTGGTTGTCATGCCGCTTGATCGCGGCCCGGCTTACGGCCCTGACATCGTGGTTCCGGACGTAGGCCTGCGGCCGGCTGTGCCGCGGTAGCGCCGCCGCGGGTGGCGCATCGCCTTCAGTCGACGCCAGCGGGCGCCGGTTGACGGCGGGTCACCACCCGCTCTCCCTCCTCAGCCGGGTGGAATTCGGGTCGTATTCCACCCCGCTAAAATCAACCACCGCCCACGGAGTCTCCGTGGGCGGTGTCTTTGGCTGGGGACGCCCGCAGGCCGAGCCCGGCGGCGGGGTCACCGTCACCGCGATGGCCTCCCGTCCGGATGGGTTGCCTCTTAGGCGGCGCCGAAGTATGGCGACCGGCCCAGCAGCCAGCGGCGGATGAAGGGCCGGAAGAGCCGGATCAGCCAGCGCCGCCAGCCGAGCGCGGCGCGCAGGTCGCGCAGGTAATCGTCCAGCGTGTGGCGCTGGTAACGCAGCAAGCGCTCACTCTCGGCCGTATCCAGCCAGTCCGTGCTGTACGGTGTCAGGGCGAAGGCTTCGGCCGGCAGCATCCCCACCCCCACGGCTTTCAGCACCCGGCGCACCATATCGCCATAGTAGAACTGACAGCGCGGCCCGCCGCCGATGAGCAGCACCCGGCCCCAAACCGCCTCGTTGTCGGCGGCGTTGGCCACAGCCAGCGCCACGTCCTTCACGTGCGCGAACTCGATGCGGTTGGCGAGCGGCACCGTGAACATGCCCGGATCCAGGATCGGGCGCACCGGCAGCGTGGCCGGGAGGCGCAGGATGGCCCACCGCAGGCCGGCGGCGCGCACCAGTTCCTCGCACTCCACTTTGTGATGGGCGTAGTGCTCCACCGGCCGGACCGGGTCGGCGGCGGTGCGCGGCGGCGCCTGGTCCTGCGTCCGCCCAAAGACGTGCAGCGACGACGCGAACACCAGGCGCGGCGGCTCGGCCGCGGCGCGCGCGGCCTCCAGCACGGCCCGCGTCCCATCCACGTTCACGGCCCGCGCCCAATTCGGCTGCGTCTCGCTGTCCACGCCCGTGATGGAGATATGCGGAATGATGAAGGCCAGGTGGATGATGACGTCCTGACCCGTGACAGCGGCCGCCACCGCCGCCGGGTCGCGCAGATCGCCCCAGTGGAGCTCCAGGCCCGGCCGCGCGTTGTGCCGCGCAGCCGCCTGCAGATTGGCCGGGGTGGGCACGTCGAAGCAGCGCACCGTGTGGCCGCGTTCGAGCAGAGTGCGCAGGACCTGCGATCCGATATTGCCAAAAGCGCCGGTCAGTAAGATCTTCATCGTTTTCCTCCCAGGCCGGCCAGGATCACGTCTAGTCCGGCCTGAGCGGCTTGGCCCCAATCCACGCCGCCCGGGTCCAGCCGGCTCTGCAGCAACACCCCCATGGCCAGCGAGACGATGGCGTGCGCCGCGGCCTGCGGGTCGCCGGCGCCCAGGCTGCCCTCCGCCTGGCCCGCCCGGATCAGGGCCGCTATCTCGTCGCGGTAGCGGTGATAGGGCGCCAGCGCCGCCTGGCGCACCTGCGGGTCCCGCGCCGCTTGGCTCCAGAATTCCAGGATCAGCGCAATTTGGCCGTCGTCGTCACGGAAGAACGGCGCGGCGCCGGCCGCCATCGCGCGCAGACCGTCCGGCACGGAGGCCGCTCCGGCTCGGGCCGCCGCCAGTTGGGCATCCAGATCCGCCAGCCAACGGTCGAGCAATGCCAGAAAGACCGCCTGCTTGGTCGGGAAGTGATGGTAGAAGGCGCCTTTGCTCAGACCGGCGTGCCGGCAGATCTCGGCCGTCCCGGTCGCCGTATAGCCGTGCTCGGCGAAACAGGCCCGGGCCGCCAGAACAATCCGTTCACGTGTCTCCTCGGCCCTCACTTGAACAGGCACCCTGCCTCCAAAATGATACCGACCGGTCGGTATCATTTTGAGCTGGCGTTCGCCTATCGAGGATGAGAATCCGATGAGAAGGTCGTACAGGGAGTTGATCGAAGGTAAATCAGGTGATAAATTACACGTCGTTTAACTTTTCACTTTGGTTTATTTTATGTATCAGACCAAAGATCTCAAGATCGTGTTGCAGGAGTGGGCCGACGCCTTCATGGCCCGGTCCATGCGCGAGTGGATGCGCTACGTGCGGGGCACGGGCTTGTCCATGCCGCAGTTCTCGACCCTGATGCGGCTTTACTATCACGGCGGCTGCGGCCTCTCCGATATCACCGCTGACCTGGAAGTGACGGCGGCCGCCGCCAGCCAGATGGTGGACCGGATGGTGCGCGACGGCTATCTGGCGCGCACGGAAGATCCCAACGACCGGCGCGCCAGGCAAATCACGCTGACCGAGCGTGGCCGCCAGTTGGTGATGGAGGGCATCGCCGTCCGCAACCGCTGGACGGAAAGGCTCGCGGAGCGCCTGGCCGCCGCCGAGCACACCGCTATCGGCCAGGTCCTGCACACGCTCACCCAGGCTACCCGTCAACTCGATGACTCCAAGGACTAACATGACCACTTCCACCACATCACCCACCCAACGCCGCCGCCTGCCGGCCTTTGCCCGCGCCATGATGCGCTTCCAGGCCTTCTTGCTGCGCCGAAACTGGCTGGGCGCCCTGGGCGAGGAGGTCATGGTGATCACGGTCACCGGCCGCAAGACCGGCCGGCGCTATTCGACGCCCATCGGCTATCTGCCCGACCCGGCGGTGCTGAGCGCGGACGGCCGCGCCACCCTGGTGGCGCTCACCAGCGCGGAAGGGGAATCGCAGTGGTATCGGAACGTCCTCCAGAATCCGGAGGTCACCCTGGAAGTCAAGGGCCAGGCGCTGCGCGCGCGCGCCGTGCCCGTGAAAGACGCGGCTGAACGCCAGCGTCTCTTCGCCCTGTATCAGCGCGAGCGGCGCGCGAACTTCCCGCGCCTCTTCGGCGCCTCCGCCGACGCGCCGGCGGAGGCGTTGGAGCCGGCGCTGGCCACCCGCGTCTTTGTGCGTTTCCACCTGGGCGACTGAGCGGCGTTCAGCCCTTTTCAACGGACGACTACGATGACGACATTGCCCTTGGAGGGTCAGGTGGCCGTGATCACGGGTGGAACCCGTGGTCTGGGGCTGGCCATCGCCCAAACCTATGCCCGCGCCGGGGCCGCCGTGGTGGTGGCCTCCCGCTCGCGCGCCTCGGTCGAAACGGCCGTGCGCGCGCTCAGGACCGCCGGCGCCCGCGCCACAGGCCTGGCGTGTGACGTGAGCGATGAGCAGCAAGTGCAGGCCGTGGCCGCGCACGCGCTGTCCACGTTTGGCCGCCTGACGCTCTGGGTGAACAACGCCGGCCTGGGCGCCCCGTATGGCCCCACGGCGCACGTCCCGCCGGACGCCTTTCGCCGGGTCATCGACACCAACATCCTCGGCGTCTATCATGGCTCGCTGACCGCACTGCAGCACTTCCTGCCGCAGCGGCGCGGCAAGCTCATCAACCTGGTGGGCCGCGGCGAGACCGGCGCCGTCCCTCTGCAAAACGCCTACTCCAGCAGCAAGGTGTGGGTGCGCCAATTCACCGGCGCGCTGGCCCGCGAATACCGCACCAGCGGTGTCGGGATCTTCAGCTTCAATCCCGGCCTGGTCACCACCGAGATGCTCAGCCAGCCGCAGGCCATCCAGGGCTATGAGCAACAGATGCGGCCGCTCCAATGGGTGGTGGAGTTGTGGGGCAATCCGCCCGAAGTGGCCGCCCAGCGCGCGCTGTGGCTGGCTTCCTCCGCCACCGACGGCCGCACCGGCTTAGCCGAGAACGTCCTGGGGCCGGGCGCCATGCTGGCCGGCGTGGTGCGCGCCGGCTGGCGCCGGCTGTCCGGGCGGTCCAAGGCCCCGGTGACGCTGACGATCGAGACCGTGCCGCCGGCCCTGCCGGTGGAGTGAAGCCGGCCGGGCCGCCGGGCCGCTCAGCGGCCACCTGCCTGACGCGGCCAGCCGACGAACGCAAGGAGTTATCTATGCAGTCACCTCGTGGACCCCGGGGGCGCGGCGGCCAGCCGCGCCCCGACAACAAAGCCCTGCAGCGCGCGATCCAGTATCTGGGCCGTTACCGCCGGCAGGCCGTGCTGCCGTATCTCTTCCTGATCGTGGCCACCCTGTCCCAGTTGGCCGTGCCGCGCCTGGTGCGCAGCATCATCGACGCCGTCACCGATGGCGCCATCGCCCGGACCGTGCTCGAGAACCTGGGCAAGATCCCGGAGCAGTTTGTGGGTCTGGCCCTGCCGCAGATCCTGGCGTTCCTGGATTTCCCGGCCGAATGGTCGCTGGAGCAGCTGACCACCGAGCTGACCGCGCGCCGCGATGGCGCGCCCCAAGCCCTGCTCGTGGCCGCCCTGGCCATTGTCGGCTTTGCCGGGCTGCGCGGCGTGTTCGCGTTTCTGCAGGCCTACTGGGCGGAAAAGAATTCCCAGGCCGTGGCCTTCGACTTGCGCAACGACCTGTTCGCCAAGATCCAGCGGCTGTCCTTCTCCTATCATGACCGCAACCGCACCGGCCAGCTGATGGTGCGCGCCACTGACGACGTCGAGAAGGTGCGCCTGTTCATCGGCCAGGGCCTGGTGCAGCTGGTCTCGGCCCTGCTCCTGATCGTGGGCACGTTGATCATCCTGTTCTCCACCAACGCCGCGCTGGCGCTGGCCGCCCTGCCGATCCTGCCGGTGGCCTTCGTGGTGTTCGTGATCTTCGGCACCATCAGCGGGCCGCTGTTCGCCAAGGTCCAGGAGCGTCTGTCGGCCCTGAACACGATCCTGCAGGAGAACCTGGCCGGCATCAAGGTCGTCCAGGCCTTCACGCGCGAGGCCCAGGAACAGCGCAAGTTCCGCGCCGCCGCCGACCGGCTGCTGGAGCAGCAGATCGCGGTCACGCGCGTCTTCACCTTCCTGTTCCCGTTCATCTTCCTGATCGCCAACCTCGGCCAGGCCGGCATCCTGTACTTCGGCGGGCGCCTGATCGTGGACGGCACGCTGACCATCGGCGAGTGGCAGGAGTTCTCGCTCTACCTGATCTACCTGTTCCTGCCCATCGCCCAGTTCGGCCTGATCATCACCCAGCTCGGGCAGGCGGCGGCCTCGGCCACGCGCATCTTCGAGATCCTGGACGCCCAGAGCGACGTGACCGACAAGCCCGGCGCCCAGCCGCTGCCGCCGGTGCGCGGCCGCGTGGAGTTCGACCAGGTCTCGTTCCGCTACTTCGGCAGCGGCGACCCGGTGCTGCGCGACGTGTCGTTCACGGCCGAGCCCGGCCAGACCGTGGCCCTGCTCGGCATGACCGGCTCCGGCAAGACCAGCATCATCAACATGATCCCGCGCTTCTACGACGTCACCGGCGGCGCCGTGCGCCTCGACGGCCAGGACGTGCGCGACGTCACGCTCGACTCGCTGCGCACGCAGATCGGCCTCGTGCTGCAGGAGACCACGCTCTTCAGCGGCACCATCCGCGACAACATCGCCTACGGCAAGCCGGACGCCACCGACGCCGAGATCGAGGCCGCCGCGCGGGCCGCCGCCGCGCACGACTTCATCGTCGCGTTCCCGGACGGCTACGCCACCCCGGTCGGCGAGCGCGGCGCCACGCTGTCCGGCGGCCAGAAGCAGCGCCTGGCCATCGCCCGCGCCCTGCTGCTGGACCCGCGCATCCTGATCCTGGATGACTCGACCTCGAGCGTGGACGTGCAGACCGAAGCCCAGATCCAGCACGCGCTGGACCGGCTGATGAAGGGGCGCACGGCGTTCGTGATCGCCCAGCGCATCAGCACGGTGATGAACGCGGACCAGATCATCGTGCTGGAAAAGGGCAGCGTGGTGGCGCGCGGCACGCACGCGGAACTGATGGAAGACAGCCCGATCTACGCCGAGATCTACCGCTCACAGCTGGTGGGCGATGCGCCGGCCCAGCCGGAGTTGGCCGCCGCTTAGGGCAGACCCCTTAGTCGCCCGTCTCGGCTAATCCGAGACGGGTGACCGGTAACTGGAGAAGCAAATATGTTCGGTGATCCAAGCCGCATGCGAGAAATGCTGAGCCGCGATCAGCTCAAGCCCCAGAACGTGGGCGAGACGCTGGCGCGTTTTGGGAAATACTTCGGCGCCTACTGGCCGGCGCTGCTGGTGGTGCTGGCGCTGGTGCTGGTCTCCACCTGGATGCAGGTGACCACGCCGGAGATGGTGGGCCAGGTGGTGGACTGCTACCTGACGCCGGCCGCGGCCAGCGCGTTCGGGGACTTCAGCGCCGCGCTGGGCGGCGGCACGGCCGAAGGCGCGGCCCAATCCAACTGCTGGCTGGCCGCCGACAGCGGCACGCAGGACCTCACCCAGCGCTTCCTGCGCGACGCCGTCTACCTGGGGACCAGCGTCCCCACCAACGCCGACCTGGCCGCCCTGGACGCCGCCGGCCGGATCGCGGGCCTGACGCGCGTGATCCTGGCCATCGTGGCCCTGTACGTGGGCGGCGCGCTGCTCACCGGCGCCGGCTTCTTCGTGATGACCTGGGCCGGCCAGCACGTCTTGCGCGTCCTGCGCCTGGACGTCTTCCGCCATCTGCACCGCCTCTCGCAGGGCTACTACACCGAGCACGAGGCCGGCGACCTGATGAGCCGCATCACCAATGACGCCTCGGCCGTGGAGCAGGCCTTCGGCTTCGCGCTCATCCAGGTCTTCGGGGCCGCGCTGCTGCTGGTCTGGATCGCCTACAACATGCTGGCCAAGAGCGTGCCGTTCGCGCTCCTGAGCATGATCGTCATGCCGGTGATGGCCATCGCCACCTTCTGGTTCTCCGAGCAGGCCCGGCGCGAGTTCCGCCGGTCGCGGCGCGAGATGGGCAGCGTCAACGCCGAACTGCAGGAGAGCATCGCGGCCGTGCGCGAGGTGCAGGCCTTCAACCGCGCCGACGAGAACATCGAGCGCTTCATGGTCACCAACGCCGCCAACCGCGACGCCAACGTGCGCGCCGTGGCCTACACGGCGGCGCTGGCGCCGACGCTGGAAGCGCTGGGTTACGTGGCCCTGGCGGTGGTGACCGGCGTGGGCGGCTACTTCCTGCTCACCGGCCAGGCGCTGGAATTCGCGGGCGCCAGCACGACCGTGTCGCTGGGCGTGGTGATCACGTTCCTGAGCTACAGCCAGCGCTTCAACCAGCCCATCCAGCAGATCGCGCTGCTGTGGACCAACGTGCAGAACGCCATCGCCGGCGGCGAGCGCATCTTCGGCCTGCTGGACGAGCAGCCGGCCGTGCAGGATCGGCCCGGCGCGCGGGAGATGCCGCCCATCCGGGGCACGGTCGAGTTTCAGAGCGCGTCGGCCGAGTACAAGGCCGGTGTGCCGGTGCTGCACGGCGTCAACTTCCGGGCCGAGCCGGGCCAGACCATCGCCATCGTCGGGCCGACCGGCGCCGGCAAGACCACCATCATCAACCTGATCCCGCGCTTCTGGGACGTCACCGGCGGGGCCGTGCTGATCGACGACCAGGACGTGCGCGGCGTGACCGCCGAGAGCCTGCGCCGCCAGATCGGCATCGTGCTACAGGACACCTTCCTGTTCAGCGCGACCGTCATGGAGAACATCCGCTTTGGCCGGCCGGACGCCAGCGACGCCGAGGTCATCGCCGCCGCCCGGCTGGCCCACGCCGACACGTTCATCGAGCGCCTGCCCGAGAAGTACCAGACCGTGCTGGGCGAGCGCGGCGGCGGCCTGAGCCAGGGCCAGCGCCAGCTCATCTCAATCGCCCGGGCGGCCCTGGCCAACCCGCGCATCCTGATCCTGGACGAGGCCACCTCCAGCGTGGACACGCGCACCGAGCGCCTGATCCAGAAAGCCTTCGACGAACTGCTGGAGGGCCGCACCTCCTTCGTCATCGCCCACCGGCTGAGCACGATCCGCAACGCCGACCTGATCCTGGTGCTCAAGGCGGGCGAGATCATCGAGCGCGGCCGGTTCGACGAACTGCTGGCGCAGCGCGGCTTCTTCTACGACCTGTATATGAGCCAGTTCCGGGCGCAGGAGCGCGCGCAGGAGCGGGCGCAGGAGCAGGCCCAGGCGCCCGGCCTCAACGGCGGCCAGGCCGCCCTCCCACGCCCGGCCTGAGGCCTTCCGCCCCTTTCCGCAAACCGGGAAAGGGGCTTTGTTTTTGTCCGGCAACATTATACAAATATTAGACAAAACTTCACTGACCCGGTAAAGTACAGGCATGCCGAATACGGAGACGAATGCGATGACCTCAACGACCACCTCCCCCGCGCGTGAGCGCGGCGCTTCGCTGGCCCTGGCCGGCGGCGTGCTCTTCAGCCTGGCCTTCACGGCCCTGATCGCCTGGGCCGGGCCGCGGCTGGACGCCATCCGCCTGCTGCCGGACACCGGCTATGACTGGTATTACTGGCGCCTGCCCGAGCCGAACTTCTGGACGCGGCTCTCGGCCTGGGGCGGCTACTTCCTGCACCAGGCGTTCATGTTCTGGACCATCTGGTACGCTCAGACGCGCGGCCTGAAGTACACGCGCGGCCTGCACTGGATCAATTGGGTGGCCCTGCTTGGCAACGCTGGCTTCATCGCCCTGCACGTCGTCCAGACGCACTTGTTCTACGACGGCCTGGCCCAGGACATCTCCATCTTCATGTCGCAGGGCTCGGTGATCGTCTTGCTGATCTGGGTCCTGCTGATGGAGAACGGCCGGCGCGGCCTGGTCTGGGGCAAGAAAGCGCCCATCAGCCCGGAGACCACGCGCTGGGCGCTGAAGTGGCACGGCTACGTCTTCTCCTGGGCGGCCGTGCTCACCTTTTGGTATCACCCGACGGTGTCCACGCCGGGCCACCTGGTGGGTTTCCTGTACATGTTCTTCCTGCTGCTGCAGGGCAGCCTGTTCTTCACCCGCGCGCACGTCAACCGCTGGTGGACAACGGCGCTGGAGGTGATGGTGCTGGTGCACGGTACATGGGTGGCCGTGAACCAGGGCGCCGACATCTGGCCGATGTTCTTCTTCGGCTTCGCGGGCCTGTTCGTCATCACCCAGATGCACGGCCTGGGCCTGAACCTGCCCATCCGCCTGGGGATCCTGGCCGCCTACATCGGCGGCGTGCTCTGGGTCTACAACGACCGCGGCTGGGACAAGCTGAACGAGATCATCCGCATCCCGGCCATCGACTACATCGGCGTGGCCGTGCTGGCGCTGCTGATCAGCGGCGGTCTATGGACGGCCCGGCGCCTGCGCCCGCACAAGCCGAGCCCGCCCGTGGTGGCTGGCGCGGACTGAACGCCCCCGCCAACGCCGCCCCATCCAGCCCGCCAGGCGCCCTGGCGGGCTTTCTGTTTCCCCAGCGGGCCTTGGCCTGGCCGGGGTGGTTCCAACCGACAGGCGCTGGCGTAAGCACCGCCCCCAGCGAAAATCCGCCGGCCCACTGGCCGCGAGAGGCGGCCGGCGCTGGCCGGCCTGAGGTTTCCAAAGGCTCTGACCCCGGCCTCATCCGGCGCGCCCGGGCTGACCAAAAAAACGCCGGAGCGCAGGGCTCCGGCGGAAGGTCGATCAGGCGTCGAGCGGGTGGCCGCGCTCACAGGCGCGGGCCGGCGGCTTGCACCTCCGGCGGCGCCCCGGCCTCATACTTCTTGAAGTTTCAATCTCATATGTCTCCGTTATGGGAAACAGGCAGGCGACCACCGCCTTCCCATTGGCGACCGTGACCTCCAACTGCAGCCAGGCAAAGTAATCGCGCTTGTCCTCAAAAGTCGGGTTACGGAAGCCCAAGTCCACATCCTGGCGGAACTGCAAGGCTCGCGCCAAGGCCTCGTCGGTCAATGTGACGCCCGCCGCAATCTCCGCCTGCAACGTATCCCGTTTCTTGCACAGGGCCTCATATCGATCGTCGGTGGCGGCCACTTGGGCTTCGAGCGTCTGGGCGACCTTACCACGGCGGGGACTGGCCTTGTTTCGGCGTGAGCTGGCCCGCCTCAGGGCCTCAGCCAATTCCAACGCCTCCGCCTCGCAATCTGCGAGCAGGGCCAGAACCGTCTGGAGTTGATCCTGCTTGGGCCGTATCGCTTCGCGCTCGGCCTGCTGGGCCTTGCGCCACTCGCTCTCGAAGTAGACCGGATCTATCATCACCCGCAACGCAAACTTCCAGGCAATCTCTTCGACCGCCAAGCCAGGCACACGCGAGGCCTGGCAGCGCCGATACAGTTCCGAATTCTCCGTGCAGATGTAGCCCCCCTTGGAACCCACCAGGCTGCGGCCGCAACCGCATTTGACGTGGCCGCGCAAGAGGTATTCACGTTTGCCGCGCCGCTTCGACATGCGGCTGTTGTAGGCTCGCTGAGCCTGGGCCGCTTCCCACAAATCGCGGCTGACAATGGCCCGCACGTCGATCTTGATAGTCTCGCTCAGGGGACGCTTGCCGCCCTTGCCCCCGTAGCCGATAGCCCGGCCGTAGCGCAGCACGCCGCAGTACACTTCCGAGGTCAAGATCCAGTGAATGGAACTCGGGCTCCATACGCCGGCCAGTCTCTGCCGGCGCTTTAGCTGCTTAGACTCACTGGGCGTCGGCACGCCCAGTTCACTCAGCCGAAGGGCGATCCCCCGCTCGCTGGCTTTGCGACCGACCTCATCGCCCTCCGCATACCACTGATAGACGAGCCGGACAATTGCGGCCTCGTCCTCTTTCAGGAATAACTCGTCTTCGCTGTAGGAATAACCATACGGCGGTTTACCTTGGCCGACGGCCAGCCCCTCCTTCGCCTTGGCGTTGCGCCCACGGGCAGTACGCTCGGCGATCTTCTTGCGTTCATCACTGGCCTGCCAAGCTTTGATCACCAATATGATGTCGTTCTCGTCGCCGATCCGGCCAACGTCATAAACATAGACTTCTATACCAGCCCGGGTTAAGTCGCGCACGGAAGCCAGGGCATCCACCAGATCTCGCGAGAGGCGGTCGACGGCATGCACAATCAGGGCTTGGGCCTGACGGTTGCGTAACAAGTCGATGGCCTTGCGGCCTTCCGGCCGTTCAGTGATCGGGGTCGCCCCGCTCACATCTTCGGCAAATTGCGCAACCACTTCCATCCCATGCCGCTCGGCATACTGGCGGCATAGCTCCAATTGGGTCGGCAGGCCGAACCCCTTTTCCTCCTGTTCAGACGTGCTCACCCGAGCATACAAAACGGCTTTCTTGCTGGTCACTTTGCACCACCATCAGACACTCTGATCTGGCCCAGGGCGGCCCCGCCAGACCGCCCTGGACGGCAGGATCAACGCGTCAGCCGCTCCACAAAACGCGTCGCACGGGTCCCCAGCACCGCCCGGCGGTCGGCGTCACTCATCCCAAGGGCGGCGCACACATCAGCCAGCAGCAGCGCGGCATTAAGATCGACTTGCTCCAAGCAGCCAGCGCCCGCCTCGATCTCCTGGCGTAGGCGGCGCAGTTGCTCCACGGGGGAGGCCGATGACGCCGGGACCAGTTTCTTTGGGGCCATCAAATCCAACATTGGTAACCTCATCCTTTCGCTTCGTGTCCGAGGGTTGGCAGTAGGCCGGCGCTGACGTTGTTTCTCCTTTCCACCCCGGCTCGCCCCAAAGAAAAAGGGCGGCCCCGCCGTCAAATAGGCAGAGCCGCCCGCGTGTTAGAATGCGGATTAGCCCCGCCCGCCGCCTGTTACGGTGGGTTGGGTCAGGGTCGCGCGGGTGTTACCAGCACCTACGCGGCCCGCTTCAGTCGCTATATATGTTCAGAGTCAAAACATATTATACATCTCGCCACAAGCTTGTCAACCGCGGCCGTGGCGCGCGCCGCGCCGCCGGTCCGTTGCCCGCTCGGCCGCTCGCACATACGCGAGTAAGCTAGAGCGACTTACCATCCAGACGCCGCCAAACTTCTTGGCTCGAATGAGTTGGGCCCGCAGAAGCCGCAGCAGATGGACCCGGTGATAGCCACTCAATTGCGCGGCGTCGCCGCTAGTGATCCAGTCGCTTGCCATGATGACTCCTACGCGTATTCTACAACGCGTTGGGCATGCCCCGGACTATGCAATTGTCAAGGTGCGCCGATCGCTTCAAACCTCGGCCCGAACTGAGCAGCCGCTGCAGAGTCAGGTTAGTCAAGGAGTTGTGGCTTCAACTCGCCCCGAACGTCTTCTGGCTGGCGGTCGATCGGGTCGTCTGGTCGGCGATCTACCTCAAGACCCTCAAACACCGGCGACTCCCCGGCTGAAAGCTCGGACCCGATACCCGCCTGGGCACCCAAAAGCGCCAGGCGGATTGCGCGGCCCCGCTGAGCGGCCCGCAGGTAGCAGCGCTGCAGTGCGCGTGCCATTGCGTCAGAGAGTTGGGAGTCGGCGGCTGGCTCGAACATGAGGTCAAACCAACAATATCTTTGCTGTGCGATTTGACTACCGGACACTTTTGAAGACCATGGTTTCGGCTTGAGCCGCCTGCGG
>ERZ761602.2214-NODE-2214-length-31470-cov-4.928824_pt1 | contig 31470 bp, 19 predicted proteins | sample MGYA00512165_ERZ761602 | MGnify/ENA primary metagenome ERZ761602 (study PRJEB28899, sample SAMN02445085) | bioreactor sludge metagenome | biome: EBPR sludge; isolation source: Thorneside wastewater treatment plant | place: Australia: Brisbane, Thorneside...
CCACCAACTCCGGCATCGTCAATCCGGTGTCCCGCAGCTCCAGGGCCGCGAGCTGAAGTGCCACGGGCCGCTCTACGACTTCCAGCGTTTCGGCCGTTCCGGGCAGGAGATCTGCGGACTCTTTCCGCACCTTGGCGGCGTGGCGGACGACGTGTGCATCATCCGCTCGATGTACACCGAGCAGATCAACCACGACCCGGCGCACACGTTCATGAACACCGGCTCGATCATCGCGGGACGGCCGAGCATGGGCTCGTGGCTGCTCTACGGCCTCGGGGCCGAGACGGAGGAGCTGCCGGGGTTCATCGTGATGATGTCTTCGGGCAAGGGCGGCCAGATGCAGCCCATCGCCGCCCGCCAGTGGCACAGCGGTTTCCTGCCGAGCCGCTTCCAGGGCGTGAAATTCCAGTCGCAGGGCGACCCGGTGCACTACCTGCGCAACCCCTCGGGGGTGACGCCGGCCGATCAGCGGCAGCTCGTCGACGTCGTCAACGGGTTGAACCGCCGTCAGCACGACGCCGTCGCCGATCCCGAGATCCTCACGCGGATCAACCAGTACGAGATGGCGTTTCGCATGCAGACGAGCGTTCCGGGGCTGATGGACCTGGCCAGCGAGCCCGCGCGCGTGCTCGAGAGCTACGGGGCGCAGCCGGGCGACGGCAGCTTCGCCTCGAACTGCCTGCTCGCCCGCCGCCTCGCCGAGCGCGGCGTGCGTTTCATCCAGTTGTATCACCGGGATTGGGATCACCACGATGACATCGCGCACGTGAAGTTGAAGGCGGAGGAGGTCGACCGGCCGACGGCTGCGCTGATCCGGGACCTGAAGGAGCGCGGGATGTGGGACGAGACGCTGATCGTCTTCGGCGGCGAGTTCGGGCGCACGCCGATGGCGCAGGGCAAGGGACGGGATCATCACATCAAGGGTTTCTCGATCCTGCTCGCCGGCGGCGCCATCAAGGGCGGGCTCACCTACGGAGCGACCGATGAACTTGGCTACGCGGCAGTCGACAAGCCGGTGAGCGTGCACGATCTCCACGCGACCATGCTGCATCTCTTCGGCGTCGATCACACCCGGCTGACGTATCGCTATCAGGGGCGTCAGTTCCGGCTGACCGACGTGCATGGCCATGTGCTGAAGGACGTCCTGAGCTGAGGCGTAACGATGCCGTTGCGGTGGAGCCGCCTGTCTCCAGGCGGCTGCAGTCGGATCCGCCGAAGGTCAGCCGCCTGGGGACAGGCGGCTCCACCTTTCCACGCGGTCGTCGTCGGTTTCCGACGGAGCGCGGCGCCGCCGGCACTCCGATGCGAGTTGCGCCGCCGCCGCGGGCGGGCATCCTCCGGGGCCTCCCCGCCGATGCATGCTTTCCCCCGTATCCTTGTCGCGGCGACTGCCGCGGGCCTCGTTTTCCTGTGGGCCGGTTGCGGCCGTGGGACCGAGCCGGCGCCGCCGGCGACGCCGGGCGCCAGGGCGGCGGCTCCCGCGATGGAGGCCGACCTCGCGCGCACGCTGAAGGAACAGGCGGATTTCTACGTCTTCAAGACCGCCGCCGACGTGCCGGCGGACCTCCCGTGGGAGGAGGGCGCGGACCTGCCGCCGTTCGCGGATCCCGCGGCGAAGAAGGGCGGGACGTTCACGTATTTCATCGCCGATTTCCCGCGCACGCTAAGGACCATCGGGCCCGACGCGACGGGCGGCATCCGGCCCTACCTGCTCGACTACGTCGAGCCCTGGCTCGTGCACGAGCACCCGACGGCGCCGGGGCGCGCCTATCCCGGCCTCGCGGCCCAGTGGGCGCAGCCGCCCGGGGCGAAGACCGTGCACTATCGGATCAACCCCAGGGCACGCTGGTCGGACGGGCGGCCGATCACGACGGACGACGTCGTGTTCAGCTTCTATTTCTACCGCAGCCCGCACCTCCGCCAGCCCTGGTACAACGATTTCTACTCGAAAAACTACCGGCAGCTCATCGTCTACGACGCGCACACCTTTGCCCTCGTGCACCCGGAGTTGAAGCCCGACCTCGTGACCCGCTTCGGGGGCGTCGCGTTGTATCCGCGACATGCGTACGCCGAATTCGGGGCCGACTGGCTGGACCGGTTCCAGTGGCGGACGCTGCCGAAGGCGGGACCGTACGTGATTCACGAGAAGGACATCGAAAAGGGGCGGGCGATCACGCTCACGCGCGTGCAGGACTGGTGGGGAGAGCAGGAGCGTTTCCTGCGCGGACGCTTCAATCCTGACCGTTACCGGCTCGAGGTCATCCGCGACCCGGACAAGGCGGTGGAGGCGTTCGCCCGGGGCGACCTCGACGCCATGCCGCTCGCGCTGCCGAAGTCGTGGTACGAGACCATTCCGGCCACGCATCCCGAGGTCGCGGCGGGGCGGATAGTGCGGTTTCAGTTCTACAACCGCACGCCGCAGCCGGACTGGGGCCTGTGGATCAACCGTTCGAAGCCGCTGCTGAACGACGTGCGCGTCCGGCTCGGCCTGCAGCATGCGGCCAACTTCGAGCTGGTCTGCCGGCAGTTCTTCCGCGGTGACGCGGAGCGGCCGCAGACGCGTTCCGACGGCTATGGCTGGCGCATGCATCCGACCATCGGACCACGGCCGTTCGATCCCGAAAAGGCCCGCGAGTATTTCGGCCAGGCGGGCTTCACCCGGGCGGGCCCCGATGGCGTGCTGACCAATGCCGCGGGCCAGCGGCTGTCGTTCACCGTGACGACCGGCCGGCAGGAGTTGCGCGACATGCTGCCCATCCTGAAACAGGAGGCGCTGAAGGCCGGGCTGGAGCTCAACCTCGAGGTGCTCGACCGCACGACGGGCTTCAAGAAGCTGCAGGAAAAGAACCATGAGATCGGCGTCGTCGCGCTGAGCCGCTCGGTCGAACTTTATCCGCGGTACTGGGAGATCTTTCACGGCTCGAACGCCTACCTCGATGCTTACACGCGGGACGGACAGCCCACGCCCGTCGCCACCGGCAGCACGCCGAACCCGCAGCCGAAACAGGTGCGGGTGCAGTCGAACAACATGACGATGACGTTCATCCCGGAACTGGACCGGCTGATCGAGGCCTACGACCGCGCGGAAACCCTCGACGAAATCAAGCGGCTCGCCGTGCAGATCGAGCAGCTGATCTACGACGATGCGGCCTGGGTGAACGGCTGGCAGACGCCCTTCTACCGCGGCGCCTACTGGCGGTATGTGAAGTGGCCCGAGGGCTTCAATCCGCGCACCAGCCGCAATTTCGAGGAGTTCTTCGTCCACTGGATCGATCCCGAGGAGCGGAAGGCGGTGGTGGACGCGCGCCGCACCGGCCGCACCTGGCCGGCGGAGCTCAAGGTGTTCGATCAGTTCAAGGCGAAGTGACGGCGGGCGGCGGGGCAGCGCAGCGCGCACCGGGGCCATGCGGCCCCCGGCCGCGCGGCCCATTACGGAAGAGGGGAAATGGGGGCATGCTCGGCGCTCAACCACCACCCAACCCTGCTCCTCCTCCCATGTGCACACTCTGCCGCCAGCTCGACGCCACGAAAGTGGATGCCTTCGGAAGCCGCCTCATCGGCATCCTCAACGACGCCGGTCTCGCCCTCATGCTCTCGGTCGGTCATCGCACCGGCCTGTTTGACGTCATGGCCACGCTTCCGCCCGCGTCCGCCGCGACCATCGCCGCCGCGGCCGGGTTGAACGAACGTTACGTCCGGGAGTGGCTCGGCGCGATGACGGTCGGCGATATCGTCGCCCACGATCCGGCCGCCGGCACCTACCATCTCTCCGCCGAACGTGCGGCGATGGTCACGCGCGCGGCTTCGCCGAACAACCTGGCCGCGTTCATGCAGTACCCGGCCGTCCTCGGCCAGGTGGAGGACAGGATCGTCCGGTGTTTCCGGGCGGGAGGCGGCGTGCCCTACTCGGAGTTCGCCCGATTTCACGAAGTGATGGCCGAGGACTCGGGCCAGACGATCGTGGCGGCGCTCTTCGAACACGTCCTGCCGCTCGTGCCGGGCCTGGTCGGGAAACTCGAGCGCGGCATCGACGTGCTCGACCTCGGCTGCGGCCGCGGCATCGCCCTCGCCGCGCTCGCGCGCCGGTTTCCGCGGAGCCGGTTCGTGGGCGTCGATTTTTCGGCGGAGGCCATCGCGTGGGCCCGCGAACAGGTCGAGCAGGATGGGCTGGGCAACCTGCGCTACGAGGTCCGGGATGCCGCGACCCTCGAGTACACCGCGGCGTTCGACTTCATCGCGACGTTCGACGCGATCCACGACCAGGCCCGGCCCGACCTGGTGCTCGCCAACATCGCCCGCGCCCTGCGCCCGGGCGGCGTGTACCTGATGCAGGACATCCACGCCTCCTCGTCGCACGACGGCGACCGGGCGCATCCGGCCGGTGCGTTCCTCTACACGATATCGACGATGCACTGCATGACCGTGTCGCTGGCGGCCGGCGGCCTGGGGCTCGGGACCATGTGGGGTCGCGAGACGGCGCGGCGGATGCTCACCGCCGCCGGTTTTCGACACATCCGGATCGAGCGCCTCGCGCACGATTTTCAGAACGACTACTACATCGTGCAGGTCTAGAGCGCCTTAAGTAAAATCGTAGCCGACCAGGGCGAGATCCGAAACGCAAAGACACGAAGGAGAGCAAAGACTCGCGAAGGAAAACGTGGCGAAACTTCGCGTTCCTTTGCGACTTTGCGTTTAGGTCTGGGCCCCAGGCGGCGGGCGTCGCGACGGTTTACTCCATCATGCCGGAGGGAACGAATCGGTCGTCGCAGCCGTTCTCTCGGGGGCGCGGCTTCGTCAGTGCCGCGACTGCGACGGAGCGCAGGCCTCCGGAAACGGCGATGACTTTTTGAAACCAGGGAAGGTGCGGACGCCCGCGGCAAAGTGGCCCAGCCGCGGCACCTCGGAGGAAGTGAGGGTGGCCGGCTCAGGGAATCCCCGAACGGGCGAACGTTGACAGCACCGGGCGGGGGCTCTCGCCTGCCGGCTCCGTCAGCGCCTTCCTTCGCCCCCGGCGGAGGCATCCGCCGTACGGTCCGATCCCTCAAAACCCTGCTGCTGCCATCGTTCGCTGCGGAAGAAGGCGCGTCGCTGCGACGCCTGCCTCGGTCGCCGCGCCGAATTCCACCTCTCATGAAGGTCCTTTCCCGGGGCGCTCCCGGAGTTTTTTCCGCGCCGATGCGGGCCCCCTCGCGGCGGAAGCTCGCCGGACGGAGGTGGCTTTACCTGATCCCGCTGGGCATCGGCTTGCTCGCGGCGGGGACTCTTTTCCGTCTGGCCTGGGACCAGGAGCTGTGGGAGCGCGCGTCGCCCTGGTTGCCCTACGGCCAGTGGCCGGCTTACGGCGACCTGGCGGTCACGCTGCAGCATCTGGACGAGGCCGCCGCCGGTCTCGATCCGCTGAGCGATCCGGAATCCGAATACGCCTACCCCCGCGCGGTGCTCGCGCTGCATCACCTGGGCCTGCAGCACCTCTCGAGCAACTGGCTGGGTTTGCTGCAGAACCTGGCGGTCGTGGCCGGGGTGGTCCTGCTGCTCCGCCCCCGCACGCTGCCGGGCGCCGTCGCGTGCGGGCTGCTGTTCGTGGCCCCGCCGATGGTGCTGGGCTTCGAGCGCGCCAACCTCGACTTCCTGCTTTTCCTCCTCTGCGCCGCGGCGGGCATCGCGTGGGCCCGCGCCGCGTCGCCTCCGGCGCTGGTCCTGCCGCTGGCCGGCCTGCTGGCCGCGGCGGTGATGAAGCTGCATCCCGTGTTCGCGCTGGGCGCGGCCGTGCTGGTCGAGCGCGGCCGCCGGCGGCTGGTGTGGCTCGCCGGCCTCGCAGCGCTGCTGGCGTACTGGGCGGCGACGCATGCCGATTTCGCACTGATCGCACCGAAGCTGCCGGTGACCTCGTGGGGCTCGTGGGGCTGCCTGAGTTTCTTCGTCCGCCTGGAGCGGTTCCTGTCGGGCGATCGCGCGACCTACGTGTGGGCGGCCGACACGCCGTGGAACCTCGTCGCCGTGACGACCTACGCGCTGCTTGTCGCCGGCGCCTACCTGCTGGGCCGCCGCTGGGCCGGGGCCTTCGCCACCGCCGGCTTCGCGCCTCGCGACACGGCGCTTTACTGGATCGGGGCGGCGATCTGCTGCGGCTCGTTCGCCGGCGCCAACATCGCCTACCGCTGGATCTTCGTGCTGCTGACGCTGCCGCTGCTGCTCCACGCGGCGCGCCAGGCCGACCGGAGGGTGGCGCGCTGGGCCCGCCTGGCGCTCGTCGCCATCGCGGTGAGCCTGGCGATCCCGCTCAACGCGCACCGCAACGCGTTCCTTGTCGCGCAGCTCGCCAACTGGAGCTGCATCCTGCTCCTGATCGCCGGCGGCGCGGCGCTGCAGCGGACCGCGTTTCCCGCCGTGCGGGTGGCGCCCGGTGTCGACCGGCCAGTTCGGACGTGACCACCCGGTCGCTTCGCGCTGGAATCGTCTCCGCCGCCGCGCGCCCCATGCACCACCTCCTTCGCCGGTCTTCCCGCCTTTTCGCCGCGCTCCTGCTCCTCGCGCTGGCCCGCCTCGCCGCCGCCGAACTCCGCGTCGCCACCTGCCAGTTTCCCGTTTCCGCCGATGTCGGCGAGAACGCGACGTGGGTGCGCCGGCAGATGGAGGAGGCGAAGGCGCTCGGCGCGGAGATCGTGCATTTCCCCGAGACGGCGCTCTCCGGTTACGGCGGTGTCGATCATGCGAGCCTGGCGGGTTTCCCCTGGGACCGGCAGCGCGCGGAGATGCAGTCGATCCTCGCGCTGGCTCGGAAACTGCGCGTCTGGGTGGTGCTGGGCGCCAATCATCCGCTCTCCGACGGACACAAGCCGCACAATTCGCTCTACCTGATCGACCCCGAGGGCCGCGTCGTCGACCGCTACGACAAGCGCTTCTGCACGACGGGCGACCTGAAGCACTACTCGCCGGGCGATCATTTCGTGACGTTCGAGGTCAACGGCGTGCGCTGCGGGCTGCTCATCTGCTACGACATCCGCTTCCCCGAGCTCTATCGCGAGTACGCGAAGCTCGGCGTGCAGCTCATGTTCCACTCCTTCTACAACGCGCGGCAGAAGGAGGGCAGCATCCATCCGAAGATCATGCCGCCGACCGCGCAGGCGTACGCGGGCACGAACCACATGTACATTTCGCTCAACAACAGCAGCGCGCCCCGGAGCTGGGAGAGCCGGTTCATCACGCCGGACGGATTGATCGCCCGCGCCCTCGAGCTCGACCGACCGGGGGTGATGGTGAACGTGGTCGACACCGCGAAAAAGTTCTACGACGCCAGCGCGCCGTTCCGCGCCGGAGCATTGCAGGGCAAGCTCAACAGCGGCGACGTGGTCAGCGATCCGCGCTCGCGGGACCGGAAGAGCTACTGACGCGGAGGATCTCGGCGAGCGAGCCGCCAGCCCGGCTTGCGGGAGCGGTGGGCGGGGGCGGCACGCGAGTCCGGTGCTCCGGGAGCGGGCGCGAGGGCGGGCGAAGTCACTTCCGGGGCGCTTCGACGATCGACTTGAGCTGGGCGAGGCCGAGTTCGAACTGGTCTCCGATCATCCGATCCATGTTCATGAACAGGCACATGATCTTGCCCACATAGTTGTTCTGGCCGCGCATCTCCCAGGTCATGAGCGTCTGCGCGCCTTCGGGCTTGAAGGTGAAATCGACGGTGCTCACACCCTCCATCGGCTCCCTCCAGTCCATGCGCAGGCGCACGAGCTCGCCGGGTTTGGTCTCGATGATGGTGGCCGAGCCGGCGCCGACGTCGCGGTTGCCCTGCCAGCTGCACACGGAACCGACGCCGGTGGCAGGGCCCGCGAAGGTGGTCTTCACGTTGGGGTCGAGCTTCATCCACGGGTTCCAGACGAGAAACTTGCGGTGATCGTTGACCTGGTCGAAGAGGGCGGAAGGCGGCGCGGCGATGGCGAGGCTGCGTCGCACGGTGAACTCGCCGGGCTGGAACGCGGCGACGATGAGGATGAGCGCGACGATGAGCGCGAGGCCGAGGAGGATTTTCTTGAGCATGGGATGGGGGTTTGGGGGATCGGGGCAGAAAGGTTTCAGGCGTCGCCCGGGTGGGCGCGCACGTCCTCCAACACCGGGCTGAACGCCGCCACCGGGCGCACCTCGACGACGAGCCCGAGCGGGAGGCCCGGGCACTGGCGGGCGATGGTCGTGGCCTCGTCGAGGTCGGCGGCCGTGATAAACAGATAACCGCCCACCACTTCCTTGGCCTCCGCGTAGGGGCCGTCGGTCACGCGTTCGCCCCTGGCGCCGGAGACGACGCGTCCGCCGAGATCGAGGGGGTGGCCGTGCCGCAGGTTCCCCTGCGCGATCAGTTGCTGCACCCAGTCGTTCCATTGGCGGGCCAGCGCCGCTTTCTCCGCGGAGGAAAGGTGGGCGTGGGTGTCCGGTCCCGCATTGCGGAAGAGGAGCATGAAAGGCGAGGACGATGCGGGCATGCTGGGGAAAGAGGGGATATGAGGACAACGAACGTCGAGCCGGATTTCGGACCGCAAGTGCCGCCTTTTCTCCAGGATGCTCCGGCTGGCCTTCGCTGCGGCCGGGATTCCGAACCGTCCGGAACGAAGCTCGCGACGTCCGGGCGCGGCGGCAGATCGCGGCTCTCAGCCGGGGAACCGCCTACGGCTGCGCCCGCGCCTTCAGCTCCCCGTACATCTCGATCAGGTGATGCGCGATTTTCTCGGCAGCGTCTTTCTCGAGGTAGCTCGAGCGCGCGCGCCACGACTCGTAGCCGCCCAGCTCGTGCTGCCGCGCGGTGGGCATGTAACCGTGGTACCCATTCGCGAGCTCGATGGTGAAGGTCGCCGGAAACGGGCTCCGCGATTTCAGATCCAGGCCGGTCTCCGCGAACGTCTCCGCGGGAATGGCGCCGATCACCAGGTCGCCGATCCGCAGCGCCTGCAGGTACACCGGCACCATCGGCGCGAAGCCGCTGAGCAGGATCGCCTCGCGGGCGTAGACTTCCTCCGGCGTCTGCATGCGCGGGAAAGTCTTGGCGCGGGCGACGATGGCGCGGGCGCGCACGAGCTCGTCCGCGGTCGGCAGCCGCACGCCGAGTTCGATCCGGCGGTGGAGGACATCCAGCGACACGTGGTCGCGGAAGCGCACCGCCTCGTGCGCGCGCCGGACTTCCGCCGCCAGGGCGTCGGCGACGAGGTTGATCTGCTCGTACGGCGCCTGGCGTTCCCGCGGCGTGACGAACCGGGTGTTGTTCACGTCGCCGCTGGTGCCGTTCGACAGCGCGCCCACGAACGGCCGCTCCGTGCGTTTCGCGCCGAGCCGTTCGCCGATCTTCGTCGCGAACACGCCGAAGTAATCGGCCGAGATGTGGTGGGCCGGCACGCCGCCGACATAATGAAGCGAGTAATTCGCGAGCAGCGCGATCGGCTCGCCCGCCGGAGTCTGCACCGAGATGAAGTTCACCTCCGGGTCGACGGGCCCGGCGGGCTCCAGCAGCCCGGGATGGCCCGGGGTCGGGTTCATCTTCACCCGATCCTGGCCGCCGAAGGGATTCGGCATCGGGGTGCCGGGCTTCAGGTACCAACGGCGGTTGAAGAGCTGCTCGGGCAGGTGACCGCGGCCCCAGCCGATCCGCGCCGGCTCCAGGTTGTTTACGGCCCGCGCGATGCCGTCGGCGATCCGCTCCGCGAGGAACGCGTAGTAGACCGGGTCCTTGTCCGGAACCTGCGAATCGACGATCCGCTGCACCATCGTCTTCTGCTCCTCGGGATCGCGGTTTCCCTGGGGCCGGCCGATGGCATCGGGCGCGGAATGGGTGTGCGTCGACGAGATGAGGATGTGGTCGACCGGCAGCCCCGTGAGGGCGTGAGCCCGCTGCTTCGCCTGGTCGAACGCGGCCTGGTGGATGATGCAGCCGTCGACGATCGCGAACGCGAGCCGCGTGCGCCCGTCGTCCAGCACGAGGCAGCGCGCAAGCAGTTCGTCGTGCACATGGGTCGCCGGTCGGTCCGTGTTGATGAACGTGCCCAGGCGCGGGGTCACGTTGCTCGTGGCGGCGCCGGCACGAAACGTCCGCGGTCCGGTGGCGGCCGCAGCAGCCTGGCCCGGCAGCACGAGGATGAAGATGGCCAGGATCGCGAGAGACAGGCGCATGAGCGGGCGGCGGCGGGAAAAGGTGGAGGGCGCGCGAGCCTAGCGCTGCTCGCGCACGAAGGTGGCGTACGCGGCGTCGGCCTCCCGGCGCGCCTGCGCGAGCTGGGCGGCGGAGCGTTTCGGCGCCTCGGCCGGCGCGGCGGCGTCGCGGACGAGGAAGCGATACGTCACCTGCAGCGGCTCGTCGCGCTTGAGCTCGCGTTTGAAGAAGAAGCCGAAGCGTCCGTATTCGCGGGTCGAGAACTCCTCCACCGGATTTCCGGGCGCCGTCATCTGCTGCGCGCGGTACCAGCGGCCGTGCAGCGGAAAGAGGAACTCGCCCCATTGCAGGTCCCGGCTCACGACTGCGCCGGCATTTCCCTTTGCCGTCTTGGAATAGCCCTTGCCGGCGGTCGGCGCCGACGCGGGCGACCAGAGATACGACGTCTCATCGGCGCGCGCCACGACCTGCTGGTCAACCCGCAGATGGATTCCGGCATGCTGCACGTCGCCGCCGAGCGTGAGGTCGCGCGCAGGGTGCAGGCGAAAGGTGGCATCGACCTGCGCGGCGACGTCCGGTCCGGGCCGAGAGATGCGCAGCGTGCGCGTCTCGGTGAGGAGCAGGTTGTTTCCGGCGGGATCCCGGTTCGGCGCGCGCCACTCGACGCGGGCGACGATCGTCGCGGAGGTGGCGTCGGTCGCCACCCGTTCGATATCGACGACGCGCATCGTGGCCGGCGCCTCCTTTCCGGCCTTCCCGCTGCCGCCGAGGCCCCAGAGGCTCGTGGTGCCGAGATCGGAGGCGATCTTGGCCCAGCCGATGAACAGGCCGCGGTGATGGGGCTCGATGCCCACGGTCTGGCCGGACCGGTCGATGCCCGGGTTGGTGAGCCGGCGGCCGGCGGCGTCGTAAAGCGCAAGGTAGGGCACCACCTGCCCGTCGCCGTAGATGAACCGGGCGACCAGCCGGCCGTCCTCCGTCACGGAGACGTTTCGGCCCGGCAGGTCGTCGTTCGTGCCGGGCGTGGCCTTCCAGGTGGCGGCGCCCGCGCGAAGGCCGAGCGAGGCGAGCAGCAATGCGATCAGGAACGGGAAGCGGAGGAGGCGCATGAGGGGAGGAGCCGAGGCGTAGCAGCCGCGGCCACGGCCCGCAAGGGGCGGGCGCGTTTCCGCCGCCGCCGCGACGGGGCTCGAAAGTGCGACATCCCCGGGGTGGCGTTCCGCGCGCCGCCGGGGCCGCGCGCAACCGGGGCGCACTCAAGGCCAAGAACTGCGGAGGCGGCCAGGCCTGTGAGCGGGTACGCTGGACCCATGTCCTCCTTCCTCCCGCCGGCCGACCTTTCCGCCTGGGGCGCACCGCTGTTCCCGCGCGGTGCGGCCCTGCTCACGGACCCGCTGCTCAACAAGGGCACGGCGTTCACGGAGCGCGAGCGCGACGCGCTGGGACTGACGGGCCTGCTGCCGCCGCGGGTCTTCACCCTCGAGGAGCAGGTGCAGCGCAGCCTCGCGGCGGTGCGGCGCAAGCCCGACGCGCTCGAGAAATACATTTACCTCACGAATCTGCAGAACCGGAACGAAGTCCTCTTCTACCGCCTGGTGATGGACCACATCGAGGAGATGGTGCCGCTGATCTACACGCCCACCGTGGGTCAGGCATGCCTCGAGTATGGTGCGATCTACCGCCGCCCGCGGGGGCTGTTCCTCACCCTGCGCGAGCGCGGCCGGATCGCGGAGATCCTCCGGCACTGGTCGCGGGACAGCGTGCGGCTGATCGTGGTTACGGATGGCGAGCGCATCCTCGGGCTCGGCGACCTGGGCGCGCTGGGCATGGGCATCCCGGTCGGCAAGCTCTCGCTCTACACGGCGTGCGCGGGGGTGCATCCGTCGTACACGCTGCCGATCACGCTCGATGTCGGCACGGACAATCCGGCGCTGCTCGACGGCCCCGTCTACATCGGGCTGCGCCAGCGGCGCACGCGCGGCGCGGAGTACGACGCGTTCCTCGCGGAGTTCGTCGAGGCGGTCGCCACCGTGTTTCCGCAGGCCCTGCTGCAATGGGAGGATTTCGGCAACGGCAACGCGTTCCGCCTGCTCGCGCAGTACCGCTCCCGGCTGCCGAGCTTCAACGACGACATCCAGGGCACCGCCGCGGTCGCGCTCGCCGGCGTGCTGGCCGCGTTGCGGCTCACCGGCGGGACGCTCGGGGACCAGCGGCTGCTCTTCCTCGGGGCGGGCGAGGCGGGGACCGGGATTGCCGACCTGTATGTCGCCGCGGCGTGTGCCGACGGGATGTCCGAGGCCGAGGCCCGGGCGCGCTGCTGGTTCGTCGACTCCAAGGGTCTCGTGGTGCGCTCCCGGCTTGCCGACCTTGCGCACCACAAGCGACCCTATGCGCACGAGCATCCGTTCATTGCCACGCTGGCCGAGGCGGTGGGGACGTTGCGCCCCACGGCGCTCATCGGCGTGTCGGGAATGCCGGCGACGTTCACGGCCGACATTGTCGGGCAGATGGCGGCGCTCAACCCGCGGCCCGTCGTTTTCGCCCTGTCGAATCCCACCTCGAAGGCCGAGTGCACGGCCGAGCAGGCTTACGCGTGGTCCGACGGCCGCGCCATCTTCGCCAGCGGCAGCCCGTTTCCCGCGGTCGCTTTCAAAGGCCGGCAGCACGTGCCGGGACAGGGCAACAACATCTACATCTTCCCGGGCGTGGGCCTGGGTGCGCTCGCGAGCGGGGCGCGCGAGGTGACCGACGCGATGTTCCTGGCGGCGGCACGCACGCTGGCGCAGCTCGTCGAGCCCGCCGATCTCGCGGTCGGGCGCGTGTATCCCGCCCTGACGAAGATCCGCGAGGTCTCGCTGCGCATCGCCGCGGCTGTCGCGGCCGAGGCGCACGCGACCGGCCTCGCCCGCGTCGCCCGTCCCGCCGACCTCGCGGCCGACATCCGTGCGCGCATGTTCGAGCCGGTGTATCGCGACATGGCGTAGGCGCCCCTGCGGGCAACCTTCAGCCGGAACGCTGCCGTTGCGGTGGAGCCGGCTGACGTGCGACGGATCGGTTCGCAGCGGCTTGAAGACAAGCCGCTCCACCTTTCGGTACGGCCGCCTTCATGGCTGCCTTGGAGTCCAACGGCATGCGTCCGGCCCAGGCGTTCGCCTTGGGTCGCAGCCGGGATCCGGCCCCAGGGGCCACGTCGCGCCGCCTCCCGCGCGCGACCGCCGGCGCGAAGGCTCACTCCTGCGCCGCGCCCGTCCGCCGCAGCCGCTCGCGGTACTTCTCGTAGAGCTGGGTATGGCGGCTGCGCAGGTCGAGGGCGGCGCCGTCGATGTAGGCGCGGTGCACGCGCGTCGTGATCTCCAGCGGATCGCCGTCGGTGACGATCAACGTCGCGCGCTTGCCGGGCTCGATGGAGCCGAGCTCCGCGCCGACGCCGAGCAGCTCGGCGGCGCTGAGCGTCACCGCGCGCAGCGCGACGTCGCGGGGCAGGCCGTGCGCGGCGGCGCGGGCGGCGTGCACGGGGAGGTTGCGCTCGTGGCCGAGGTCGCCGGGGCCGAGGCCGGCGATGCAAAACGCGACGCCCGCGGCATGCAGCCGCGCCGGGTTGGCGTAGGCCGCCTCGAAGTCGTCGTCGCGCCTTCCCGGCAGCCGCTCGACGCCGCTCACGATCACCGGCACGCCGGCCGCCTTCAGTTCGGCGGCGGCGCGCCAGGCATCGAGTCCGCCCACGATCGTGATGGCCACGCGCTGCCGCCGGGCGAAATCCAGCGCCGCGCGGATCTCCTTCAGCTCATCGGCGTGGATGAATACCCGCAGCTCGCCCCGCAGCACCGGCTCCATCGCCTCCCAGCGCAGGTCGGTGTCGGGTGGCCGCCCGCCGCCCGCCTTGGCCTGGGCGTACGCGCGCGCGCCGGCGAAGGCGTCGTCGAACTGCCGCAACTGCGCATCCAGATTGCGCTGGGCGGCCGCGGCCGCCGTGCCCGAGGGCAGCCGCATCGCGGGCCAGTGCAGGTGCATCGCGACCGCGGGCCTCAGCGTGAGGTCCTCCCAAGTCCACCCGTCGAGCCGGATGAGTGTCGACGTGCCGGCGATGAGGTTGGCCCGGCTGCCGGAGGACGCCCGCGCCGCGGGAGCGACCAGCGCCGTGAGAATGCCGTTGGCGCGCGTGACGGGCAGGTGCTCGCTGTCGGGGTTCAGGGCGGTCTGGGTGCGGGCGTTGGGATTGAGCGGGCCGATCTCGGCCACGTCGTTCGTGGCCCGCGCGCTGCCGATCTCGACCAGGCCGAGCTGGGTGTGCGCGGCGATCAGTCCCGGGTACACGCTGCGACCGCGCACGTCTACGATCTCGGCCCCGGCCGGCGCCGCGAGCCCCGGGCCGACCTGGGCGATGCGGCCGCCGACGAGGAGCACGTCGGCAGCCTCGAGGACCGCGCCGTTCACGGGTACGACGCGGCCGCCGGCGAGCAGCACGGCCCCGGGCGGGCGGGCCGCGGGCACGATGCCGGGCGATGCGCCGGCGAGCGGTGCGAGACGGGCGCAGCAGAGGGTGACGAGGACCAGGCGAAGGAGGGCGCGCGGGCTCATGGGCGTTCGAGGTGTTTGCAGGAGTGGCCGGTGCCGTCGTGGTACAGGGTGTGCGCGCCGTCGGCGTGGGCGGCGGCGAGCTGGGCGAGGACCTGGAGCACGCTTGGACGGGCAGGCTCGTCGCCGGCGTTGTCGCCGCTCCCGGCGGCCGCGCCGAGCGCCCGCTGGCGCTCCGGCAGGATGCGCTGGATCAGGGCGGCGCGGGTGGCGGTCGTCTCGGCCCGCAGGCGGGCGTCCTCGCCGGTGTCGAAGTAGCGGCGGCCGTCGATCCACGTCTGCTCGACGCGGGCGTATCCGGACAGCGGCGACGCGGTCCATACGACGAAGTCGGCGTCCTTGCCGGGTTCGAGCGAGCCGACGCGGTCGTCGATGCGAAGCTGTTTCGCGGGATTGAGGGTGACGAACTTCAGCGCCTCGGCGGGGGGCACGCCGCCATACTTCACCGCCTTGGCCGCCTCGGTATTGAGGTGGCGCGCGAGCTCACGGTCGTCGGAGTTGAACGACACCACCACGCCCGCCTGGTGCATGAGGGCGCCGGCGTACGGGATCGCGTCGATCACCTCGTGCTTGTAGGCCCACCAGTCGGAGAACGCCGAGGCGCCCGCGCCGAGCCGCGCGATCTCGGGTCCGACCTTGTAGCCCTCGAGGATGTGCTGGAACGTCGCGACCGGCAGCCTGAGCTGCTCCGCGAGCCGGATGAAGGCGAGCACCTCGTCCTGGCGGTACGAATGGATGTGGATCAGCCGTTCGCCGCGCAGGATCTCCAGCCCGGCCTCGAGCCGCAGGTCGCGACGGGGTGGCAGCGGGCTGCGGCCGGCGCGGAACTCCGCCCAGTCGCGTTCGTAGTCGCGGGCGCGGGTGAACGTATCCAGCATGATCTCACGCACGCCCATCCGGCTCACCGGGTAGCGGGTGACGGGCGTGGTGAAGCTCTTGCGGGTGACATTCTCGCCCAGCGCGAACTTCACGCCCGGCGGCGCGCCGCGGAACTTGAGCCCGGCGGCATCCTCGCCCCAGCGCAGCTTGATCACCTGGTTCTGCCCGCCCATCGCGTTGGCCGAGCCGTGCAGGATGTTGGCCGTGGTGAGGCCGCCGGCGAGCTGCCGGTAGAGCACGATGTCCGTCGGGTCGAGGGCGTCGCCGACCCGGACCTCGATCGTCACGGAGTGCGAGCCTTCGTTGACGCCGCGGGTGAGGCCCGCGTGGGTGTGGCAGTCGATCAGCCCGGGCGACACATGCCGGCCGGTGCCGTCGATCACCAGCGCGCCGGCGGGAGTGGCGAGATTGCGCCCGACCTCGGCGATGCGGCCCTGGCGGACGAGCAGGTCAGCGCCTTCAAGGATGCCGGCGGGGCCGCTGGTCCAGATCGTCGCGTTGCGCACCAGCATGTGCTCCGGCGCCGGCGGCGGCGTGCGGCGGCCGTAGGCGCCCGCCGGATACACGTCCGCCCGCGCGACGGGCGGGGGGAGGGGTTTCGGCGCGGTGCGGTTCGCCGGGGCCGCGGCGGTCCGCTCCGCGCGCCAGCGCAGCGGGGTGCCGTCGGGGAGTTCGCCGGAGCCGTCGAGCGCGCCGGCGTCCGGGTGCGCGGTGAGCCGCACCGTACCCTCCGCCAGCCCAAACCAGCGGCCGGGGGCGAGCAGGGTGAAGCGGGTGCCGTCGGTCCGCACGGTGGCGTCGACGCTGCCGGCCGTCGCCTTCAGCCGCGCCGGCGTGCGGCCGGTGACCTTGATCTCCGCCGGCGCCGCCGCCGGGGCGCCGCTCCAGGCGATCCGCCAGGTGCCGCGGGCGTCGAACCGGCGCCAGGCGTCGAGTTCGAAGGGTTCCCCGTCGACGAACACCAGCAGGACCTCCGCCTCCTCGTCCGCGAAGAGGTCGCCGCTGGCCACGACCACGCTGCCGGCGCGGCCCGGCGCGAGCATGCCGTGGGTGGCGCCGAGTCCGAGCACGTCGGCCGGCACGGTCGTGAGCGCGGCGAGCGCCCGGTCGGCGGCGAGGCCGTGCTGGACCGCCTTGCGCACGCGCGGCCAGAATTCGTTCTCCGGCCGGCGCAGCCCGGCGCTGGTGAGCGCGCCCGCGGCGCCGGTGGCAGCGACCCGGCCCGCATTGCCGGGCGCCAGCTCCCAGTGTTCGAGCCGGTCGAGCGGCAGGTCCAGGGCGTGGTCGGGATCCTCGACGGCGGGCGCCTCGGGAAACGCCAGGGGCACGATCACCGGCACGCCGGCCGGCAGTGTCCGCAGGGTGCGGTAATCGTAGCCGCTGCCCCGCAGCACCAGCTTGAGGTTGAATTCCGCGGCCAGTGCGGCCGCGCGGGCGGTGTCGAGTTCATCCTCGAGCGCGATGAACACCTGTTGCTCGCCCCTCACGACCGGACCGAGCGCGGCGAGCGCGTCGTTCGCTTCGGGGCGGGCCAGGCCGGCACCGCCCGCCTCCCGGTAGCGCGCGTGCGCATCGCCGTACCACCGCGCGTCCAGCAGGGTCTGCCGGAGCAGGGCGATCACGCCCATCAGCGAGACCGGATATCCGCCGCCGGAGCCGACCAGCTCGAACGCCAGCGGCTGGGTCACGCCATCGCGCAGCACGTCCCGGTTGAACGAGCCGCGGCCGAGGCTGACGAGGGCGGACTGCCCGCGCACGATCCCCCGGGCCGGCGTGATGTGCGCGGCGGTGAAGCCGAGCTTGCGCAGGGCGTCGGCGCCCCGCGCGTCCGGGGTGAGCACGCGGCTCGCGCGCCGTTCCGGCTGAACCCGCGGGTGCCAGGAACGCGCGCCGCCGGACGATTCCGCGGCGACGGCGGGCGCGGGCGGCGGCGCCTCGGCGCCCTCGGCGGGCGCGGCCGGTGCCGCGGAGGGTTTCCACCCGGCGGGCAGGAAAAGGGTCGATTCGCTCTCGATGAAACCGGCATACACCGTGCGGCCCCGCACGTCCCAGACGCGCGCTTCCGCCGGCGCGGCCAGGCCCGCGCCGACGGCCGCGACCAGGCCGTCGCGCAGGACCAGCGTGCCGTTCTCGATCACCTGCCCGGGCGCGGTGACGACGCGGGCACCGACGAGCGCATGGAGCCGGGGGCTCGCATCGCGGAGCCCTTCGACGGGCGCGGTGGCGGCGGCGGCAAACGCGGCCACGGGCAGGGCGGCGAGCAGGGAGACACCGCGCCGGAGACCAGGGAGGGAGTGCATGGACGGGGAGTTCCATGCGCATAACGCGTTTTCCCGCCAACGCGAGGCCGCGCGCGGCGCGAGGGGCGAAATCCTTGGCACCCTCACCGGCGGAAAAGCGGGGCGGCGCATTGCGGGAGCGCGCAGCTCCCGGCGGCGGTGGCGTTGCTACGGTTCCAGCCGGATCCACCGGCCGGACTCGCGGGCGAACGCCTCCGCGCCCTCGAAGGCGACGAGATGGATCCAGCCGTGGTCGAAGAGCTCGCGCACATGCGCCTGTCCTGCCAGCGCGCGGTCGAGCTGCGGGCGCGCGGCATCGATGTACACCGTGAGCCGGCGCGGCTCGTGCACGAAGCGGTCGCCGTCGTGCAGGGATTGGAGGGGCAGGCCGGTCTTCAGGTCGCCGCCGTTGCCTTCGCACGCGCCCACGCCGCCGCACACGTGGTGCAGGGCCTTGTTGCCGGCGCCCCGCAGGTCGGGATCGAGGCGGGAGGCGTAGTATTGCAGGTTGATCCAGCTCGCGACCACGACGGGCCCGGCGAGGAGCTGGGCGAGTCCGGTCCCGTCGGGATCCGCCGCCGGGTCGTAGTCGTGCAGGAACGCCCGTCCCCGCAGGTCGAAGGCGGCGGAGCGGTGGCGCGGCGCCGCGATGAAGGCGGCATTGTTCGCGAGGCCCCATTCGGGCCGGACCTCCGCGATGTCCTCCGCGCGGGCCCGCAATGCCGCGGCGAGCGCGTCGTCGTCGGCCGCGGCCACGCCCAGCGCCGGAGCGCGTTCGCGCCGGGTGGCGGCGGCAGCGTGTTGGACCGCCGATTGCAGTCGCGCGAACTCGGACGCATGGCTGGCGGGAACGCCCTCCGGATCGAACCACGTGACGTCATCCGTGGAGGTCTCGTGCAGCCCGGCCACGAACACGGTGTCCGCCGGCACGACGAGTCCGACCTGCGCCAGGCGTGCGCGGACGTCCGGGCGGTTGAGCGTCGCGACCGCGAGGCGCGCGTTGACGTCGCCCGCGTGGCCGCCGCAGGCGCCGCAGGCCAGCGAGGCGGCGTGGGGGTTGTTGGCGCTGCGGCTCCCGTGGCCGCAGATCAGCACGAGCCGCGCGAGCGGACCGGAGGAGAGCAGCGGTTGCAGGATGCCGGCGGCGAGGCGGACAAGCTGGTCCAGGTCTGCCGCGAGCCGCGGCGCGACGCGCCGGCACGCCCGGTCGCTCCGCTCGGGCCGGCGCAGGGTGGCGCCGAACGCGAGCCCGGCGAGCTCGACGAAGGCGAAGCACGATGCGGCCGAATTCTGGAGCGCCTGCCAGGCACGGGCGGCGGCCGGGCGCCGGCGGGTGCGAGCCGGCGCGGCATCCGGTGTCTCGGAGGGGAACGCCGGCGCGAGAAGCACCGGGAAGCGCGCCGAGGGTTCGCCGCCCGCCTCCGGCACGTGGCCGACGGGGAAGCCGAAGAATCCGGCCAGCCCGTGGGTGCGACCTCCCGGCGCCGCTTTCTCCAGGTGGCGGCGGATCACCTCCGAACGCACGTCGATGCAGAAGACGGCGTCGAAGTCCGGACGCGCGGAAGGCCCGGGCGGCCGGGCCCACGCGAGGGAGAACGCGAGGCGGCGCTGGTAATTGCGTTCGTAAGCCCGTTGCCAGCGCACCAGGGCGTCGAGCCCGCGTGCGTCCACCGCCGGCGCCCGGAGCGATCGCCAGCTGGCACGGAATTGCGCGTCGGCCTGGAACGCGCGAAACAGCGCCGCATCGTAGGCGAGACGGATTGCGAGGAGGTCGCCCAGGTGGCGGCCCTGCCGGCCGCGCAACGTCTCCTCGTGATCGAGGTGGCGGGCGTAACCGGCCCAGCCGGAGATCGTGGCGAGCTGCCGCCAGAGGAAATCCCCGAGATCCACCGGCACGGGCGCGAGCACCTCGAGGCACCGTGCCACGGCGTCCGGCGCGGTGGCGGGCAGCGCGCGGACGAAGCCGCGGAACCCGGCGAGGCCAAACGCCTCCGGGTTGCCGTCGTGGGCAGCCGCTTCGCGCCAGGCGGCGTACAGGTCGAGGTCGCGCCAGGGCGAGCGCCAGACGGCCTGGTTTTGATCGAAGTGGACCGCGCACCACTTGGACACCTCGTCGACGACGAACGCGCTCCAGTGCGCCTGCGGCCGCTCGGCGTCGAGCAGGTCCGCGACGGTCGCGAGCGGCGCGACCGCGCGCGTGGCGTCCGGGTGCTCGAGCGCCGCCACCAGCGACTCCGGATCCCAGTCCGCCCCGGCCACCGCCGCGAGGTCGGCGCGCGTGATCTCGCCGCGACGGAACGCGGCGAGGTAGTCGGCGGGCGCCTGGACCGGCGCGGTGCCGGTGACCTGCAGCAACCGGGCCGCCGCGGCCGTAAACGTCAGGTCGGCGAGACCGACGAACGGGTTGACCGCCACGAAGCGATCGAGCGGCCAGAGCGGCGGGATGCGGGACAGGACGTCCGCCAGCGCCGGAGCGAGAGCCGGGGCGGCGGCAGGAGCGGGATCGACCGTAGGGGACATGGCGGGAAAAGGGGGGAGGAGAAGAGCGGATTCGGGTGAGGAGGTCGTCAACCGGCAGCGCGCGGCCAGAGCCGGCCGAGCAGGCGGTTCGCCGCCGTGCCGATGTAGAAGCCGTTCAACGCATGCACGTACAGGCGGCGCCCCACGGGCTGCCGCCGGGCGTGCCACAGCAGCGCCTGGAACGCGAAGAGCGCGCCGAAGATCGCGGCGACCGTCGCGACCACCGCCGGAGGGGCCTCCGGCCGGGGCAGGGCTTGGAACCAGCCGAGGGCGGCCGCATGCAGCCCGAGCCCGCCGAGCGCGAAACCGGCGGCCGCGGCGGCGCCGGCGACCGCGGTGCGCCACCCGCGGTCCGAGGCCCAGGCGCGGGCAATCCCGTAGGCCGCCGCCAGGGCGGGAATCAGGGCAAGGACGACCGGAGGCGCGGAGGCCTCCGGAAGCAGCGCCGACCACAGCGTCGCCGCCCCGGCGACCGCGAGCCCGCCCGCGAGCAGGCCGAGCCCGAGGGCGGGGACGGGCAGGCGCAACGCCGCGCGGGGCGGGCGGCCGACCGTGCTGCCGGCGTGAAGGAACGCGTGGGCCTTGTAGAGCGAGTGCGCCGCGAGATGGAGGAGCGCCAGCGGGAACGCGCCGAGGCCGCACTGCAGCAGCATGAAGCCCATCTGCGCCACGGTGGAATAGGCCAGTGCGCGCTTCACGCCCGGCTGGGCGAGCATGACGATCGCGCCGAACGCGGCGGTGAGGGCGCCGACGAGCGCCAGCAGCGCGAGCGCGGCGGGCGCGTGGACGAGCAGCGGGCTCAGCCGCACGAGCAGGAACCCGCCGGCGTTGACGATCCCGGCGTGCATGAAGGCGGAGACCGGCGTGGGAGTCTCCATCGTGTCGGGCAGCCAGCTATGGAAGGGAAACTGGGCCGACTTCAGCGCCGCGCCCGCGACCAGCAGCAGACCCGCGGCCGGCAGCGGCCCGGTGTCGCCCGCCGCCGCCGCGAAGAGGGCGGTGAGTTCTCCCGTGCCATAGTGGCGGGCGAGCAGCACGAAACCCGCCGCGATGCAGCCGTCCGCCAGCCGGCTCACGACGAACTTCTTCCGCGCGGCGAAGACCGCGCCGGGCCGTTCGGGGTGGTGGAGCAGCAGCCGGTGCAGGCACAGGCTGGTCGCGATCCATGCGAGCGCGATGAGCGCGAGACTTCCCGCCAGGGCGAGGGTGAGGACGCACGCCAGCGTGAGGCTCAGCCAGGAAAGGAAGGCCGCCTGCCGGGGGTCGCCGGCCAGGCAGGTGCGGGCGTAGCGGAGCACGTGCAGCCCGAGGTACCCGATGAGGCCGGCGACCACCGTCCCGACCAGGTCGAGGCGCAAGCCGACGAACCATTCCGCCCGCCCGCCCGGCGCGAAACCGGCGCCGACCGGTCCGAGCCGCGGGAGACCGGTCGCGGCGGCGAGGAGCAGGACCAGCGCGCCTCCCGCCGCGGCGGTGGTGAGCCGGCCCGCGGTCCGAGCGGAGCAGCCCCGGGCGAGCAGGCCCGCCAGCAGCGGCAGCAGCGGGATCCCGGCGGTCAGCAGGGCGGTGGCGAGGTGCATCGACCCGAGCGTAGCGGCCGGCGGCGTTTTAGGCCACTACAGGCTTTAAACCGCGAGCGTAAGTTTTATTTAACCCGGCGTGGCCTTCCTGAATTACCATCACCTGCGCTATTTTCGCGCCATCGCGCGCGAGCGCAGCCTGGCCCGCGCGGCGGAGAAGCTGAACCTCTCCGCCCCGGCGCTAAGCATCCAATTGAAGCAGCTCGAGGCGAGCCTCGGGCACGCGCTGCTGGAACGGCGGCGCGACGGGCTGGTGCTGACCGAGGCGGGACGGGTGGCGCTCGACTACGCGGAGACGATCGGGCGCGCGGGCGAGGAGCTCGTGGCGGTGATGCAGCACCGGCCGCGCGGCGGCCGGCAGGTGCTGCGCGCGGGCGCGGTGGCGACGCTGTCGCGGAACTTCCTGCTCGAGTTCCTGCGGCCGGCGCTGCACCGGCGCGACACCGAGGTGGTGGTGCGGTCGGGCGGGCTGCGCGAGCTGCTCGTGCTGCTGCACTCGCACCAGGTCGACCTCGTGCTCTCCAGCCAGCCGGCGCGGCGCGACGCGGAGACGCCGTGGCACAGCCACCTCCTCGCGGAGCAGCCCGCCAGCCTGGTCGGGGTGCCGGCCTGGAAACGCCGGCGGCTGCGGTTTCCGGAAGGGTTCGCGGACGTGCCGGTGATCCTGCCCAGCCTGGACAGCAACACCCGCGCAGGCTTCGACCGGCTGGTGGCGGCGGCCGGGGTGCGGCCGCGGGTGATCGCCGAGGTGGACGACATGGCGACGCTGCGCCTGCTGGCGCGCGAGGGCGAGGGGCTGGCGCTGGTGCCGCCGGTGGTGGTGCGCGACGAGATCGAGAGCGGCGTGCTGGTGGAAACCCACCGCCTGCCGCAGCTGCGCGAGACCTTCTACGCCATCACGCCGAGCCGGCGGTTCCCGAACCCGCTCGTCGCGGAGCTGGTGGGACGCATGGCCGGACGCGATCCGGGGCGGCCGGGGCACCCGGCCTCCCGCCGGACCGGTTCCGGGCCGGCGAAGCCTTGACGCGGCCCGGCCGGTGCGGGGACGTTCCCCCCATGCAACGCCGCGCCTTCGTCACCCTCGCCGCCACCGCGCTCGCCGGGTCCGCGCTGCCCGCCACGCGGGGCGCCGTCACCGCCGGCGGCCCGCACCTCGCCACCAACACGTATCCCTGGGGCACCTTCGCCCGGCGCGATGGCCGGACCTTCGAGCCGGTCAGCGAGGCGGGGCTGGCCGAGATCGCGTCGGCGGGATTGGTGGGATACGAGCCGGCGTTGTCGCCCGCCGCGCCGTTCGACGGCCTCGCCGCCTGGCTCCGGCAGCACCGGCTCGAGATGCGCTCGATCTACGTCAACAGCGTGCTGCATGACCCGGCGCAGGCGGACCAAAGCATCGCCGCCGTGCTCGCGATCGCGCGGCGCGCCGCCGCGCTCGGGACGAAGATCGTGGTGACGAATCCCGCGCCGCTGCGGGGCGCCGGGACGGACGGCAAGACCGACGCCCAATTGCGCGACCAGGCGCGCGCCCTCGACCGTCTCGGCGCGGAGCTGCGCCAGCTTGGCCTGTCGCTCGCGTACCACAACCACGACGTCGAGCTGCGGCACGGGGCGCGCGAATTCCACCACATGCTCTCCGCGACCGACCCGCGGCACGTGCGGTTCTGTCTCGACGCACACTGGGTGTTCCGCGGCTGCGGCAATTCCCAAGTGGCGCTGTTCGACGCGGTCGAACGGTACGGCGAGCGCATCGTCGAGCTGCACCTCCGGCAGTCGCGGGGCGGTGCGTGGACGGAGGTGTTCACCGCGGAGGGCGACATCGACTATGCGCGGCTGGCCGGCTGGCTGGCGGGAAAGCGGCTGAAGCCGCATCTCGTGCTCGAGCAGGCGGTCGAATCGGGATCTCCCCGGACGCTCGACGGGGTCGCGGCCCACCGGCTCAGCCTGGCCAATGCCCGCCAGGTCTTCGCGGCGCTCGGGTGAACGAGCGGGCCGCGGCCCCGGACTCCCCGGAACCGTGCCGCCGGCCTGCTAGATCAGATCACCGCGGAAAATGGCCGTGCGGAAAACGGCCGCGCTGCGAGGTGGAGCAGCTTGTCCTCAAGCTGCTACGGACGGGCCCGTCGAACGTCAGCCGCCTGGGGACAGGCGGCTCCACCCTGCGGAATCGGTGGCTCAGAGCCGCTTCACCTTGAAGCTGCGGAAGCCCACCGGATCGTTGTGGCCGGCGAAGCCGAGGTGGCCGGAGGTGCGCTTGAGGCCGCCGGGCAGCACCTTCGGGTCGTAGACGCTGAGGTCGAGCTTGTCGGTGTCGACATCGAGGATCTTGGTGCCGTTGAGGGTGACGGTGATGCGGTTGCCGCGCACCTCGATCTCTTCGTAATTACAGGTGCCGACGGGCCGCAGGTAGCCGTGCTTCGCGCCGACGAGGTTGTACAAGGAGCCGTGATACTGGGTCGGCTTGAGCGGATTCTTGGCCTTGGCGTTGTAGCCGTCGCTGTCGATGACCTGGAGCTCGAAGCCGTCCTGCGCGGGCCGGCCGCCGGCCGGGGTGCGCAGGGCGATGCCGTTGTTGCCGGCCGGAGGCAGGATGAACTCGGTGCGGATGATCACATCGCCGTACTCTTCCTTCGTGAGCAGGTTGCCGCCCTTGCCCGGCTTGCAGTAGATGGCGCCGTTGCGGACTTCGTAATTGTCGGTCGCGCCCGTCCAGTTGGACAGGTCGCGGCCGTTGACGAGCTCGACGAAGCCTTCGGCATCGCGGGCCGCGAGTTCGCGGGTGGCCTCCTCAGGCGGAATCTCGCGGATATAGACGTTGCGCCAGCGGATCTCGCTGCCGTGGGTCTGGAGCTGGATCGGGCCCTTGGCGAACGCAGGATCGCGCATGTACCCGTTGGGCAGCTTCTCCGGCGCCTTCTTTTTCTTCGGGTCGGCCTTGCCGTAAGCCAGGTAACCGGCGCGCTGGTTGGCGAAGAAGTTCTCGAGCACGGCGTGGTCGACGACCTTCTCGCCGTTGAAGATCACCGTGACGCGTTCGCCGATCATCCGGATCTTGAAACTGTTCCACTCGCCGAAAGGCCGGTCCATCTTCTTGGCGGGGTCCTTGCCGGGGGCGCCCTTGCTGTTGTTCCAGAGCCCGCCGGAGCCCTTGTCCTGCCCGAGGCCGCGCGGATCGCCCTTGGTGGTGTCCCAGATCTGGATCTGGGGAATGCCGCGCAGGTAGATGCCGCTGTCGCCGTCGGGCAGCGCCTTGTATTCCACCCACAGCTCGAAGTCGCCGTAGTCCTTGTCGGAGGTCAGGTACAGCCCCTTGCCATCGTTGACCAGTTCGCCGTTCTGCACGCTCCAGTGGGCCAGGATGTGATCGGGACCCTGCTTGCCGACGGGCAGCCCGCCGTGGACCGACTTCCGTTTGTACTCGGCGCGCTCCTCGGGCGTCATCTTCCAGAGTTCGGTCGGGTCCTTCGTGCCCCACCCGTACCAGCCGGAGAGGTCCTTGCCGTTGAAGAGGGCGGTGAAGCCCGGAGGCGGCGTGTTGGTCGCGGCGGCGGCCGTCAGCGCGGAGCCGAGCGAGGCGGCGAACGCCGCGCAGAGCAGTTTCAGCGAGAGGGGAAGACGCATAGGTTCAGGGGGTGGGGAAATTGGCGTCCGGTTTGGGTTTCCTTGTCAAGGGAGGTAACCGGACGGTCCATGGCACCTTTGGGCGGCGGAGTGGGCGGGGGCGCGGCGGGCTTCAGAACCGCACGCTGCGACCCAGCCGCAGCGCCAGCCCGTCGTAGCCGGCGTTGCGCCGGAAGAGACCGGCGTTGGAAAAGTGCGGCCACACGATCGCGGCGCTCCACTCGTTAGACGCGTCGCGCGTCCGCCAGCTCCACTCGAGCCCGGTCACGAGCAGCAGGTTGAAGCGTGTGCCGTCGGCAGGAAAGCGGCGGGTGGCGTAGTGGACTCCGAACTCGATGAGCGCCCGTGGCACGGCGGGGCCGGCGGACGCCGGCGGGTGCCAGCGGAACTGCCGCGCCGCGCCGAACAGGGCGGCGTGGCCGCCGGGGTTCTTGAAGACACCGGTCGCCGCATCGTAGCTGTCGCGCACGCGCGCGTAGCCGGTGCTCAGCGTCCAGCGTGCCTCGCTGGCGCGGAGCAGGCGGGAAAGCGGGTCGCGGCGGCTGGGCAGCGCGACCGTGAGGCGGTACGGCCAGCCGTCGTCGCCGAAGTCATGGACGGGCGCGTCGACCTGGACCCAGCCGGTGGCGGACGGCGGGGTGCTGCCGTCACCGGCCGCGGCGCTGGCGCCGGCCGCAGGGCCGAACAGGGCTGCGAGCACGAGCGGAAGAACGACGAGGCGGCGCATGCAGGCGGCAGACAGTTGGCGCCCGCCGCGCGGGCGCAAGCGGGCGGGAGAGATCCCGCGCGGTTCAAGGCGGCGGCCCGATGGAGTCGCCGGCGATGAACTCGGGTACGAGCAGGCGCGGGCGCCCGCGCCGCAAGCGTTCGCTGGAGCGCAACGTCGCCGCGAGGGCGGAGAAGAGGTGTTTCGCCTGGGCCTGGGCGCAGCTTCCGTAGCGCGCGGGCCGCACCGGCAGGTGGCGCAGGCAGACGTCGTCGTCGCGACACAGCAGCGACAGATCGCGCGGCACGCGCAGGCCGCGGTCGGCCAGCACGGCCGCGACCGTCAGGTAATGGTGGGGGTTGACCACGAACAAGGCGGAGGGCGGCGCCGGAGCACGCAGCAGTCGCGCGAGGAGCTGCTCGAGGTCGGCCACTTCGCCACCATGGCGGCAGACCACGCCGCTCGCGCCCGCCCCGAAGACCTTCACGCCTTCGAGAAACCCGGCCTCCGTGCGCTGGAGGCCGGCCCAGTCGGCGCGCTCGAGCAGGAGCGCGAGGCGGCGGTGGCCCTGCCGGAGCAGATGCGTGGCGCCGTGGCGGGCGGTGGCCGCCATGTCGACGTCGACGGAGGGCAGCGTGATGCCTTCGTGGGCGGTGCCCGAAACCACCGCCGGGAGCCCCTGACTCTGGAACCACGCCTGGCACGCCCGGCTGGCGGAGGCGAGGATCCAGGCGTCGCAGGAAGCCTGCGCGATGAGGCGGTGGAGGGCCGTGGCCGAGCGGGGGGAGCGGTAACGCGTGCCGACGTGGGTCTCGAGCCGGTAGCCGTTCTGGTGCAACAGGCCGCGCAGCATCTCCACGACGGCGGCGCCGGGTTTCATCTCGTCGAGCGGTTTCGGCAGCAGCAGCCCGACGGTGCCTTGCGAGGAGCGGGGCGCCTCCGCGCGCACCCGGGCAAGGATGCGCGTGGGTGCGCCCTGGGCGGTGCGGATCAGACGCCGCGCCTGCAGGATCGCCGCGGCGCCGCGGATCGTCCGCCGGCTCACCTCCATGCGGGCCGCAAGCTGCCGTTCGCCGGGCAGGATCTCGCGGAGGGCGCCGCGCCGGATCTCCTCCTCCAACGCGCGCGCCACCTGCTGGACGAGCGTCGCGTAGCGGGTCGAACTGGTGAACATCGCCCGGCTGTAACCCGGGGCGCGCGGCGCGTCACGCCCGTTCCGTCACCGGCAACTGGTCACGTCATGTTGCCAGACAATTTCCCTTTTTCGCCGCCCGCGCGTGCGGCCATGGTCGGGGCGTGAACCGGTCCCGAACCTGCTGTTCCCCGGCTGCTCCCGACCTGCGTCCCGCCGGCCTCGATTCCGCCGGCCGCCCCGGGCACCTCGCATTCCGAACCATCGACCAAGCATGAAACCGTCCCTCTGTCTTCCGTTCCGCCGCGGGCTCGGCCGCCTCCTCCCGGCGGTGCTCGCCGTGCTGCCGCTCGCCGCCCAGTCCCCCCAGACCGGCACCATCGAGGGCCGCGTGCTCAACGCCACCAGCGGCAGCTACCTCAACAACGTCCGGGTTGCCGTGAAGGACTCGCTGCTCGAGACCGTCACGAATCAGAACGGCGAATACCGGATCTCCGGCGTGCCCGCGGGCACCGTCCACCTCAACGCCAGCTTCACCGGCCTCACGCCCCAGGCGCGGACCATCACGGTCGGCGCCGGCCAGACGGTGCGGGCCGATTTCGATCTCGTGCTCGTCGGCGCCACCGCCGCCGCCGCGGGGACTTCGGACGTCGTGCGGCTCGCGGCGTTCACCGTGGAGGAACGCGAGCTGACGGCGCAGGGCGCCGCCCTGCACGAGCAGCGGGCCGCCCCCAACATCAAGAACGTGGTCTCGATGGAGGAGTTCGGCGACCTCGGCATCACCAACCCCGGGCACTTCCTCACCTATGTCCCCGGCGTGTCGAACGTGTACAACACCACCGGCGAGGTCGAGGGCATCGGGCTGCGCGGCATGGCCTCCAGCGGCACGCTCGTGATGTTCGACGGCGCCCAGGCGGCGAGCAACGACCCGGCGTCGCGCTCCTACAACTTCAGCGGCACGAGCACGGCCAACCTGGAGCGCATCGAGGTCACCAAGGTGCCCACGCCCGACCTGCCCGCCAACGCCGTCGGCGGCTCGATCAACATGGTCACGCGCAGCGGCTTCAACCGCCGCACCGCACTGCTGCGCTACAATCTGCTCGCGACCATCCAGGCCAAGGGCGACTACGACAACATCCCGGACCTGGGCAAGAAGCTCGCCGGCACCGAGGGCAAGACCACCGCGCTCGGCATCCAGCCCGGTTTCGACCTCAGCTACAGCCGGCCGATCGGCGAGTCGTTCGCCCTCACCCTCAACGCCGGCCGCAACGCCCGGTATCAGGACCGCGAGTACATGAGCCCGGCCTGGGACCGCGTGCGCAACGTCCAGACCAACGGCACGCTCAACTCCGTGCTCAACATCTTCTACCAGGACGTGGCCGCGATCGGCGGCGACTGGAAGACCGGCCGCAACCTGTTCCGCGCCCGCGTCGACATGTCGCGCTACCACGCCATCACCCGCCAGAACCAGTTCGCCTACAACTTCGGCGCCGGCGCCACCGGCGGCGAGAAGTCCACCACCGGCGCCGCCACGGGCGTCGGCACGCTGACTCAGAACGCCGGCGCCAACCCCAACCAGTACCGCCGGCTGCTCAACACGCGCGTCAGCCACACGTACACCGGCGACGTCTGGAAGTTCGACTGGAACGCCGCCTACTCCGAGGCGCGCCGGCTCTTCAGCGACGTCGACGAGGGCATGTTCTACTCGGCGTCGTCGACGCTCTCCAACCTCGTCATCTCCGGCGACGGCCTCGACGGCATCTCCCGCATGGCGCTGCCGCGCCTCACGGTGACGACGCGCACCGGCGCCCCGGTGAATCCGTACGACATCCGCCAGTACACGCTCAACACCGCCACCAGCGGCCGCATGTTCTTCAAGAACATCGTCGGCAGCGCCGTGGCCAACGCCTCGCGGTCCTTCAACACGGTGTTCCCCCTCACGCTCAAGGCCGGCGTCCTGGTCGAGAGCACCGAGCGCGACAACTGGACGGAAAGCATGACCTGGAACTTCCGCCCGCCCGCCGCCGCCGGCGGGCAGATCGTCGGCAACTACGACCTCATTGCCGACGCCTATTCGGCACGGCGCACCTTCAACGACAACGTGAAGGTCAACTTCGTCAGCACCGAGAAGCTGTACGGACTCTTCAAGCAGCACCCCGAGTATTTCCAGCTCAACGAGGCCGGCGCCTACACCAACCGCGTCAACGCCTCCAAGCTGCTCAAGGAGACCATCAGCGCCGCGTACCTCCGCAGCGACGTGAAGGCCTTCGACAACCGGCTCTGGGTGGTCGCGGGCGTGCGGTTCGAGAAGACCGCCGACAAGGGCTGGGGCCCGCTCAACGACATCCGCAACACCTACCAGCGCGATGCGGCCGGCCGCATCGTGCTCGGCGCCAACGGCCGCCCCGTCACGATCGTCGCCGATGCCCTGACGCTCGCCAAGCTGCAGTACCAGGAGCGCGCCGCGTACAGCGAGAAGGACTACGACGGGTACTACCCGAGCTTCAACGCCAGCTACAACCTGAGCGAGAACTTCGTCCTGCGGGCCGCCTACGCCCGCACCATCGGCCGGCCCGACCTGAGCTTCATCACGCCGGGCACCTCGATCAGCGACCCGTCCGCGGCGTCGCCCACCATCACCGTGATCAACACGGGGCTCACCCCGTGGACCGCGAACAACTACGATCTCACGCTCGAGTCCTACGAATACAAGGGCGCCACGTTCGCGGTGAGCGGCTTCCGGAAGGAGATCAGCAAGTTCTTCGTCTCGATCCGCGTGCCCGCCACCCAGGCGCTGCTCGACCAGTACGGTCTGCCCGACGACCTCGCCAGCACCAACTACGAGATCATCACGCGCGAGAATTCGACGCAGGACGCCGCGATCAACGGCTTCGAGTGGAGCTGGCGCCAGTCGTTCCGCCCCTTCGCGCCGCTGCCCGCCTGGGCGCGCGCGGTCAGCCTCTTCATCAACGGCACCCACCTGCGCATTGGCGGCCCGGGCGCGGAAAACTTCTCCGGCTACTCGACGCGCATCATCAACTGGGGCGCGGCGTACACCCGCGGCAACTTCGCCCTCAAGCTGAACACGACGTACTCCAACGGCCCCCGCAACGCGGTCGTCGCCGCCAACGCGACCACGCCCGCGGGCACGTTCACCAGCGTCGCCCCGCGGTCGAATGTCAGCGGCTCGGTCGAGTATCGGATCAACCGTCACCTCACCGTCCACTTCTCCGGCCAGAACCTCTCGAATTCCCTCTGGCGCAATGTCACCTATGCCCCCGGCTCGCCCGAGTACACGCGTCCCACGCAGTACCGCGACAACGGCATCGCCTACGTGCTCGGCGTGAAGGGGGATTTCTGAGATGAGGCCTCAAGCGGCGACTGGACCCGCCCCGGGAGCGCGGACGTCCCCGTCCGCCCTCCGCCGTCTGCTCCTCGTCCTCGCGGTCCCGTGCCTCGCACCCGCCTTCGCCGCGCTGCCTTCCGCCCCGCCCAAGGTGCTGGCCGACGCCGGCATCCCGCGCCGGATCGTCGCCATCGACAACGTCTGCGCCTGGCCGAACCTCCAGCAGCTCCGCGACGGCTCAATCGTCGCGGTGGTGTTCAATCAGCCCAATCACGGCTACACGGAGGGTGACGTCGACGCCTGGCACAGCGCGGACGGGCAGTTCTGGCACCGGCTGGGCAGCGTCACCCGCCACGCCCCGCAGACGGTGCGGATGAATCACGGCGTGGGCCTCAATCGCGACGGCCATCTCGTCGTCCTTTGCAACGGCTGGGACAAGATCGCCCCGCGCCGCAACGCCGAGAGCCGCCCGATCGCGACCGTCGGCGCGTTGTCCCGCGACGGCGGCCGCACCTGGGAACAGCTCGGCGAGGTGATGCCCGCCGTGCCCGGCCTCAGCTACCATGTGCCGTTCGGCGACTTCCTCACCGCGGCCAACGGCGACCTCGTGGCGGGGACGTACGCATTCTCTCGCCCGAAGGGCAGCATCTACGCCGCACGCAGCCGCGACGGCGGCCGCTCCTGGTCGCATTACGCGCCCATCGCGCAGGAC